>Ga0208795_1000045_pt1 | contig 51514 bp, 73 predicted proteins | sample CB_VirMetaG_6_FD_184541 | JGI IMG/M metagenome (GOLD analysis project Ga0208795, IMG submission 184541) | Freshwater to marine saline gradient viral communities from Chesapeake Bay - CB_1508_2 Viral MetaG (SPAdes) (version 4) | ecosystem: Environmental > Aquatic > Marine > Coastal | place: USA... | reverse complement strand
ACCATTGTTCTCAGTATAAATGAGTACGTAGTGTTTGGAGCAGTTGTCCAGTTCAATGTCGCTTGACTAACCGATCCACCGCCTGTTATGATAGTGCTACCAGCAGACACAGTGTATGTAAATGGACTTGTGTAAAGGTCATTTCCTATCGTTGCATTATCGTAAACGACAGTGTTCCCACTTGGATCTGTTACAGACAGGCTGTTTGTTACTGATTCAGTAGGTTCTCCAGTTATGGATCCAGTTACCGTGAACTCATTTTGACTACAGTCAAGACATACCGTATGTGATATAGCCGTTATCGCCATCTCCTATTACTTTTTACAACTGCAAGACTTCTTGCCCATCTTTTTGCACTTAGCGCAAGCTTTTGCTGAAGACATTTTCTTACCAGACATTTTTTTACCGTAAGCCATTTTTACCATGTTTTAAATTTCTTATGCCAATATAGAGGGCTGAACTTATCATTCGCCTTCTCTGAATCCTTTCCTCCCATCCTATCCCAAAACTTATCCTTTCTTTCCTTATTCTTGTGTTGGGAAAAGTCTTTCATCTTACTATCCCCTCCGTGAACGATCTTGTATTTATCTCCCTTCTTGGCAAGTACCATCCACTTCTTTCCAGGTCGTGTGGATTTCTTCTTAGCACCTACCTTGGTGAAGCCTTTTTTCTTGTATCGTTCTGGAATACCAGATTTTTTACCCTTTTCTGCCACGTTTAACCGCTTTTACTCGTTTACCCATTCCAATCTTACTCTTCTCCCTCTTCTTTCTTGCGAGTTCCGAACCTGACATTTCACCCTTTGTCTTAGGTGTCTTGCTCGAAACACGCTTAGTAGGTCTGCAATACTCGTTCTTACCACCAGCACCACAGGCTTTACCTGTTCGGGTATCAACCCATTTTTCCTTTTCCCACCTTTTTAGCTCCGTTCCTGACTTACTCTTCTTTACTGTACCACTCGCCTTACGGCACTTTGCTATAGCTTGTGATGCTCTTGCACTCGGAAATACTTTGTACTTCGCCTTTACTTTTCTATAACACGCATCCTTCGGCATAACTCAAAGGTACGGAATTTTGAGGATATAACATTGTATAGTTCAGGAGCGTTACCAGTTCATGAGTGATTGACGAATACCTTGGTGGTTTACAATCGTTGAATCAGACCTAAGACCACTTCTAACAGCATCCACAACTGGACCAGATCTTTGATTTACGTTGTTCTTTTCGTTATATAGCTTTACATACTCAATGACAAACTCTGGTCCAACCTTTTTCTTTGAATTTTCTGCTGTGATCACAATATCTATCATCCTATCGATAACCTCTGGAGACAATGGGTCTTTCTTTATGATATCCTCGTTTCTAAATGCGCTTGCCATTGACAAAGCCATTTTCCTATACTTGTTTTTTCCAGGCTTTACCGATAATATATCATTGTACTTATACCTACTTGACTCATCACCTACTGGATTTACAAACAGGACTGCATTCCTGTCTATAAATTCAATGTAGTCCGATAACGCCTCATTTGAATCAAATTTCATGTCTGGGTACTTCTTTGACACCGCCTCCATATTGGCAAGGAACCTATCCTGTACATCAACTATGTATTTTCTTGTTTCAGTCTCATTCACCAATTTACCAAAACCACCCTTTTCATTAGCGTCTTTAATAGCCATTCTTGCCGCCTCTTTGACAAGATACTCCTTATCATCAAGTGCCTGAAGTTCTTTTTGAAATTCATCTACGCCACCCTTGTCCATTCCCTTTCTTGATGACGATGAGTGTATTACCTTTTTTGATACCATGTCATAAAGATCCTCAGAGAATGAACGCTCCTTGTCTGTTATGTCAAGGTCGTTAAACTGGTTCAATGCAGCATATCCCACAGCAACATACAGGTTGTTTCTTGGGTTTGTAACCATTCTTTCTACAAGATGTTTGTACTGAGCTGGTGAGAATGATGTTCCAGTTGCATCCTTCATTTCAAGTGCAAATGACTTATAGAAATCCTCCGTGTATGGATTCCACAATCCCTTAACGGCATCTGATGTACCAGCGGAGTTGAATGTTTGTGGCTCTATCATTCTGTTTCTATATAGGTCATATCCAGTAATAGCCTCTATACCACCTCCAATAAGTGGGTTTGACTGGGCGAGTGTTTTTGGAGCATCCCAACCGCTTCTGATATTACCATTCTTATCAATTGGAGATATGTTCATTGGTAAAGCGTTATCGAAGAACGCATGGTTTATTCTAAGTGCATTCTCCTTACTTACAATTGAAACAGCATCATCACCAGCAAGGAAATTGTCATAACCTATTTCAAACATCTCATAGAATGGTACTAACTGAGGATGTTTTTTCAACCTTATGCTCGTGTAATTACCATCCCTATCCTTTCTACCAGTTGGTATTAGGAAGTATTTCTGTTTTACGTAGTCAGACGCATTATCCCTTGTCTCTTTAATGATATCATTTACTTTCTTATCATCATCATCATCTTTAAGTGACCAAACAAGGAAAGTAGCCATGCCAATTACCGTACCATAGAACATGGCCGCTGACTGAGCCATCCTGCTTGTTGTCCTGATAGGATTCTTCTTATACTCCCTTGCAGAAGTTACCGTACCCTGCATTGCTGCATTCAGGTATGTTGAGTATTTATCAAGCTGCTTCGTAGATTCACCACCCTCCGAAAAGTTCATAAGCTCTCTGGCAATTGCCGCAGCCTTGATCCTTGCGTTCTTTCTCATTTTCTCCTCCTCTTCATTGGATAGACCCTGTTGCTGTACCATCTTGTCTATCTTGGCATACTCGAAATCTCTTGTTCTCTGATATGCTGTAAGTCTTGGTGCTATTTCAGCAACCTTGTTCAGTATGAGCGTAGCTTCAGCTATTTTAAGTAAAGCCTTTCTTGTTCTCACATATCCAGCATATCCAAGTTCTGATTTCTCAATTGCGGACTCAAGACCAGTTCTGATCAATTTAGCGGCATCGGCCATCCCACCCTGTGTATATAAGAAGTCCATCATTATACCCTCATTTACAGCCTCCGTAAAGAGTTCGTCTTCGCTTATGATACTTCTTATTACACCCTTTTGATAGAAAGGAACCCCAACGAGGTCTTTTGCTATTTGAGCAGCTTTAAATGGCATTATTTCACTGAACCCTTTGGCATCTGAGAATATCATCAATTGTTGAAGGTCAATAGCTGAAGCCGTAATACCGAAAAGTGGTGATAATGCTCCTGTCGCAAATGTTTTAAGAACTGCAACTGGACTTGATAGTATCTTATCAACAACCTTCCCAACGGCTGAATCACCGATAAGACTACCTGGCCTCATATTGTACCACTGGTTGTAAAGATCTCCTCTGATATAGAACTGTTTTTTTACACCATTCTCATAGTATCTTACAGGTAGATATCCAGTTGATTTCTTTGTCGAGAATGCATCAAGTGTTTCCTTTATGGTTTCAAGCTCCATCTGCTCTTCCTTTGTAAGGCTTGCCTTATTTGAAAGAGTATTGAATTTAGTCTCAAGAGCAGAAATCTCATTTGCCATGTATAGGCTTAGATCATTCATCTTTCTAAGACGCTCCCTTGAGTTGATATAGTTTCCAAGCAGTGCCTCGGAATTTGTTATCATCTCAAAGAAAGATCTATCTGTCGCATCTGGCTTTGCCTTTGCATCAATACCATCTCTAAGGGTCTTAATGGCATCCTTGTTCATTCCGAAATTTGAGGCAAGCATCCTATCAATATATTCAGAACCCTCTCTCGAATTGATTATATCGTCATTTATGTCTAAAACCGTCTGCATGAACACCCTTGGAGAATACTCTATTCCAGTCATTGCATCATACTGCTCCTGAGATATTATACCATCGGCAAGATCCTGATCAAGCATTTCCTGGAACTTGGCAAAGTATTTATCAGCACGATCATTTAACTCATCAAATACCTTATCACCTATTTCATTACGCTTTGAGTCAAGCAGTTCATAAGCCTCATTCAGACCGTTCTTTACACCTCTATTATTGGTGAATGTTACGTTTTCAGCCTTCAATACTTTATCAAGCGCATTTTTAAGCTCCTTGATCACCTTGTTCTGCTCAGACAATATCTCCTTTGCAGTAAGGTTTGGATTAGAGGCTATAGAGTTCATTACTGGCATCATTGACATCAGCGTTTCAGCCTCTTCAATGATCATATCCTTCAGTAATGGAGAATTGCTTACCGTGTCGATAAGATCAATCATTGTCTGCTCAAATGATGCAAGATATTCTCCCCCCTTTTTAGTGAAGAACTTAGGCGGAGAGTTGAAAAGATCCTCAATCTTGTCAAGGTTATTAAATGCCCTTGACTGATTTATAGATATGATCCTCCTTGCGATGATTATCTTGTCAAGGTCATCTCGTTTTGTTGGTCCAAGTCCATCGTAGATCTTTTCGTATGCCTTATCAAATGCAAGTTTAGCAACGCCATTTGAACCGAGTGCGTTGATTGTTCTATAATATGCATATTCAAGTTCTTCTTGATTTCTCATGTAGTCCTTCAGTTCACCCCTGAAATCAAAAAGCTGCTTGTTTGTACCCTTTATTATTTTTCCAGGAGAGTCAACAAGTCTCTTTATTATTCCAGCCTTCTTCTGATCATCTATTGAGTCTTCAAGACCGTCTTTGATCCTTGGTTTTCTAAACTTTAATGGTTTTCTTTCTTTAAGACCGATAGGGAATGTCTCTGTTCCCACCTCCTTATTACCCTTACGCTCCATGAAGGAGATGTAATTGTCAAGGTGCTTCTGATTATTAAATTCCTTGCTTATTGTGAAGTACTTTCCGTATCTATTTTGGAAGTCAATACTTGCACGTACCTTTTGGTCTGGGGCAGCAGCTTTTCTTTCTTTAACACCAGGTTTTTTAGCGGCAGGAGCTTTGTCTTCTAAGAACGAGTCCCTGTATTCTATACCAGCATTGTAGTCATCAAACTTCTTCTCCTTTATGCCGAGTTCATTATTAGGATCATACACCATGGCAACAACATCTGGAGTGCCATGCTTTTCCTTATTCCATCCGTCAGGAGCAAACTCTTCATTGAATGGAATCCTTGCGGCTATCCTGAACCCGTTTCTCTCGTATATCTTTGTAAGATACCCGTCAAAGTTGTCAAGCTTTGTACCTCCTTGGTTTACAGCCTCCTGTAGGATATTGTCTGCAACTCCTTTTGCCTTTGACGTAGGTAGCTTGAATACACCCTTGATGTCTCCGTCATTTGAAACGAATCCATAACCGCCATCAACGCTTATTACCTTGCCCTTTTTTGCAGCACTTAAACTCACAGAATCAACGCTCCAATACTGCGTAGGATCAGAATCCTTTGTTTTTTCAAGTTCTGATACAAATTTTTCTGGAGAGGCTTTACGTTGTTTCCCAGTTACTTTTGGCTGTGCTTTACCAGATTTGACATCAAGTATTGATTGCTTTATTTCTTCGATCCCGTTTTTGACATCTTTGCTATCTGTTCTGCCAAGCTCTTTAGCTCCTGATCTGACAGATTCTCTAACGGATTCGATATCGGATTCTCTTCGTCTTGTTTCATTTAATTCTTTTTTAATTTCAGATTCTTTTACACCAAGTTCTTTAGCAAGTCTTATTGCTGCTGTTTCATAATCTGGTTGCTCATTATCGCTTACATCTTCTTTTCCAGATGATTCTTGCGCTCCTTCTTGAAAGGTTTTATAAAGACCTTTCTCTGGATACCAGTTTACAGCTTGAAGATCAGCAATTGTTATGTCAATTCCAAAATCATTTTTTAACCTATCCTGTACAGAATTAAAAACATCTATAATGAATGCTCTTTGTGATCCTCCTTTTGGAGCCTCTATTTCACCCCTATTGTCTTTTGCAAGAGAATTACCAGCCTTTCTCAGTTCATTAAGATTTCCTTCAGATATGATTTTTCTTTTATCTGTTTTTGCAGATACTTTTTCAATTGAATTTGCAAGATCTATCATATTCATTGAAGAATACCCTGGTATGAGACTTCTTAGTGTCTTTTTCTCTTCGTTTGATAATTTTGAAATAGAATCTTTAAGTCTTATTTTACCATTGTTTACTTTAGCTGTAGATCTATCTATAAGTGTACCAGTAAGTCTACCGTATTGACGCATGAACCATCTATCCATTGTAAGTTGGTCAAATACGCCATTAAGGTTCATATAGAATCCATTTCCGATTTTTGCCCCAAAAATTGAAGCACCATAAACCTCTGTATTAGCAAGAAATCCAGATAAGAGATTTTTTGTATTTCCTTTTTCGTCCTTATATTTTAAATCTGAAACGGTAAATTTCTCATTTAAGAATCTTGAAAAATCAGACATTGGAATTATGTCAAGAACATTATTCACCAATTTTAGAGAAGATTTTATTCCAGAACTTTGTGTGCCAATAGATTTCTTCTCATCAAATTTTCCGTTCTTTTTAAAGTATTCATATTGCCTGTTTGCCTCTTTGAAATTATCAAACACCTTGTTACCATTTGATGTAATGGCAAGAACTATTTTAAATGCAGATTCAGCGTCTTTATTTGTTGATAGTTCTGGGTGGATCAACGACATTACAGACATTGCCGCTTTTGTTTTTGCATCGTACCATCCAAGAGCGTCTGGGTATGCTTGTAATGCGATAAGTGTTTCATTTATGTAAGCATCAACAAGGTATTCTTTCAATGGTTTATTTTCACCAATTCTGCTTATCTCCGTAAATGATTTTACCCCATACTTCTTCTTTATTTCTTTTTGATCCTCTTTAAATCTTTCTTGAAGAGCGTTTTTAAAATCAAGATTATTTGCGTATGAATATTCTGACGCAAATTTTATTGCATTTGATATTGAGTTATTTAATACTCCAACATTTTCTGATATACTTTCCTTACTTGAAAGCCTTTGTTTCATTGATACTGAATCCTCTCTCTCAACACCAGTCTTTATCTCAAACTCTCCAGATCTTAGATCCTCTGCGGTAATAGCCTCTCCAGCTCTCATAGCCTCAGACAGTCTGTTCAGAACCTTGACAACATCAGCGTCTTTTGACACTGCTCTGAAAAGATTCTTCCCACCGAATCTCCTTGCCATCCTGTTTAGGTAGTCTTTGATGATGTTCTTAGCACTTAGGGTCAGGTTCTTGAACTCTGATGCAAGGAATCCAGCAACCTCAGCTATGGTTTCCTCTGGACGCTCAGATGCCTCATACTGCTCAAGCCATCCCTTCAGTTTGTCTACGATTGCCTTATTGCCACCAGAAGAGCGCACAACACCTTCTACCATTCTCTGTGTGAGGATACGCGCCTCTGTCTCGTTCTTAACAGCATTATAGATAATAGGGTGTATCATCTCGTGATACACTGTCTCGTCACCAGCCTCTTCGTGTGCAAGGTTTATATGTATGGTATCATTGGTTGCATCGTAAACACCAGGACCATCAACACCAGTTGCAGCCCTGTATGATTCGTCTGTTTCATGCACCTTTACCTTTGTGTCAGGAAGGATGTTGGACTTGAAGTTAAGAATGTTTGCTACAGCCCTAAGTGCTGCTCTTTTTCTTTTCTTGGTTACAGCATCGTCATTTGAATTACTGACCTTTTCAAGAAGTTTACTTACAATACCCTGAGTGGCAGGGGCTACTTCTTTTTCTTTACCTTTTTGGGTAGTGACTTCAGGTTCTGCTTTGGGTTCTCCTTCCTCCACTTTTTCGCCAGCTTTGGCTTCTGGCTGTACAGGTACTTCACCTGCTGCTTGCTCTTGAATGGCATCTTTCTTTGTTTTAGGTTGTTTTTTTAATACCTCTTCCTCTACCTGAACCTCCTCAGTTATTATTTGCTGAAGCGCAGCTTCAGGAACAGATCCGACTTTATTCTGTCCATCACGAATGGCAAGATCCATGGCTGTTTCACCAGTGAAAGTAACCCTAGTTCCACTCCTGTCCGTTACCGTTACACTTTCCAGAACACCGTTTTCATCAAATACTATGTCCCCATCATCAATACGCATAGACGGGGTGTCAAGTATAAATTCTGTACCGTCTTCTCGTGTAGCTTTTACTACGCCTTTATCGGTTGTAAACCTTACATTTTCTTCTCCATCGATGGTCCCAGCTGCGTTGTCGAAGAAGCTTTCAACGGATACTTTTTCTGCAAACGCTCCAAGATTCTTAGCTGTACGGCTTTGGGTAACTGTTTTAGTGCGAGTTTCTGTTGTAAATTCATAGTTATCTAATTGCTCTGCTGTGTCGTACAGCGTGTTTGTTATTATTTCTTTTGTCTTCTCGTTAAGGTCTGAGTTCTGAACTGCCTCTATCTCTGCGAATATATCGTCAATGGCAGCGTTTATATCGTTCTCATTAATACGCTCTGAGTTTTCAACCCTTGTCATTATAGGTGCTATCTTAGCACCGATACCGCCTTCTTTAGTTACACTTTCGTTGTAACCTGAAACTTCGTCACGTACAGCTTTTGTTACACCAAGAGACTCCATTGCGGATTCGTAAGACTCCTTGTCAGTCTTATATCCCTCTATTGCTTCTGCAAATCCTTTTTGAGTATCTGCATCATTCATTATGGTTACATCGATCTCTCCATTTATAACTCCTTCAGCAAATTTTGAATTAGAAGCTATTTTAGCAAACTGTTCTTTTGTTACACTTACATTATTTATAAAATATCCCTGTGCTGTTCCACCGATTATATCCTCAGACTCCTTCTTTAGCTTGGCTATCTTTTTCTTTTGAGCATCAATAAGAGTTTCGTTAGTCATTCCCTCAAGCCCCTCCTCAAGATCCCTGATCTCTGTAAGTTTCTGGAGTAGTTGACCACGGGTTACAAGTGGTAGATTTACAGGCATTTGGTCAGCAACACCGAATGCAAAATCAATCTGCTTCTTACCAAGTTTAGCATCATCCTCATTGATAAGACCCTTCATCTGCATCTCGTCAAGAGTAGACTTAAGCTGCCATATCCTCCTATTCTTAGCCTCTTGCATTGTTTCAGCAGGACCAGCTACAACTCCACCCCTACCGAACTCAAGTGGTTTTGATTCAGGAACAAGTTCTAATTCGTTTGTTTCTGGGTTTATTCTGTAGTTACCAATTGTTTTTGTGGTTTCTGTGGCTGAATACTTTACAATCTCCTCATTAAGGAAGTTGTTGAGTCTTCTTGTTGAGTTTGCTCTGCTTATATCACCAGGGACCGATGCTGCGCCAAACGCACCACCATATATACTACCTATAAGAGCAACTTCTTGCCCCTGATCTGTTTGTAAGAAATTGTATATATCGCTGAACTTACCTCCTGAGAATACCTTTTCGTACTCAGACACTCCTTCTGCTATTTCCTTTTGGGTAAGCTCTCCCTTTAAGTATCTATTGTATGCCAGCTCTTCTGCTGGTAATCTCTCCTGCAAAAGCTCTTCTGCCGCATTCATTGGGACCTGAGCCACAAACTTTGCCATAGTAGCAAGCCTACTTGATGCTGGTAAAAAGAACGTAGTCATCTCTGCGACATCAAGTGCCAGAAGATCCATGTTCTCAGAGTATGTTTTAGCAGCCTGTTTTGAGGCATAATCTACAGATTCGCCCCTTTCTATCAGATCATAATACTGAAGACCAGCCTCGGTAAAACTCTCCATTGCCCTCATGCCGATACCAGAAACAGTACCAGTAACAAGCGCACGAGAAAGACCAGTAAGACCAACTCTTGTTGCAAGTGCTGTAGTTCCAGCTCCAACACCTATTCCTGGTGCCATTAAAGAAAACGTCAATGGAGCAGATGGGGCTACCCTTGTAGCCCACCAGTCTTCATTGAATGGGTTCTCAGCAAACTCTTCAAATCCGAACTCTCCAAGATCTATCATTGGATTATCAGATTTTATCTGATTGTTTATTGAGGCAAGTTTTTCACTTAATGTATTTTCTCCTACAAGATATTCAACACCACCAGCAATACTAGCCGCTAAATCTCCCATTCCACTACGAATACCCCTACCAAGTTTTGTATCCTTTTCTGTAGTAATAAGACCGCCAAATGCAAGCTTTTTCCAATCAGAATCTATCTCTGATTGCTCATCCTTGTACATTTGCCTAACCTTGTCAGACAATTTTCTTCTGTACTCTTCATCTTGTTTTGATAGACCCTTTAACTGATCCAAAGATGATTGTAGCTCACCGTATATAGCCTCTGTTCTTTTACGTAATTCAGAGTCATAACTGCTTAATACCCCCTGATACTTTCTTTGAAGTTCAACCGCCTCTGGGCTTTGTGAAAGCATTATGTTTATTTTCTGTGATACAGCAGAATTAGCCTCTTCTACCGTAATTTCACCAGAATTTACCTTTGCTTGATATTCAGATAACAGGTCTTTATATTCCTGTGAATTAGAAACTCTATTTATAACCCTATCCTGAATCTGCTCAAACTCAAGTGTCATTCTTTCTTGAGCCTTCTTAGCCTTTACGTCATATGGGGTATAAATAGATTTAAGTTCATTCTCGTAACTATTTATTTCATTTACAACTTTATCTACATCACCCCTTACTTCATCTAAGTTGTAACCAGTTTCCTTAGATACTTCATTTGCTGCTGCCTCTAGTCTTTTTCTTTCTTTATAGTTCTGCTTGATCTGAGACTTCATCATTCTTTTAGCCTCACCAGAAAGTTCCATATCTTCAGCCTTAGAATCAACCCATTGACTTATTGTTTCGTCAAGTTTAAGCTCTGATCCTTCAACGTGATTAGGAAGTAACATCTCATAAATGTTACCAGTCTCTTTTTTTACCCTTTTACCATACAATATCGAAGGTCCTTCTTTCTTATCTGTATATTCAGACATATCAAGATAAGATTGCATTACCTTGTCAAGATCAGCTTCAGCAATATCAATGTATGCGTCACCACTTTCAGCAAGTCCGTAAAGCTTATCCTGCAACACAGACTTCTTAGCCTCGTTCAGGGCAAGGTTATATCTATCCTCTTTTTCCTGATCCCTCTTCATTACATCAACAAATCTTAAATCTCTTGGATCTCCCTGAGCCTCCCTTACCTTAACGTCTTTAGGTGCGTACTTGTCTATTACATTGCTTGATGACATATAATTCTCATCGAACAGCTTATCGCCAATGTCCTCATAAAGTTCCTGACGTATTCCAGCTAACTTTACAGCTCTTCTCTTAGCATCTAACTCCACTGGAGTTAAAACCTCTCCAGTTTCAACTACTTCCTTTACTACCGTACCAGTATCATCAACACGGAATATCTCCTGTGCATCTCCAGCAATATCTATTTCATACTGCTTCTTAGAATATATGTTGCCGTCCTTTGATTTGTATGTAACATATCCAAGCTTATCATCTTCTATTACTGAATTATAAAAGGTATCATGATCCTCTGACTTCAGTATTCTACCAGTCTTTGGATCTCTTGAAGATAAATGGTATTCGCCAGGAGCAACTTCAATTGGCTCCATTCCTGCCTTATACGCACCATACAGGTCATATCCATCTGTCTCTTGTTGAAGATTCTCTGGTAGATTTGACTTCCACTCCTTATAATCAGCGTCTTCTACTATCTCATTTGATGGAGTGAAAGCCTCTGTTCTGAGTAGATTCTGTGAAGATGTAGGCTCAAGCTGCTGTCTTGTAGCTCTTTCCTGAGCCTTTAGAAGAGGGTCTTGAAGTGATTCCTTTAGGTCTTGAACTGGAGACTTGGCTGGGAATACCCCCTTACCTATACCAACTGAAGGAGATGGTGTAGGTCTTTCCGAAACACCTCCAAGACCAGGCAAAGGAGCTGCCTGAGTTGGAGCCTCTTGAGTCTGAACTGGTTGTGTCTGAACTGGCTGTGTCGAATCTTTTTTTTTTACTTCTGGAGTTCCCTCAAATGAAACCTTGCTTTTATATTCAGGGTATTTCTCAACTATCTTATTAGCGAGTGTAAGATTGTCTACATCTTTGTACTCAGGATACTTTTCCTTGATCTTAGTAGCAAATTCATCTACCGTAAGCAATGTGTCTTTTTCTTCCATATTTATATGCCTAATCCGAGTCTGTCTTCTGATTTGCCTAATTCTTTCATTGCATCAGCAGCCCTCTGTTTAGTGTAATCCTGTCCGAGGATCTTTTGCCAGAAGTGGTTTCTAACAGAGTCATTACCCTTGATGAGATATGTCTTGCCGTATTTTGCTTTTGCAAGTTGCTTCTGTACAAGAGAAAGTGTATCAGCATCTGGATCCTGTCTAATTGCAAGAAGTAAAGTTGCGAGATCCACATCTTTATCAGCCACATCCCCCTGGCTTATAGCCATATACCATTCCTGACCATTCTCATCAACAATTGGAGCCACTGGTATAGCGTCACTCAATAATCCAGAGTAGTTTGTCTTTTTAAACTCACCAGTGTTCTGATCAATTTCATATGACCCGTCTGTTACACTCATTGTTGTCTTACCAGCACCCTTTGTGAAAGTAATGTCGTACTGACCTTTTGTTTTAAGTACGTTACCGCCCTCAAGTTTCAGTTCACGACCTCCAGACTTATTGAATATTGATTCTTCAGATTTTCCGCTACCCATGCTGAATGAGAAGCCGCCTCCGCTTTCTTTTGGAATCGTATATTCAGTCTGACCGTATAGCTTTGGGGTTACACGCTTACTAACATAATCCCTCGCATACTTTTCTAACATATTCTGACCGCTTTCGTCCGTGCTATCCAGATCGCCTGGTTTAAGACCGTACTCAGACATCAATGTTCTCACGGCAGATTGGCCATTAGACATGAACCATGCTAATGTTCTATCTTCGATGTCTTTAGCGTTTGAAACACCAGTTTTGTACGACACCCTTCCTGTCTCAGCAAGCCTACCAGCAACTACTGGCTGTCCAGTGGAAGGATCATACATTACATCCTTATCAACACCTTGAATTAGCTTATTAACAAATGCATCAGTGTCTACCCTGTCTGTAACAACGAAATTATAAACGCCATTAGAGTAGTCAGCATCAGCTTGTGCCATTTCAGTAAACTCTTTTTCAGACACATTTTCAACATCATTAAAAGCTCTTATTATGTTTTCATCCTTAAAGGTCTTTGAACCATCAGACTTTACGTATGCCTTGAAATTTTCTGTAGCATCTACGTAACTATTGATGCCGTTGTTGAACTTGTTTATTCTTTGATATACGCCAGAAACATTACCCTCCTTGTACATGGACATGATATCGTTTATGGTTGATGCATATTCGTTCATTGCATCGTCCTTATATCTGTCATGTATCTTACTTGTGTCTACGGTTACATTCTTTAAAATGTCCTGAAGCTCATTCTGTTGTTTTGCTCTTTGTTGTTTCTTCTCCTCTATGTTTGCCATCTTCCTGGCGTGCATCTGTCTGTAAGGTGTCATGTCTACCTCGAAAGATAGAGCGATGCCTGTACTTAAAGGATTTCCGAATGGTCCGTTTGCCATGTTTATTCAAATGTATATGTTCCTGAGTCAACGCCACCTGGAACCATAGAACCTGTGGATGTTGTATCGAAATTACCAAAGTAATTATTGGTATTGAAATCCAATTGAGGCATAAACCCAGCACTATACTCTGGAGATTGAGTCGCTTGATTCTGACTATAAATATCTCCAGCAATACCCTGTGTTTGAAACATTGAAGCCCAGTCTAGTGATGGTGTTTCTGTAGCTATCTGAGTACCCAGTTCACCAGTTCCAGGGGTTCTTTCCATTGGTCTATTCTGCTTCATCATTTCAATTTGAGCAAGTTGCTCTGGAGTGTATGTTTCTTTATCAAGACCCTCCTTCCCCTCAATAGCTTCTGCGATAGTGGCTCCTGTTCCAGCAAGGTTCTTGAACCCTGCCTGTGCAGCCTGACCAAGTGCAACCTGCTGTTGGTAAAGCATCTGATTGAAAGACTGAATGTTCTGATTTTCAATAGCTTGCATTTGACCAGCAAGGCTTGCATACTGCCCAAGACTCTGCCTTTTAATAGCTTGATTCTGAGCCTCTAACTGATTCAAAGCCTCAGTGGTTCTGATCTGTGATACAGCAGCGGCAAGGTTTCCAAGACCACGCTGCTCCATGGCTCTCTGTGTTCTGCTCTGTTCAGTACCTATCGCCTGTTCAGCAGCAGCACGTTCCTGTGGAGTCATACCCTGTTGGGCTGCTCTACGTGCCATCGATGTGGCTGTCTCAAGGTCTGTGGCTGGTGAGAAGGTCTTTGCAGATGGTAGCTTTGATAGCTGATCCATAGAAACACCCATTTGAATACCACCAGATACACCTTGTATAATTGCGCCTATCCAAGCCATGCTTTGAAAGTTTAGTTATAGACTAACTTCAAAGATACGAAAAACAAAGTACAATCACTTTCTGTATACACGCAGTCTTTCCCGTACCTTGATAACGAAATTGTAAAGTCTGTTATATAATTTCTTGGTTATGAAGAACTTGACCTTGATGTAATCACCTGTAAGGGATTCTGTGTCTGCGTCAGGAGTGTTACCATTTGTAGTATCGTTCTTGATCGGGCTTCTCCAATGGTCATCGTGATCATCGAACTCACCTTTAACAAGATAGCTCTTATGACGTTTGGTTTCAAACTCCATTCTGTCAGGCTCATTGTCACTGATAACCTGAGTGGCTACAAACTTCTTGCTTGACTCAGGCATATAGTTTACAACCCCCTCAATGTATGCATCCTCAGACAGTTCTCCTGCCTCGGTCTTGTACCAAGTAGTGTACTCGCCCCTTCTATGTTCGTATATCTTATTCTCCTCAGTAGGATGAGCAGACAGGAACTTGTTTCTCCAAGGGAAGTAAATCTTAGGATGGTGTGAGTAGAACGATGAGAATCCGTTTGTCATCTCGTTGAATGCAAGCGTGAACCAAGTGTAATACTCTTCATCATTGTAGTCGATCTGTTCCCATACCTGCTCCCATAATGTTCCTACACCAGGTTCGTAGTTAGGAACACTGTTATGCGCTACCGTACATCTGTACAATCTTGGAATGTTGTCGAACGTGTCTGATGGTGCGTTAGGATTATTGACAATCGCACCTACACTGTATGGAACTGAAGGTGTTTGAACTCCTGGAACCCTGCCTGGCTCTCTTCCTGACCTCCACTCTTCTGACCTCCTTACACCTCTCCATGTCCAAATAGCCTCCTTGTACTCGTCATCCCATACAACCCTTACACCGTCACCTGCATAAGGTGTATCCTTGCCCTGAGTCCATCTTGCATCATTTTCAAGGAATGAACGTAGACCGTGTACGTCAGAAAGAACAACGGTTCCGTCTGCACCGAAACGCATAATAAGTTTTGATTCTTGGTTGTACCAGTAAAGCACATCCTTACCGCCTGGACTCTTGCCTTTTATTACAGACCACTTGTGTTCTGTTCCATATGATGATAGTGTTCTGCCATCCCTTGCAAGTACAGCCCCATCACCGATAACTACGTTAAGACCTTCTGTAGATTCTGTTTGTAGCGTTCCTGACGCATTGAAGAACTGTGCTTGGAACTTTCTTGGTTGTAGAGTGAACAGCTCACCGTTTACATTCTTGTGTGAGATTATCTCTCCGAATGCTTGGTCTATGTCTTTGAAGTTAAGTGGCAGGAACGATTGGTTCTTATCATCAAGTGTGTTCTGCTCATACTTCTCACTGTAGTCTATACGTGATGGTAGGTCTACCTGTTGGTCAATAAGCCTGTCATTGATGGATGCGTATGAAAGAACTCCGCTTGCAGGGGTGTACGACTCGTTGTATCGGAAGTTATTACCGAAACCAGTATCCATGTTCTCAAGCCAATCCGTTTGATTAGTGGGGTCTTTAGGGTATAGGAGTGATGTTTGGTCATCTGTTCTCAATTGAGAGTTCAGTCTGTTCTGAGAGTAGAACTTCATTCCACCACCCCATCCTGGAGAACTGCCTTGATATTCACTGCCAGGTCCCTCCTCTGGTATTTCCGTTGGATTTATTCTTCTTGTTGCTAGGTACGTTGCCTGTGTGAATGTATCACCACCGAATACATTTATTTGGTTCTTATTCACTATACCGTTTGTGTCGGTAAGGTCATCAACCTTGATAGAGAATCCTGTATCAATGTATTTAGAGTCTCCTGTACCACCATATTTACCTATGTTCTCTTGATACATCTGTACGTAGTAAACACCATAGTCTGTGTTCTTGTTTGGGGCTTCAACTCCTGTAAGACCATCTCTAAGTGATGCATCTGTATTTCCATCTACACGAAGAACGAGTGAGCGTGGGTTTATCCACAGGTTGTTGTGCTTGGTGTATGGTGCTTTCATTGCGGAGTCACCAGTACCAGCAACATCCCAATTCTTTGTGTTTGCGGAGTATCCCTTTCTGAATTTTGCGTTAGGGTATATGTCAGCAGCACCACCGTCACCTATGTCGAAAATATCATTGATTTCGTACTGGTCGTAAGTGGTACCCATGTTCTCCACAGTGTACTCTGAGTATCCAGATAATGGAAGTGTTGTAGTAAACAATCCACAAGCCTTATCGTTATGGTGTCTTCTGTCCATTCTATACTCACCAAATACGTTCAATTTTCCTGCGGTAGGAACAGCTTCATTATCGAATAATAGGTCAGGAGCGTAGAATGTAAGGATTCTTCTGTTTACCCAAAAAGGGTAGTATCTTCTTATATTACCTTCAAAAACCTGCCCATAATTCCAGCCAACCTCATTCAATAGCGCATCAGTTAAGTACCCAGACCCAGCTATCAATACACTTCCTGTTGCAAAACTTGCTATTTGAAGTAAATCACCAAAAAAGCTAAGTATTTGGTCGATATCCTGAGAAGCGGCACTGTTTGCTATTCTAATCTTTGTTCCAAAAGGTTGACCGTGCTTACCAGAAAAACCACCAGTATTCCCCTGTGGATTAGCATCCTCTCCATAGTGATACATTGGGGTTATCCAATGATGAATAGCATTTCCTCTAAATTCAAAATCTGGGTATCCGTAATTTGTTATATTCCAATAAAAACCACCAGTAGCATTTCCAACCCCAACAGAATCAGAGTAAAAAACCCTTCTCATATTGTTTGATATCTGCGGAAGATTGAACTGTATATCAAGGTTGTATTGAGACTCATAAGCGGCATCAATGTAATACAGATACTGATTTGCATTTGCAAAATCAAGCTTATTATCAGGGTTATTGCTAATATCTATCTGTGTCCGAACATCAAATGGTCTTATACCTCCTTGCATTGGCGATCCGCACGCAAATGGATACTCGTGGAAAGTTCCTTCAAAATCTCTCCAATTAAAAAATGGATCGTTATCATTCTCTGCTAAACAAATAGATGGGGCAATAGCATAGTATATGTCTCCATCCATTTTGCCATATGACAAAGGAAATGTAGGGTTGTTAAGTTCTGTTTTAGCAGCGAATGTAGTCCCTATATAGGTATTTGCCATTGGACTTGTAACACCAGACAAATCCAAATAATTTCCAATTGTTATTTGATTAACATTACTCTTACTTGACCCCATCCCAACAGACATCACCACAGGTCCACTCGCTATTACCTCTGGAATACATTCAGCACGAACAATCTTTATCTTACTGATAAGGTTTCTGATTGGAGTTCCGTCTATCTCGAAGTTCAGGTCAAATCCAAAGAACTCAACGTAAGGGACTTTTACCCTTCCAAACACTTTTTTCTTAGGGTAGTCAGCTGGTGGGTCTACGCTTGGAAGTAAAGGATAAAAATCCTCATCAGAAACAATACTTTCATTCAGGTCATAATTAGTAAGTATATCGTTTCCAGACTGATCCCTTCTATCATCCCCCTCTGGATTCGCCACATTGTCTGAATTTGGGTCTACCCTGATGTCATCAATCCAAGACGCTTCTGACCACGTTCCTGACTTCTTCCAATAAACCTGCACACCGAATCGGTATGTTTCGTTCATCATATAGCCAAGATTGTCGTGTATAACCTGTACATCTTGGTACTCTCCCAACTGAAACTTAGTTGATTCTGATATCCACTTCTGCTTTATTCTATGCTTGAATGTCTTACTCCATGGTCTTAGGTCAAGCTTTGGGTCTTCCTGTAGATTTGAGAATACAAGTCTATTATCTATAAGGTCTACATTCAATGCTCTCTTAGGAACATTAAGGTTGCTTACAGTTATTGTGGCAAGGTCTACAGAGAACGATGGCTCAGTTCCAAAGTGGTCAAGAATCATAGTTCTGCTTGTAATCTGACGCTCTGGAAGCGTAGATGCTGTAACAACCTCTCCTACATAATCAATGAACCCAAGTGCTATGTACTCGTACTTTTGGGTATCTATCTGTTCGATTATAAGCCTATTTGCCTTGCCTGTGTTTACGGTAGGCTCATTGCCATATATTATTCCGCTAGGTGTTCCTTGATATGCACTTACAACATTACTAATTGCAGAGTACGCACTTCTATTACCAAAGTAATCAACCAAGTAGCAGAAGTATCTCTTATTTCCAGCCTTCAAAGCACCGCCTTGAACCTGTTCAGACAATCTCACAGTTGCTTCAATAGAGTTGGATGAAACCTCGTTCTGTTCGTCTATGTTATCGTAGGTGTAGTAGTTGTTAGGATTGATATGAGCCAAAGCTCCATCCTGAATATACTCACCATAGTAATAGAATGCTCTTCTGTTATTGTAATCGTCCGTGTAGTAAAGCGTCTTTCTTCTTACATCATCTCTTCCTGTAATATCGTTAGCCTTACTCGTTAGGAAATTAAGCTGAATACTTCTAAGTAATCTTGTGTAAGACCATGCGTCAGCATCGTAGTCGTACAGTGCAACACCTATCTCACCTATAGACTGTGGGTTTCTAAGCATTACCTCGTCACCTTCAGTAAATGGTTCGTGTATACCACCAAAAGATGTATCTGTAATGATTTCTATTTGGTTTGGTGTTGGTATTCCTGACACAAGAAAAGTACCGTTCAACCAACTTGCATTTGATCCTGATATACCAACCCACTCACCTATTTGAAAGTCGTGATTTGATGAGAAAGTAATCCTTGTGGGTGCATCATATCTCTGAGTGGGAGGAGGGTTTGTATTTGCAACTATAAGACCAACATCAATTACCTTTAAATCAAGCTCCTCTGGTTCTTTCTCAATAGTTGTAGATGTAATGAAAAGATGTCCGAGTATGTCGTAACTTCCGTTGGCTATAAGCCCACCTGAAAGATTTACTGGGATAGCCTCCTGTGTTGCGAAGATATCAAGCCTGTCATCACCTGTAGACTGGATGTAGTAATCGTAGTAGTTGTAAGTGTTAAGCTCAACATCAACGTAATCAGGTCCTAGCGTGAATGTGAACTGTGCAGCATATGGAGATGATTGTAGGTTGCTGTATATGCTTGAAATATCACCTGGTGTTTGAACCACTTGTATCTCGTGGTTCTGATTCATCGTCAGGAATGTTATCTCATAGTTTCCAGATGTAACAGTAGCACCGCTTACATTTGGTGTCGCAGTAATTTCATAAATTGTATTTGGAGGAACAACTAAATCAATAGTGTTTCCGTTAATAGCTAATATCGTCCAAGTTCCATTTAGCTGAGATGGAGTTGCTCCGTCTATTATGATTGTTCCGCCAACAACAAGATTATTGACATACGGTAAATTTGGAATTGTTACAGATAGAAATCTAAGGAATCCTGATTTATTCAGGTACAATACCTCTCCTATTTCGTATGATACTGTTACCCCCTCCTTTATTCTGTACTTCTTATTCTGAGCCTGTACCTCGCCTAACGTGAACGCAAACTCATTACCCTTTGTAGGAATAACAGAACCTCCAGTGCCTCCCTTTTCGGTTAGCTTCTGAATGTTCTTTGCGTCTATGTAGTTACCCTGTCTTACATAGCGAGGATCACTGTCCTTGTCCATGTTTCCGACAGGGTTGAATCTTACTGGCTGATCACTCATTATCTATCGTTTCTATCCGAGGTTATCCACGCATTAAGAATGGCGGCTATCTCACGTTTGTTCTCTTCAAATCTTTCTCTTTGGCTCATGCCTTTCAACTGTTGCTTCTGATTCTTCCAAGTGTTCTTGTACTCCTGTCTTATGTTGACAGGATAGTTTTCAAAGAAACTAAGTGTGAACTGATAGCACAGATAAGCCTCTATTGCTCTCTCATGTCTCTCAGACATAAGCATCAACCCGTCATCGTCCACGCTCCTTGAGATGTATGCGATACGGATGGTGTCCGTTTCAAGGTCTGAAGGTGCGTGGAAGACGATATATCCCTCTTGTATTTGGAATGGGTTGTTGAATCCGTTATTGATGTTTGCAATGTTCTCACACCCACAGTCTGTAAGGTATGGAAGGTCAAGGTATGGTTGCTCAAAGCAGTTGCCGTTGGAGTCGGACATTCTTGCGCCAAGCAGTCTTATGAATCCCATTGGAAGCTTTGCACGACCATCTATGATATCAAGCGTACAGGCACGTTTTGCGTAGGTCGTATCATCACCGATATGACGCATTGCCTCGTCAGCCTTACGTAGTAGGAATCCATCGAACTCGGTAGTATCCTGTAGCCTCAACATTTCCTTTGCTGATTCTACCGCCTCCTGTAGACTTACAATGCTGTATTTACCTACCTCTATCATTTCGTTTGAATGTCACGTTGTACATTTGAATCATCCTGAGAGTTGGATATTTTGTTGACAGGAACCCTGACAGAATCCAATATCGTACCCCTTCTCACAAGGTCTTCAATACGCTTCATTGCGTCATTGGTAATAGGATACTCATCGTGGTCAAAACTGAACTGAGGAACACTTGTTGGATCCTCAAACACACCCTCTACCAGTGGATATTTTACCTTTGGGTCGTGAATCTCAAGATACTCTCTCGTGGGATCATACAGGAAGTGAACCCTTTTGTTCATGTACAGTTTGTGAACCCTTTGATTTCTTCGTGAGTTCAACTGCATACGTGTACGTATCTTTGAATAAGCCTCATTACCCTTGATGCTTCCTACATACATCAGACCATCCATCTTGTCATTTATCTCAACTGTACGTGGAAGTTCAAACAGATTATAACAGTCTGATTGTTGAATAGCCTCCTTGTACTCAGGGTAAACCCTTTGGATAAAGTTTGGATGAACCCTATTATTCTTTCGGTACATCTCAGTAATGGCAAATGCTCTCGCAGCGTTCAAAACTGTAAGCATTGTACCTACATCGTAGCGTGACTCATCGGTGAAGATTCCACCTTCATCAGCCATCTGTAATAGTTCTATGCACTCAAGCGTCTTCAATGTACTCGTATATTAGTTCTTCAAACATTTCTTCGTAGGTAACATCTACCTCCCAATCTATGAATATGTCTCCTGATATATCCATCATGGGTTATCCAACATCTCTCTGTCCGCTACCTGATACTGATTAGGGTCGCGTACCTCCTGGTAGAACATCTTCACTGCCTCATCTGTAAGTCTGTTCAGTAGTGTCTCGCTGTAGAATAGTGATAGGTCACGAACATTGTCGGTAACATCTATTACTACTTCAGGCTTTCTTATATAGTCAACACGAACAGAACGACACACAGCACCTTGAGGGTGCATGAGTATGAAGTTCTTATGTTGATTGAACCTTGGCTCATCAATACTTGGCTCTCCAGACTTTGATATTCTTCTATCGCTCTGTAGGTATTTAGCCCAATTTGCCTCAACTACTGCAATATCATCAATAAGATCTAACTGAGTCTGATTCAGTGTGATAGGATTGCTGAAGTTTGGGTTGGTAGATACTTGATAAAGTTCATACTTGAACTCACTTATCTTTTTTACCAATGCAAACCCTGTGTTCGCTGGGTTATTACCTTGAAATACAGATGCGAATATGAAGTCTTTGTCTCTTAATTTAGTAGGTCTGAAGAACTCTATTGCGGCTGGAGTTCCAGGGTATGATCTATAGACAGGAATAACATCATCTTCCTCATACATATAAGCCTCTATAGCCAATACATGAAGATAATCTTCAAGCATTGTCCTGTACTCAACGTTATTTATTATTATTGACGTTACTGCTGAACCAGTATTTGGTGTTGGTGTACCAGTAGAAGCTGTTGGAAGTGTTATCTGTAATGGAGATGTGATGGATCCTGCTGTTACAGTATGAGATTGGTTAACACCTGTCGGCGTTCCTACAACATCAGAAACAACAAACGTATCTCCCTCTACAAGATTATGTTCTGCTGCAAAATTAAATGTAGTCGTAGGACCAATTGAAACAGATGAAATAGGAACAGCTACTGTTCTGAATCTATTATTATTTATCAGCATTACCTGATCAATAACCATCAGCTCAGACAGTTCATCGAACTCCTTCTGAGTGTCAAGACCCCTGTACTTGTTCTCTATGATACGTAGGAACGCATTGTCAAACGCCCTCTGCATCTTAGGGTCGCTAACGTAATCCGAGTAGCTGTTATCTATCTTATCCTCGAATAATCTTTTAAGGTCTAATCCTGTTACCATAGAACAAAGATACGCAATGTTACGGACACTTAAAAAGACACAAAAAAAGCTAAATTCAAAAAAGGTATTTATCGGTTATAGAAAAACCAAATGGAGAGAAGCTGTTAAATACGGTTCCAAAGCCGCACAAGTAGCTCTTGCAATAGTTCTATCAATACTCGCAATAGTACATATATCGGTTCAAATATGGGACATAGTATCAAGTGCCAAAGACAAAAAAGAGGAAACCATAGAAGCGTTAGAAGAGAAATTAGATAAGCTACTAATTCAACTTGTACAAGGAAATCAAGACCAAGAAACCAATCCAAATGACTAATGCGTTTTAAAACAGCCATAGTGATATACGGTGGAGTATCGGAGCTAGGATATATACGTACACCAAAGAAACTGCAAGAAAAAGAACAATTAGAAGCATTAAGACAAGACATATCGGAATTACAGGATAAAGTAATTCTCCTAAAGCAACAGGGTCAAAAATCACCTGAACCCAATCAGACCAAGTAGAAATCAAAAAACAAAAAACTTTTGCCAACAAAAGCTAAAAACGCTATGCTATTTTTAGCCGAACCGTTGTGTTTATGGCGGTAAATATACAAAAAAAAAAGAGACCCCGACCTTACGGGGTCAGGGTCTATCAACGGATACTATCCGAAGAGTGGTTATTCACTCAGTTCGATACCGTTCTCCTCCTCATACTTGTGGATGCGCTCAATTGCACTGTCAAGATCTGCTGGGAATTTACCCTTCAACTTGTACTTCTTGTAAAGTGCCATGAAGTGCGCTCTTCTTTCGGCAGGAGTGAAGTCATCGTCATCAGACTCATTAAGGTCATTGAATGCCGTGTCATCACCATCACTCGCAAGTGAACGCTTCAGGTTATCATACATCTGTGGGTTATCTTTGAAGAACAGGGCAATGTCATCCTCATCCTTACCAATGAGAACATCACCGATGTAGAACTTATCCGCATCTTCTGTAACAAAGCCAGATACAATTCCCTTGTTCACATACACCAACATCTCAACTTTATTGGCAACAGACTGCTTGTTAAGTGATCCGAATGTCTCAAGGAATCTTGATGTGTTAGGCTCTTTAAGAAGAAGACCGTCCTGAATATCAACAAGTGTCAAAGTGATATCGTCATCACTTACATTACGTGGATCCTGCTTGAAGAAGTACATTACATCCTTTCTCTGAGCCTCTGTCATTCCGTAAACTGTTGATACTACACGGTTTACATTAACGGTCTTAGAACGCTTCTTCTGTTTTGTAGCCTCAATGATCTCAATTGTGAATCTTGCACCATCTTTTCCAGATCCGTTCACATCCTCTACCATTGGGTGGTTCAACCAAAAATTGACCTGATCCTCAACCTCATCGAATGAGTCACCGAAGATTTTGCTTTCTGTAGCAAGTTCTCCTGCGAATCGGATGTCTCCTCGGTTTTTGGTAAGGTTTCCTGGCTTAACTTCTCCGTACTGATTCAGCGAGATGTTTCTGCCCTTCAAGTTGTATGTCGCAGTAAGCGTTACAGCTTGTTTAATGTGATTTACACCCTTCGGCTTGATCACTGCAATTTCTCTTTCCATTTTTAAGTATTAGTTAATTAACAGCATAAAGATAAAAAAAAGAGGTGACAAAACTGCCACCTCTCTTTAAAATTACATTGATGATGTTACACGTTAGAACCCAAAAGGTCAGCAGCAGTGTAAGTACCGTCAAGAATATCAGTAAGTTCACCATCAAGAGCAGTATATCCAGCCCCAGCACTATCATCAATATAGATATTGAGACTTACAGCTTGATCGTCTGTTTGATGATTAAAACCACCGTATCCTTTTGGAAGCATCAAATCAAACTCGTAACGAGTGTACTTCTTACCCGATTCAGGAAGATCTCCATCAAAAGAATCTACAAGACCAGCAGCTAACAAATCTGCACCAACATTAACTGGTGCTGTTCCAGCAGTTCCGCCCAAAACAACATTAGTCGCATTAGATGGATTTGAAAGTGTTAGCAAAGGAGAACCTGCCGCAGCAGTAATAGTTACCGCAGGAGCAGCGTAAGTAATTGTTGCTTTGATTCTACCTGAAGCAGACAATGCATCAAGCACAGATCTCCATCCAGCAGAAACTTCATTGATACCATCAGTTCCTTGAGCAGTATATGATATCTTTTCAGTAACAACTTCATCCCCAACAATCTGTCTGAGTATGAAAGAGTATTCTGTTCCAGCTACAATCGTAACAGCGGCAGTAGCGGTAGGTGCAGCAGCGACCTCAGTTACTCCTACGGTTCTCTCTACCTTCTGAATCTTCTTCCATGGAAAGGAAAAAACAGCATCAGCAGCAGCGTTCTTTTTTACAGTGATAAGTCCCTGAGAAGCAGGTACAGCACCCGTAACAGTATCAGCGACTTGTAAAACAAAATTAATAGGCTTATTCATTTTTTCTAAGTTTTTAAGAGTTTATAAATTAAGCTACCAATTCAATCAATCCACTGAACTTACCGATCATGTCGATTCCGTTATCAGCCATGATGTCACATCTGTGAGCATCTACTGAACTTACGATATCCACACTGTAATCTGCGAAGTTATCAACAGTAGGTACACCTGCATCAGCCATACCCTTGATGTAACCACAGTAGAACTCAGATGGTCCTCGGTAGATTTTTTCGATAGCAGGAGCAAGACCTCCACCTTTAACTTCGATAGGATCCAAGTCAAGTGCGAAGCAAGTGTGCTGCTGACGGTATGGGTTGCTAAGTCCAGCAACTGAAGTCAACTCAGGGAAGAACTCAGTATCGTTAAGAACTGGAAGCTCAACCATTGCAACTTCAACACCAGCGATAGTGTACTTACGTACATCAACACCTTTTACCTCAGAACCACCGAAAGTGTTCATTGAACCAGCGTTAAGAATGTAGCCATCAGTGAAGTTACGCTGAATGTGCTGCATCATTCCACGACCCATGAACAAGGTAATAGGAGTAGTTCGGCTTGCCTTACGGCTCCATACGTTAGCAAGGAAGTTGTCGAACTGAGCCTGAGTCAAAGCAGAAGCAAGTGGAAGGTACTCACCACCTCGGTTGATGATAGACCAACGAACACCACCGTTCATGTCAGAAAGACCACCTACTTGAGAAGTCCACTGAGCTTGGTTTGAGAACAACATCTGCTTCTCCATCTGACGAAGGAATCGCTGTACCATCAAGTCCAACTGAGCATCTCCCCAGAACTTGTCCTTGTAGTAGATACGAGACTTGATGTTCTCTCTACGAGAAGCCAAGTAAGTATCACGCTTAACAGCAGAGTAGTTGTAAATCAACTCAGGGAACTCATATAGTGGAGATTTTCCATCAGAGTAGAAGTTCGGAGAGCTGTCTCCCAATACCTTAACATAAGTACCAAGAGTAGAGAACGCAGTGTTCATTGCAGCAAGAGTAGACTCAGTTGCCTCCAATGTGATTGAACCTGGAGTGGTTGCGATAACCTTACCAGATACACTGTGATCAGCAGCAACTACAACGTCACCAACACGGAAAGTGTCAACTGGTGCAGGAGGAGTTCCCTGTGGCTGAAGTGTAAGTACAAGTGTGTTACCTACTTGTGCGCCTGAAGCTACTTGAGCAATAACGTGTCCACGACCCATTACTGATTTCTCGTACTTGTCAGTATCGAACTGCTTACCGCCTCCGAAAGGCATATTCAAGATGTTAACGATCATTCCGAACTTGTTGTAACCTCCAGAAAGGTCATACACGTTACGGAAATCGTTACGGTCAGACAACGAACGAACCGTTAGGTTGTCTGCTACGTTTAAAGGGCTATTTTGTGCCATTTTAGATTTCTTTTAAGTTTTGTTTTAAAGAGTTATGTTCCCTCCATTAACCCCTCTTCTTCCTGCGGCATCGCCTCTTGCCTTCAGGTATGCGTTGTAATCATTCGTTCTGCCTCCTACTTTTGTGGTTTTTAAACCAGTCCTCTTCGGTGCAGCACGTTTGATGAACTCTGCCTTCTGACCTTTTACCTTACCCTGCTGTACCTTGTTCTGAAGGACATCCTTCTTGAACAGATCCCATGCGGCAAAGTCAAACATCTTGTTGACATTCACAGTACCATCTGCATTGATGAAACCTATTTTTCCTGAGATCACATGATCGTGGATCGCTTTGGTCATGTCTTCGGTAAGATTTAAACCGTAATAACCCTTGTTCACCATTGACCTTGTAAGCCCAACGAATTGTTCGTGATTTTTCTTTTGTGTCTCTTGCATTCTCTTCTGCTGCTCAACAGACTGTTCACTTGTCTGAAACGCAACATTCTTGATTCTTTCCTCCTGTTGTTTCTTTAGGTCTTCACGCATCTTGCGTGTCTCAAGCTTCTTCTGAACAGGAGAAAGGTCATCGAATCTGTCCATCTCGTATTCAATCTCCTCCTCTGTAAGACCAAGACCGTTCACACTCATCTTGTAGATCTCCTTGTCAGACATGGCATCGTAATCCTTGTCCAATTCAAAAGACTTCATGTAGTCTCTGAAGCTACCGTTACCAGACTGCTTGAACTTCAAGTACCCATCGATAAGAGGGTCATTCAATACAGCTTCAGCCTGTGCAACCTTCTGCTCCATCTCTTGAAGCTTTTGGCTTTCATCAACTTTAGTGTCTACCTTTTTGTCAGGAGTGCTATCAAATGAGAACGGGTCTTTCAGGATTGACTCCTGCTTAGACTCCTCTTCCTCTTGGAGTACGATCTCCCAAGCCTCTTCATCAGAGAGTTCAGAGTTACCTTCACGTTCTTTCACGGCATCGATTCTTTTCAGGTCATCAACTGCTTGAGCCTTCTTATCTTCAAGCACCTTTGACTTCATTTCTTCGATCTGATCCGCAAGGTCTTCCTCTTCCATGCCTGGATTCTCCTCCATGAGTTTAGAGATAATGGATTGCTCCTCATCCTGCTCAAGAGATACATCGACATCATAATTCAAAGAACCCTGTTCCTGTCCTTCTTCCGTGTTCACATTGTTGTCTTCCAAAACAACATCGTCCTTAATTTCTTCCATTTTACAAAGTTATATATAATTTATTGATTTACAACACTATGCACCCTCACCACCTGGAGACATCTGTTGACGCTCCTGTTCGTATGCGAGTTCCGCCTCTCTGTCTGCAACTGGCTGCATGGTTTTTTGACGAAGTTTGGCTTCTTCTCTTGCGTTTCTGCCAGACTCTGCCATCTCCTGCTGCTGCAATGCGAACATTCTCTGACGCTCCTGCTCTGCCTGTTGTTGAAGCATCATCATCTGCTGCTGCTGCTCCTGCTGCATCTTGCGCTTCTTGATCTTCAAGGTCATCTTATCCTTCAGCTCAGTATATGTACGTGCAGTCTCAAGTTCGATGTAGTCATCCCAATCGAATCCTGTCTTATCTGCATTCTGAGCCATAGCTTGAGCGATTGTCAATAGTCTCTGTCTTGACTGCTCGTCTATCATATCCTCGATATCAACCTTTACCATCATGTCCTCCAACTGGAACTCCGTGGTGTTCTTGAAGAACTTGATAGCGTCCTCAGACAGCATTACATCTGCCGCCTCTTCACCATCCATATCCATCAACATGATCTTTGCCTTGTTGAGGATATACTGCAATAGGTAGGTGTAGTATGTCATGAAACCATCGTAGTATGTTGCCATGCCTAACTGATTCTGACTGATTGACTGTTGCTGTGAGCCATATCCGACATAACTCGTCAACTGCCCCATTGAAACCTTTGAAGCGTTGATGATCTCCTTCATCATTCGTTCTTTTTCCTGTATCAACGAAACATAGATGGATACATTACCACCAAGAGACATATCCAATTTCTCTACAAGTCTTTGACCATCAAGTACATTCGGGTCTTCACCATCTGATCCATCAGTAACGTGCATTGCATATTTCTTCAGGTTGGTTATGATCTCCCTTACAGAGTCACCTGCACCAACCTTCATTCCGTTTACGAACAGTATATTACCAAGGTCTTTACCGATGTTCTGACGTATCTTGTATTCGTAGGCATCAATGTCATCCTGTAGCTTCTTCATTCTGTCAACCACAGAACGGTTCATCCCCATCATCATGTTAGGAATGAATGTCCGTACAGGTAACATTGGTCTGCTTGGGTTCATAGAGTCGTAGACTACGTTATAATCCCTTCCGTAATCTGTAAGGATAGCGTTTCCTATGAGTGTGGCTTTATCTATTCTAAGATAGGAGTATCTCTCTGAATCATTTCCATGTATAGGCGTGATGTCCTTTCCCTCACCTTTTTCCTTTTTCAACTTCTTTGTCTCTGGAACCTCTGTTATCCAAAAACCAGTAACAACAGCAACCTGTCGATAATTTCTACCATCAGGACCACCCCACCAATTGAAACCAATGTCAGAGCCACTTGATCCGTTGTAGTGATTCAATAGTTCAAAACCTATTCCAGGTGTAGTTACGGACATTTCTTTCACGAGATCACGCTCCTCATCCGTAAGGTCGTATCTGTAGTAGATTTCTTCAGGTGTCATGAAAGATACCCACCCAACGAACTCAGCAGTTTCATTGTAATCCGAGTCATTGCTAAAGTCTACGATAAGATTGTATGGTGGAATGACTTCCGTGTATGGTCTTCCATGCATCTCGTCAACATACACCCCACAGTATCTTCCAACAGCGCAGTCAGTGAATGCTCTCATCATCTGATCCTTCAACCTGTTTCTGTTGATGATATCGTTAATTAGGTCAAGACCGTACTCCTCCATCTCATCTATAGGTGACTTCATCACCTTCTCCACCGCCTCGTCAAGGTCGATGTTATTTCCTATTCCTTCAGGGAAGAATCCCATTCCGTACTTCTCCTGTGTCTGATTGAAGAACTCTGCAAGGTCTTTCTTCAACTTTATCATCTGAATCCTCTGCATCTTCTTGGATATCTTGGAAGGCTCAAGGCTTTCGATGGTGACCTTTGTAGAATTAAGCACCTTTCTGATGCCGCCACGCATATACTCTATCAACTCAAATATCTGCTCACCCTTGATGTATGGTGCTGGAAGTTCCCCACCTTTCTCATCCTCCGTAAGGTATGCGAAGTTGAAGTTCTCCTGCGTACCCATGAAATATCTGTAGTTGTTTATGATCTGGTCAACTGGAGACTCTTCAGACCAACGCTTGGTACTTCTCTTTCCCTCTCTTTTTACTTCATCCGTATTGGATGCTATGTTGTAGTGGGTGGCTATGTATCTTACATTCTGAGCATACCAGTTCTCAATAGACCCATAATCCTTTTCTATTTTTTTCTTATCGAAATAGCTGTCTGGTCTATCGTAAACTATTTCAATTGCGTGACTATTGTCCAGTATCATCCGTTATGAATTTTAAAGCTGAGAATGGAAGTTCAAATACCCTCCCATCGATGTGTCTTATTATTATTGCGTAAGTATTGAATCCATTGTTTATATCACCCTTGTATCCTACCGCAAGGAACTCACCTGTTTTGTTGTTCCCATCTCTACCTACCCACCTTACACTTCTTCCTTTGGCGTTCTTGTGTTCCATATACCTACTCCAGTTGGAGGTGCAATTACGTCACCTCCTTCAAATATCGGAATTTTCTGCCACTTTGTTACCCTTCTACCTGATTCATCGGTAGTTACATAGCTTACTTCCTTGTATTTTACCGATACTCTCTTCTCTGATTTCTTATATTCATCCCTGTCATACAGTTCACAGGCAACCAACGCATCCAAAAGGTCGGTGTTGCTTACATGGAATTCTGGTAATTGGTTTATGATGTCCAGGAACCATATTCTATCACAATGGTTTCTCAGGTATTCAAAGAAGAAGTTGTATATCGTATCTCTGTTCCACTTATCCTTGTGGAATCCTTTGGCGGCCTTTCTGTCAAATGACTTGGCTCCTGTTATTATCGGTTGGTTTGCTATGTATGCCCATGTACCGAACTGTCTGTACTGATCCATCAATACCCTTCCTTCGTTACGCTCGATCATGTTCTTACAGTCGTTGTAATAGCGTTGCAGGAGCATTGTCTCCTGATATATTGTGACAGGGTCGTTGGTTCTTCTTTGGTAGTATGCAACATACTCCTGTGTGCTTGGTCGCTTGATGATTGTTGAATGAACAGAACGCTTGCCTGTACTTAACGCCTTCTTAGTGTCCATACTGTCCGTATCAACCATTGGGATAGGGTCAGTTCCAGCTCTGTACTCTTCTCCTTTGACAGGGTGTTCCAAGATGGTATAATTACCCTTGTTGTTCGCAACAGCCACAACTCTTCCACCTTGTTCAACAAGGTCGTATGTGTTCACTGGTCTTGGAGTCTCTACGATGACCTTTTTCTGAGCGTTTATCTTCGGTAGTATGTCTTCAGGAATGATACCGACATTGTTCATTTCGAAGATGTCGTTGATGTCCATTGGGTAAGACTTCACAAAACCAATGTAGTCACGCTTGTCATCACTCCTGTCAAGGTATGCTCTACGCTTCTCTATCCATTCCTTTGCACCTTCCTGATCAGACCATCCGTTCGGACAGAAGTCGTAGAATCTACCTGTCTGATTTCCATTCTCGTCATATTCAGGAGCTTTACTGATACCCATTGTTCCAGGAATGAAAACAGTCCTGACACCTAAAGACTCAGCCTCCTTCCACATCAACTCAGCCTCCTTGATGCCCTCTTCCGATACGATACCAGCACTTCCACCGAATACCACAGGGGCTATCTTCTCAAAGTCATCCATCAGACACGCCTGTATCGATTGACGTACCTCTGATGCGAAATCATGCAGGAACAACTCATCGATGAATGCGTGTGCCGCACGTTCAGATTCGAAGTTTGAAGCATCCTTTCTTGAGTCACTTGTCTGCCTTGCAAGGATGTTGGAGTTGTTTCCAGTGGTCATACCCTCGTGGTCTTTGATGTCAATTGTCATGTAACCAGTGAGTCTTTGAGACTTCTTCTCTGGTCTTATCCATTCATCGAGTTTCTCGTATGCTACTGCTACCTTTTCGTTGAAGAGTTTCTCTGTTTTACTTCTGTTATTAGATGTCAGGAGCGATGTCGAACCTGGGCTTGTCAATGCCTTCCATATTGATACTCCTGCCCCAAAAAGAGCCGAAAGACCTATACCCCGTCTTTTATAGATGCATAGATCCTGTCCGAGTCTTGTGGCTTCATAGTATTCATCAATAACCCACTCATCAACATCCCTCCACCATGGGTGTATCAGTTGACCTCTCGGTTGCTTTATCTTTATCTGAGTGAGATAGAAGTAATGAAGACCCTTTAAACCCGCGTGTCCTTCGACCCATCTTTCCTGTTCCTTTAACCACCACTTGGCTTCTTCAGCCTTTGTCATCTTAGGCTTACCCTCCCACACGAACTTTGGCGGCTTTGGATTTCCATTGATGATTATTTCTGGTCCCTTCCTTTCTGACATCAAGTTTGTTCTTTGTTACAAAATTAGTTATTTGATTTAACATGAGGATTTTATACATTGCACAAAATTTAAAACATGACATACAGTTATAAGTGCCAAGGAAAATGTAAGATGGTTCAAGACCGTGTTCACGGAATGAATGAAGAGCCTGTTTTCATGTGCTGCGGCAAACAGATGAAGAAGTTCTTCGGAATGCCACTTGGTATTCATGGAGCGAATACTGGTAGCAGGAAGGGTACGTAGGTTTGTTGTTATTATTACTATCTTTGTACCGTTCCTTTCCTTTCTCCTTCCTTGGGGTGGTACTTTCGGGTGCTGCCCCTTTTTTATTTAAAAAAACACTAATTTAGCGACATGACAAACAAAAGGATGAGACTCTCTCCAGAGGAGGTAGATCTGATAAATGAACACAGAGGAATATCTGTTACAAACATTAACGGTAACACAGCACTTGACCTACACCTTGCGGAGCGTGGAATAGACAAGTCAGATGTTGTATCTGTCAAGCATTGGCAATCTGCAAGTGGGGAGTTCAGGTTCTCCGTTGTCACAAAAGAGAATACTGGTGTAAGTCAATCAATAATTGAGGATACATTCAGTGACATACTTGAGGACATAAAGGAATGGTCACCGAAGTTTGAACACATAGTAAGAAAACCATTAGCAGACCCTCATTGCTTGGTTATAGACCCAGCTGATATACACGTAGGTAAGTTGTCCAGCATGAGAGAGACAGGGCAATCCTATGATATGCAGAAGGCAGTCAGCCAAGTAGATGGGGCTGTTGATGGGATACTTTCAAAGGCTATCGGATTCAGTATCGATAAGATATTCTTTGTGATCGGTAATGATGTTCTCCATATAGACACACCAAGAAGAACAACTACAAGCGGAACACCACAGGATACAAGTGGAATGTGGCACGAGGCTTTCATTGAGGCCAAGATGATGTACGTAAGGGCTATTGAGAAAATGCTTCCAGTGGCTGATGTACACGTTATATTCAATCCGTCCAATCACGATTATATGTCAGGATGGATGTTGGCTCAGACGATAGAGGCTTACTTCAGAAATCATCCTAACGTGACATTCGATGTAAGTATAGCCCACCGCAAATACACTTCCTATGGCGTTAACCTTATTGGAACAAACCATGGTGATGGAGCAAAGCTGGATAATCTACCATTGATAATGGCGCAGGAAGCACCAGAGCTTTGGGTTAAATGCCCTATGAGGTACGTTTACCTTCATCACATACACCACAAGCAGACATACAAGTTCATGTCTGGAAAGGATTTCATAGGTGTTACGGTGGAGTATCTGAGAACACCAAGCGCATCAGACTCCTGGCATCATAGAAATGGATACATAGGTGCTAAGAAGGCTGTTGAGGCATTCGTCCATAGTAAGGAACACGGACAGGTAGCCAGGATAACCCATAATCTATGATGTCTGAAGAAACACGATTAGCCATAAGGACTGTTATTGCAATCCTTATTCTTATATTTGCATCACTCAATTAAATACTTACGATATGCCTAACGGTAAACAAAGCGGGAGCAGGAAAACCCCTAAAAACCTAAAGACAATCAGCAATAAAGAGCTGGTAAATTCTCCTAAAACTGCATTAGTTATGCAAGAGGTTAAAAGCAGAGTGAACTCTGGTAAAATTAAACTACCAAAAGGGTTTGACAAGTCAAAAAGTGATGTTTCTACTCTGATGAACATCATGAAAGGAGGTTTCAGATAGAAAACCTTAACGGTGCGGTGGCAAGGGTTTTATTATTTATAACCCTTGTTACCAAATCATTTTAATGTTTGGTAACTATTTGGCTATTAACACTTTATGCAGCAGGAATAATATGGAAATAAAAATCAACCCCAAAAAGAAGAAGATCGTGATCAGTTACGACATCAAGGAGGAGTCAAAGAAGATTCTTTCTCAGGCTCAATCACTTGCTGAACATCTCCCTGATTATCTGATGAAGATTGTTCGGACATCTTCAAAGAGTAAGAAATGTAAAGAAAATCAATCCTAACATTCTTACCGTTCTTTATCATCACTATTCCGTTTACGCAGTCCTCTGCTGCGTAATGCTCTGACACCCTCTTCCACATATTCGTTATTACACGTTTCAGGTCTGCTATTGATGGCGTTTTACCTCCCCAGTAAGACTTTATACTCTTATTGGTCCTGATAATGTGTTTAATGTGAGGGTAATCTATTGCTTCAAAGAAAGCTTGTGTTATATTTGTATCCATGACTGCAATATTACAAAAAAGTTTCCTGTGGATGAATCCAGGGACGATATTTAATTTAAAGGCTCACGAAGAGCATGAGGATCTGAATATCTTCATGTGTGAGGACCTTGATGGTGAAGGGAATGAGTTTTGGCTCTCCGAAGGATTTGTACTTGGAGAATTTGAGGATGGCTACAAGCCATTATGCTGGACTCAGGATCTATTCATCATCATCTGACAAGGTCTTAGGTCTTTCAACCCAATATATAGCGTCAGGCTCCTTAACTGGGATTCCTGATGTATTTCTATATACTGAATTGTCATCACCTAAGAACCCATCAAAGTAACGATTACCGTCACTCCACACACAGTTTTTGTGTACGTCTGGTCTGTTCCAAAACACAATATTCCAGGACTTCTTATTCATGGTTTGTGATTTACACCGCTAAGTTACTGAAAATAAAGCAATTACAAAAGACTCTGCTTTAGTATATCTATTATCTGCTCGTTTATTGGGTATATGTTCATGCTCTTTTTATCTCCAAACTCCCACTTCTGATGGCATTCTAGGCAAAGGATGTTGATGTTGGCTTTAACGTGCCGTAGTTTCGGTTGAGAACCCTTTGACAGGATATGGGAGAACATATATCGTTCCCACTTGTTTCCGAGCATTTTATCGCACTCATCGCAGTAATGTGGTCGTTCAGACCATATCTCCTCGTAGAACCTGGTGTCGAGGTCTATCTTTTCCTTTACATTCTTGGATGGTCCAATTTTCTTATATGACTTTGAGGAACATGGTTTGCATCTTCCTTTACTCCAGATGTAGTCTTCATTACCGCATTCCTTACAGGTCTTTTTCTTTCTTGGTATCATGCAGTAAATATACAAAAAGAAAGCCCCCACATTTGCGGAGGCTCTCTAACTACAATCAAAAAACAGACTATGAAAACAATTACAGATGCTAATTTACGGATTCAATTCAGAAATACAAAATAAAGTTTGATCAATCTTGAAAGCTCCTCTATCCCTTGCTCGGTTGTTGCAACAAACTGCATATTGTCATCGTACAGTTTTACGAATCCGAAGTCGTGAAGTATCATTATCTCTTCGTGATGCTCGTGATCCCACACATCCTTGCCGAACATAAGTTCCTTCAACAGCATCATCTTCAATTCATCACTCATCACTCACATCGTAGTTCTTGTACCGTATGTCGTACTGTCTTGTCTGCATCTTTTCTATGAACCTTTTTCTTGCTTCGTCAGGATCAGTACCCCTCTTAACGTAAATAGTAGTGTTCCTGTCTATCACAACCCTCTGTAGTTCATTGAGGTCTGGAGAGTATTTCTCAGACACTTCAAGAGCCTTATTTCGAAGCTCTTTTAACTCCTCATTTCTTACTGCACCCTCTTTTTCCATTTTTCTAAAGTTAGTGGTTTATAATTGTTTTTCAAATTGTGCCGCAATGTAGAAACTATTACTAAATTAGCAAACAAATATTTATCAAATGGACATAAGAAAAGCCAAGATGACCGAAGGCTACCTGATAGAATCCTTGGTGCAGATATGTGCTGAAGAATCGGGTATGATGATGATAGACGCTGTGGATGCACATGGTGCGATATCCAAGACGGTTCTATCACCTAATTGCCATGTATATGTAGCCGTTATTGATGGAGAAATCATAGGTGTCATCCTTGGATTGCAAGGTACCATGTTCAGCAACCTACACAACATGGAGGTATCGATGTGTGTTCATCCAGACTACAGACGTTTCGGTACTGGTAAGGAGCTTATGGAGTATTTTCTGCTTGAACAAGGATGGAGAAATGTGTATGCCGAGGTTGTAAGCGATAATGAACCTATCATAAGATTGCTTACAAAGTGTAACTTCAAGCTCGTATGCTCACTACCGAAGTTTGTAAACACAAGAAGAGGATTCAGGGACAAAATGATATTTACATACAATGGATAAACCAAAGAACTTCAAGGAGCTGAAGAAGAGACTTCAGCCATTTGTCAATATGGATAACCAGGTAAGGTTAAACCAAGAGTCTATTGTAACCAATGTTGGTCACATGATAGGTACTCACGTTAAAATACTTGAGGCAAACCCTGGGAATAGGGTTTATATGCCGTATTACGACAGGCTTGTAATGCTACTTACTATCCTTGAGGCTGGCTGGGAATAGCGAATCTATCAGGGTCTATCCTCTTACATCTTTCAAGTATCAGTACGGATACTTTCTTGAACGCCATTCTCTCAGCAGGTGTTGTCTCAATCCCTATCTCAGTGTTCAGCCCAGCATCTACTTCAAGTAGGATGTCTACAGCAGCCTTGTGCGGTGATGACGTTCCTGACGTATCTATAGCCCTTTTAAGATATTTGGCGGTATCAAGGACTTCTTCATAAGCCTCCTGTAACCAATCCTTGTGGCTATAATCCTGTCGGTCTACTGTTACTCCGTATTCGTTCGCTCCTTTGATGTCTGAGGCTATCAGGTCCTCATGTATCCTTCTCGTTGTGTTGCTCTCCATTCTCCAAATATACCGTATCTTTGTTATATGGCAAAGCGAGATTACAGATCTGAGTACAAAAAGTTCCAATCATCTGAGGAGCAGAAGAAAAAACGTGCAGGTCGGAACAAGGCAAGACGTAAAGCCATGAAGAACGGAACCGTAAAGAAAGGTGATGGCTACGATATGTCACACACAAAGAATGGTACCGTAAAAAAGAAGCGTTCTGTCAACAGGGGGTCTTCATCCGACATGCCTGGCGATCGCAGAGCCAGGGGGAAGGGTCAGAAGAAACGTCAACCTAAGAAAAAATAATATCTTATATAATACAAAAATGAAAAGTCAAAAAAAACGAAAATACTATACTAAGTATTCTGATGAACAAGAAAAAGAGATTTACGATAAAATACTTAATGCTGATGGTCCTAATCCAGGTGGTAGCTCAAATGCAAAGTGGGATAAAAGCTTCGTTATTGATGTTGGAGATGGTGATAAAATAAGAGTGTGGGAGGTTAATGGAAAGTTAACATACCCTCATTCTGACCAAAGATTCGTAGATAATAAACTTTATAGAAAAAAGTTCGCTACAGCTGCCAAGAACTATAAACCAAGTGACATAAAGAAAAGAAACGAAGAAAAAAGAATGGTTATAGAAAAAACAAAGTCTGCGGATGGTAGAGACTTTTACAGAAAGAACAATAGCTACTATAGCGGAGAACTTTAAGAAAGGGCGGAAGTGATTTTCTTGGACAGGTAGTCGTTCATTGCTGAAAGCGCATCCTTTCCTTTTCCTGAAGTTACAGAGTCCCTGTCTATAAAATAAAGAAGAGCCTCATCCTTGTAAAAGGCATACCATGTATCGTCATATGGGTTGTACGTGGCCAATACGCCATAGTAGTGCATCCGTTGTTTCTTTTTCATCTTACTTTGTTTAACCATTCAAATTCCTTTGTTCGCATTCCTGCATACATTACTGCTATCGAATCAGCCATGTGTTCCTGTTTCATCAGTGGGAAACCGTTCCTGATAAGCCACGGAGCCTCTGGGTGCTTTTCATAAGCCCATTCTATCATCTCCTTCTTACTGGCGTTCTTCTTGCCTACACTTGCCATCTTTACCTCCTGTGGTGTCACTTCCAAACATCTGTCAGGTAATGACGCAAGCAGAAAACAACTGACACCGTAGTTCTTCATCCCGCTTGCACTCTGACTACCACTCGGTGTCTCTGCAAATATGATGTCAGGAACGTAACGCTCTATGAACTGCTTTGAACCCCTGTACAGGTCCACACATCTCTCAATAAGGTCTGAGGATGCACGTATCTTCTTGTTAGGGTTCTTTTCGGTTGTTATGGTCACCGAGTCAATGACAATGATCCTGTCACCAGAAATATCAAAAGCCGTAAGACACGTATTACTTAGACTTGGATCTATTGCTACTGCTTTCATTTCGTAAGGTTATTAGTTGACTTTTTGCTCGGTTTCGTCAGTCTAAGGTTCTAAGTCTTTACTTCGTTTCACTTTAGGTGCTTCACCTTTTCCGTACTTCAATTTGCGATTCGCGATTCGCGATTTCTCTAATATACGTTCCATCTGTTTCATCTGTCTGCTCCAGTCAACAGTTCCACGTTCTGCTGATTCTGCCTTACGGATGAACTCTTCTGCTTCGGCTCCTTCAAGTGTTGGAATCGCATGGTGTGTCGGAAATTCCGACATACCACTTTCCTTTGCTCCCTCATGTTTGCCGCTTACTCCATCACTTTCAGCAGTTACTCCCTCAACTTTCACATCTGACAGGAACACCGTCACCTTCTGCGTTGGGCAGCTCATCTTATGGAAGCCTACCTTGTGGCAGACAGGGCATTTTTCTTTACTCATCTTTGTTCTGTTAATAACTTAGTCCTATAATCATTAGTAGTGGAAACACGAACATTAATATTGTAACAATCCACAGTAAAATGTGTATCGAAAAACAAATAGCCTCGTGCAAGACCCATTTAAGTTCGTCCTTTCTCATCCTTGTTTTGGTTTAATAAACCTTCAATTTCATTAAGTCTTTGTTGATGACTTAATCCACTATTTTCTGAATTTATTATATCCAGTATTTCTTCTATAAGTTCTTCTTTACTCATCTTTGTTTTGGTTTAAATTAAGAGCGAGTGGGCATATGTTACCACCATTATCACCGAGCTGACCCATGGAATTTACGGTTGTTTCTACTCTGATCAAGAGTTTCGCTCTATTATCTTCTTACACTTCTCGTAGTCCTCAATGGACTCGTAATACTTCAGTACCACATCTGGGTCTTCGTGATTCTCAGGCAGGTAGAACACCTCCTGCTCTGCAAGCTTGTCGTAGTCTGTATCACCTATCAATAACTGATAGGCGTTGTAGTATGCTTCTTCAGTATCGCTCATCTTATTTGTTTATAGTGGTCTTAATTGATTTTGGGATAAGCAATAACCTTTTCCGTGACCTAAATCTTTGATGTTGGACTCTTGTATGAGTTCATCCTTTAAAGACCACCCAGCAAATGTTACCGTATTATCTTCAATTATAGCGAGTATATACATATCGACATCTGGATTAACCTTCATCGTGGACAGTAACTTTCCAGTTTTGTACCTCGTAGACTTTATATCGTACCTGTAATTCTTATATACACCATCGCAACTTCCGCTTCTCGGAGATAAACCTATATCTGGGAATACATTGAATTTTTTAGCAAAGGCATACTCAGCAATTACCCCATCAACATCAGCAGCCATACCATCATGGCTTCCTATTTTAGCATCTTTTACACCAGCGTTTCTCGCTATCAATGTTCTCATTCTTCCTATCATCTCACAAACTGTGATTTCGTCAGGTCTTAGCGTTACTTTCATCCCAATATCTTTAGCGTTCCGTCAGACTTCACTATGTACACACAGTTGGGATCCTCAATGATACTGACGATAATACTCGCCATGTTCTCATGCATACTACCCTGCTTGACAAGGTTCTTGAAAAACTTACGATGCTCCTTTCCATTGGGAGGGTAAACCTCAAAGCATCTTATCAATACTCTCTCTACGTGCAGTTGTGGTGTCATGTTTTTAATTTTAGCGCAAGTAAATAAATATTCCAATACCACGCAACTTTTTCAAATAAAAAAACCCCGCCATCTGCCAGGGCGGGGAACAAAGAATGAATCAAAACGCAAAAGATATGTACAGCAGATTATTATCCTAATTCATTTCATACAGCAATATCGTATCCTTGGTAGCCTTCGCTATAAAATCCTCATACTCCTCATAACTCTCATCATCAGCCTGTGGAAAACATATATGCAACAACTCATGCACTATACTCTCCTCGTCCAAAGGTATGTCGTGGTAAATGACAGCACTCCTGCCATTAAAGTCCCTCTCTATCCCTACAAAGTAATCCTCACCATTGTACTCCACTTGCTTTGGGTCTATACGTTCTGTACGGACACTCCAATCATCAAGACCAAGCCTACGTACCCAGGAATCTATAAGTGGTTTCATTACACTTCCCAACCTATGGTTTTCATTAACTCTTCCAACTCTTTAGCCTTGTACTCTACCTTTCCGTCTATGTACTTATCATAAACCGAGTTTATCTTCTTCTTGTACTGTGTTTTTGAAGATGGAGGCAAGTCTTCAGTCATCAACTGCAAAGCTATGCTGTATGGCGTGGTATGAAGAATCATTAATAAGGAATTGTAAATAGTCCTCTCTTGTGGTGTCATTTGTTTTGAGTTTTATGACCGCTAAGTAAATGATTATTTTTCAAATTACAATGTATCGCTTTTTATTAAAGCGTCAAATACATCATTCAATGAAGACTGACACCTATCTACAAGATAACAGATCGATGAGTCCGTGTGTTCACCGTAAACATTGTCAAGGAAACCATCAAGCTCAGAAATAAAGGTATTTCCAATGATCTTCAATACGTCCCTGTTTGGTGACGTTCCTGACATCATATCAAGCTCATTCACAAGTGCCTGTGCAAGTACAACCGACCTGACGGCTATTCGATCCTCCTCACTCAATCCATTAGCCTGACATACACCTATGTCTGAAATCCCATTAAGCCTCCACTCGTCAAGCTCTATGATAGATACATAATTATTCCGATCACTTTCAATCCAATCAGCACGATAGCCACCGAACTCACCATCTATGACACCATAATAGTAAAATCCTTCCCAAAAAAAATCAGTATCCATACCGTAATAATTATTGCCAGTATTCTCTCCAGTATCCCATCCGTCAGACTGGTACTTCTCAATTATCCTCTTACCCATCTTAGGAGATAGGTTCTTGATCACCGTATTATTAAGTTTTTTCATGCAGCTAATTTAATAAAAACCCATAAATTCGTTGTTATGAAAGATAAACTATTCAAAATACTCTTCCCATCAAAGCATGAGGAGATAACGAGCCTGACGAAAAAGCTGAAAGACGAAGCATTCAACATAAGAATGCTCAAAGAAAGAAACAGTAAACAGGCATGGATAATTCAAACCATGAACAAAGACCTGAAAGAAATAAGGTCCGCTGCAAAGGAACACCAGAAACAACAGACAGCAGAGGCAGAACGTAAATACTATAAGACCCTAAAAGAAAAGGGATTCATCTGACAGCGTTCCTGAAAAAAAAGCCCCCAGGGTGAAATGGGGTGGGGTATGAGTTGTGTACATGAGTTGTGTACATGGGGGTAGTATATACATAGTGAATCGGATTCCAAATCGTGTCAAAATCACCCCCCGTGTCGCATGGGGTGGGGGGTCAAATTCCAAACAAAACCCGAACCTGAGCCTCCCGCATCATCATACATCATTTCATATGTAGCTACCCGATGCACTACCTTCTACTGAGTTCGGTTGCCATGGGTCAAATGTTCGTTCGTGCCGTGGCAAGCGTTAACAAACCTTAACCTTGGAGCCGCTCATGCCTATCTACCTGTAGATGCTGGCCGTTGCAATGATGTTTCTGTTGGCCGTTGACGTTGCACGTAAAAGGTTAATACTATGCATTACAAGGTACTTTCCCTTCCTTTCTCCCAATGCCTAAGTATCTTATGTTTCAGCGTTCCTTTATGTTTCTAGCCCATATGCCTTTAAATGCCAATAACATTGTATCTAAAGGGTTTTCTCTTCTCTTTGGTATGTAGGTATCAAAACTTTTTTTTATTTGAAATTAAGTTCAGGGCAATGTGTACACGTATAGTGATTCTATGTGTTTGTCTTCTATATGACATTTGCTATTTGCATTATACGTCAGGAACATTATCTTACGCCCGTGATACCTTATTACTATAATAGGCAACAACGTACACACGTAGCAATTTAGCTTGGTCTATTTCTAACGTGTTGATAATCAGCAACTTACAAGGCTATTTTCACTTTTGTCATCTGGCTGACATTTTACGTCAAACCCCCGATATACTTTTACCCTCAGAAACAAACGGGGTGACCCACTAAAAACTCAACAAGATGAAAACTTACATTGAAAAAGAAAGCACCAAGAGAAGTGAGAAGCTAATTGCTTGGGCTAAAAAGAACAGCAAGACATTTGTAACGGGCGCACCGTTATCTGTTTACAAGTATGGTGTTGATGAGAATAACAAGTTGACATTTGCCACATTCATTACCGAACGAGGTTCTGAGGATATATACACAGGTGGCGATTGCTTGGCTTCATCAATAGAGGATAGCGTAAAAATAGTTAGAATAACAGGAAAGTAATATTGAAATGGGGGGTGCGCATCCGTAACGCACAATAAAAAAAACAAAATGAAAACAATAACAGAATTATTTGAATTGGTAGCATTGGCCGCAAAGAGCGATGCAGTACTTAGACAATTAGAACTTGAAAGTTACAGAGGTAAATGGTTCATCAACTACTCAGGACACGTTAACGTGTTGGACATCCAATACTTTCCAAGTGGTTGGTCATCTGGAGGTCGGTTCGAGAAGTGTTCGGTCAATCTTGACGATAACGGCATCCAAGAGGCATATTGGTTTATCAATAACAGATTAACGAAGTGATTAACACGGGGAGGCTCGACCTCCTTCCACTAAAACAAAAGCAAAATGAAAGCATCAACACTATTCGCATTAACGAGCATTGTCTTATCAGTATCATCAGTAGCTTCGCTGATATTCATAAACGAACTTGCCTTTGGGCTACTTGGACTTGGTTGTTTGGCATCATTCATTGGAGCCATTCTACTTGATGGAATTGAGAACGGTAAACTTTAAACACAAAAGCAAAATGAAAGCATTCATCAAAACAATTACAGTAACGGTCATTACGGGGTTAATTATTCCAACATTCATTACATTCTTTTGGTTGGTAAGTGTTGGAGGGTTTGACTTGGTCGAGGCACTCAGAAGTGAATTTACGATTATAATCAACGGGTTCATTACGGCAGTGGTATTTGTATCCTACGGTTTGACCATAGGCACTGAACAATAAAACGGTAATTGTCATCTACATTACATTTTAGTATCAGGAACGTAACTACATTGCAGTCGAATTAAAAAAACAGAAAAATGAAAAAGCAAGAAACAATCAACAGAATTTTAGCTGATATGGACAACCTAAGTAAGGCATATGAAATGGCGGAGGCATTGGAAAGGGTAGAGAACGATAAAGACCTTTACCTCCTTGCAAAAGCTATAGCACCTGAATCGATAGCAAGCGGTTGGACACGTAGCCAAATTTTAGAAACAATTGAAGACGTATTACTTTCAAGAGCATAACAAGTAACTAACTATTAAAAACAATAATCATGAAGTCATTCAGCACAATTTTACAAGGAGAGGAAGCAACAGAAGAATACGCAATAGAATTCGCACGATGCTTCGACTTTTCAGAATCTGAGACCGAAGAAGTAACGACAAGGCACAAATACTACTTTATCTTCATTGATACGGTTAACGGTATTAAAATATATTACCAATGGCGGGCAGACTATTACTTTTTCGTACCTGAATTAGAAGACTAACTATTAAACACAAACATCATGAACTTAAGAACACTTAACACAGAATTACTTGAGAACGGAGGCTTCTCTTATTCGCTAACTTTCGGTAACGTATTCGGCTCAGATAACTATTCGGTAGCCTTCCACAAGGCAACGGAGAACGTATTTGATAAGCTACCTACAGAGGCCGATTACCAAGAGTACGTGAACAAACATATTACTCTACTTGCCAAGGAAGATTTCATCTTGGGAGGTTGGGAACACGAAGGAAAGTATTACTTGGATGTGGCTCAACTACTACCGAAGGATGAGTATTCAGAGGCGGATGCAATTAAGGTAGGTCAGGAACGTGAACAGATTGCAATATTCGACCTTCAGGAAGGCAAGGAAATTAAGTGCAAATAGTATGAACAAGGGTAGGGCTTCGGCTCTACCCACAAAACAAAACGAAATGAGTAAGCCAGTAAAAAATTGGGAGTTCTACTTCGAACTGAAAGACGGAAGCAGAACCTACTTCGAACAAGAATGTAAGGAGCCAACACGAACAAAACTGTGGAAGTCTTTACACGATAGACTAAATGAAGAACAAGTCAAAGCCATTGCGTTTGGCGTAAAACCAAAAACGAAATGAAAACGATAACGAGACATTCAGACACAATCTACGCCATTCTAACGGTGGTATTGATAGCGATAGTAACACTAACGATAAAATTTTAATAGCAATGGAATTGAATTACGAAATAGATGTGAAGACACGTAGAGGTAGTTACAGGACGTACAAGATTACCTTCAGCGGGGAGCGTCACTACGAAAATTGGTGCAATGCAATGGAACAGAAGTATGGACACAAGATAATTGGCGAAAGGGAAATAAAGTAATTGTCATTTGAGAGACATTTTAATACGACAGGAACACAGACATTTGAACAAACAAAAAAACAAAACAAAATGATTTACGAGACAATTGAAAAAGGACGTAGCTTCTCAGGGGAAGTTGACCTCGAAGAGGCACCAGTATTGGTACTAGTGGATGAACTTGATTGTGAACATATCAGTTTCAGCAAGATTAGAAAGGAATTGAACAAGGAGTTCAAGTTCTGTAGCCATAGGGTATTGGTGGAATACCTAAGTAATTTAAGCATTAACTATTAAAATTAAGGAACAATGAAAGTAACAGAGCAATTATTAGAAGTAGAATGGAGCAGTAACGATTCTATCTGCGAACCTGCTTTTATAAAGGTAAGACTTACAGAAGAGAACGAAGCTATTATCAAGAAGCACTCAGAATATGCAAAAGAGAACGGGGTATCTGTTTGCGTACCATTCTACAGTTACGAATTTCTTGACGAGGATAATCAGCCTTTTACCGAATGGAGAGCAGATGTAACGTATCTGAAAATATATCAGTACGGTGGGGTATGGTTCTACGCTGAAAACAAGTGGGACTCTTCAGTTCAGATTGAGGCACAGTTATACGAAGTTCAATAATTAATAAAAGATGAGAATTTATAAAGAATACCAATTCCTAATATTCAGCCAAATATTCTACCTTCTACTTAACGAGGTGGAAGAGGTGAAACTGAAACTTGAATACGACCTAAGCTATCCGATATTGGTGGCAAGATTGGAGGACTACATACGCTCAGAGTATAACGACCCTGAGTACAGTGAATACGACTGCATGGTGCAGTATCTAACAGAACATTTACAATTCATAACAGAAGAACTGAAATGAGAATAGCATCAATAACAGTAGACCTTCAGGACGTTAAGAGTATTGAACGTGCTGAGAAGAAAAAGTTCAAACTTGAAAATGACGGTTGGGACTACGTGGAAACACAGGTGGATGAGGTTTTACAGATGGCCGTTATCTATTACCAAACATACTCTGAAAAGTTAGGACTTGAAGTTGAAAGGTATTGACGAAATGAAACGAGACAAACGTACAAAGGAGGAAGGTAGGAACTTCTCTGAGGTTCAGAAACGGATGACCGAGCGTACGTACAAGGACAAAAGCAAATACACACGTAAACAAAAACACAAAAAGTAATGAGAACATTCAAAGACAAGATAATCAGACAGAGGATTACCTCCCGTGGAGGCGGTATTGAAATTGACCTTCAAGAGTTCGGACACAACGGTAGGATGACCGCATACCAAAACTACTTGGGAGGTGGTATGCTCGGAAGGGTAGCCAGTGATTGCAATATCGAGAATTGGAAGGAGAACGATGAACTTGTGGAGATTGCATACGAACTGCGCCAATACTTCCACGGTTTAACAAACCCTGATGATAGTGTTGAAGGAACGTCCTTCGAGCAGAATCAGAATTTACCAATAAGTGCTTATTAACGTATTTGTCAGGTAGATGACATTTTAGTGACAGGAACACAACTACTTTAGCTAACGAATTAAAAAAACAGACAATGGAATACGCAAGACAATGTACAGCAACAAACATCGGGATGAACTCAGGATGGGTAATTTATGATGGAGAAGAATATTACTCTACTGAGGAGTTGGCACTAAAGAGATGCAAGGAACTCGGATACGATAGTATCGATGAAGCATACGATGACGATGTGTGCTATTGGACAGAATGGGAAGAGCAAGACTAAAAGAAAATAATAACAACTAAAACAAAAAGACAATGCAAACGACAGAACTTATTTCAGAACGCAAGACAGAGTTGAAGCACAAGGGTAAGACCGTTTACGAGGTGGTACGTAGGTACTGCAAGGACGGGTGGAGCCACAAGGTAGCTACCATTACAGACCTATGTACTGTATATGAGAAGGAAGGAGTAAGATGCTACCGTAAGGTTTACTTTTAACAGTCAGGAACATTAACACTAAAAGAATAAAGCAATGGAAAAACAGAAGATTTATATCAAGAAAGTAGGACACGGACACTTTCAAATATCCTACGAGGTAAATGGCGAGATGCTATCTACCGTAACCACAAACACCTTAGCCATAGACAACTACTTGGACGAGAGTCTGGAGCATATAGTCAGGGTAGAAGCTTGGCAAGACCTAACTACAGAGATACTTAGCGATGCGATTAAAACCAATTGAATACATAACACTCGCACTCTACGTAATAGCGTTCAGAGTGGTAGATAAGATAGGAGAATACAAACAAAGAAAAGTAACAGAAAAATGGAACAACTACGATTGTCAATTGAAACAGAAGATAAAGCAGTAACTGAATTTATCAGCAGACCATTCAAAGGTAGCCTCATAAAGGTATATCTAATATCAGAGGCAGAAGCAATTATGAGAAGGAAAAAAGGAATAGAGGGTGGAAATGATGAATACTGCTTTTGTAGGTGCGTAGGAATTACAGTAGACTACAGTAGGGAGGAGCCTAGAGAGATTGCACTGGTAAAAAGATTGCACTCATACTTCACTACAGATAATGTAGATTACTTCCTTCAGAAACAAAAAGTAAGATTCCTGACATGAAATACCTTAGACTGATAGCAAACATATTCGTGATGGCGATATGCCTGACCATAATCTTAATAAGATATTCGAGATGAGAAGAGCAACATTCAACCTGACCAAGAACGATAGAAAGGAGTACGGTATGGCAGAGTTCAAGAGCAAGGAGCATTTCCTTGAGTGGAGAATGCTAATGATGAAGAGAGGCTACAGAATAGACGTGAATTGGTTGGACGGATACAATGGAATAGACGGTAACTACGATAAACAAAACAAATATGGATAGATACGTAGCATACTATAGGGTTTCCACTAAGAGACAGGGAGAGTCAGGTCTTGGTCTTGAGGCTCAGGTCAGAATGGTACATGGATACGTCAGGAACGGTGTCATCATCAAGGAGTTCACAGAGAAGGAGACAGGAACATCGAAACGTGAACGACCTATACTCGCTGAGGCTATCGAGATGTGCAAGGAGACAGGAGCCAAGCTACTGATAGCCAAGTTAGACAGACTTGCGAGGGACGTACACTTCATATCGAGCCTGAGTAGAACGGGTGTTGACTTCGTCTGTTGCGATAATCCTAATGCTAACAAGCTGACTATCAATCTCTTAGCGTCTGTTGCAGAGAGTGAGGCTGAGGCTATATCTTCAAGAACAAAGGCTGGTCTTGGCTCAATCAAGGAGAGAATAAATAAGGAGGGTAGCTACGTTTCGAGGTCTGGTCGAAAGATAACATCTCTTGGAACACCTGAGAACCTGACGGATGAACACAGGAGGAAAGGTGGAGAAGTTATCAGTCAGAGGTTCAAGAACAATCGAAACACGAGGATGGCACGGCCATACGCAATGGAGCTGAGAGGCAGAGGTCTGGAGCTTAAAGAGATAGCTGAAAAGCTAAATAGTAACGGCTTCATCACGGCTACTGGCAGACAATACAATAAGTACAGTGTACATAAACTGATAAAGTAATGATATGGATATTTTTGATTACAATAATTGTGGCTCTGTCCTGTTACTTGCTTCACGGATACGACAGGAACATAAAGACTATCTCAAGGGTGGTTTCCATACGCTTCAGGTACAGGTGGATGGACAGAAGATGTAGGATATTGGACAGGGTTTTATTTAACTTATTGATAATTTTAATAGTAGGAACATACATAACAATAGCAATGACATGGTAAGAGAAAGAGACTTAATAGAGATTGGATTCAGTAGGGAATACCCTCTGTACAGAATGGGAGACATTACGCTTTATGCATATGATGATGATGACAGGCTCGATGTCTATTACATGATAGATGATAGACATATCGATGACCATGCATCATTCCCATATGACAAGTCAATAAGAGTAAGAACAGTAGAACAACTAAAACAACTGATAGATGAAAGGAAAGGTTAAAGTAATAGTAAGGGTTGCGGCAGAACACCCTGACGCTGAGACATTCAAATGTCTTGGGAATAAGATTGTGCTAAAGGCAGAGAGTTACGATCATGCTTATGAGTTTTCAATGACAATGCTTAACTTGCGAGACTCAAAAAAGTTTGAGTACGGAGACTTGATGTTCTTCAATAATGGAATACTAATAGAGATAGACAGATGAAGAAAGAAGAGAAACAAGCAATCATTGATATACTCACTAAGTGGAGGGATATGATAGGAGTTGATGGCAGGAGCGTTGACATATTGATAGACAGAGTTAATCAGATATACATTCCAGAGCCGATAGACATACAAGAGGTAGATGTCATCAAGGCGGACATTGCTGAGATGTGCAGTCAGATAAAGTATGATATCAAGCAGAACAAAGTTCGTGGGATTGATAACACCACCAAGAGGATGGCAATCTACAAGGCTTCTGAGATAAAGTATGGTAGAACTTCAAGCATGGAGTGTGCGGTTAAAGAGTTCTTCGACAAGGATAGAACCACATTGATTTATTGGAGGAATAAGTCAGATGACCTTATTGATGTAAAAGACCCTATGTTCGTAAGGTATGTTAACGAGTTAATTTAACCAAAACAGAGAAAACATGAAATCAAGAGAAAAAGCAATTGCATGGTGGAATACACTGTCCGATAGCGATAAGGCAGACGCAACTAGGATGGTAATTTCTGATAAGCGTAGTCACAAATCGCTAACAGGAAGTGAGATTGAGAAAATCTACAATTGGACACTTGAAAACTAAATGGGTATGCAGTCAATTTACTCCGTTTCCAAATGAAACATTAGAATGAAAGACTTACTAAAACAGGCATTCCAAGCAGGAAGAGACTTTGGACATGCAATGGGAACTGGAAGACCAACATACGGATTGACATTTGATGAATGGTATTCTGAAAAAGCAAAGCAAGCATTAAGTATAGCCAAGCTTCATAGTACAGGCAAGGATGAACTAACTAAAACTGATTGAGATGGAACACTTGGATATAGTGATTTGGATAATAGGATATTCGATAGCCGTAGAAGTAGGAAAAGTAAGCGATTCATACGTTGCTAAAAATAACGGTGAACGATATACGCCTAAAGGTATAAGTGACGCTTCAATTTCTATTTTCCTGATTGTACTAGTATTGCTAATAATATTCTAACGACATAATGGGGAGAAATGAAAACACGAGATGAAATAGAGGCGATCGCTTTGGAGTTTTATCCTAAAGAACCCGTAGGATTAAGGGCTGATAAAAATGGTAATTACACCGATGATAGTGAAGTTATTTATTCGGGTGGATGTAAAAGAGAAGCCTTCATCAAAGGATACGAACTAGCCCAACAGAACCAAACCAAATGCGGCTTGTGCGTTGAACCAGCTACGGAATTGACAAACGAAAAACATTCTGAAAGCCTTGATACCAAAGAAAATGAGGGTTCGGAATTACCAAAGGAAAAGTACTAAGATGAAACGCTATCAAGTAAGACGCTGGGATAAGCGCAACACGCTACAATTTAAGAAGTTTGCATACCCACTGTGGTTTATGATGAACTTAGTTACTATAGGATTAATTTATTCAATGACAATTTAAAGACAGGAACAATGACAGAAGAAGAAGCAAACAAGAAATTATCAGAGATAGTTAAGTCTATGGCTGAACTTGGAACATACGGTGGGGAATATCTTGAAGGAACACCATTAAATATGATATTCTTAGGATTATCTACAGCACTATTATGCACTGGAGGTGTAAATCAAGATGATATTGATAACGATATGGCTAGATCGTCAGTTGACCTACTTGAAGCATTGGAGTCTGTTATTCAATCTTCCAGGCTTTTGAAAGAGATTGACATACAGAATCAGATAAACGACCTATTTAAATAATTCGTAATGGGGTGGATTAAGATTGACAGGAACATAACTGAGCATTGGTTGTGGACTGACGAGAAGAAACTGAAGTGGTGGTTGACCATACTTCTTGATGTGAATTACTCGGACAGGAAGATGGCACTTGGGTACAATACCTATGAGATAAAACGTGGTCAATCACCTAACAGTATAAGGACTTGGGCAAGCATTTTTAAGACAGGAACGAAGTCAGTTGTAAGGTTCTTGGATATGCTTGAGAAAGAGGGTTTGATAACGAAGGAAACAATAGGAAATGGGAAACACTCAACAACACTCGTAACTGTCTGTAAATACGATAGTTACGACCACTCAGGAAACACAAAGGAAACGCAAGAGACAACAGTAAGTACCACGCAAGTGGATACGCAAGTGGATACGCAAGGGGGTGACATAAGAAGAAAGGAAGAAAGAAAAGAAGGAAAAAAAGAAACAAATAACATAAATGCTCCAAGCATAAACGAGGTGATTGAGTATGTTGTAGAATGTGGGTATCCTCAATCCATTGCAGAGAAATTCCACGCACACTACACTGTAAGAGGGTGGGTTGTAAAGGATGGTTCTAAGGTTGATAATTGGAAGGCTCTTATGAACAACACTTGGTTCAAGAATAAGAAGAAGTCAGTTGTCAAAGCCCCACCGTTAGAGCCTGGTTGGAAGTATGTTGGACTGTCTGAGGCTTATGATATTGTACGTGATCAAAATAATGTAAGTTTGTCCGAGCAAGTGAAGATTGGTGCAGGAGATGATTTCGTAAGGGAGATGATGAACAGAAACCCATCTTACCACAATGTAGGTGAAGGATGGAAATACAGAAAGACCACATGAAGAAACTGTTTGAAAGAGAGATAAGCATTTACGAGAGCCTGTATGATGTGGATTCAAGCCATG
>Ga0208795_1000043_pt1 | contig 52078 bp, 59 predicted proteins | sample CB_VirMetaG_6_FD_184541 | JGI IMG/M metagenome (GOLD analysis project Ga0208795, IMG submission 184541) | Freshwater to marine saline gradient viral communities from Chesapeake Bay - CB_1508_2 Viral MetaG (SPAdes) (version 4) | ecosystem: Environmental > Aquatic > Marine > Coastal | place: USA... | reverse complement strand
CAATAGAATTTGTAACTTTATTAACTTTCGCTTCTTCAAGCGAATGAACATAGCCTATGTCCAGCTGCTTGTTTATCCTAGACTTTATTTGAAGATCAATTTGTTCACTTTGGCTTCTACCAGCTTTTCCATCTAGCACCTCTTCAAACTTTTCTTGGATAGATCCACCTAACACGCCGTGTGAAACTACAAACCCATCAACCAACTCCTCAATGCTCCAAATGCGAATTTTGCCTTTTGCATCTTTCATGTATAGATTAATCATAATATTCACCTTTTTGCGAGACTATATTATACTATATAATAGTAAAACAGTCTATAGTGCAAGGCTACCAAATTTTTCAGTAAGATTAAATATGGCATCTACTTCAACTTTTCGCCATTGATTTTTAATCTTCCCCTTGATAAGATACCAACTTTCCCCAACTTTGCCTTGCTCTGCAATTTTCCTTCCACCAAGCTGTTCAAATTTCCATCTATCAATCTTACACATAATAGTGCCAGTATCATCTTCAACTGTGAAATTTAGATAAAGATTATTTTCATCAATAATTTTCCCACCTCTATCTTTCAGAAAAGTATATTCATTTAAATCACGCAAGTTTCTATCAACAAGACAGCCAACAATTATATAATCTCCTATGCCATCAATAGACTCTATTAAATCAGGCTTTCTTGGCAATCCATATGATTGAGGGTCATTATATAAAATACCCCAATGGTGTCGACAAGGGAATATAATATCAAATGGCGTTTTTGGATTCTCCATTATCTTCCAAAACTGTGGGGTTGGCTTTATCTTACCTTCTCTCATTTTGATGAATTTGCCAGCCTTGATGTCGCCTATGCCATCAATACTTTTTAATCCGCCAACTAGCTTGCCATCTATTACAGACCAATCTAATCCTGATTTCTGAGGATTGACAGGCTCATATTCCATATTTTCATTTTCAACCATATCCCTTAGAAGTTTAATTGCTGTCTCTGCATTCTTAGCATTGTTAAGAGAGGCAACTGCAAACTCAAGCGGATAATTTGCTTTGAAGTATGCAGTCCAATATGATACCAAGCCATAACTAACAGCGTGCGCCTTGTTAAACGACCATGACCCACTATGTGATATGTCATTCCAAATATCCGCTGACTCTTCATCTGACAATCCAGATTCCTTAGCACCTTCGACAAACTGTGTTTTATATTTGCCAAAGAATTCATCACCAAGAGACTTGGACGTAGCTTTTCTAAGTGTTGATACATCCTCCCAAGATAGCCTGCCGATACGTCTGGCAATCTCCATCATTTGCTCTTGGTATACTGTTACTCCATATGTTTCTTCAGTAATTTCTTTGTGTATGCTGTTGAAGTATCTAGGTGTTTCTTGGCCTGTATGGTACTTGACATATCTTGTCGCACCACCGCTATTAAGTGCGCCAGGACGAGCAAGAGCTGTAATAGCTGCAATATCGTTAAAATGATTAACCCCCATTTGCTTAGTAAGGATCTGCAACGCCAGACCTTCAAACTGGAATATGCCACTAAGCCGCATATTATTGAATAAATCAAAAGCTCTTCTATCGTCAAGAGGTAAGTTGTATACATCAGATAGTCTCATACCTTTTATTTGCTTAACCGTATCTTCAATGATTGATAATGTTCTTAGGCCCAGACAATCAATCTTTAAAAGATTTATAGCTTCGGCATCCTTTTTATCCATCATGACTACATCATCACGAGAATTAACAGAGGCATAGGTGGATAAAGGTAGAGTTGATACAATCACGCCAGCAGCATGTTTGCCAGAATTGGCAGCATGTCCTTCAAGATAAGCTGACAGCTCTATATTAGGATACTCAATTACAATCTCTTTTCCCGCTTCAGTAGTCTCAAAGGTGTCACGAATGCACATAGCTGCTCTAGCATCCCCCATACTACGCTCAATAATAGCATCCTGCACAGGCTGTATTTTGTACTTAGGTATGCCAAGAGCCTTGCCAGTTTCCGCTATTGCCGACTTGGGCATAAAAGTATTGATATTAGCCAAAGTTCTAACATTATCCCTACCGTATTTTCCGGTTAGATATTTTAAAACATCTTGCCTTTTCTTGTCTGGAAAGTCTACATCTATATCAGGTAAGTCAAAACGGTTAATATCAATAAATCGCTCAAAGATTAGCTTGTGTGCAATAGGGTCAACTTCTGTTATACCTAGCAGGTAACAGACAAGGGAGCCAGCAGAAGAACCACGACTTGGACCTACTAACATTTTCTTTTTCGCTTCCATTACCATATCGGCCACTATCATAAAATAGTCTTGGTAATCTTTCTTAACAATAAGATCAAGCTCATAATCTAGTCTTTTGCCATACTCCCCATTTAGTTTGACACCTTTCCGTTTTGCCGAGTCTATGCATAGCTGCTTAATATCAAACGGCTTTCCCCATTTGACCATACTAGCATTAGGAATTGTAATATCTTCGCATTGGTCTACTATATGCTGGTATTCCCCTGGTATGATATGCATAGGCCCAGCTTTATTAGAAAAATTATATATGTACCCATCACCACGCTTGCTGGAGCCTGCGAGTATTTGGTATACACCCCTTTCATCTATAGTTGGGTAGAAGTTTTCATAAACATTTTCGCCCAAATTGATAATACCGGGATTTAGTTCTTCAATATCTTCAACAAAAAGTCTTGGAAAATAGTAGAACTGATCCCAAGCCTTATTAACCAACTTTCGTAAAGCTACAAGCCCATCTTCATTCTTAGCAATAAATGTGGTATATACATTACCCGTTTGACGTTTGGCATTCTCAGGTCGTGACACCCTAATCCTCACCCCATATATAGGCTTGAAGCCATGCTTCCTAGCTTGAACCTGAAGCGGGATGTGTCCGAATGTATTGTCCAAGTCTGCTATACCTACAACTCCATTCAAGGCATATTTATGTATATCTTTAATAGACATATAGCAAGACTTAAATGAGAACTCAGTCTTTAAAGCTATGTTATATAGCATAGTAACCCTCCAATCAATTATAGGCCGAATAAGCGCGGTATAGTCTATCTAGCGCGGTTTGCAGCGCGAATTAGTACTAGTAGGCGCTAGCGCCCTAGTGGATAGATATTTTCGGCCCTTATAGGGTTTTATAAGGGTTGCAAAGTTTTGCTTGATCCCAGACTGTTAAATCACCTTGAATACACAAATGGTGAGTAGCATCGTATCCAGATTTAGGGTAGATGTGAGACATCTTTGTTTCTTTATATGGGTATATATTATCAATCCTATTAAGACTGTAGGATTCCCCATATACCTTGCCTTGGTTTTGCGCCACTCTCGTTATAGCTGTGTCCTTAATGATAAGTCCGCCATTTCTAGCATGGTTACCTACAACTACAGGCCCATTTAATTTAACCCAATCAGACAGCGGATTGTCAGCAGTATACATATGTAGCTCATTATTGAAATCCCCAAGGTTTGTAAGCATATACCATTTAGATTCGCCAGGAAATAGCACGCTGTCTGCAGCCGGGAGCTGTACTAAAACCTTAACAAATTCCCATTCAAGGGGGAACTTTACACATTTGTATAGCCTTATTTCTCCCGCTTTGTGTGACTCTGGAACCATCCAGATACCACCAGCATAACTAAACATGTAAGGAAATGAAAGGTGAAACTCTTCTTCAAGTACGACACCTAGCCTAACAGGCTCATTGTTCATATCCACTTTGTAGGCGACAATGTAACCCTTTTCTTTCTTATATGAATACTCTTCAAGAAAGATTACATTATTGCGTGTAAACGGATCAGCATGGAAACAGTTGTCGACAGCAGGTATAGTTCTAGTCTGGCCTCCAGCATATTGGTACACTACTTCCCATACTAATTTCATTTCTTTTGCTCCAATAGCCAATGGTAACAACGAACAAGAGCAAATACATCATGTTTGGCGGTATGCGCATTCTCATGAGGCTTGCCAGTGGCATAAGCATGCAATGCTCCTAGATTTAGCCTCCGCTGTTCTAGGCCCATAGACATCTCTATTGTACAGATATGCTCAGGAGGCCACGGGAATCTTAGCAATCGATCACAGCGGAGTAGTTCATTAGCAAGCATTGAGCGATCATATGACAGGTTGTGACCAACCAGCGTATCAGCCCCAAGAAACAGATCGGCAAGCTCATCTACGCAATCCCCAAACACAGGCTGTTTCGCTGCAATCTCATCAGTAATGCCATGAACCTTAGAAACATCTGCGGGAATTGGGATAGGTGGCTTAAATTTTGAGTAAAACTCGCCTATCATGTTAAACTCTTCATCAACCTTACAAGCGTACAACTCCACAATATAAGGTTGTGCATCAAGTCTGTTAATTTCAGGCACTAACAGTCCTGTAGTTTCAGTATCAAACAATATTGTAGTTTTCACGACATAAACTCCACAATTTTAACTACTTGGTCTTTAACACCATTATAGGACAATCCTTTGTTTATCATGACTTCTTTCATATAATCTTGTCTTAGTATATACTCCCTTCTAGTATTGGGAAACCCCTTTGTTAAATCTATGCCAAATTTAATAGCGGATGGATCTGTATATTTAGGATTTACTACAGGTATGCAACCTTCACTTATAGCCTCATATGCTGCTAAGTTCAACCGCTTGTACCTGTTACTAATCTCTGGATGGGAGGCATAGTCCCAAAAGTATTTATACACAGAGAACATTTTCTTGGTATCTGATACTTTGCGTGAATCATATCTGGTATCTATCCTAATATAGTTACCTTCATCGATCTCAAAATCCGATGACGGCTTTCCAATTATATGGACTTGGTTATCCACTGCTTCCATGAACGGCCCATATTTAGTTAGTGCTGCCAGCAGATTTGGACTTTTCCACCTAGATATTCTTGCCGCATATATTATCCCTTCTTTAAAGTCTTTGTTAAAGATTGTTCCTTCAGTTAAGAGATAATCAGGATGTGTGCAAGGATGCCAATGTAACTTTGGTTTATTTATCCAACCCCAAAAATCAGTGATAGTCACAAACAACTTGCAATTAGGGTGTCCTAAATACCAACCAAAGTCTTTGTATAGCTGGCTATCAAATTCAGCATGAGCCATTAAGGCAAATGGCGCATCTAACTCCCAAGCACCCCCGTTAAATGGGCCAGGTGTAGCAAGGAAGTACCAATCAGCACCTACAGCTTCATCAGGCGTAGTCACAATTTCGCTTTCTATGCCAAATATATCCATCCACGCTTTAAAAGCGTAAGCAGGAATCTGAGCACCTCCTATTTGCTCAGGCCTATCATTAAAACTAATTATTTTTATCATGATACATTAAAAAAAGTATATTACAGGCTAAATGGGCAAGGTGGCTTTTACCCGTTTCAGGGTCTGCCTTCTCTCCTTTCTTCCATGATATAAAGTGTCTCATAGCAGCATTGAAATATCTATCATCTGCATTGTTCACTTTCTTCCAGTTGTCCTCCTCATATTTCTTAGCTCCAAATTCCAAGATTTCAAGTATGTCCTGAATCTCAGCCCAAGGTAGCAATCCCCAGCGGATTTTACTATCATCGAATTTTACACCATCATTCACATCGTCCTCCCATTTTGCACCAGTACAGGAGCCGCTTCATGCTCTATTTGGTCAAACTTTGCTTGTAAATCTTCTCTATCTGGCTTAAAGCAATTAGTTTGCATAGGACATTCTGTATATCGAGGAAATGCACAGGAGCCATACCATACGCAATAAACCTTCAGGTATCTTTCAGCCCAAGGGTGCACGGCTACTACTGAGTCGACAATCTGCTTGAATACTTTTTGATATTCACCTTGCGCCCTCTTACATAGTCTAAGTAATGACATGTCATGCAATGTTCTTAAATTAAACTTACAGATTATGTTAGTCGTCATATTAGTAGGAAGTATCCCCCTAGCATCTTGTACGGAAACTCCGCTATCTATCATTTTGCCATATTCATTCAAGATATAATTAGACAATTCATCAAACAAAGTGTCACCTGTAGTATTCAACACCTCTTGATCCCTAACATCCACCACACGTTGTGCCTCCTGGGCATAAGACCCAGTTCTCGTTCTAACCAACTGGTGGGTAAATGCTCTTGTCACTCCGCTAATCTTGAACGTGTAATCCACAAACTCTAATGAGCTTTGGATTGTATCCAACATATATTTGAATTCATCTTCTTTCTTCTCAAATGGCCAGCTTATAATATCATCAAGAGACATTTGCCCCTGTAGCCTAGTATTCTTGGTGTAAATCAAAGTTTCTAGGGCAAACTGGGTGTGATTGATAAGTTCAACTTTCATATATAATCCCTCAAATGTTCATAATGGTCTTTATTGATCATGGATTTGATCTTGAGCAGGTCTTTATATACCTCATCAAGAACAATGCTTCTCCACAGGGCCAATCTCCCCAAGGAGTATATATTATAATCTAAAGTAGCTCTGGAAATAAAATCCCTTCTAGTCTTTTCACAGATAGGACTCATCTTTCCATTTTTTTGCTTTACTTCAAGCTCTTCATCATACAGCATACTTCTTTTAATACCAAATGACACTAATACTTCTTCAACATCATGTTCATTGATTGGGGACATACTCTCTATGATGAGAGTGTTTCCGCTAATTGACGACCTATACACATTAAAACTAGGGTCTGTATAGTAATATGTCATATAAGCATCACAATCAATTATCTTATACCTTCTAACATAGATTGGCTTAGTAACATTATCAGGGATAACCATATTGTACCCAAGTCTGTCTGCTAGTATGTTAATCGGCATTGTGCTAATCTTAATTGATTTATCAAATAGATCAGGCACTTTGCCATATAACACTCTATTACCACACATATCCAATAGACGTGATTGGAAATCATCTGGTGCCAACCAACGGCATTCGGAATCAATATTGGCAATTGATCTGTGCGATATTCTCCCGCTTACTTTTTGTGAATACAGTGAAATAACCTTTGGTGATAATGGTATATCCCCGTGGTCCCAAACACCTTTGTAAACAGTCACCTTTTTGAAAGGTATGCCCACCGCCTCTCCAATATCTGGAGACCTGAAGCGGAGGACAGCCTTGTGCAAGTGAATTTGATCCATTGGTTCATATATAATAGCATTTTGGTTAAGAGCCCCTGCCATTAACCCTGCTAACCCAGCACCTATTATCTTCATTTGCTCATCCCCGCACGTTAAAAAGGGGCCATAAATGGCCCCCTTGTATTAGACTACAAAAATATCATACTTCATCTGAATCATCGCTTTCATAAGCATGGGCGCTAATGATAGCATTGGCCAACTTGCGAATACCCTGGTAATGTGAAGCGTGCTTTTGTACATTAGCAGAAGTTTCATCATTGCCATTTCTACCAAGGATGAGGTCAAATGCTTCATCTTCAGTCATGGCAGGATTTTCAATTAGAGCATTATAGAAGCTTTTTGCAAATCCGCTATGTCCGCTGCCAGACTCAGCCTTCGGCTTGGTGAAATACTCCCTTTCATTTTTGCGACACCAATAGCGGATGGAGCCAGCAGCGGATCTTGCATCAACACCTTTTACAGCATTAACAACTTCTTCAACAGCGGCATTGAAACCCTGTTCATCAGATACATCAAACCTAGATAGAATATCAGTGATCTTCTCTTCTTTGCTTTCTTTGGATTCTACAAGACCCTCAGAAACAAGGAATTCACTATAATTCTTTGCAACAGTTTTAAAAGTGTCGCCAGCCTGGATCATCGATAGCTTGATAGCATCTTCATCAAGATTGGATTCAATACCAGCGCGGAAAGCATCAAGGATAGTAGACATAAAGCCCTCAAGATTGTTAGATTAAAAGACGACCCTTACAAGTCGGATTATATTGTACCCTATAAAGGGGATGAAAGTAAAGACTTTAAAACTCGAAATCGACAATAACCGGATACTTTCCCCTAGTATCAACCTTAATTTTCTTAGGTTCCTTTTTCTCCGCTTCAATGAGTTCCTTGGCGGTATCCGCTTCTGTTCCCCGAAATCGCGCCCAATGCTTGGCTCTATAGCCGGCATACCCAGGATGTTCTATGCAAACAAATTCATTAAAGTATCTCATACCACAAGAATACTGTACCCTCACAGAATCTGGGGAATTCCGCTTAGTGTGGATATAGTATTTGATATTACTAACATCAAACCAGTTAACCTTAGTTGTTGCTACTACATCAGCGGATGTTGATGATATATTTAGATTTGTTTTGAACTTAAATACATGACCACAATTGTCACAAATCTTAACAGTTGGATGGTGGATGTAGTCACAAGAAGGGCATCTTTTTGTTATTGGCTCACCATCACCAGTTGATTTTCTCTTTCTGTATACATGGACATCATTGATTGGGCCAAGCCTTTCAGTATTACCTGAGAAATCAAGAATAAGACAGTGATCTTTTCCATCTGCTGTTCTTAGCCCTCTGCCAATAGTCTGTACATGAATGATAGGTGACTTTGTTGGCCTAAGCATAGCTATTAAGTCAATCTCAGGATCATTAAACCCTGTAGTCAATACATTAACATTTACAGCAGCCTTGTAAACTCCATTCTTAAAATCTTGAATTACTTTGTCTCGATCAAAATCCATTTTAGAATGGATGACACAAGTTGGCACACCAGAGCGGATCAATGCCTCCGCTATGTGTTCTGCATGATCAATATCAATTGCAAATACAAGCCACTTTTTGTAGTTGGCGCCAGCTTTAATTATCTCCTTTATACACTTGTTTGTTATGTTGTCTCTATCAAAAGCACGAGACATCCCTTTTAAATCAAAATCACCCGCTACAGTTTTGATGTCATCTAAATCATATTCATTTGAAGTTGCCTTTGTCATCAATTTACAAAGGTATCCATCTTCAACTAGTTTGTTAAAGTTCTCCATTGATGTAAGGTCGTATACCACATCATCAAATATAGAATCATCTTCACCATAAATATATCCAGAGCCAAGCCTGAATGGAGTTGCAGTTAAGCCAAAATAATTTGGACTATTAAGCCCTGCAAAGAATCTTTTGTACATTGTGTTATCATCTGTTGGGATTAGATGACATTCATCAATAATTACAAATTTGAAATCTTGGAATAATTCAGGCTTGCTATAAGCAGATTGAATACTTGCTACAGTGACTTGTTTAATTTCTTTTGAATCAAGCCCAGCTGAATAAACACCAACACTGAATAATAGGTGATCCTCAATTGCTTCAACATTCTGCTGAAGTATCTCCTTAACATGTGAAAGAACAAGGACATTTCCATTTGGTTTTCTCCTCAGATATTCTTTTATACATTCTGCAAGCGCTACCGTTTTCCCCGCTCCTGTGGGCAATGCCACAAGCGGATGTTTTGCCGGATTGTCTTCAATATACTTAAAAACTTTTCCAGCAATAGGGGTTTGGTATGGCCTGAGTTCAAACATTATTTATAGACCTCTGATTTTTCATATTCATCACAACCAACTCTCTGTTCATCAACAGATAGAATCTTGTTGAGCTTATCACAAGACCATTTTCCCTCCATTTCTATATTTGCAAATGAACATGTTCTACAATTGGCAGCTGTGTATTGGTCTTTGTGACAATACTTAAAGGCATCACACATTTTGCATTCATGCCAGATACTGGAGCCAATTTTGTTTGGTGCATTTTCAGATGTTAGTATCTGAAATCCAACATCTTTATATCTTAGATACACTTCAGGATCAAAATCATACATTTGATAATCCCTATGTTCATTGTCTTTGTTCTCAACAATAAACAAACATTTGTCTATGTTGAGACACCCCATATACAACTGTATTTGAACCCAATATTGTGGATTTGATAGCTTTAATCCATCTTTAATATATTGTTTGAACCTCTTGTCATTCATTGTTTTTATTTCAAGAAGATGAGGTGTCTCCTCATCTCCTGGAATTCCGGTAACAATGCCATCAGTATGGCCCATTAAATGTCCAGTCTCATCCACTAGCTCATATTGCTCGCCTGATACTGTCATTCCTGCAGAGTTTAAATCTTTTACTATCCGCTCCTCTGCCCAAAATCCTCTCTCAAATATTCTATTAATTCTTTTTGGAATCGTTCTCTCATACGCCCATCTGAAATTAAGCCATATGCGTCTTTGGCAAGATCCTCCTAATGATGAGTACCCAATATAAGGTCTGTCGATTTGGGGTATTTCTCCCCTTTCAACCAGCTCTTCAATGAGATTTCTTTTTGGTAATAAAGCCATATTCTTTAAAAAAGGGCCCGTTTTTTACACGGGCCAAGTTGAGGAGAGAATCTTAGTTAGGCATTTCGCTCAAAGGTTTATATGCCGCAATAGCATTTCTTGGCTCTGGATAAGCAGCATTGCCTTCTTGGATCTTTACTTTAATTGCAATTGGGATGCTGTGTAAATCTGCTGAATCTTCCACCTCATCAAGACCGCAAGCATTAACCAAATTGCCCAATTCACGCTGTGCAATTTCCACTGCAGTAGGATTGGCATTAATAAGGTTGAAATTTGCAAATACAAGCCTATTTTCATGCTCCCCCTCAAGGACTTTAAACTGTACAGACAACATCTTCCCGCCAGATTTGGTGTCCTTCATCTCTGATTTGACGACTTCAGCCTCATACCACCCAGCGGGGATAGGCTCATAGCCTGAAGGTGAATCATCAGCTTTAAAAACATTAGGAAGAATAGCCATAATATACCTCGTTCACTTTGCGATTTTGTTAAAAATATGAGTAAGATCAGGTGATTCAAACTCATCTAGTTTCCCACTACGATCCTTTGCTATGTATTTTCTTGATGCTTTGGTGCACAGTTGCCTGTTCCCTTTGCGATCTATATCATAGTATAGGACTTCATCAACCATATAAGGCAATTGGAATGGCAGAACCTTGCCAGGTATATATGGTTCATGTTGGGATGATCCCGTTTCTTCATCTTCAACCCTCTTTGATTTTGCGATGAAGATGACATTTTTGCCACGAATGTCACGGAAATTCTTTATAAAGCCGCCCATAGATTCAGACAATTTCATATATGCCTGTCTGCCATCAGCAACTCCCTTCTTCAATTCAGCAAGGACGGCTTCTGAAACCTCAGAAAGCGAGTCAATGCAAATTGTATCATAATCATCATTTGACTTTAAAGCATCATAAGCCTCTTGAATATCCTTAGATGTATTCACTTCTACATATGGAATGTCCATACTTGATAGTGAAAGCAACCCTCTTTCTGCTGAGATAATGACTGGCCTTGGGGCAGTGGAGCATAGGACTGTCTTGCCAACTCCTGATGCTCCATATACTACCGCCTTAATACCATCAGTATAACAACCCTTACTAGATTGTATCTTAATTGCCATTTTGTTTAATCAACAGTAAGAGACGGCATTGATTCCTTCACAGTTATACAATCATCTAAGCCATCAGAGTTTTCCAAATTTTTATAATTTGTCAAATTAAGCTCATACTTGGTTCTAATAGCATCAACTTCATCATCTGAAAAATCTCCTGATTCAAGCATAACTTGAACTAGATTCTGGTCCAGCGAGTATGAAAATGACTTAACAGCTTTAACTTGATAATCACCAATATTGAACTTATGAGTCCCAGCAGCCTTCCCTTCAAGAAGATGGTCGCAAATCTCTCTTCTGATTTTTGACTCTTCATCTTTAAGCCTTTTCAAAGTTGAGGCCATTTCTTTCTGTTTTCCAATTAGTTCAATCAGTTTGTTTTCGTTCACTTGTGTTCACCATTTTACTTTGGAATGGTACAGGATTTGCACCCTGGGAGACTCTTTTATAAAAGCCTCCTCAGCTACATTAACCAACCATTGGAATATATTATACTATAAAAGATAACTGAAGTAAAGAAAAATTTTTAAATTATTTTCTGTAAGATATAGACTCAAGCCAGCGGATCAGCAATAAAGCAACAATAATCATAGCTGCTGACAATGCAAATTCTATTAACAATCTAAAAAATGTCATTTTGATTATACTCTATTACAATAACACCCGCTTCTTTGCAAAGCGCCCTACTATTTATTCTGTGAATAGTCCATTTCAAGCTGCTTCCTGCTATGACGCTTGGGGTGTAAATTTTACTTATTCCTGCCTGTATTGCAAATTTAGTACATTCTGAGCATATGGCTCTGCCCCAAACTATTAGATTTTTGCCAATAACATTAGTTCCTAATCTACCCGCTTGGATGATAGCATTTGCCTCAGCATGAACAATATATTTAAGTCTCACCTCTTCATTATTAATTCTATCATCATAGTCACAGATTCCCCTTGGAAATCCATTAAACCCAGTTGATACTATTGCTCCATCATCACTACAAATGATAGCGCCAACCTTAACTCTGTCCTTAGATAAAAATGCAATTGAACGTGCAACTGGTATAAGTTTATCAATTTTCACATTAGTCAACCCTGGTTATATAAAATCCCTTTTCCTGTTTGCTATCCTTGAGTGCTATAATATCATATTCATAAAAATATAGAATATCATCACCTTTTTCCAGGCAGATGAGAGGATATAGCGGCTCATCTCCTTCATATCTATAAACTCCATCATTGCCAACTTCTCCACCCATACAGAAGTCTGATAGATTATATAGATATTGCTGTAAAATAGATGCTTTAAATGTGGACTTTGAAAATATAGGATTCACAGCCCAAGAGATCACAACATTACAATGTTCTAATAAAACCTTATCTTCCAGATTATGAAAATGTTCAGTTGGGTCAACTATAATTTTAATCATTTTATTCCATCCAATAAGGAATATCATTGCGCCAAGTGGCAAACGGTTTCTGCAATTTATAATATCGTCTGTAAGATTCTACAGCATTATCAGATTTATATAAGTCAGGCATAGCCTGTGCAAATGGAGTCATTGGAATATCTGGTAAATGTTCATAATTGAACATATGGAACTCTGATATAACATCCCATGACTTGTGATTCCTTCTGTGATTAAAGCGAATCCTGTATTCTTCATTAAGACTTGCTGCTAGTTGAATAAGCCATGTGCAATTAGCTTGTGATTTCTTCAGCCATAGTGTACAAGGATGATTTTCATGAGTTTGCTTATATCCAGCTCCAATTACAGTTGAAAGCATTTGAGCAGATTCCAATATCATTTTGACGACATGTTGGTCACAATGGTATTTAGCTGCAAGTTCAGGGTTGGTGTCTAGTATGAATATGTTCATTTGGGTCAACTATAATTTTATACACTTTTATTTAAGGTTGATATTTAGCTTGGACAGTATCATGAATTGCAATTCTAGTTGTCTTGAGTCCTAGTTTGCGATATGACTCAAGAACATCGATCCTATCATCATAGCACATTGTGATTTCTTCTCTGAAATCAGCCTTAATCCATCTTACAAGCCTTGACTTGTAATCAGCGGAAGATAGATCACAGCCCTTTTGTCTCATAAATAGGTAGTCATATTCATATCCATTTACATCTAGCCAATATTCAGTTGTGAAACGATAAAATTCTGGCCTAGATGTTACAAATACAATAGTCTCATTATTCAATATGTGTTCTGCGTATTGGGGGAACTGATGCGATATATCAAATGCTGATAGAGAATGGTATTTGTGAAACTTATCAAATAGATTATTGTTGTCATAATAACTATTTATGTATTTTACACGCCAATTATCTTCTGATATGCAATTATCAATATCTACAATAATCATTTTCAATCCTCGATTATGAAATTATGCTTTGTTGGAAAGTAGTCCAGATGTATATCCAAGAGCTTTAATCCAGTGCTAAATGGAGGCTCAATAGTGACTTCATTCATTAGGTCGCATATATCTTGAGTCATGCAGCCAGAAAGAAGTGCAAGCTGATTTGGATTAATTCCATTTTTAATAAAATTATCAATGAGTTTTTGCCATTTAATCATATGCTATTTATCCCACTTTTAATTAAAAAAATGTTGTGGCCCGCGTCTTGCTTCGGGAATGATTTAGTCACATCGTTTTAAGAAGCCACTCTGTCCACAACTCAGAAGTTACAATGCCACTATCTGCTGGGCAAATCACCTTACTCAAGGGTGATCTTACTTACAGTTTCATTGAGTAATTCATCCAAAAGATCATGTGATGATGTATAGTAGCTACCACTGTCTGTTAAAATTATATATGAAAACAAAATTGCAATGGCCCTATTCATTTAATCTCCCTTACATTTAATCATTTTGTGAGGTAATAGTATACTATAAATATATGATGTGAGTAAATACTTTTTACCTATCGATTTATTCCTTTATTATAGTATATAATTACTTCCCCGCGTGGTGCGGTGCTGGCTGCAATGCTATCAGTTAGCAGTTTACGGTTAACAGTTTTACAACTTTACATTCCTATTTAATAGTATAATTTAGTTAAGTGTCAACTTTTGTTGAAGTTAATTGTGGGCCTATATGCCACTGTTCTGTTCTGTAGTTCCATTTTATTTTGAGAGGAAGAGAATTGTTTACAATAACTTATTTTTCAGGTGATCAGCGTAATGTAGACAATGGCGAGTTATGCAAATATGGCTCACTTGAGGAGATGTCAACCCATTTCAGAAAGCCTATTAAGGGAAGCAAGCACCATGCATATTTTGTTAGAGGTGCATGTGAGCCTATGTATAGGAAAGATGCTAACATCTTTAAATCTGAGCTAATTGTTCTTGATGGAGATATGGGGATTGATAAAGGGAATGCTCCAAGTCCTAGAGAGGTACATGATGCATTGCGTAAACTAGGATATAATCATTTCATTTATACCTCACATAGTCATATGGGGGCTGAGAAGAATAAGTTTCGCTGTGTGCTCAGGACAGTAGTGCCAATTGAAAAGAGTCAGTTAAGGGCAACTGTTGGATCAATATTAAGAGAATTGAAGGATAAATCTGTAGGGATATATCCATGTAATGAAATGTGGAGATGGAGCCAGCCTTGGTTTATTCCATCCAGAGATGATCCAGAAGATGGGTTGTTTGAATATTACGGATGGTTTGGAGGTGTTAGCATTCCAGTAAAAGAGGCTCATGAAGAGTTGTCTGTAGCGGGTGAGAATGGAAAGATATTTGACTTTTCCCGTGATTGGCATGGACATATGAGAGGGATCATTGAATCAGATATGTTCCACCCTGGCATATTGAGCATGGGTTGGGCATTTGCCAAGGATGGCGTAGATGAATCAATGGCAGTCGCTTTCATACAAACTCTATTTTCCGCGTGCGCTGATGCAGAGAAAGATTCAAGATGGCACCAAAGATATGATGATATTAATAGGATTGTCAGGCAAGGATATGAAAAGATAAATGAAGTTCATATTGATATTGATAATCTGCCTGATCTTGAAGAAGAAGGATATTACAAAAGTTCCAGGGTAATACCATGGCCGCCTGGATTATTGGGTAAATTGACTCAAAATGCGTATGATATGGCCCTGTTTAGGTATAGAGAAGTCGCACTGGTATCCGCTGTTGGAGCCGTTGTTGGCATAATAGGGAGAAAATTTAATGTAAGCTGTCCAAAACCTCTTGGCCTTAATGTATATTTAACATTGATCATGCCAACAGGTATGGGTAAAGATAGCATAGGTGAATTTATTAAGCATGTATATTATACAGTAATAAGTGATGTTGATAATAGATCATGTAGCTTTTTAGGCAAATCAAGGTATACAAGTTATAAGGCAGTAATAAATGATCTTGAATCAGCCCGCTGTAAGGTGAGTATATTCACTGAGGCAGGATTATTACTGGCAAGTAAGAGTGGTGATATAAGCGGTTTTACCCGCGCCTTGCTGTCCCTGTATTCATGTAGTGCTAGTACTGGTTATAGTAATGCAGAGGGATTTAGTGATTCAGAGAATGATGTGCCAGTTCTGAGAGCGCCATCATTGAGCATTGTAAGTGAAGCCACTCCTGAGACATTATTGAGCACATTCCGCGCTAGTGGTGCTGCAGAAAGAGGTGATATAGCAAGACAGAGCATATTTAGAATATCTGGAGACAAGCCTCATATTAGCAGGACATTTGATTATTTTATAGATACTGAATGCGCTGATAAATTGAAATATTTGGCTCACAAATGTAGCCAAACTCAGGCAGAGAGTGATCCGAAAGTTCATTTAATGCCAGCAGAGTCCGCTTCATTGCAGGATGATATATATGAATTTATGGATCATTGCGTTAATATGGAGAGGAAATATAGAGATTTGGACGGGATTAAAAGCATAATGTGGTCACGTGCTGCTGTTAAGGCATTAAAATATGCTGGTATATGCTCTGTTTTCAATAGAAGTGAGGCAATAATATGTGAGGAAGAATGGCAATGGGGCAAAAGTTTAGTTGAATATGAGATGGAAGGAGTGGAAAGCTTCTTTCGCGGAGGAGATTTTGGGAATATATTAGATGACATAGCAGTTACCCTTGTGGCGCCAGCTATCATTAAAATTTTAAAAGGTAAATATAAGGATCAAAAATGCTTACTTCCAACAAAAGATAGAGAAAAAGGGTTGTTCCCGCTCTCTGGGTTGAGATGTGTATTGAAGAATAACAAGATGTTAAATGATCTAAATGACTCCGCTAGTGGTAGAGGCAGATCAATGACTGGATTTCAGAAAGTTATACAATATATGACAGACAACCAGTTAATATTTAAAGCATTTGATCCCTCCGCGCCCGGTGACACAAAATATCATGTAAATTCAGCAGGTGGAAGGCTTGGAAGGCCCAAAAGTATTGTGTATGGAGTTACCTCGGATTTTTGGGATATGATTGAATTTAGGTAGTCGAAGAGTAAATTTAAATTCTCTATAAAAGGGAAATTTCGATTAAAAAGGAAAGGGGGGGAAACTGAATACCCTTAGATTTTCATTTATAGATTATAGAGTTAGGATTAAAAAGTAAAAGGGAAGACCCCCCCATGTGCGCTGGGGGGGGGGGGGGGGGGGGGGGGGGGGGGCCCGGGGGGGGGGGGGGGGGGGGGGGGGAGAGGGGGGTGCCCCCGAAAAGCTCCGAAACTCTATAACTATATAATTTATATATATTTTTATAGAGGGAAAGTAAGGGTAAAACTAGGGTAAAACCCAGGGATTGAAAAAAGTTATCGACTAAATACTAAATCGAGGACCGTAAAAAAATGTGCGACACGAGTGAACTAGTGATTTTTCTGCCATTTCCACCTACTGTCAACAGTTATTACAGCTCAGGGCATGGTAAAGTCAGGTATGTGTCTGCAGCGGGTAAAAAGTTTAGAAATGAAGTAGTGGAAAGTGTTAATGAACAGTGTTCTGGAATTAGAATTGATTCTAGAATTAATTTAGAGGTTATATTGTATCCACCTGACAGGAGAAAACGGGATTTGGACAATTATATGAAAGCACTGCTTGATGCAGTAACCCATTCTGGCCTATGGGCTGATGATGAGTTGATAGACCAACTTTCGATTTACAGAGGTGAGACACAAAGAAGCGGGATTTCTAGGCTAGAAATAAATTTAGGCGGCCCGATTATCCCGTTTAAAGGCCCGAGAAGGCCCTAAAATCGCCGTTTAAGCGAAGATAAGCTCTAACCTAGGTCGATCTAGCCCCCGCCCTATAAACGCCCTTAAAATCGATTTTAGAAGCTTGTTAGGAATAAAAAAGGCAGCCCATTTCTGGAACTGCCTTTTATTAATTATAAGTCTCCTCTGAGTTCACGCTCAGTCATTATGTAATCATCTGCTGGGTCATCGAATTCCCCGTCCTCATCTGGGGCTTCATATTCCTCCTCATCCTCCTCATCATAAACATCATCATACTCTGGTGGATATTCCCATCTCCATCTCATGGCTGCCTCCAATGCTGTCTGGTTGCTATGGCATATCCAAATGGCAATGGTAGCCTGATTTTGTGGAGCCAAGGGCTCACTTTCACAAGCTGGCCCACTGCCACGCGGGTTCTCACCCTTATAATTTCAGTTTTGATAAAGTTTTTCCTCTTCATTCTCACTCCTCCCAATATCCATTAGCTCTGAGCCAGCTTTCTTGGCCCTTCATGAAGGTCTGAACTGTGGATCTCACCTGTTCATTCCAATCCTTTATGGTCCAATCTGGGTACTGTTTTTCCATTGCTCTGATGTCAATGGCCAGTTTAGCAGCATTTTTTCTCAGTTCTTGCTTGTTCATTGTTATCTCCAAAGGTTGGGGAGGGTTGCCCCTCCCCTATATTATACTACTTTTTAGCGTGGATGGTATTGGCCAGCTCGCAGATTGCCCAGTAGTGACTTTTGTGGGCTGCTACGTTCTTGGACTCTGTGGACTTGATCCACTCCTCCAGCTCCTCCATGCTCATCGGGCCTTGTGCCAGCCTTTCATATAGTTGGGCTGTCCAACCAGTTTTTGCCTTTCCGCTAGATTGCTTCTTGAAAATTTCATCTAGATAAAGTTTGGCATCCTTACCAAATAGGTCGTAGACGAATCCAAGCCAGGACGCGGTTTTCTTTCGATCCCAACCCTCAGCCTGTTGCTTTTCCTTAGCCTTGGCCAGAATCTCTTGGTTGAGAGGCTCTGCTTTTGGCTTTGCTTTTGGCTCGGCTTTGGCGCGGGATTGCTGGGTTTTTGGGATATTGTCCCAATCCTCCCACAGCTGATTGATGTTATCATAGCTGTTTTTGGTTATCCCGTACTTGCCCACCAATCTAAGAATGTCTGAGATGGTGAACCAGTCTACAGCATCGTTGGCCTTGTTCAGTATCTGGCAGATTTTGTTCGCAGTATCCTTGAAGTCATCAGGCACTCTGTCAGGATGAAACATGCTGATAAGGGTGCGATACTGGCTACGTTGCTCTTTTGTAAATGACATGACTATATTCCTCTTGGTTTGCGGCCGCCCCACAGCGGGGTGACCCATATGGTACTATACTATACATTTTGTTAAAGAGCTGGCCTCCTGGCCCCTTCTACCTCTTGGGTAGTTGGCTGGTTTTCCCTAACCGTTGAAGATATTATACGCCAGTTGGCTGGGGTCGTCTACCCTTTATACCAAATTTATCCATAAGATTTTCTTAGGGTAGTCGGTAGAATTGAATGTTTTACATTATGCTACCCCAGGGGGCGGTACCTATGACTGAAATTACCTCAAAAATCAAAAAATGACACAATTCTAAAATTTTTTTTCAAAAAAAATTGAAAATTTTCAAAAAAATATCGATTTCAACTCCTGCATCTATTTACTTTTTGTCAAGTGCCAGCTAAAATTAGTCTCAAATAATTACATTTTCGCCCAAAAACAAAAGGACTGTCAAAAAGTAGTATCAGCAAATGGCCATTTATTACGGACAACATGTAAACAGAAGTAATTGCAGCATATTTAATGATGCGATTCTTTCTGAAGTGGGCCAAATGGCAAAGCATGGTATCTCCAAGGAAGAGATCCTTGAAGGGTACTCTACTAAATGGGAAGACCTACCCGCCGCGGATCAAGAAGCGTTCATGGAACACTTCAACTATGGCAAAGTCCAAGGTATTAAGCAGATGTCTGAGGCTCTTTTCATTCAAGCAAAAGGAAAGAATGGGACTCCAGCTGCTCTTGCCTATCTGTTAAGGTTTGCAAACAACTTTCCTCAGATTGGTGATGGAAATGCTACCATTGTCATTAAGGATGATACTGGTAAAAACATCATTCCTGATGTGAATGTGAAAATTAGCTAGTTAAATGAGCTAGTTAGATGGCTAAATTTAGTGGTAATGTTGTTACATTGCCAGGATTTCATGGTGGACAGCTTGCTATCTATGAAAATGCAACTAGATTTAACCATGTTTGCTGTGGAAGAAGGTGGGGTAAGACATATTTTCTAGCAAGGCTTGCTGTTGAGCATGCACTACGCGGAGAGTATGTTGGTATCTTCGTACCTGCTTACAAATTTCTCTCTGAGGTTTACAGAGAAATTTTAGACAGATTGCTCCCTCTAGGGCCGCAAGCAAGTAAAACTGAAGGAATTATAAGGATTCCGACAGGTGGCAAGATTGATTTCTGGTCAACAGAAAATGAGGCTTGTGGGAGAGGACGCAAATATCATTGTGTTCTAATTGATGAGGCTGCATTCTGTAAGAATGAGGCAATGACAGCCATCTGGGAGCGGGCTATATTTCCAACGCTCCTAGATTATAAGGGTAGGGCATTTGTTTTCAGCACGCCAAATGGCATTTCTGAAGACAACTGGTTTTACAAGATTTCGGAAGATCCTGATTGGAGGAAATTTCAGGCACCGACTTCTACTAACCCTTACATGCCAGTAGATGAGCTTGAGCGCATAAAGCAGACAACCCACCCTCTAGTCTGGCGCCAAGAGTTTCTGGCAGAGTTTATTAGTTGGTCAGGAGAAGTTTTCTTTGGTATTGAGAAACTTCTTGTGGATGGCAGCCCTGTAGCGGATGATTATAGGATTCACGGCCATATCTTTGCATGTGTTGACACTGCAATGAAATCAGGCCAGGAACATGATTCAACTGCTATAGTCTATTTTGGCAAACAACCTGGGTACTTATACGAGGACCGACAAGCGCGGATTTTTGTTCTTGATTGGCATTTGGAACAAATAGATGGCGGAATGTTATTAGATTTTGTTCCAAGGATTGTAAATAGGCTAGATGAACTTGCTATTAGACATAATTCACCAGCTGGGTCTAATGGCATATTTATTGAGGACAAGGCAAGCGGGACGATTCTCCTCCAGAATCTCGCTGCAAAAGGAGCCCCAGCATGGCCTATCGATTCAAAGCTGACCCAAATGGGTAAATCAGAACGTGCGCTTGCGTCCTCACCCTATATTGCACGTGATCTAGTTAAAATGACAGACTGTGCATATAGCAAAACTATGAATGTTAAGGGCTCAACAAGGAACCACCTTCTGGCCCAACTAGCAAGCTTTCGCATAGGTGATAAAGAGGGTGCCAGAAGAGCAGATGATCTAGTAGATTCATTCTGTTATGGTACTATTATTGGTGTTGGCAACACAACTGGTTTTTAAAAATGGATCTGAGTACATCATTCATTTCAGATACATTTGGTGACGGCTCACCACTTTATCAGATTCTTAATGCCCAGCAGCTTGTCCCAGGAGAAGAGCCATCCTATCAAGTCTGTAAGCTTCTCTATGTCTATCACCCTCTTGGCAAGAAAATTGTAGATGCGCCCATTAGCAAGGCTATGGGCAAGCGGAGGGATATTATCATTACTGAAGACATCTCAGAGAGACTGGTAAAAAGATATAATGAGATCTGGGACTCAATGGCAATTGATGATTATATTGCCAATACATACAGACTTTCAAGGATTTATGGGGTTGGATCAGTAGCTGTTATTCCAGAAGATGGCAACACTGATAAGCCTTTAAGCCCTGATGAGCTGAGAAACAGCGGGACAAACTTAAAATTTTCTGTATTTGATCCTCTCAATACTGCTGGATCTATGGTTGGGATTCTTGATCCTAATGATCCACAGTTCCTGAAATATTCATCTATTGCTGTCGCGGGTAAACAGTATGCCAAATCAAGAGCGCATATTCAGCTCTATGAACAACCCGTATATCTCAGCTTCACAAATTCTGCATTTGGATATGTAGGACGCTCTGTCTTTAATAGGGCACTATATCCGCTACAGTCTTTCCTTTCATCTATGATTACGGACAATATGGTTGTCCTTAAATCAGGTGTATTAGTTGCTAAGATAAGACAGCCTGGATCTATTTCTGATCGCATAATGCATGCGGCAAACCAGTTTAGATTGAACCTTCTGAAAACTGCAAAAACTGGAAATACAATTGCAGTGCAACCTGACGAAGATGTCCAATCTCTTGATCTGCATAGCCTAGATTATGCAGTCCCAAGAAAGAATATTCTTGAGAATATTGCACTCTCACTAGATATGCCATCTAGCTTCCTTACCAATGAATCTCTTGCACAAGGGTTTGGTGAAGGATCTGAAGATGCCAAGCTCATCGCGGGATATATCGATGATGTTCGGCTTGACATGCAACCGCTTTATGACTTCTTTGATAATATAGTTCAGCATGTTGCTTGGTCTCCAGAATATTTTGAAACATTAAAATCACAAGATCCAGATTATAGGAAAATGTCTTTTGAGGAATTCTTCTCAAAGGCAAGACGCTCTTTTAGAACAAAATGGCCTGCTGCTCTTGAGCCTACAAAGAAAGAGCTTGTTCTGATGCAGAAAGAGCAATACACATCTGTGCTAGAAGTGTATAATACACTAGCACCTTCTCTTTCAGGAGATAATCTGGCGAGACTTGTCGATTGGACCACAGCCAATCTTAATGAAGCACAGAACCTATTCCCCAATCGTCTTGAGCTAGATGCAGAAGAAATCGCCAAGGAAAGTGATATTATTGCTAAGCAGAATGCTTCTATGGGTGGAGAGGCCATACCTGGAGTGATGAGCGGGAACAAGCCTGCTGGTATTGGGATGAGCAGAATGCGTGGGAAGCCTCATGCACCTGGAAGATCAGAGCTTTCCCCGCACAAGGCGGGTAAAAGAGGGACTGATACTAATGGCGATGGAATAACTGCTATTACAAATAGACTATGAAAATAAATCAAGCTGGTCTAGATATTGTAAAAGAGTTTGAAGGGTGCAAGCTTACTGCTTACCTATGCCCTGCTAGCGTGTGGACTATTGGGTATGGACATACAGGAGCGGATGTTTATAGAGGTTTGACTATCACCCAAGATAGAGCAGATGAGCTTCTTGCTAATGATCTGAGCTTTTTTGAAAAACGAGTATTCCAACTTGTTGGATCTGCACCGACGAATGAGAATCAATTTTCAGCATTTGTTAGCCTGTGCTACAACATTGGCCCATCAGCCTTTTCAAAATCATCTGCTCTTAGAGAGCACAAAGCTGGCAATTATAAATTGGCAGCTTCTAAAATGATGCTATGGAATAAAGCAGGAGGTAAAGTTCTTGCAGGTTTAATAAGGCGTAGAAAAGCAGAGTCTGAATTATATGCCTTACCAGTCTAAAGAACAAGAGCGCCTTATGAAAGGCGTTGCTAATAATCCTGAGTTTGCTGAAAAAGTAGGCATTCCTCAGGAAGTTGGCAAGAAGTTTGAAGAGCATAAATCAGATGCTGCAGGCATTCTAGTCCACAAGAATGGCAAAGTACTTCTTCTTAAAAGAAGAAGAGATGCTTCATCATTTGCTAGTAATTGGGGATTTGCTGGAGGCTCTTTGAACGAAGGAGAGTCTGCTTATGATGCAGCAATTAGAGAGACATTAGAAGAAACTGGTTATAATGCTATTCATCCAAGGCTTCTTGGCTCATTCGGACAGAGCGGGGTAAATTTTCATGCATATATTGCAAATGATTATTTTGATCCTGTAATAAGTGATGAGCATGTAGCAGCCCAATGGTTTGATTGCAAAAGCCTTCCACACCCTATGATCCCAGGTTGCCACGAGGCAATCAAACAAGTATATCCAGACGCAGAAGAAAGGTCTGAGCTGGATGTAATGAAAGACATCCGCGATGGTGCTATTCCATCCCCTCAGAAGTATGATGGTATTTGGCTATACGCCTTAAGGATTACTGGATCTGGGATAGCTGTTAGAGGCAATGGTGAAATTGCTTTTAAAAGCCCGGCTGATTATTTGACGAATGATTTTCTTGAACGCTGTAATGGGCTCCCTGTTATTTGGGAACACCCTGAAGATAAACTTTTAGATACAGAGTCATTCCAGAAACAGATTATTGGCACATCCTGCCTACCTTATATTGAAGGTGATGAGGTATGGACTGTAGCCCGCATATATCACGAAAGAGCAGCGGAATTAATGGCTGAAAAGCAATTATCAACTTCGCCAGCTGTTCGGATAGGCTCCTCTGCAATAAAGCATGGGGATTTATTGGTAGAAGGCAAGCCCGTGTACTTAGACCATGTTGCTGTTTGCTTAAATGGTGTATGGGACAAAGGGGAGCCTGACGGCATTCGTTTAGATTCACTTGAGGATAAAAACATGGATGAGCAGATTTTGGATAAAATCCAGGAGATGTTGAGTGGCTTTGAAGTCCGTATGGATGCAAAGCATGATGAAATCAACAATCGATTGGATGCCCTTGATAAGGCAGAAAAGAAAGAAGTTGAAAAAGAGATTGAGGAAACCAAGCATGTAGTCAAAGGCGATTCCAAAGCCGAAGATGAAGATGTAAAGGATGATGCAGACTCTTGTGATGAGAAGGCTGATGCAGATGAAAAGGCAGATGCAAAAGCGGATTCCGCTGATGAAGCTGAAAAGGCAGATTCTCGTGTAGACTCTCTGCTTGATGAAATTTCATCTTTGAAAGCACGCATTGCTTCCCTTGATGAGAAAACTTCAGAGCGTTCGATTGCTGATACTGAAGCTCTTGCCCAGGCACAGGCCCGTGCAGATTCTGTTGCGATGGCACTTGGTGAAACTGCTGGCATTTCTCCTATGATGGGAGAGGCGCTGATTTCATACCGCAAGCGTCTTGCTTCTCGTTTCTCTAAGTTCTCTGATCGTTTCAAGAATGTTGATATAAGCAAAATTAATGATGCTGAGCTTTTCAACCCGATTGAAGATGCTGTTTATGCAGATGCAATGGCCTATGCCAAGGCGCCGCCTATGGCAGAAGGGAGAGTACATTTGGTAGAGTCGCGGGATGATGCTGGTCGTATGGTTCGCACTCCTTCTGCCAATAGTGATCCGCGTGCTTGGATGGGACAGTTCTCATCTGGTGCGGTATTTAATGGCGTAATCAAACATTAAGGAGTTATACAAATGACGACTTTCAATCCTTTTGCCGTTACTAATGTACAGGATAGCTTTTCTGTACAGTCCAATGGCTTCTGGCAGGGTGATCTTCAATCTGATCCTGCTGGACGTTTTCAGCTTGCGGCTGGTGTCATTGATGCTAGTGAGACTGGTGTAATTTGGGGTGGTCTGCCTATTGTTGAAGGCACTCCTGCTGCTACTCCTGAAGCTGGATACATGGGCTCGAATCTGACTCTGGCAACCACTGCAGCGGAGATTTCTGGCTTCACTGTATTCAATGGTTCTTACAGCGTTCCTACCACTCCTCAGTCTCCTGTTCCTACGGCAGTTGCTGGAAATAGCTTTAATTTTGTTCGCAAAGGTACTAACAACCGTATTGTTGTTAAGTGTTCTGCTGCAATTATTGCCTTGGCAGGCTCCTCAAATCCTCAGGCATTTTCTTGGGATTTTGTGAATGGCCAGCTCATTTCTGGTAATGGCACTGATGAATTCACCGCAACGCTTATTCAGGTTGATACCAACGGTGCTATTGTTTCCTATGATGGTGCAACTGGTTATGCAACTTGGAATACTACTGCCAATGTTGCTGTCATTCAGATTTAAGGAGTTACAATAATGGCAAATATTACTAATGGTTTTGTTCAGATCCATCCGTCATTTACTATGCCGGAAATCATCATGCAGTATCAGCAGCCGTCTGGTGCATTTAGTGCACTAGCTGGCGGCTCTATTGCTCCCAAGATGGCACAAGGTGATCTGGCTGTATACATCAAGCGTCTGAATGTTAAGTCTGCATATCAGGCAAACCAGAATGCAGGAAATCAGCTTCCCTCTTGCTCTGTAAGTGCACAGCAGATTTCTGCACCTACTTACTTGCTGCGCAATCGTACTATTTATGATCACCATGATATTGCTGCTGCAAATAATTGGGGCTTTGCTCTTCCTGAGGCGAATCGACTTGCGATGCGTCAGGGTATTTTCACTGGAATGCGTAATGGCCTGCTTTATGGCTTTAACCCGCAGAACACTGGTGAAGGTCTCCTGAATACTCCTGGAGCATTCACTGATACCCTACCAGCGGATACTGGCGGTAACACCACTGTTGTTACCTACAGCCCTGCTGAAATGGCACAGTATCTTACTAAGCAGATTGTCCAGGCCAAGATTCGTATGAATCAGATGGGGACTGCTGCTCGTGTTGTTGTGCTTGGTCCGCAGCGCTGCCTTGGCCAGTGGATGTATAGCGTTGTATCTGTCACTGAGTATCAGATTCCTGGTGCTGGTGTCACTTCCACTGCTGGTGTTACTGAAGGAGTTATTGGATGGTCTGGTGACTCTGTTGAGTGGTGTTATGATGACACCCTTATTGGCAAGGGTGCTGGTGGTACGGATGCTATTCTTCTGGTTATCCCGGAAATCAAGACCCCGTATGTTGGCTCCAAGCCGAACACCAATATCTTTGCAACTCTCACCCCTGGCACTGATGCAACTACTCTGATGCTGTCTGATATGGCTGCACCTAAAGAGATCACCTCTCCGCTTCCTGATGGAGCACTGAGCACTGTTTCTGAGATTCGTTGTACGCCGGGCTGGGCAATCCGTTCACAGGGCATTTCTATCCTGTCTATGGCTTACGCCTAAAACATGTTGCACTGGCTAGAGTAGCGCATCGAAAAGGGTAAGCCCTCACCCCTGCCAGTGCATTTTATTTGGGCATCATCTTTAATGAGGTAAAAAGATGGACTTGTATGTATTGAATCCAACTACTCAGTCTCACAATTTTAATTGGAGGGTTCCTGAGGGTGAAAGGATTTTTACTCGCACTATTGATGCTGGAAGTCAGATGCAAGTTCTGAATGGTGTATCTGAAGATGTATTTAATTATGTCGTTGATCACCATAAAAGATATGGCATGGTTAGTGTCTCTGAGGCAAAGAGCGCAAAACGTAGCGGAAATAAGATTGCGCTAGTGTACTCTGAAAAGCCTATGCCTGCTGATATTTATGAGATGGTTGATGAGATCAATGAAGATATTGTATCTCGTCAAATTCAGCTTGAGAAAGAACGCAGCGCTATTGCTGTGATGAAGTCTGTAGAGCAGAATCCTGATCTTAATGAAGGTGTTAAAGCAGTTGAAGTTGAAATCACTGAAATGACTCCAAAGGAGACTGCTCGCAAGAGCAAGCCTTTGGTCAAACAGAAATTCTCCTCAAAGGACTGATAATATGAGTGGCCCAACAGAAGCTGGATTTTTGACATTTATCCGCGACATAATGCAGATTGATAATACCATTCTTCCTGATGATAATTGGGCCATATCATTTTCATATAATTATTCAATAAATATATGCTTGCCATTGATTGGCTCTATTCCTCAAATTCCTGAAAATTTTTTATATTCAACAGCAGTGTACAATCTTGCTGCTGATACGCTTCTTACTTATGCTATTGACCAGCCTGGGCAAGATTATTTTGCAAGATACCAACAGCAATATAAACTTAAAGCATTAGTGCCTGGTGTAGTTGAAAGAGCACAAGATGAATCTACATCTACTGATTTGTTTGTCCCTGACTTCTTTAAAGATATGACTTTGCAGAATTTGCAGAATTTGAAAACCATATATGGTAGGACATATATGCAAATTGCGCAAAGTTTTGGAAATTTGAGCTTGCTGAATATTGCTTAATGAAAATATCCTTTGAGGTAAAAACTGGATATTATAAAAATAGAAAGTCTGTTAAATGGGTTGCTCAATGGATTGAAAACAATTATGGCATAGTTGAATTATTTAGCAATATGTATGCTGATGCAATTGCTAAGGAAGTTCAAGAAGTGCTTTTGTTTTACTCCATGAGGAAGAAGCCTTACCCAAAGGTTATGGGTCTTGAAAAATCTACTAAATTATTTCAATACGCATTAACTAACAAAAAATTTGATAATAAGATTGCTGGTGTTCCTACAAAGCGATCTTTGACAAGAAAGGGAAAGATTAAAAGAAAGCATTATCCTAGACCAAGTTTTGTTGATACTGGATTGTATAGAAGATCACTTCAAATAGTACTGCGTAAATGACAACTTTTAATCAAGGCATTCCAGATAGCTCATTAGAGGCTGTATTAAAGTCTGGCCTTGGCATAATTAGCCAAGAGCAAGTTGTCACATTCAAAAAATACAAAAGAGTCATTCTCCCTTATGACGGCTTTGTATTTTGGGTTCTTGCTTCTCTACTTGATGAAAATGAAGTCAATCCAATTCTTGATGTAGCTGGATCATTTCATTATTATTCAGATCAAAAACAAGAGTTATCCAGCACTATAGCATATCAAAATGTTATTTTCACTACTGGTACACAGATAGCTGATTTTAACATCTTACAGCCTGAATATATGTATCTTGGTGAATTCCAAAATTTATTATTCAGCTTTTCTAGTCATAAAAATTATTATCAGCAAGCCAATCTATGGCACTATGAAGGTCAAGCAGTCTATCCTCAGATGATGAGTCAGATTGTTGATAGCCTTGACATTCTTAATAGCAAGGATATAATTGTTTCAAATAGCTTGCCTATTTGGATTTCACTGAACCAATATGCAGCAATATATCCTTCTTATCTTGTCCCTGAAAATGTACATCCTCCATATATAGCTTGTCACATTGATGAGACCTCTACATCAATTCTTCAACCGATACCTTTGTATAATGCAGAAGGAACTTGGCAATTGATGCAGGATAGTGTTCAATTAGTTGTGTATGGATTGAACAATACTGATATTCAGAATTATGTGCAATACATCATTGCCCAATCATGGAAGAATGGATGTTTTGGTATAATAGGCGATGGCATAAGAGTGGCTGATGGTAAGCACATTCAATCAGAATTGAATACTATCGCACAGCAGAAATTTGTTGAATTAGATATTAGCTATAATCAGCACGCAGTGTATAATTATGCTCTTGAGTATATTGAGAGTGTTCTGCCTGTATCCCTGATGGAAAATGTTCCGTAACTGCCATTTAACGCAAGAGGTATAAAATGGCCAATAATTACTACAATCAGATTGTCAGGCTTAATGTCTCTCAGACTATTGCGCCTGAGCCTAATAAGCTGCAGCAGACTGCGGCAGTTGTCTCAATGGGCGGCACTGAAGTGCCGACTGGATTTACTCAATATATTGCATCTCCTTCGGATCTTGATCTTTATATCACTCCTGATTATGACATCTCTTCCATTTCATGGACTGCAGGTGTTGTTAGTGTAACCACTACTAACAATCATGGAATTCCTATTGGGCAGACAACTACTGTTGAAGTCAAAGGGATGACTCCCACTGGCTACAATGGTACTTTTACTGCAACGTCATACAATGACAATACTCTGAATTATTCCCTTTCAGATGATCCTGGCGCATCTTCTGTTCTTGGATCTCTGCTAATTGGTAATCAGATTTACATCAAAGCATTTGATCAGACGTGGTGGGCGCAAGGGAACACTCAGGTTGGCTATTACATTTATGAAACCAATACTGTTGTCCCAGCGGATGTATATGCTTTTGTAGAAGTGTATCTGGACCAAAATCCTGAAACTATTTACAATTGGTGTTTTCTTACTGGCATGGATGAAGATGCAGCAGAAGGATACACATTCCTTCTTGGGCATAATTCCCTTACAGCACTTCTTAAATTCTATATGCCTGTAAGATCATCCACTTACCAAAGCTGGGCTGGTTATGATACCTTGAGGAACACATTCCTCATGATTCAGTCTCCTGATGCAGATCCTGCAACTGAGCTTGATGTCGCATCATTCTTCCAGTATATTACCGCATTTGATCCAACACCTACTAACAAACTTCCGCCAAGTCAATATACATTCCTTGACGGAGTAACTGCTTATAAGCCTCTATCGCAACAGCAGATTAACCTGTTTGTTGATGGCAATATTAATTTTGTCACCACTGGCGCGGAAGGCGGCATCACTAACACAATTCTTGTTCCTGGTAAGAATCTTGATGGAACGCCATCGAATGTTGCGTTTAGCATTGACTGGATTCAGATTCATCTTAATCAAGATATTGCAAATGCTGTAATCAATGGTAGCAATAACCCGCTATCCCCTCTGTACTACAATCAGGATGGCATTAATTTCTTGCAGCAGGTTGCAGTCAATACTGCCAATAGAGCGATCTCAACTGGCCTTGCTCTTGGCCAGGTAATTGTTACTGCACTTGATCCTAATGTATTTGCCACTAATGTGAGCACTGGCAAATATAGAGGGAACTTTGTTATCAATGCTGTCCCATTTAGCCTGTATACTGGTCAGAATCCTTCTGATTATGCTAATGGGCTTTATGGCGGTCTGCAGGCTGCATACGTTCCTCAGTATGGCTTTGAGCAGATTGTCTTTAATCTTAATGTTACCCAATTTGCATAAAGGAGTAGAAAATGCCTACCAATCCTAATTTGATTCCTGGCAATATTAACAGGATTAGAGGCACTATTCTAGTGCCTTCAAATTCATCTCTTAATATCACTGCTCCATACCTAGGTGCTGAAGGTATTATTATTACACCTCAGACTGCTGTTACCACTGTTATTCAGGGAATGGCATCTACTGTAAATTCTGAAGAGCCTTATCAGATCATCCAAGTTAGGGCAATGGTTCTTAAATCGCTGGCTCTATCATCTGCATATATCTCTCAGATTAAAAATTCTCCTGGGCTTGGAAACATCACTATCACTCCTGATACTGATGTTATGGATCCATTCACACTTAACAATGCAACTATTGTTAACTGGCAGGAGATTAGCCTGGCTGGCAGGCAAGCGGATTTTGCTGTTGTGTTTGCTGGTTATTACAACATCTCGAATGATCTCTGGAGTCTTTAATGCGATTCAATCCTGACTTGAACATGGTCATGCACCTCACGGATGAGGATGGCAACCCGTTTGTTGTTCATTCTACACCTGTATCTTCCGCTGCTTTTGAAGCTAATTGGAAGGTATTCCGTGATGCGTATGAAGAGATGACAAGCGGGAGAAGTATGGCTGCAACTATGTTTTATTCTAAAAAGATATTACTGAACTCTGCAGAAACATACAACAAGAAAAATGATATTCAGGACTTTCTGTCCAGCATAGCATCAGCAACTTTTGTAGTTACTGGTGGACAACCAAAGATGCTGGCAGAAAGTTCTATATCTAATGATCTTAAAGATGAGGTCATTAATCGTATCGTTTTTTTTATTATACTATCACGTCATACCTTCCCCTCGATGATGAAAACGTGGTTATCGGGGATTCTGCCAGCGATGAGCTTGGAGCTTACATCGTTGAGTGTTTCGGAAGTGATCGCTTCTTTGACGACTGCGAACACGGAAGAACCTACTGGAAATATGGACACATCTGTTCTGAAATAATCGATAATTTTAGATTGAGATTCTTTAATGAGCAGTATAAGAAGCATTCTTGAAATTGAAGTAAAAGGTGCAGAGGCCATTGAAAAGGCTGCTCGTGATGTCCACGGCCTCAGCGGATACTTTAAATCATCCTCTCATAATACTGGCAGAATTGATGACACAGTAAAACCAACTGGTGGTCAGTTCAGCGGATCAAATTGGAATCCTGCTTATATCATGGGAGGATCATCAACGCCATCTGGCCCTGGTGGATTCAATGCAGGCTATACTCCTAATGCTGCAGCAGCAGGCGGAGGTGGTGGCAATAATTATATCAATCCTGGATACTATAGGGGGTGGCAACCAGGAGGTCACCCTCCAAATAATGGAGGGAATAGAGATGATGGCCCATCCTATATGTGGAATATAGGATCTTCTGTTTCAAGTGCAGCATGGAAAGGAACCACATCCATTCTTGGCGCGGGTGTTGGAATGGTTGGGGATGTGGCTAACATGGCACTCAACCTTGCTATTAAAGGGCTGAATAGCTTTGGCAACCTACTGATGAAGATGACAAGTCCTGCAGGCGTTCTTCAAAAGTTTGTTGACATGTTCTCATTTGAAGGGATGATTGGCTCTAGCCAAGCAATAACACAGCGTTCATTCTTTAGCAATGCCGTTGGTATCAACCCTAATGATATATTTAGACTTAATGCTACATATGGAAGATTAGCAGACCCTGGAAATGTACTTTCAGGAATTGCTTCTGCTAGGGCTGCTCCATTCTCATTAGGTCTTGCAACTGCTGGTATATCGCAGCAAGAAGCAAGGTCTATGTCTACTGAAGAACTCACCTGGAAGATGACTGACCTGGCAAGAAATTATGCCAGGAACCCAAGGTGGGGAGCAAATGAAATGACACTAGGTGCAACTGGCTTAGGCCAGTTCTTTAGTGTTCAGGATATGCTTAGAATAGGCAATCTGTCTGAAAAAGAATACTCAGAAATAAGAGACACTAGTAGCAGATATGAATCCTCATCCAAGCTAAAAGATCCAGAAGCATGGCGTCATTTTGAAACAGAGCGTGCTATTGGTATGGCAGGGGCAGAGACTGCTATCCAGAACAAGATGACTAGGCTATTGCTTCCTGTTGAAAATCTTATCAATACTGTTAAGAAGGGGTTTGAAAAGGGTGGTGGTGCAAATGCCATTGACTCTGCACTTGAAGGTGTTGTTGAATTTATCAATAGGATTAATGAATTATTCCAGTCAGAAAGCAAGGAAGAATTTTTTGAAATCCTGAAAAGAGATGCAAAGGATCTTGGGGAATACACGCTAGACAGAGCAAAAGAGGCGTGGGATTTCGTCCATGAGTGGGCTCAAAATAAATTCCCTGAAGCAACTGAAAAAATGGATGCTGCCTTTTCAAGCGCCCTTGAATTTGGTAAATCTTTAAAAGATTTGATCCCATCATTTGATGATATTAGAAAAGCAGCTAGTGATGCTGAAGAAGTGTTCAGAGCAATAAAGGAGTGGATGATTAAATTCCACCTTATTGATGAGTCTAGTGCAAATGAGGGCGCACTCAGCGGGTTACCACCTGATGTACCAGGAAGTTTGAACAAAGGTCTTGATTATGATATTTGGCCGTCAAAGCCAAAAATCAAAATGGGCAAAAGATTTGAATCTGCCAAGCCATCTGAATTCTCTGGATTGCAGCAATCAGAAATAACAAGTGAAGATATTGATAATCTTCGTGATATTTATAATAGCTTGCCAGAAGGTGCTGAAAAGAAGCGTGTTGGCAAGATGCTTGCTGATGCAGTAAAACAACACATTAAAGGTAGCGGAAATAAATCTGATCCTTTGGATTCATCTGAAGGTTGGCACGGAACACCTCCATACAAGGATACTCCCCCTTCTCTGAGAAAAGGGAGAGTCCTAGAAAACCTCCGAGATCGTAAGGAAAGAGGCGATAGGGGTAAGGGCCTAGGGAATAATTTATCGTCTAATCTAGACGATTCTACGTCCCCCGGTACGGTAATTCGTAGTGTTCCTAGAAATGCTAATGTAGACATCAAAATAAAAAGCGATAACCAATCAAATATCATGGTCCAGAGCATGAGGACTGCTGGTTCACTCTTTGGCGGGGGCTTTGGCTACTAATGCGATGGTATACAATCAAATTCACTAGAACTATATACTCTGGATACAATAGCCGTATTCCATATGTATATACTAGTCTTGATCAGTTTGGTATGCCAAACCCAGGCGCACTAGAAGTTGAATTTGATATTGTAAATGCAATGGGCCATTATATAGGCCCAGCAACTCACCTTCGCATAAGAAATGTCCCGCTTGAAATATGTCAGCAAGCAAGAGCATATCAATGGACCAAGGTTGAAATCTTTGGCGGTTTTATAAACAATGGCTTTAATGGGTTTAAATTAGCAAATCAGCAGCAATCTGGCTCTATAGGTTTTGGATATGTACAAGCGTGTATCCCTAACTATATGGGCACTGAAATGGTTATGGACTTCATAATTGTTCCTACTGTTGTTGGTAATCCTGATATTGGTTTACCTGATACTGGTGTTCCAAACAGCCCTAAAAATTATTTGTTTAATTGGCAGATTGGCCAATCATTTATTGATGCTGTTAAAGAAACATTATCATCACCTCTTGGACTTAAATTAATTGGTGATGTAGATCCAAGAATTAAAAATAATACAGATAGCGCAATAACTAATCAGCACACCACCTTTGCTGATTTTAGCAAATATTTAAAAAGACTCACAACAAAGATTGTCAATCCACCTATAAGTGGACAGATTCAAAAATATAATGGCGTCAATATGATTTTTAAATCATTTGATACAGTTCTTATTTTTGATGATTATTCCAATAGCTCTATAGTTCAATTAAAGGTTGAAGATTTTATTGGACAGCCATCAATATACTCCCCACAAGGCCTGGATGTGCAATCAATACATCCGCTGAGGGCAGATTTGCTGATGCCATTATCAGTCAAGTTCCCAAACATAAGCACTCTTATTTCCAAAAATGTAGGATCAGTTGCTGGCGCACAGGATAAGCCATTAACTGCATCTACTGCAGAATTAAGAATCAAGCAAGTCAGGCATATTGGAAAGTTCAGGGATGACTCAGCCCAGGGATGGGCAACTTATTTAACTTCAGTTGGTGTTATAAAAGCATGAGTTTTAGCAGCCTTGTCTCATCAGCAACTTCTGAGATTTTCTCTCTTGCCAATCAAGCAAGCCCAATTATATTGACCAATGGAATTGCGAATTCTATTGGCGGGTATATGCCAATTATCGCCATTACAGAAGCAGTAGGTTTAAGAGAGATTGCATCTTTGGCGACAACTGGCGAGATGCCAAGTCAGTATTTTGCTAATTTTAGACCAGTCCCTGGAAGCACTCTTATAAAGAATGAAGTTGCGATGTACCCATTCTTTACGCAGCAGATTGCTGCTAATGCACAGATCCAGCAGCCTCTAAATGTATCCATGTTAATGGTGGCTCCAGCTGGACAAGGAACTCCGTTTCCAACAAAGCTGGCTACTATGTCCGCTATGAAATCCATGCTTGATGTTCATACAAATTTAGGCGGAACTTATATAGTTGTTACACCTTCATGGATATACACCAATTGTTTGCTGACGCAAATATCTGATGTTTCAACTGATGAAACAAATCAATCACAATGGGCATATCAATGGGATTTTGTTCAGCCTCTTCTAACTTTTCCAGGATTCAATACTGTTGAAAACGCTGCTACTAGTTTACTCACTGATGGAGGCACTTTTCTTCCTGATGCTAGTGGGTCACTAAACTGGAGCGGAGTCATGCAGAAAGCATCACAGAATGTATTTGGTTACCAATAATGACTAATTATGTAGTGCAGCAGCAAAGCCAAAAGGCCCAGCAATATAATCTGCAACTTGATGACAATTCATATAGTGCATCAATTTATTGGATGGCTTTTTCACAGAGATTGTATATTGCTATTTATGATTCATCTGGCAATATAATTCTGAATACTGCGCTGATTAGTAGTGACTATAACATTAATATGCTATATGGATATTTCAATAGCATCTTGTACTACAATCAAGAAGATTCAGTTATGCAGGTGTTGCCATAATGGATTTTTCAAAGAGGTTTCCAGTTGCTGAGAATCTAGTATCAATTGTTGACTATCGTATAGATGCAGCGCAACAGCGGGATGGATTTCAGATTCCTTGCACTGTTGTCGAAGTTGATAATGTTAAGGGGTTAGTTACTGTTAATTTTGAAGTTGAAAACACTCCATTTAATCTACCTCAGATAACAATACCTGTTATGTGTTGGGAGTATATTAGGTACCCAATACAAGTAGGTGATCCAGGCGTAACTATTTCAGCAGATACTGATCTTATATCAATATCTGGCGGCAAATCTAGGCAACCTGATTTTTCACCATCATCAAATTTGAATACTGTGCTCATGTTTGCTCCTATTATGAATAGGAATAAATTTGAAACGCCAAATCCAAATGCTACAGTTATATATGGGCCTGACGGTGTAGTGTTATTTGATTATTCCAATGAAGAAACTCACAGCACATTAATTATAAGCCAAACAATGGCAAAAATGGTTAATGGAGATTCAAGCATTGAAATATCAAATGGCGAGGTGAAGGTTACTGGTACGCTGATAATAAATGGAGAAGAGTATATGGCACACACTCACTCTGGAGTAGAGCCAGGAGCGGGAAATACTGGAGGGGTAAACTAATGAGAGTGTGGGGAAGAGAATATGACATTAATGGGGATTATGTCTGGAAAGAGGTGTCTACTGATTCCTCTGGATTCAATGATGGAGTATATGTAACTGCATTTGCACAAGTTCTCCAACTACAGACAAATGAATCTCCATTTTATGCAGACTATGGCATTCCAGCTATCCAATCAGTGTTAAATCAGCTATTTCCTGATTTGAATGTTTCATTGATGCAACAAAGATATGCTTCATTTTTTGCAATGCTTAGAGTTCAGAAAGTTAACGCTGTAAATGAATATGGATCTCCAACACCTGTATATAATGTTGGGATTATAACTCAGGCTGGCTCTTCAATATCTCTTACAATTCCAATTTAATTATGTCTATACCAGTGATAATGAGTGAAAGTGGCGCTGTTGCAACATCACCTGCTGTTCTCCGCGATCAGCTAGTTGATATTGCTACTGCTTCAAATCCAGGGCTAACTACAAATCTGCCTGGCACACTAATTGAAGATATTGTATCAACTGATGTTGGCGCACTTACAATTATAGATCAAGCAAGAGTTGAAACAATAAATAGCATTTCACCTTATGGTGCAAATCTATTTATGCTAAATCAGCTTGGCAGGATATATGGAGTTAGCCAATCTCAAGCAGATAATGTTAGTGTTAATGTTGTGTTTTCTGGTACTCCTGGATATGTTATTGATGCTGGTGTAATTGTATCAGATGGAAGTTACCAATATGTTACACAGAGCTCAACTGTCATAAACTCTCTGGGATATAGCGAACAGGTATATTGCATTGCCTCTGTCAGCGGGACATGGAGTGTTCCAGCTAATACTGTAATAAATATCGTTTCTTCCATCCCAAGCGGAGTTATAATAAGTGTTAATAACCCGGCAGTCGGAATTCCTCCTCAAGAGGCGCAAACGCCTGAGGAGTATAGAAAGGCAGTGATGGATGCTGGTAAAATTGCTGCAACCGGCATGGCTCAGGCAATTAAAACTTATATTAAAAATGTATCAGGAGTTGTCAGCCATTTGGTATCTGTTCAACAAAGGTCAGATACTTGGAAGGTGATAGTTAAAGGTGGAGATCCCCAAGAAGTTGCATATGCAATATGGCAATCTTGTGGTGACCCTGGTATCTTAGGTGGTGCCACGGCTGGCGGAACAACTGTTGATGTTACAATATATGATGTTCCAGATTCATATGTGCTGACGTTTATCATTCCAGTACAGCAACTTGCAGGAGTTCAGATTACATGGAATACAAACAATACAAATTTGATAAGCAATGAGACGATAAACTCTCTTTGCTCACAACCAATAGCAGACTATATTAATGGGCTTGGACCTGGGCAACCAATAAATATATATGAGATCCAATATGTTTTCCAAGAGTCAATTAAAAGCGTGCTGCCTCCTGCATATGTGATTAATATTGAAGTTCTTGTATATATTGACGGTTTTATAATTCCTCCAGAAACTGATACTGGAATTGTTCTTGGTGATCAAGAAGGCTATTTCTATGCTGGCTCTGAAGATATAACAACTGTAAGAGGTTGATATGCTTCCAACTTCTGTAACTAATGTAACTGGTATATTGCCAAGTTATTTGTATTTTCAGTATCAGAATGATCAGGATCTCCCTGCATTAATTGATGCATACAATAGTTTGGCACAAGATTATCTTGATTGGTTCAATAATATCAATCTTCCTATATATACAGGATTGAGTGGTGATCTTCTTGATTGGGCAGGCGAAGGCATTTATGGAGTTCAAAGGCCGGTATTTCAATCAGAATCTATTGATGCAACATTTGGCCAAATAGCTGCTGTAAAGCATCGCGGGTCTGCACAAATACCAACTCCGAATATAGCCTCTGCAATTGGCTCTACTCAAGTGTACAAAACTTCTGTAAACTATAATACCCCAGATGAAATCTATAAAAAGGTTTTAACGTGGTGGTTTTATAAAGGTGATGGTTTTGACTTCTCGATACCTTGGCTGAAAAGAAGGATATATAGATTCCTAGCTGGCATAGAAGGTGCTGATGCATCAGCGCCATTTACACCAGATATAAGTGTAACATTTGATAATGGTACAACACCTCTAACAACTTGCAATATTGTTGTTAATAATGCGATAAATCCAGTTGCTAATTATTTTCAACTTGCAGTGGAAGGAGGGATATTGTGTTTACCATTTAGATTTGCATATAATGTAACAATTAACACATAAGGGATATTTATGGCAACAACTATTGAATTATATGCCAATAATGCTTATAGTACGCTAGCAAATTCTATAGATGCAGGTGCAACAACTATAAATATTGCACCAGGAACTGGAAGCAGCTTTCCAAGCCCAACTGGTGATCAATTTTTTAGATTGACAATAACCAGTGCTGCTTCACCTAATACAGATATTGAAATTGTGCACGTGACATCAAGATCATCTGATTCTCTTACAGTTGCAAGGGGTAGAGAAGGAACAGTTGCACGTTCTTGGAATGTTAATGATCTATGCGCGAATGAAGCGACTGCTGCTACATATAACCAATTTGTGCAGCCATTTTCAGGAATAGACACTGGTGCAATTAATGCATATGTTGTAAATACGCCACAGCATGAAACTGCATATTACACAGGTATGATGTGTATATTCTGGACTTTGAATTCAAATAGCAGTTTATCACCAACTCTTAATCTTAATGGGCTTGGTGCCAGAAATATAAGAAATGCAGATGGATCGAATTTAGTTTCTGGACAGCTCCCTGCAAATACGCCAATATGCTGTGTGTATAATTCTTATGATTCTACTTGGAGACTATACAACCCGCTTGGCATGCAGAAACAAGCTCTGCTAAATCAGTCTAGGGCAGTTATAACTGATTCTTCAGGCAATCTAAGTACCAGCACTGCAACTTCAGCGGAAGTGGGCTATCTTTCTGGCGTACAATATTCTGTACAACAGCAGATTGATGCAAAGACATTTTATGCTGACTTTTCAGCAGCTTTGCAGCAACAAGGTTATCAGAAAATAGCAAATGGGTTAATCATACAATGGGGCGGAATTGCCAACATTCCTGCTGGATCAGCAGTTGTCAATGTTAATCTTTCCATACCTTGGCCAATTACATATATTGGCGGTGTTGTTTCAGATGTTGGCAATGGGTGTGTACCTTATGCCATTGGGCAAGGTAGCACAAATGATAAGATCAAAATCTTTGCCCCATATGCATTTCTGAATGGTATTGTTTCAACAACAACTCCTCAAGTAAGAGGTGTCACATCAGCCAATTGGGTTGCATGGGGATATTAATATGGCGATACCAACACCAACAATTTATATAAAGCAGGGCGCAACTTTCTCACAAGCGGGTTATGCATCATTGCCTGATGGCGTTTGGACTGCTACCTCTGAAATTAGAAATAATGCTGGAGTTTTAGTTGAAGCTCTTGATGTCACTCTCAATGCTCCTGTTGAGCCATCAACTAAGTGGCCATTACTTCTTTTCAAGAGTGCTGAGCATACAGAACAGTGGCCAATTGGAACTTTGTACTGTGATATAAGATTTGATTATAGCGGAAATATTCTTTACATACCAACTTTTATAGTACAGGTTGTTAAGCATGTAACAGGCCCACAGCCTACTATTATATTGGGCGGTGTTTAAATGTCTAATCTAAACATTGTACAGAAGCCGCAAATAATTGTTGAGTTTGGAGACATACTACAAGGGCCGCCTGGCCCCACTGGTCCTTCAGGCCCCTCTGGGCCATCTGGTCCTTCTGGTCCAGAAGGTGTTACTGGCCCTACTGGGCCCCAAGGCGAACCTGGGCCTACTGGTGCAATAGGACCTACTGGAGATATAGGGCCAACTGGCCCTATTGGCCAAACAGGCCCACAAGGCGAAATAGGGCCAACAGGAATACAGGGTGTAACAGGGCCTGTAGGTCCACAAGGCATTCAGGGAGAAGTTGGAGTAACTGGTCCATCAGGCCCAATTGGAGAAGCTGGACAGACAGGTCCAACTGGAGTCACAGGCCCAGCGGGTGTTTCAATTACCCTTAAAGGGGAAGTTCCCACACAGGCTGATTTACCTGCAACTGGTAATAATCCTAATGATGCATGGATTGTAACTGATCTAGGAAATCTATTTATATGGAATGGATCAGAATGGTATGATGCTGGCCAAATAGTTGGGCCCACTGGCCCAATAGGTGTTACTGGCCCTGTAGGCCCTGTAGGCCCAACAGGAGCTACTGGTATACAAGGAATCCAAGGAATCCAAGGAATACAAGGAGACACAGGTGCAACTGGTCCTCAAGGCGAGGTTGGTGCAACTGGCCCTCAAGGTATACAAGGTATTCAAGGTGTTCAAGGAGAGATTGGTGCAACTGGACCAATCGGCCCAATTGGCCCAACAGGTCTGACAGGAGATACTGGAGCAGTAGGGCCATCCGGATTAACAGGAGCAACAGGCCCAGAAGGGGCTGTAGGGGCAACTGGCCCCGCGGGTGTTGGTGGCGCATATGGTTATTATGGATCATTCTGCGATACTACTAGTCAGCCACTTTTGGCTGTTGCGACACCACAAGTGGTGAATATAAATACAACAAATGAATATAATGGAATTACAATTGTTGACGGGAATAAAATAACATTTTCACAACAAGCTACATATTCATTTACATTCTCAATTCAATTCCTTAACACAGACACGCAAATACAGGCAGCAACTGTATGGCTCAGATATAACGAAGTTGATTACCCATATTCAGCAAGCATCTTTGATATACCTGAAACGCATGGTGGTGCAAATGGTAAGTTAATTGGGACTGTTAATTTTGTAGCAACTTCTGCAGAAGGAGGTGGAGACTATGTCCAGATATTTTGGTCAGGAACAAATACTGGATTATCAATAGAAACAATACCTGATGGTGCCGCACCAGACTCCCCTGGTATAATATTAACAGTAGTTGAGGTTATGTACACCCAACTTGGTCCAACTGGTCCAATAGGCCCAACTGGTCCAATAGGGCTTACAGGCCCCACTGGAGCAACTGGGCCTACAGGTGTAACAGGATCAATATGGATGAGTGATGTGCCTCCTGTAGATACATCGACATACCCATTTTGGTGGGACAGCACACGCGGGACATTGTGTGTTTATTATAATGATGGAACAACATCACAATGGGTTGATGCTGTTACAACTTTGACAAACTCTTAATGGAGTGATTAATGGCTGCATTAGATTTTCCTTCAAGTCCAACAATAGGACAAGTATACACGGCCAATGGTAAGTCTTGGCAGTGGGATGGTACTGCATGGATATCATACAATAGAATTATATCTATTGGTGTTACTGGATCTTCAATGACTATATATGGTAGTCCAGTAAATTTTCCAGACGCTACATCATTAGTATTTACAAACTCAATATCTGTTTCATGTCCATCTGTATCATTCAGTGGCAACACCACACTCGGTGACGCAAGTGCTGACACGCTGACGATCAACGGGACAGCGGTGTCTGCGCCCAATGGGCTGAATGTCAACAGCAATCAGTTGGTATTGTCCTCCGGCAACGTAGGGATTGGGACGAGTTCGCCGGGGTATAAGCTGGATGTTGTTGGGCAGACACAGACAAACCCAAGCACTGGCGTAGCTTCGTTTATCGCAAAAAACACGGGCGGATCGGCGGCTATTGAGCTTATAGATGGCGCTGCCACACCTAATCGCTGGTGGCTGTTGTCTGGCCTTGGGACAACCACTGACGGGGTATTCTCAATCTTTGATAGACGGCAGAATGTTTCACGATTGGCGATTGACACCTCCGGCAAAGTTGGAATCAATGTAACGCCAAGCGGAGCGACCGCCGCAAAACTGCAAGTTACTGGAGATACAACAAACGCAACCACGCTGGCAACGTCCTACTCGGCGGCTTCGACGGTTATCGTCCCAAAAAGCACATCTGGTTATTCGTTAGCCGTTGGGTCTGGGACTGGGGATTTTCCATACCTACAAATAAGTGCAAACGGGGCTGCTTCAGGCGATCTTCTTATACAACCGTATGGTGGCAACGTAGGGATTGGGACGAGTTCGCCAACTGAAAAACTTACGATTGCATCTAGCACGGCGACGGCGACATATACAAGATTTCAGAACACGCTTGGGTCTGGTCTTATCGGAGTTGGCGGTGCTAACACCTTAGAAATCGCAAATACATCATCTGGGGTAATAGACTTTTACACAAGCGCAGCAAAGCGTATGACCCTGACAGCGGCGGGGAATTTGGGGATTGGGACGAGTTCGCCTTATTGCCAACTAGATGTATATAGCGGGATAGCCTCACCTACTACCGGAGAAGCTACTGGTGTCGGCACAATCCGCATCACCAACGGTGCCTCGGCTCTATCGTCTGCTGGTGGTCTGGAATTCAAAAATGCAGGTGACACGAACGGTTACGGCGCAAAAATCCAGTCACTGAACTCTGGTGGCCCTCAGCTAGTATTTGCCAATAGGAGTGGAGCCGCCGCTTGGACGGAAAGAATGCGCATCGACTCCTCCGGCCAATGTATTTGGAAACCTAACGGCACAACTTCTGCCATGACCCTGACAGCGGCGGGGAATTTGTTGGTTGGGACGACCAGCGCGACAAGTCAGTTCGTAAAATTTCAAGCGGCATCTAACGTATGCCTTGGGATTGCAAATGCAACATTTACCGCTGGTTCCATTACGCTGAATGCAATCAATGATGCTAATACAGCTAACATCCCTTTAGATATTCGTTGCTCGCAGTTTTACATAACATCCGGTGTTTCTGCTGGTGCTGGAACATCTACCCTTAAATTTCAAGCCTCTGGAGCGGTTACTTACGACACTTCGTCTGAGCGTTACAAAGACAACATTCGAGATAGCTTATATGGTTTGTCAGATGTCTTGGCGTTACGCTCCGCTATGTTTGAATATAAGGCAGACGGGCGTACAGATGTGGGATTGATTGCAGAAGAAGTGCTTCCTGTTATTCCAGAGCTAGTCTCTTTGAACAAAGATGGTCTGCCTGAGTCTGTCGCTTATGATCGTTTTGTGTCCGTCCTTGTAAAATCCATCCAAGAACTCCACGCCGAAATCGAATCACTCAAAGCAAAGGTAAACTAATATGACAACTACCGTAAAATGGACTATCAGCGCCCTAGACTGCATCCCAGACGTGAATGGAATGCTGGATTACGTCGTTTGTTCTCACTGGCGCTGTAACGGCGATGATGGCGAAGGGCATACCGGATCGTGCTACAGCACTGTCTCCTTCAATGTCGATCCCGACAAACCCAACTTCGTCCCCTTTAACGAAATCACGGAAGCACAGGCTATCCAGTGGACTCAGGACGCACTGGGCGAGGAGCAGGTCGCGGCCATTTACGCGAGCATCGATGCCCAGATCGAGGAGGCCAAAAACCCCTCGCAGATCACACCCCCTCTACCGTGGATAGATACCCAGCTCCCGGCTTAATTTACTTTAACAGATATATCTTTTAGTGCAGGATGCATGGACATTGTAAAAGGATCATTTCTGCTACTTGCGGCTTACATGATCGTTCAGTTGGTGCTTTTTACTTTGGCGGTATCATCCTGCATGTGGGGGATGTGGCACCACGACATTTATGGGATGTGTACCAAGGAGCGGTTTTCAGTATGGGTGCATGAATGGGATCGCAGCCTTGAGTTATTGCTGTCTCTGATTGCTGGTAGAGCATTAAGCAGGTAGACTTAGATGTCAAATATGGATAGTTTTAATAACCAGAATGGAATTAATGATTTATCATTATTCACATGGATATGGGTTGTGCTTCTATCATCAGTTGGAGGTGCTGTAAATTTTTTTAGGAAAATTAAATCAAAGCACTCAAGAGCATTCAATGTTGTTGAATTTATAGGCGAATTAACAACAAGTGCTTTTACAGGAGTGATAACATATTTACTGTGTATGCACGCGGAATTTGGAAGCTTGCTTACTGCAGCCCTTGTTGGTATAAGCGGGCACATGGGAAGCAGGCTTTTATTCCAATTTGAAATATTTATACAGAAAATATTTCCAAATACAGACAATTAAGAGGTTATTTTATGTGGTCAAGAATTGGTATTATTGCAAGCCAACCAAGCACCTGGCGCGGACTTGCTATTTTGCTATCTGTGCTTGGAGTCCAATTGGATCCTGAACATATTAATGCAATTGTAACAACTGGTGCAACTGTTGTTGGAGCAATTGGACTTATCTTTTCAGATGAGAAAAAGAAGGAAATGGATATAAAGCAGGTTTTAGAAGAGGGTAGAAAATGAAATTTTTACTTTTATCAATTCTGTTATCTGGCTGTTCAATTCCTCCTGTTCTTGAGATGCCACCAGTACCAAATAAAGTTAATCTAGTTATAGATGGAGACAATATTGAATCTGATGAAGGGGGTGAAATATTGCTGAGGAATTATGTAGCAGCAAGAATATTATTAAAGGCGCCTAAATAAAATGGCGCACACCTTGTCTTGAGGGTTTCAAGACTTTTAGCAAAAGAGGGCATTATGCACCTAGAACTTGAAGAAAGTGAAGTAGCAAGCATCATTAATGTACTTGGTGAACTTCCAACTAAATCCAATGCTTGGCCACTTGCTCAAAAAATTGTTTACCAATATGAGCAGCAAAAAGAAGATGACTCCGCTGATGTTGGTGGAGATTCTGAGGCCACTGTATAATTATCTGTAAAAGGAGCTACAATGTCTAATGTTGAAATTATCCAGAGTTCTGCTGAAATTCTGGTTGAGCTTGGACAATTTATGCAAGGCCCACAAGGGCCAACTGGGCCAACTGGGCCACAGGGAGCTGGTATTAATTTCAAAGGTGATGTAGCTACAATTACAGATTTGCCTGAAAGCCCCAGTGTCAATGATACTTACAAAGTTCTTAATACTGGGGATTTCTATGTATGGAATGATATTGAGTGGATTAATATTGGTCCACTTGAAGGGCCTTCAGGCCCTTCTGGTCCAACAGGGCCAAGCGGAATTCAAGGGGCTTCTGGACCTTCTGGCCCCAGAGGCTTTTTCGGAGCTACAGGCGTAACAGGTGCAACAGGTGTAAGAGGACCAGTAGGTGAACAAGGTCCACAAGGCTTAACTGGCAAGCAAGGTGTCACTGGACCATCTGGCATACAGGGTGTTCAGGGTGTTCAGGGGCAGCAAGGTATTCAAGGAATTCAAGGTGCATCTGGATTACAAGGTGCTACTGGACTAAAAGGGGCAACAGGTGTCACTGGGCCGGCGGGTAAAGATGGATCAAATGGACGCGTTGGCGCAACTGGATCCACAGGGCCATCTGGTCCTATTGGTCTTACTGGATCTACTGGCCCATCAGGTGCACAAGGTGCAGTTGGCTCCACTGGTCTTAGAGGTGAAGCAGGATCAACTGGCCCAATAGGGGCAACAGGGCCAGAAGGTCCGACTGGCGAAATAGGTGCAACTGGTCCATCTGGGCCACAAGGCAATAAAGGTGATACTGGAGGCACTGGGCCAATAGGACCAATAGGTGCAACTGGGCCAAGAGGCGCAACAGGATTAAGTGGCGCCAATATTTGGAATGGGACTTCTCCGCCACAAAGCACAGAGCTTTATCAGTATTGGTTTGATACTTCCACTGGAAACCTATTTGTATGGTATGTTGATATTAACAGCAGCCAGTGGGTACAAGTTGACACTCCATCAATTGGTGCAGCTGGACCTGTTGGTGCCATTGGGCCAAGAGGTGCTACAGGGCCACAAGGAACATCAATTAACCTTAAAGGATCTGTTCCAACTGTAGGCGACCTTCCAGCAACAGCTGAAGTAAGTGATGCCTATATTGTAGAAGCAGATGGTGATCTATATATTTGGAGTGGCTCTGGCTGGGATAATGTTGGGCCGATTGTAGGCCCAAGCGGAGCTGAAGGCCCCGCTGGTGCTACTGGACCACAAGGTGTATCTGGCTTACAAGGCCCGTCTGGAGTTGCTGGCACTGTTGGCCCAACTGGGCCTACAGGCTTAACTGGCGCTTCTGGTGCCGTAGGAGCAACAGGGCCAAAAGGTGATGTTGGAGCAACAGGTGCATCTGGTATTGCTGGTGCGATTGGCCCAACAGGAATACAAGGATTAACTGGTCCTACTGGGTTAGGATACTCAGGACTTATTAGTGGAACTACATTTACTATTGGCACAGTCGGCACTGTAACATTTACAGTGAATCAAATATATGGCAGCAATGCATTTGCCCCTGGGCAGAGAGTAAGAATATCATACAACACTTTGAACTATGTTGAAGGTGTTTTGAGTTCTTACAGTGGCACTAGCTTTGTTGTATTAGTTGATTATGGATATGGTTCTGGGATTTACAATTCTTGGAATATTTATTTATCTGGCAACATAGGATCACAAGGTCCATCTGGCGCAGCGGGACCAAGTGGCCCGTCAGGACCAGCAGGTGCAACAGGACTAAGCGGAGCTAATATCTGGAATGATACAACGCCTCCTGCTGATCCAGTTACATATCCATATTGGTTCAGCACTGTTACTGGGGATCTTTTCGTTTGGTATACTGATTTTGATGGAAGTCAGTGGGTTCAGGTTGATACGCCATCAATTGGATCTGCAGGGCCTGTTGGCCCTAGCGGGGCACAAGGGCCAACTGGTCCACAAGGGCCACAAGGAATTCAAGGCCCATCAGGTATACAAGGGGCTCAAGGCATACAAGGCCCACAAGGTATACAAGGCCCAATTGGATTGGGTTATGCAGATTTTGAAAGTAATACTGGTTACACAATTGGTGCTCTTGGTGTTAGATATTTTACTGTTAATCAGAACTATGGGTCTAATGCATATGAGATTGGTAACAGAGTAAGAATTTCCAGAGATTCCACAAAGTATGCAGAAGGAACTATATTCAGCTACACAGGCGATACTATCGGTGTAAATATTGATTACACAGTTGGGACAGGAACTTATTTTTCTTGGTTCATATCAATTACAGGTAATATAGGATCAAGTGGACCATCAGGCCCTTCAGGCCCAAGCGGGTTGACTGGTGCTAGAATTTGGGCTGCAACTACACCTCCTTCTGATCCCGATGCATACCCACAATGGTGGAATTCAACAACTGGAATTCTTAATATCTATTACAATGATGGAAGCAGCTCTCAGTGGGTAGAATCTGATGCTGGAGTTTTAGGTCCAGCAGGTGCTCAAGGAGTTTCTGGGCCACAAGGTCCAGTTGGTGCAACTGGTATACAAGGGCCAGTAGGAGCCACAGGCCCAAGCGGAGCAGCAAGTACAGTCCCAGGGCCTACAGGTGCTACAGGGCCTCAAGGAATACAAGGACTGCAAGGGCCTACTGGACCTCAAGGCATCCAAGGATTAACTGGAGCAACAGGACCACAAGGTATACAGGGTCCAGTTGGCGTAACTGGGCCTTCTGGGCTTCAAGGTATACAAGGTCCAGTAGGGGCCACGGGTGCTACTGGTCCGACAGGCCCTGCTGGCGAGTCAGCAAATTGGCAAGTTAATGGAGCTGTTGGATCTGAAAATACTTACTTAATTACAGACCCAAATAATGCACTTTTAATAAACTCTTCAAGTAGATGGGGCACAGGCGATGCTGCATATACAAGAATACAGATAACTGATTATTCAAATGCTGCACCATCTGGCGGAGGATATGGTTGCGCAATTGGGTTGTTTAGTGTAAATAACAGTCCATATTTAGGTTATCCTACAAATGCAACATTCTTTGGCATGTTCCGCTCAAATGGAACTGCAATGAATGATTTTGGGACAGCATTGCAAGATAATCAAGATTTAGGCGAACACTCTTGGCATGGGTCTGACGGATCTAAATTCATAAAAGGCTCCATATGGAATTCTGCTACTGATGGGGCTGCATCTTTCAATAGTATGCCAACAAGGATTTACGGCGCCACTAGATCAATTGATCCAGACCCATCTAGTTATGGTTTTAATCTCAAGGAAGCCTTCAGGATAGACAGCCAGCAAACCACATGGCATTCTAATAATGTTCGTATTGGGCAGCCTCTTGAATGGGCGACATTGAGAAGGGGTAATTATGGCAATGAAATGCTTTGTGTTAACAACAATCATTGGCCAGTCTCCGCTGCTACAACAAGTAATATATCACTATCAGGAAGTCAAGTTATTGATGGTGTAAGTGTTTCAGCTGGCAATTTAGTACTTGTTAAAAATCAAACAAGTAGTGCGCAAAATGGGATATATACAGTCCAATCAGGAAGTTGGTATAGATCAAATTCAGCTTCAACTTGGTCGAATCTTTATAACAGCTATGTGTATGTAGTCAGCGGATCAACACAAGCAAACAGCCTATGGAGATGCACATCTTCATCTTCTGGAGTTGTTGGATCAACTGCATTACCATGGACAAGAGTGTATAAATACCAGGACGGGTTTGCTAATTTTTATATTAAAGGTTGCAATGGTGGCGGGGCACAGATAAATGCAACCACAATAAATAATGCGGCTGTACCTATTTATGGATTTTATTATGATGGTGATACAGGGATTGGGAATCCATCGCCAGGATCAACTAATATACTGGCTTTTGGGTCACCTGTTATAACAACTAATTCATCTAGACAAGTCATATTTAACAATTATGGAGCTGGAACACTATCAACAAATAGCTCTGGGGTTATATCTGCTTCTGATGGCAGATACAAAATTAAAACCAGAAGCATTGATAATGGATTGGGACTTATCAATAAATTGATGCCTACTTACTATAGGTGGAAAGAAGATTCCCCATTTGCATCGGATGGTGAAGAATTAGGATTCATAGCTCAGGAAGTTGCTGAAGTCATACCAGAAGCATCGCCAAACAGCGATGATGATGGCGTGTTTAGAAATTATTATGATAGAGCAATTATTGCTGCACTTGTTGAAGCAGTTAAACAGCTTTCTGCAAAAATTGATGCACTAGAAAATAAATAATGGTCAAAAGAGGGCAAAATGACTACTATACACTTACTTGGATTATTCCACACAATCCCAAATGATGAATACACCCATTGCGCATTCACAAATAGGATAAGAACATTCTCAAAAATGATGAAGCCATTTGGCTATAATGTTATTGAATACTCAAATGAAGGTAGCACAACAAATGCAAGCGAAATCATTAAAGTTCTGGATAAGGAGGAATTCCGCTTACTCAAGGAGCTATACAAAAAGGAACAGCCTAATTCAGTTGCCAGCATTGATTCAACTTTATATAAGGAATTTTCTGAAAAGTTATTCGAGTGTTTGAAAGATAAAGTTAAGCCAGGTGATATAGTAGCACATACATTTGGAATTGCACATGCTGATCTACTTGTAAAGTTTCCGCTTGCTTACCATGTTGAAGTAGGAATTGGTTATGAAGAGGCTTTTGCCCCATTCAAAGTATTTGAAACAAATCATTGGCAATCTTGGCATTATGGCAAAACCAATACTTGGGGAAGTGACTATAACTTTGTATGTCCTATGGGATATGATTTAAGTGAATGGAAGCCAAGTTATGAACAAGGTGAATATCTCCTTTACTTTGGCAGGATTATAGACTCCAAAGGTCTGTATATCATCAAGGAGATAGCCAAGCGGGTAGATTATCCGGTAATTCTAGCGGGAGAAGGCGACCCTAAGCCGTTTTTAGACCCGAAAATTCCGAACCTATCCTATATAGGCCCTATAACCGGAACGGCCCGTAGCGACCTTTTAAGGAAGGCTAAGGCTATGCTGATGCCAACCCGCTTTGTTGAGCCACTTGGTAATGCAGGGATAGAAGGGATGCTTTGTGGAACACCTTTAATCTCTTGTGATTTTGGCGCATTTGCAGAGACTGTCCAGCATGGCATAAATGGATTTAGATGCCACACCTTAGCGGATTATTTGGATGCTATTAAAAAGATTGATATGCTAGACAGAAAGTACATAGCACTATCAACTAGAAATAAAAGATGTCTAAAATCTGTTGGTATGCAGATGGATAGAATCTTTAAACAAATTAAATTGCTTGATGGAGAAGGATGGTATTCTGACAACCCAACTGATGCTGTCTGGGTATAGAAGAAAAAGGGGCTTCATTTTAAGCCCCTTTTATTTTATTCTGACTTATCAGCTCTTGCTATAGCATCTTCATCTGTATATTTCTCTGGATACCTAGCATATAGCTTTGCTATATTTTCAATTGCCACATGCTGCATTGGAATGTTTAGCCTTTTGCACATAAGAGCGATATACCATAAAATATCACCCATTTCTTCAATGATGTTTTTAACATCCAAATCTTTCCCATAAGCAAGCCATCCTTTAACAGATGATTGCAATTCACCCGCTTCTGAGCCTATGCCAAGGGTGGCATGCAGGATGTCCTCAACATCGCCAATTTCCTTAGCAGTGCGCATTGCATGCTCTTGGAACAAATCAAATGTATACAGCGGAACATCAGATTTTACTTCAGTCATTTCACACTCTCTAATTTTCTTTCAAGGTGTATGTGCAACAATGTTGTATGTACTAAAAACTTCTTCAACTCTTCATCATCTATTCCCTCTGCTAGATCATTAAGTAGTGTATTAATATTCTCTATCATAAAAAGAGCAGCAGATAATTGCTTAACTTTCTTATCATTCATATTCAACTCCAAGTATATCCCTCAGAATATGTTTGACAGCTTCGGACTCTTGTGATAGAAGTTCCTTCAAAATAAGGCTTGTAAATCTATCCAACTCCCTTTTAGTTGGCCTGAAAATACTTTCACCCCAAACCTCATCTGATATTTTTGATATCAGATTATCATCTACTCCATACATTAACAACTCCTTGACTTGCTGTAATTGCGCCAAAAACAATACAGAACATTCCTGATATTATCATTGCATTTTCATTACCTGCTGCTATGCTTGCTACCAAAAAGAACAGACTTATCTGGAATAAATGTGCGCTAAATTTGACAAGAAGTCCAATTAAAAGAAAACCACCAATAAACCATAATAAGGGCTCGTACATGACTATCTCCATGCTTTAGCAATTGGGTGGAAAGGTATTCCATCTTTTGTAAGATATGCAAATTCTATAGTTATCAGATTGCCAATGTAATACTCTTTGTTTTTAAGAACATGCTGTTTATATGATACATCACCATGACATGTTACACCAAAGATATTGCCATTAGGGGCAACGCATCTTAAAAGTGCCCAGCCATCCTTGCTTTCCTTAATATCTATGACTGGGAACTCCATATCAAGCCACTCTTTTACTTTTAAAAGACTTGATGATCTTCTTCCATCTTGGTACCCAGCGGAGCCATGACGAACTATAGCTCCTTCATATCCATCATCTCTGAATTGTTTGAGCAAATCCATTACATCTGCCAGATCAGATACTGGAATAGTCTCAACAATATCAATTGGTTCATGATTGAATCTCTGAATCTCTTTTAGCCTTTCTGTAAAAGGTTTATCACTGACATAATCATAAAGATTGAATCTTATTTTCTTAGATTCAGGCTGCTTTCTTTTGATTAGTGATACAATCTTTTGCAGACTCTCTCCATGGCAATAAAGCTCACCATCAATAGTCTCTCCATCTTGTAAATCAAGACCGCTCAATATGTGATCAATACTATTTATAGGCTTTCCATTTCTGCTATATGCTATAATTTCTCCATTTGCTCTAGTAATTAGGCATCTATTGCCATCATACTTTCTTTGAACAAATGCACTTTTATAGTCTATTGATACTTCATCTATTTTCCTAGCAAGCATAGGTTTTAGAAGCCCAATAGAATTTGTAACTTTATTAACTTTCGCTTCTTCAAGCGAATGAACATAGCCTATGTCCAGCTGCTTGTTTATCCTAGACTTTATTTGAAGATCAATTTGTTCACTTTGGCTTCTACCAGCTTT
>Ga0208795_1000039_pt1 | contig 54839 bp, 73 predicted proteins | sample CB_VirMetaG_6_FD_184541 | JGI IMG/M metagenome (GOLD analysis project Ga0208795, IMG submission 184541) | Freshwater to marine saline gradient viral communities from Chesapeake Bay - CB_1508_2 Viral MetaG (SPAdes) (version 4) | ecosystem: Environmental > Aquatic > Marine > Coastal | place: USA... | reverse complement strand
GCCATACGCCATCGTCTAGGCGCTCAATGCTTCCCACTCCATACTTATCTTGCACCGCTTTCATATCTTCTTTGCTGTCTCTGTCGGCGTTGCGCTCTGGTTCCTGCTGCTTACCGTAGTCGGGCGGTACGATGATTATACAATCCTTGTATTCTTCGAGTTTGTTGCCTTTTTTCAACAGGTGTGATGTTATATATGTGATGCAATTAGCAATTTTAAGCTCTTCACCCGTAGCCTCTCCCTGCTTCTCATCCTCGCTCAGTATGCGCCAGTCTTTGTACTTCTCTGGTGCTGGTAGCTGTAATGGTTCTGTCATATTAAACCTCCTTTATACTAATGTTATAAACCATCAAAAACTCAGCAAACGTCAACCTCCTGCCCGCAGTAACTATCATGTGTTGGAGATACGACAATCACGCTCTTTGACATAATCGGCGTATCCAAGTTGCTCCAAGGCATCGTCGCCATACAACGTGTCTTCGTCATACCATATATCTTCGGCGCAACACCCCCCGCCCATTCGAACGGTAACGCCTTCTTCCGCCCTTCGCTCAAACAGGCGAATCGTCGCAGACAAGTGATCGTCCGTCATATCGCACAGCCTGATCTTCTTCCCGTCTTTTGTCGTGTGAACTTTCATAAGAATCTCCAACAATCGAATCCAGACTACTTCGCTTCGCTACGAGTCTGATTCGTAGCGTTCGGTGTATCGTCCAGCCGCCAGTCATGTTTGCATTTCATCACCGCGCCTCCTGTCCGTTGCTCCGCTCGCGCTCTGCCGTTTTCTAGCTATTTTCTTCGCACCCAAAACAGTTCCCGCACCATATTTCTCTTGATTGGTCTGCGGTAATTCGTTTTTGCTCGCATGTTTTGTGTTCTTTCGCCGCGCCTCCGTCATCCTGTTTACTCATCGCCTGCCTCCTTAATCTCCCTTGAAACATAATCGCTGGTCATCTTCTTTCCGCAGACACACGGGATATCGGTAATTAATGTTTTGTAGTCCCAATCTGGTATAGCATTACCACAAGATGGGCACACCCACTCTTTGTTTGGAGCACTACCAGATGCCATCTTTGTACTCCTTACTCAAAGCGTCGATGTTGTCTCGTATGTATTGAGCGACCGGACAGGTGAAGTCGTTGTCTTTGCCATTGGTCCAGAGCCAGTGCAGGTAAGACGCCGGGACGTCCTGCATCGGGATCCCTTTGTGTTTGCCGTATGGCATGGGGTCAGTGTCTTTTAATTTTTTGGCTAACATGATTCCACCTCCACTTTGCTGATTCCCTTTTCCTGTGTTACTCGAAAGATCTTGTCTCCTGCTTCCACAAGTTGCTCATCGTGAGTCACCATAATGATCTGAATGTTCAATGTGTCTGAAAGCTCTCTTAATAACCCAACAGCATCTGGTATCAAATCTCTCGACAGGAACTTGAGAGGCTCATCCATTATCAACACCTTCCTCAACTTAGGATGGTGCAGACTCCACAATGTCAGACGAAGGCTGAGAGAGACGAGATCCACCATCCCACCACCATTGTCATCCAAAGGGGAGGTTCTGTTCTCTCCGTCAGTAAAGAACAGTTCAGCATAGGTTGTTCCCTTCTTCTCTGTAAACTCAATATCAAATCTGCACTTGTTTTGAAAGACCTCACACAGAGCCAGATTGACAACAGAGCACAATCTCATCTTGATTTGATCTTGTGTCATGGAGGCAGCGGTCTGCAGAAGACTCTGGGCTTTCCTCAATCGTTTGTCTCTTGCTTTCAGAGATCGGAGGAATTGAGTTCGTTCCTTCTTCTGTTTCTTCAGTTGATCTCTGGCTCCTGCTGCTCTTTCGATCTTCTTTTCAAGTTTGTCTAGCATCACTTCTCCAATTCAGGATATTTCTTGATCAAAGCAGTGGTGTCTTTGTCGATGGCTTTCTCTAAGTCGTTCAGCTGTCTCTCCAGATCTTCTAGTAAAGTATTGGCAGCATCGATGTCTTCAGTTCCGGTCGCTTCTTTCAACTGCTTGAGATATTCCTTCCGCTGGCCCTTCAGTTGTTCAAATCTGGCTTTGAATTCTTCCTGCTGTTTCTTCAGTCCCTCAAAGGCTTTTATCTTTTTGGTATCAATTGCCATATCTCGTCCTCCACTTCTTTGTCTATTTTCTGTTCTGCTATCAATCCACGGACATTCTCTTCGAAGTCCACTCCCACTTCTATGGAGGTGTCTGCCAGTGCCTCTACAAATGCCGTTAGGTCTGCCCGCACTTCCTTCTCCTCTTGCATGGTTTCCTCAAGATGTACTCCTGTACAAAGAGGAACATCTACAGGATTCACCTCTTTGCCTCCCATCCACTCGTAGATCCTTGGCTGGTAGTCTACCTGATCGATATTTTTACGGATTAGACAGCCGCAGTTGAGTAGCCTGCCGCTCTGAAAAGGATCGTGGTTGTCTCCGCATACGATGAGATCATATCCTTTCATCTTCTTTTTGATCCTGGAGGCATTCCCGGAAGCAGGAGCACCGGAGAAGGGAGGTCGTCCTTCCCAAGCCAGCACATGGGCAAGTGCTAAAGTTGGAACAGTGGAAGAGTTCACTTCCTCTTTCTCCAGCAACTCCGCTCCGTATGGAAAACCAACAACATCGAAACCAGTACAACCAACAACGTCCCGTGGACTCATAATCAGATTGATAGGTAATAGAGACAGCCCACTATCTTCAATCAACTCAAGACGATGATGGGGGAGGTCGTGCTGACCAGCGACAGCAATTGTCTCGCCCCGACCGCTTTGTATGACCTGTATCACTTTGTTGAGGAACCAATACGGGGGCTTGGGATGCTCGAAGATATCACCGGCAATCAGTATTGGGGGGTGGGTTGGATACTTGTTTTGAAGATCCACTATGAACTGCAACTTTCCAAGACAAGTCTCAGCGTAGTCCTCGTCTCTGCGGGATCGTGGGGGAGTATGCCACATATGAAGGTCAGCGCACAGAATGGCTTTTGGATAAAGAGCCTTTGTTCGTTTCTTTTTTGGTTTGGTTCTCACAGCGTCCCTCCGCAGTATGGACAGACATCAAACTCCTTCAACTGCTTTTCTACCTGCTTCAAAGAGGCTTGGCAGTTTTTCATCTTTGTGTCTGTCTCTTCAATTGTCGTAAGAAGACGATCAATAGTATCCAGTCTTCTGTCCAGCTCATCGTGTTGCTTCAGAGCTTCATCCAGTTTGGAGATCTGCTTGTCCAACTTCATCAGCTTTTCGCTGGACTTGATCTGCTTGTCTGTCTTTAGAAGGCTGTCTAAAGCTCTACGAATGTCACACAATTGGTTTTCTATCTCAGCCGCCTTATCGTCCTCGGCTATAATGGCATTGAGATCCTCTTGCGCTTTAGATACCCACTGCAGGGACTCCAACTGCTCTTCAATCCGTTCCTTTTCAGCTTCTGAAGAGGAGATGTCCCTGTGGACTTCTCTGATGGTTTTGCTGGCGTTTGATAGAGACTCGGTCATCTCTTCCAGATGAGCCACCTTGTTTAGAACTCTTGCGATCTCAGGAGGAGTTTGTGACAACAAAAAGGGAGAGTCTAACTGTCCCTGTATGTTGATATCTGGAGACAGATTCAGAGCCTGCTGGATCTCCTCTGGAACAGATCCTCTGCCTAGCTTTTTGAATACCTCCCCATCCATCCGGTATTCGTTGACTGTAGCTCCTTTCCGCTCTCTTTCTACTACAGTCCCATCGTCAAGCTTGACAGAGACACAGGCTCCTTTCTGACCGTGTCGGATAAAGCTAGTCCCGTCTGGCTTGTTGGTGAGGTTCCATAGCATGGCGCGAAGGACAGCACTCTTCCCGTTGTCTGAGGAGCCAACAATTATGTTTATTCCTGGATCAAACTCCAGGTGGCTGTCCGCATGGGCTTGGTAGTCTTTGATGTCCAGTTGCTTAATCACTCTTTCATCTCCTGCTGTTTCAAGATGGTGGACGTGGCGGGAATTGAACCCGCGTCCGAAATCAAGATCACTCAACCTTCTACATGCTTAGTTCCGTAAGCTGTTCGATCACTTTTTTACTTTCTCTTGCTGCTGTTCCAGTATTTCGATTGCGGTTATGATTGCTTCCTGCTTTCCAGAGATTAGGGACGGGATGATGCTCCTGTAGTTCGACTTGCGGCTGACATCCCACTTGCCTTCCCGTGGGAAGTAGGTGCAGAATGCGTCTGGTGCCAGCTCTGTGAGCTTAGCAAGCAGTGCGCTGGTGTGATCCAGTTCGCGTTGCATATCACTGGAAAGCGCACCCCAATACACCCTTCGATCCGTCGCATAGTAAGTGTCAAGTTCTACCATTAGTTCCCTCCTATAGTCTTGCTGCAATACCGCCAGCGACGAACCACAACCTCGCCAGATCACGCCCTCTTCTAATATATTATACGGTTCTCAATCTTATTTCAGCTAGATTCCATCATTAGTTTTTCTTTGGCGTCGGGCTTTATCAGACCCTTGTCGATGGCCTCTCTTCGTAGACGATCGGTTATGTTTCCAAGGAACGGATCTGGATCTCGAACTGCTTTGTCCTTCAAGTTGCGAGGCAGCTTCGTCCACCACTTCTTAACCTGCTTGTACAACCGGCGCTTGTGGAAATCGGACATCGCCTCTCCCGCTCCTGAATAGTAAATGGCTTGTTTTGTAAAGAACTTCAAATAGCGTGCTCTTCTGCTGTTCATTTATTTCTCCTTTACTTATGTTGTTGGGATGAAATCACACGATGTTGGAACGAGAATAATTTCGCCCAGTATGTTGGCTATGTATGTCTCCTCGCCCTCGTTGTCTTCGCATGCGGCTTCAGCATCTTCAATCGCTTTGTTCCACTCATCGCCGTCATATGTGTCCACCACTGAGCCTCCAGACACAACGATCAGCTTGTCGGTCTTTTTCAAGTTTCGGGGTTTGCTTGCCATCTCTCGCTTCCTTTGTTTGTCGCTAAAACAGAGTGTTATTGTTGTGGGTGACGCGAAGGAATCATCGGCGCGGGACCACCATTGCGAGGTTTTACTTTCACCTCTTCAATACGAGTCACATCAACCCAAACCTCGCAAGGCCTGCCAGTTGTGTCTGTGCTTGTTAGCTGAAGCTGATCACACCCTGTCAGATATGAGATCCCAGCAATAGCGATCCCTGTAAATCCTGTGATTGTATCGGTGTACTCTTTCTTGCCAAGTGTGAATCTAGTTCCATTTAGTGTTATCGTTCTTGTCTTCATCGTTCTCCTCTTTGTTTTGTTATTCGAACTCACTTCTACAAAATTCAGCTATGAACAATCCGTCAGCGTCTTTCTGTTTGTCGATGGCTCCTGCCCATTTTGGGTATCTCTTCTTTCCAAGCTGCAGGCTGTTCTTTTTCAACTCTGCTGGTCCTTTAATTCCACTTGTTAAAAACTTTCTCTGCCACTCTTTGGAATCAACCCACCGGAATCCGAAGACCTGTCCCTTCTTTTTCTGCAGGAGCAGGATTGTATTGAGGCAAGCTTCCATCGCTCGCAGTGCTGATGTGGAGGGAGTGAAACGAGCGGGGTTGACCATTGGTCGTTCCATCATAATGTACACCTCATCTGTCTTTGCTACATATTTCCACAAGGCCTTTGACAGAGCGAGAAAGTTGATACGGGTGATGTTTTTCTTTTTCTTGGTGTAGTCCTGCTCTGAGAAAGTGATCTGAGGGAAGAAGCTGGTCCCGGTTTTCTGGTTGTCGGACGTGGTAATAATTCCAATTGAGCCAGTCACACCATTGTCTATCCCTATGTAAACTTTGACACAGCCTTTCTTTTCCGCTCTTGGCATTTTATCGACTCCTGTTCTTTATCATATCAGGCGTATTCATGCTCGGGTCTTGTTCGATTAAGATGGCTACATCGACAACACGAAAGTCTTTTGTTGTGATTCTACCATATGGTATTATCACTCTGTCTAGGTTTTTGTTATTTGCTATTTCACCTTCAGCTATTTTTTGGGCTTCAGCTATACCTCTTGTGCTTAAGGACTTGATCATCCTTCTGGTAAGTTTTGGCTCTTGTGGTTTTTGTTTTTTGATTTTGTTAGCTCTTGGCACGTTTAACTCTCCTTGCTTTTCTTTTTTCTGAATTAGAATGGGTAACCTTTTTAGACACTATTGGTTCGTCTGTGAATACTCCTTTAAGGAAGCGATCCCACCGACTGAAGTGTTTGCCATCTGTGAAGCTCTTAAAGCCGTATTCACTTGCGATCTCTAACAAGCCATCGATCGATAGAGCTTCGTCTTTTTTTATCGGTAAAGACCAGCACCCAGGAAACGGAAGGGAGACCAGATCAAAGTTCTTTGATATCATTTCACTTTTTTGTTTTTCTATTTTCAAAAATATTTTTGATTCTTTTTTTAGCTCATCTCTCAACCATTTTATTGCTGTCTTTTCTCCAACACCTTTTATACCTTTGACATTATCGCTGCTACAACCAGCAATACATTTCACGAACACCCACTCTTCTGGACTTATGTTGAATCGTTTTGTGAAGTCTGAAGCGGTTATCTCTAAGTTCTTATTTGTGTTCCATATAGACACACCGTCTACTGAAAGACACTGGAACAGATCTTCATCAGCTGACACCACAACAGCATTTGGTTTTATGTTGGCAGCAATAACATCATCAGCTTCATATCCGTGTTGCATGAATTGATTGTTCCATCCTATTGTCGGGAGGATATGCTCTCTAAGTCGATCAAGCTCTTGATAGAAGATTCTGTATTTTTTAATCTCTTCTTCTGTCAAGTCTTTTCTCCTGCCAGCTTTATAGTCGTGTTGTATTCTCTTTCGGAGGCTGTGCTTAGAGTCCCAACAGAACACAAAATCATTAGACTTAAATTTGCTGCCTGTGGTGATAAGTCTCATTAGGAAGCCAAAGACAACACCACTGGGTCTTCCGTTGTGAAAGAGGTCACCAAGTGTGAACAGAGCTTGGTGTGCTATATAAGAGCAGTCAATAAAGATCGTTCTTTTTTCTAAAGATGTTTTCTTATTTCTCAAATCTCTTTTTCCTTGTGACTGAAAGCTCTGACTCTATTTTTTGCCATTCCTTTTCGACGATCACCTTTAGTGTTTCTTCTTTGTTATGGCTCTCTGTCCACAAGATGAGATCTTGCATGGATTTATTCTCTTTGCAGAATCCCTTTGAGTTTATAGAGTTTCTACTGCCTGTCCAATATCCGACACTCAAAAGCCATTCTATATTCGCAGAGATGTCATCAACTCCGTGTTTCGTATAACACACTATCGGAACATCTCGTTTTTTGCCATTGAGTTTACTTCTTGCTGATTTGGCGATTATGTTCCAACCTATTGTGTAGCTCTTTTTCCTTACTGTCTTTTTTATCTGGCCGCCTTTCCCAACAGCAAGCCACACCTCGTGAGAGCTGTAGAACTTCAAAGCCTTTCCACCAGCTCTCCTTTTCTGCGCACCAAAAGTCATCGGATTCATTTCGTCTCTTGTCTGGCTGATAACCAAGAAACCACTATCTGCGAATTTCAATTTAGACTTTGTCTTGCGTAAAGTTTCAGACAATATAGCTGGACCACGTGGATAATCCTTGTTCTGCTCTTTGCCTTTATTCTCCTGTTCTTGTCTTTTGATCTCATCTCGACTTGTAACTGCGTCGTAAGAATCAAGAACATACAAGAACGGAGTGCCCTCCTCTAATAGTCTCCACAAGTTGTTTCTGACATCTTCAATAGTTTCACTTGATCGGAACTCTTCGCTGCCATATAGGTTCCCATATGGGTCTTGAAGTCTGTCTGAAAGCTGATCTCCAAACATCCCTCTGACATCCATCTCGAGTGCATTCTCTGCATCATCATATATTAAGAGGTGGTCTGAATATTGCTCGTCGATTGCCATCTCCATTAAACCTGTCAAAGCGAGAAGGGTCTTGCCTGTGTTTGAATCTCCGACAAGGTTGATGATCTTGCCAGAACCCCACCCACCAAAAGCATCATCACTAACAGCTAAGTTCAACAGAGTAGAGCCTGTCGGGAAATAAACACGACGTTCTTCTTTTTCAGGCTCTACTTGTTCTCTATTTCTGACTTGTTTAGCTGTGCTGAGCACTTCTGCTTTTTTGCTCTTGGATGGGGTTCTAGGCATTTGATCGTCTCCTTGTTTCTACTTTCAGCTATCGACTACGACGAGATCGACGCTTTCTTGTTCTTTGCTTCTCTTCGCTCTTGTCTTCAGTCTCTTCTCTGTCTTCAGCCTCTTCTCTGTCTACAACAGGAGTGCCTTCTCCTGTTCCGCCACAGATGCGACAGGTTCTCCCTCTTGTGTTCTTTCCAGATCCTTCACAAGCTATACAGACATCTGGGTCTTCTGGGGCTTCTTCAGTTGTAGGACTTTCGTCTACTGTCTCCTCTTTGCTTCTTGATTTTCGAGTTTTACTTTTTCTTGATTTCTTCTCACGAGGAGCTTCGTCTTTGTCGTCAGCGTCGTAGCCTTCCATGTCTGAACTATCAACTCCGAGAAACATTTCTTGGATTTGATCATATGACATCTTAACCAAACAGTCGTCGATTTTGATGATGTCTTCTTCCCACTCTTCCTCGTCGAAGTCTTCACGCTCTTCAAACTTAATCTGATCAGGAGTACGAACTTGAAGGATCGGATCTCCGTTCTGTTTTTTGATGTCACTTCCGCGCCATCTAACAAGAACGGTGCTTCCTCCTTCATACTCTGCGAAGTCGATCAGGGCGTCGTCTTCTGCTTCATCAATCGCTTGATTAAGTGCAATGCCAAAAGAGTGTGCACTTATTTCAAACAGCTTGACAACAGAGTCGTCTTCGTCAACAGCAATAACACAGAACAACTCTCGCCATTTTGGCTTAAGAGCTTTCATGTTTTCTTTTAGAGTCTTGTCGTTCCAATTTTCTTCAATAGCTGCTTGTCGTGCAAACTCTTCGCATATCGGACAGGGTGCATTTGAACCTGTTTTTCCCTTTGGCCACTCTCCCCAAGTTTTTGGACACAGAATATTTTGCTTTTCTGCGCCAACACCATAGTGAACCAAAATTGGACGAACTGGCCATATGTCGCCAACCTCAATACCGTCTGGGTGGCCTTTTTGGGTTACCGGATAACACAGGAAGTCAAGCGGCGTCACTTTGTCCTTCTGTGCTGCATCAGGATACCAATACTCTACTCCTTCCGGCAATTCAATATAGTGAGATTTTGCCCCACCATCCGATTGGCGTTCTCTCGTTCGCCGACGAAGTCTTTCTCTGCGTTCTTCTTTCGTACTCATGTTACTCCTCTTTCTTTTCCTTGTTAGTGTTTGTGTTGAAGATCTCTTTTTTTATTCCTTTAGCAAAAGAGACCCCAACAACTCTACCCATAACCCACAGTAGCACAAGCAATGCCATGATTGTAACTACAGTCAACAGTGTGTATATAAATATCACTTCATTTTTCTCCTACTTACTTAGGCGCTCTCCTTCTTGTTCTTCGTTTGGAGCCTGTAGAGCTTTTTCTTTTCTCAGCTACAGACTCAACACTTTGTTGAGATCGTTTTCTTATCTGTTCAGCTAAATCTCGACTACCACCTGATGGAGAGGCGAAATATCCAGCATTAGCTAGTCTCACTAAGTTCTCAAGAGCCTCCTTTCTTTGGTTGAATGCATTTACAGCTGCAAACATCAAGTCCATATTAAGCTTCGCATCACAATATTCTTTATAGGCTTCTCGAACCTTTTCTTCTTGCAGCACATCATTAGCAATCTGTCCCTCAGGAGGCTTTTTCTCGTAACTGTTTCTAAGTCGACTATCAGCTTCAGCTTTTTCGATATCAAGCTCTTCTTTCTTTTTGTCAACCTCGTGTTTAGCTTGCGCCAAAAGTTCGCTATAGTACAGATACAGCTCCGGCTGTCTAACCCACTCTACATCTAATGCATCAGGATCGATCTTGAGATCTTCTCGGTAATTTCTTTCTCTATCCATAACTTCTCCTCTCCTTATTATACGTTATACAAGAAACTTTTAAGAGTAACAATTATCGTATTGCTTTATGAACGCAACTTCTGCCTCCTCTGGCAACATGGGTTTTATTATTATGTGAGGAGCTTTTCCTTTTGGCCCGACAAGCTGTCGAACAGATTCTCCATTTTCAATAAGGTTGTCAATTTCTGCACACCTAACAAGATCGTCTTGTCCTCTTACCTCAGAGCACAGACCAAGATAATAAGACTCCTTTGACAAACCAAACCTTCTCAATATTTTTATAGTCACATCTTCGATCAATTCTGTATTGTAGCATCCAATCCGGTTGTGGGTGTTTATATTACAACCACCTCCAAGATAAGAGACAGAAGCGTGATGCAGTAATGCTTCAAGTCTATATTTCTTTTGAACTCGACCTGACACGATAACGCTGTGCTGAGCTAAACTGTAGAAGAATTTTGTAGCTCCGTTGTAACACGGGATTTTGCTTAGAGCACGAGCTATGTCTTTCACGTCGATGTCGCTAATATGAAGACGGTTCAAGTCGATGATCTTTCCTGTTGGTGTTGGTATTAACATTCGATCTTTTTTCAAACCAGTCCTCCTAATCTTTCTATTGTGTTTGTAAAGTTGTCGACTCCTTTGAAGAACATCTCTTTGTTCTCAGTTGAATAAGAAGCACTATATGGACTCACACACCAGCACACCCAGCACTTTAGGCTTGGCATCCACTGAGTTGTTCCATTGAGAGTATTGATGCCCGACTTTTCACCGGTTATTGCATTTACAGAAATGTTACCAAGTGCTAGAACCACAACTGGTCTTACAGACTCTATTAAACCATAAACCCAATCTGAACATCCAGTGATATGCTTTTGGGTTATGTCCTTCGTCTTGTCTACGCAACACTTCACTACGCTATCAACAAAACAGTTTTTCCGCTTGATGCCGCTGTCGTCAAGTCGATCCCAAAGGACGGCAGCTGAAGTAGACGACAGAAAAGAGTTTGCTTTAGCTTCTAAGCTGTTAGGAGCTTCACCTAGTATAAGTATTGGGTGACTCCCATAGGACGGCTTTACAGGGCTGCAGGAGGCTTTATTTCGCAAATCGCAAGCTTTGCACTTGTCAATAAGATTACCAAGGTCTATTTCTGGCTGTTTTTTACGAGGTAAAAGCTCTAGACCAAGATCTTCTATGTCACAATTTAGTAGATCTTCTGTAAGCCATAAATCACTGCACACAACATTTGTATGACTCTTTTCTAATTCAGCTATGAACCATTGACCAGCGCAGTGTTCAACTTTATTTTTCTTTTTCTGATAAACAGAATCATTGAACACCAGCATGTCGGTGCTAAACTCGTCTCGACAAAAGCCGTATACACCACCCAAATTTTCTTTGGTACCAGCCATGTCAATATTTTCACTACCCTTCTTTCTTAAGTTCTTCATGACGCTCTTTCGATATCCAAATCTAAGATCATCAATTCGACACACGGAAAGATTCTTGCCTTTAACTTTGCCACTACTGATTTCAGCTATTGAAGCGCTGTAAGGTTTTATCAATTCAACTATGCCTCTTATCTCTCTCATCGGATCAGAAGAGATGTCAAAGCTGAATAATCCTGATATGTCAGAGATTTCCGAGTCGGAGAATTCGTAATCTAAATCATATGCATGAATTCTGTCCAAAAGAGAAACTATGTTAGAGGGAAGTGATTCTTCAGCATCTGATTTGAAAAACGACTTGTCTGAATTCTTAGATTTCGCTTTTTGTATTTTTTTGCAAGCGGCAGCACCAATCCCTTTGATCTCTGATAGAGGAGCTACGAGTATGTTGTCTTTGCCAACCCACTCTGTTGGGTGAGAGACGTCTATCTTGGGAGGTTTTATTTTCAGCCCTATGCGTCTGGCTTCTCTGACAAGTTCAGACTTTTTATCTTTCGCACCATAAGTTAAAGAGGCTGCAAGAAATTCAGCTGGGTAATAAGTCTTAAGCCACATGTCCCAATATGTGATCATAGAATATTCAACAGCGTGAGATCGATTAAAGCCATAAGAGCCAAATGATGAAAGCTCGTCCCAAACCTTTCCCGCTTCTTTCTCTCCAAGTGTATCTTTCTCTTTACAGCCTTTTATGAATTCACCTTTGAATTGCTCAATCAGAGCATCTCCTTGGCTCTTGCTGATAACCTTTCTGATCACATCACAAGTTCTCCAACCAACGCCGGCAAGATTATACATGAGCAACATAACCTGCTCTTGATACAAAATGATGCCATAGGTGTTTCTTGTTATCGGCTCAAGTGCTGGGTGAACATAATCCCATTCGGATTCGTTTTTCTTTCGCTTTTGAAATTCTGTTGTCATCCCTGATCTAAGAGTTCCTGGTCGCCACAGAGAAGTTGCATTAACCAAGTCATCAAAATCATCAACTCCTAATTCTCCGCAAAACTTTGAAAGGCCAGGAGATCCAATTTGAAAAGCGCCAACAGTATGACCTGCTGATATTTCTTTGAACACCGCTTCATCGTTAAAACCAAGGTCCTCATATTCGATTCTCTTGCCATGGTTCTCTTCAATTGCGTCTCTTGCTTTAGACAGAACAGACAAAGCGGAAAGACCAAGCACGTCAAGTTTCATCATACCAAAAAACTCTGAATCATACTTGTCCCAATTTGTTACGATGTTGTCACCTCTTTTACAGAGTACACACTTTGTTCCTTCTCGTAAGTCTTTAGAGTCTACACAGATTCCAGCAGCATGCTGTCCTGTACCTCTCACCTGTCCTTCTAATTTGCAGGCAAGATCAGCAACCTCTGGATATTTCTCTTTGAATGCTATACCATCTTCAAAAGTTATAAATGCATCTGCAATTGTATAGTCTGCTCTGAAGTCGCCACCACTACGAACAACAATACTTTTTGCAGCTTTGTCTACGTCTGAAAATGGAACATCGAAAACTCTTGCCACATCTCTAAGTGCAGCACGTCCTTTGAGTTTGCTAAAAGTTGATATGCCAGCTACACACTCTTTCCCATAAGTGTCCTCAAGGTGCTTTCTCACAAGATGTCTTTTTCGATCTTCGAAATCCATGTCTATGTCTGGGAGGTCGATTCGAGCTGGTGAAATAAATCTAGAAAAGATCAAGCCGTATTCAAGAGCGTCAACTTTTGTTATACCCATAAGATATGCAACAAGACTTCCACCAACCGATCCGCGTCCTGGTCCTGTTAATATGTTTTCTGATCTGCACCAATTTATCAACTCCCAAACCACAAGAAAATATTTCTGGAAATTAAGTTCACAGATCAAGCCAAACTCTTCTTTGATTCTTTCTCGGTAATCTTTCTCTGTTAATACTTTTTCATTCGGTCCTTGTTTCGGTAAATTTGGAGCTATAAGATTTTCATAACCAGACTCTATAATCTCTTCCATTATCTCTGTGTCTGTCTTTTTGCCATGGCCTTTGATCTTAGGGAGGACGACCTCTTGTTTTTCAAGACACGGAAATCCAGAGATGCATCTATTTGCAATAACACTTGTGTTTTCGATGCATTCTTGAAACAGGTCGTGGTCGATTGGGTATCCCTTTTCAAAAGCTGTAGCCATTTCGTTTTCAGTTTTTAGATAAAGACCTTCAACATCAAATCTCCATCTGTCTGGGTCTTTCCATTTAGCTTTCCTCTGAATGGCTAAAAGAACCTCTTGAGCAACAGCATCTTCTTTTTCAGGATAGTGACAATCGTTTGTCATTATTATCCCAAGACCAAGCTCCTCTGCTAAATCAACAGACTTGTCATTTACTGTTATCTGGTCTTCGTAGTCGTGTGGCATCAGCTCAACAAAGACAGAGTCCTTTCCTATTCTGTCGACAAGATTCTTTATCAGATCAACACCCCAGCTTTCGTCTACAATGACAGAAGAAGCGCAAGCGGTTGTGAATATAAGACCTTCGCAATTATCCAATAGCATTTTTGGATCAACTCGTGGTCTGTAGTAGAATCCTTTTGTGTTGGCTAAAGTAAGCAGCTTCAACAGATTCACCCAACCTTTTTTAGACTCTACAAAGACACAGAGATGTCTTCTTTTTTCACCTTTCTCTTTAATCTCTGCATCTTCAACGACGTACAACTCACAGCCAAATATAGGAGCTATGCCAGCTTCTGTACAAGCATTCTGAAACTTCAAAGCACCATCTACATTTCCGTGATCGGTGCAAGCCAAACAGTTGAACCCTAGTTCCTTTGCAACCTCAGCGTATTGCTTAGCTGTTCCGAATCCATCAAGAAGGCTATACTCAGTATGAACATGAAGATGGCAAAAGCCAGAAGCGAAACTTGATTTACTTTTTTTCTTATTTCTCGGCATCTACGTCCTCAGCAATTTCTTTCTCTAAAAGAACTCTAGACTCAGCTGCCATCTTTGTATAGTTTATCATGTCAACATAATTGTCTCCGTGGAACGGTACACCTTTTGAGACAGCTCTCATAGCCTTCATGCCTGCCATCATCATAGAAACTAAATCAGCCGGAATTGAGTGTGGTAATCTGATTCCGAAATAATTTTGGATCATAGCTGTCCACAAAAGACCTTGGTTCCTGTTGCCTTCTTGAAAGTTGCCATATTGCGCTGTACGCTGTTTTCTTATAGCATCACCAGTCTCGAAAATCTTTTCAAGATCATCAAGTTCTACAATTTCAAAACTTTTATCTATTTGGCAAAGAACACTTTCCCAATCACCTTCAAATCTTATTGCTTTGTCATCGATATAATAGTCAGCGTTCGGCTTGTTTTTTGCAAGCTTTAGTGTCCTGTTGATAGGACTGTGGTTGATATAATCAAACTTTATATCGTTCTCCTCACACCACTCTGCTATCTCGTCGTGTTCGTGTTCGCCTCTACAAGTGTGAATTATAATATCATATCCCAAATCTTTGATCTTCTTTGTTGCATTTGAAGCTCCATCACTTGGCTCTCCAAAAGAGGTTTTGTCATAGCGATTACTTTTCCTTAACACTCCGTCAAAATCTATTGCAATACAATTTGTGATCATCTTTTCCTTTCCTTTCTCTTAAATCTGTAAATCACTTCTTAGATTTTTCCAGCAGTCTTTCTGCAGACTTTATCGACATCTTCCTATTTTTCTCTATGATAGCTTTGTGGTTAGGAAACAGAAAAGATATTTTATCAAAATCATAATTGATTTCGTCTATCTTTTTCTGAATTATTTTTTCATCTACTTTTTTGTCTTTAGCTCCACCACTAACTCTGTGGCAAAACGGAAGAGGAGTCTCTCTGGTTTTAAGCCCATAACTTTTGCAAAGAAGATACATCGGGATGTCAAATCTGAACTTTATAAGATCGACAATTGACTCTATCACACCAGATTGAATACCTTTGGAGATCAAAGACTTAGAGTAAGCCTGACACCCCATAGAAGCTAATGCTCCGGCAGCCATGTCTTTTGTTTCATTTGGATTGTTGGACATCTTCAAAACATTCTTTCGTAGAACAGACATCGGTCCTAAAGCTCCTGTGTCACCTTTTTCAAAAACAGAATCTAGCCTCTCTATCCACAAAGATATGTTGTCAAGTCTTGCGTCGTCATCCATTGTACAAACCCAATCGTGTCCCTTGTTTTTGTTCCACATATCAAACGCTTCAAGAAACAGAATAAAAGACGACTCTGGTATCGTATCTATCTCTTCGTCTCTAAGGTCGATAACAAAGTCTTTAACGTCTACAAGCTCTTCTGGGTATGGCTTGTCTACAAATCCTTTCCCATAAATAGCGATCTTCAACACAGGATCTTTTTCTCCGATTTCTTTATTCATGTCGGAGATCTGATCTACCATTTTAGATAATTTTTATGTGGTGTTCTCTTTAGCCATCTTGTTATATATATCATTTTCTTTCCTAGCTTATTGGGTTGAAAGCATTATTCGGAACAAGCCTTTTCCATTCTTCCATTATTTCATCAAGCTCTGTATCAACCGGCTGAAGCTCTTGATACTTTGCTTTCAAAGGACACTTTGTGTAAGCTGGATAACAGCAGACGCCATGGTGAGCACAATAAGGTCTCAATACAGGTTCTGCCCACGGATGAATATTAAGAACCAGATCTCTTATATCTTCAGCAACAGTTCGATATTCTTTTGCTGTCCTTACACAAAGACGGCTGTTCATCATAGAACTCAGCGCTCTCAAGTTTATTTTCATCATGATGTTGGTAAGTGTGTTTATTGGCAAAACACCTCTTGCATCTTCAGTAGCAACACCCTCCTCTATCATTGATTCATAACAGGCAAAACTTACTTCTACAGCTGTTTTGAACTGAGGTTTTTCACTTTGAATTCTTGCGGAAGCTTGGCCAGACTTGTTCGCCACCCGCATAGACTCTTGAGCGAAAGAAGTACCAACCCGACTCCTAACAAGCTGGTGTGTGAAAGCTCGCGTCACACCTTTGATGAGGAATATGTAGTCGACGAATTCAAGTGGTGCGAGAACTGTCTTTAAACAGTGTTGAAGCTCTTGCTGATCAATTGGTGCACCCTTGTCGTGTTTCTCTAATCGCCTTGTGTGCTTTGCAGCGATCAGTATTCTCTCTGCGTCCTGCGTATAGGAGCAAAGCTCCACATCACAAAGTTTTTGCTGACTCATATCGAACCTCCTCTGATGTTATTAACTGACTGACAACTTTAGCGTCTTGCAAAAGTTCATCACTTCTTATTGATCGCCAAGTTGCATGACGACCTACAAAAAATATACCAAATGTCTCCGTAAGATATCGCAACAACTTTTTCCTTTTTGAGCCAGGAGCGTCAACTATCTTTCCATACTTCTGAACAAACTCTTCTATTTCTATTTCGTTTTCTCTAAACTCTACTCCAAAAGCTTCTGACACTGCGTTTAAGCTGATGTCGTCGAATTCACTAACACCCTCAACAGTAACAACACCGCTGCTAATTGTAGCTCTATATACATTTATATCAGGATCTGGAAAATAAATAGTTTGGTGCAAGTCATTAGAGGCTTTTGGAAAGCTCCATCGTGTTATGTAGATGGGATAGCTTTTCGTCTCGAACGGAAGATCAATGCCAGCAACTTTACAGAATGCAGGAATCGGAATGGTGGAGACAGCCCAATTGTATTCAATAGTGCTTATGCAATCAATCGTCTTGAACACAAGTGTCTTATCGGTATTCACCTTAATGAGTCTATGGTCTGTCATCAGGTTATCTCCGACAGAAGCCATAACTGATTTGGCAAGATATCGTTCTTGGGTTCCAAGATTGTTTATCGATCTTCCAGCGACATGCTCTCCATTTGTTACCTTTAGAGAATATAAATTGTTGAATCGTGGATTTGATTCTGAAAAGTGCTGTCCTCTAAAGAAAAGACTTTTATGAACTTTGATCTTTTCAATATCAGCACCAAGAGCATGCCCAACAGATGGGTCTCTTAATCGCATGACTGCGTTATGGTCCGGAAGACACTCCGAACTACTTCTGGCCTCGAACAGTACAGGACGCCGATGGCGCAACAGAGATTCCGTTACGCCACCAGCAATTCCTGAACCAATGATAGCAATATCAACTTTCATTACGCCAAGCTGATCTTTCCGGTGCTTTCATTTACAGACACGACTCCAGCCGGAATGAGGAATCGAAGAGCTACCTTTACAACATGGCCAGACTGTCTAATATTAGACTCAACATCGCGAGCTTTCATATACAGCTTGTCTGCTGCGTCAGCGATTTCGTCCAACGTTTTCGGAGTCTTCTTGATAGCATCAACTACAGAGTTTTCTCGTGTATAGACGTTACCAACAGAAACTTTAATGCTCTTGGTCTTTACTTTCTCCTTTGACTTCTTCTTTGGAGCTTCTTTCTCTTCAGATTCCTCTTCAGATTCCTCTTCAGATTCCTCTTCTTCAGCTTCCTCTTCCTCTTCTTCAGCTTCCTCTTCCTCTTCCTCTTCTTCAGCCTCCTGAATCTTTGCACCAATACTCTTTAGTGTCTTGAATGTCGAATCTGAAAGATCGTCATTCTCGAAAAAACCACCATCAGGGTGATCAGCTTCTTCTTTTACAGCGGCAATAAGATCATCCAAACTTTGATCTGTATCAATAGGTGGATCAATAGCCAGCTCCTCATTGATCTCATCTACCGCCTTCACCAGCATCTTCTTCGTTACCTTCGCCATCTGTCCTTCTCCTTGTTTTCGCTTAACACATCTGTCAAGCTTTTGTTTCGTAATAGACTTAACCTTGATCTATCTTATCTTACGTGGTGAGAACTATTTTCCACAGAAATTTTCTTTACCATATTTTCTCCACCAACTTCCAACTAAAGGTTTTCCACAGGCTAGGTCTTGAATGACATACACCTGATGAGCAGGAGTATAACTAGCACCACCTCTTAAAAACGCCCAAGACCACCTCATGATTCCTCTTGCCTTTTCACTTTCGGTCTGGTTTAATCCTATGCAACCAGTTGTTATATCGTTCCTCCTTCTGTCTTCGTTAAAGTTTTTCATCCCTATTGTTTCAGCTGTATATCCACTGCTATCACTTTGGTCAGCTGATATCACCAAACAATCCCACTTCATAGCGATTGCTCTTATTCGGCTCCACTTGTCAGCTTCTCTGTGTCTGTAAGCATCATCTCTACTATCTGATCCAAATTCATCCATGTAGTCAATTATTATCACATCTGGTATCCAGTTCTGTTCGTCTCTCCATCGTTCAAGAAAGCTCTCCAATTTATTTGGTGTAATGGCTTTGCTCGGAAAAGACTTTAACTTGAAATCTCTGCCTTTAATTCTTCTTGTAAAGCGATTGCCATATCTGAGAGCCTCAGTCCAAGTAAGAGGTTCAACTTGTGATTTTTTCTCCCACCAAGACGATCCCCAAAAGTCGTGATCGTCTTTACAGACAGAGCAAGGTCTGTATCCTCTTGGCGCATTTTCTGGGTCGGGCATTTTTTCGTTCAAAGTTTCTTCAGACAGACCAACACGACTAAGTCTTTCAGGTTTTGCGCAAGAGTTGTTTTGATTCTTAACACAGTCTAGACATGGAGACCATCTTTCCTTGCAATCCTTTTCCAGATTGCTTCTTCCTGATAAGTTTGTTGCCAATCTCAGTGCATACTCTTCTTCTGTCATATCACCAGCACCTATAAATGCAACATTACATCTAGACTTTGATGCAGCCTTTGCCAATTCTAGAAGTGTGAATGACTTTGTTCTCTTTGCTGGTCCTCGGAAAGTAAAGAAGTTCCCTCTGTGAAGCTGAACATTTATCAAGTCACCAGCCGGTCCTGGAAGAGTGAACAAAGGATTGTCCTGTCGTTCAAAAGCACGCTTTAGAACTTCTTGGTTGTTAAACGGATTGATGAATTCTTCAATGTGTCTTTCTACTTTGCAATTTTTTTCAATTGCTTCTTGAGCTTCCTCTATGTGTCCTGATTTAAGAAGTGCATCAGCTTCTTGTATTTTGTTCTTGATAGCTCTTGCCTTGAAATATGGAAATGCAATTTTTTCAAGAACATACTTTTCATTGAACTTGTCAGACCTTTCATATTCAGAACTTATACTTTGTAGAAATTCTTCAACAAGGCTTGCTGTGTATTCGTTTATTGATTGAGAGCGTTTTGCTAAATGTAAAGCGTCTTTGATGTGAATTCCTATACTCGACTTGTGCTCTCTGTAGTGCTCTATGCAGGTAGAAGCAATCCAACTTGTAAAATCAGAGACCATCAAATTTTCTATTTCTGATATTTCTGAAAGCTCAGTACAGACGCGAGAGCTTATGATAAGACCAGTACAGATCAATCTTTCAGAATTCGGATCAATGCCTTTTTCCTTCTGGCTTCTTTTCAATCGTTCTCTTATTTTCATACACAGTCCTTTATCTGAGATGTGGTGGTATGTCTTTCATCTTTCCGCCACTTGGTTTTGTTGAACTTGAATTGTAGTAAGAATTCATTTGAGTTTCTATTCTTGTAAACTTTTCTCGCAAGGCTGATCCACTTTGAACGACAGGACAATATTTCCAGCCTCTGAATCCTTCATCTTCAAGAGCGGTCAAAACTTTATCAACCCTATCGATCTCAACTTCATCTTTCATCACGAGAAGATATATTTGGTTCGCCCAGTTTTTGGTCTTACTATTGCAATTGATTTTTTTGTCACAACTAATGATTCGAGACAATCTTTTTGCAAGCGGAAGAAAATGTTTTTTTATGAGAGTGTCTTTCTTATTTTTTCTAAAAGAAACACTCTCCGAATCCTTCTGGTTCGGAGAATACTTTTTCGGGAGAGTATCGAGTCTCTCTCTATAGAGAGAGAGACGAGAGAGGGAGGGGAGGTCTCTAGCGACCTCCCCCTCGGTCTCTAGCGACCTCCCCTTGGTCTTTGTTTTTTCCGTTTCACTTAACTTAATCTCGATGGCGTATTCTGGTATTCTTGTTTGTAGAGATCTTGTTCCGAATTCGTCTTTCGTTTCTTGAATCAGACCGAGACGTTTTAGATTTGAAATCGTGTTTCTTAAGTTTCGACAATTCACTCCGATTGAATTTGCAAGCTGTCTGTTGGTTGCTGTGCATTTTGGGGTTCGTTCATCTGAGTAGCCAGACCAGTCTAATGCGTCAACTATTGAAAGCAGAATTGCTTCTCTTGGGTTTATGGTTTTGTTTTTCAGCAGATTGAGTATTGGCTTGGTTAAGGCTAGTGTGTGCAGAGCTTTTTTGATATCTGTTTTGCTAGGTCTTGGCATATCAGGCTCCTATCTGGTTTGAAAGAAAAAGCCTCTCCCAGTTTCGGTGTCTGTGATGACGAGATTTCGCAAACCAGGACGGAACTCGCACACCTATTCTGGGAGAGGCAAATTTTTCTTTTTCAAATTCTACTTGCGTCATCACACTTGTCCTGGTTTTCTAATCACAGATTAAGACTATACTATTTCGTTCTTTGTCTGTAAAGATAAAAATTCTCTACATTGCCTAACAAGCTCGTCTGCTTCAAATTGAGAAAGGTCGCAAGGGTCTGTATAAGCATCTAGAACTCCTTCAAGAGAGTAAGCCTTACAACCTAACAGCTCGAGTGATTCACACAGCTTCTGTCCCTGTTCTATAGCTTCAGGCTCTTCGTCGTACAAAACGAACACTGAACTGAAATTCTTTTTGAGGAGCATAAGCTGCTCTTGGCTCCAACCCATACCAAATGTCGCAACTGAATTTCCAGCTCTTAGTCTCCAAGCATCAGTTGGTCCTTCTACGACAATTGTGAAATCTGATTCTTTAGCTTTGTCAATCCCATATAGAAGATGAGATGATGGATGTTTTGGGAAGGAATATTTTGAACTGGCTCTTGATGTTATATCTCTCGCCTGCCAGCTTTGAAGCAGACCGTTCTGATAAATAGGGATAACGATAGACCAAGGGTGATCACCAACGCTGTGTGTGAAGTATAGATTCCAATCCTTTATCGTCTTTGTGGTGAAGTTCTTTTCGGCAAGATAGTTAAGGTGTTTCTCGCTTGGTGTTACAACGCTTCCTCTTGGCAGAGATATTTCAACAGCTTCTTTTTTCTCAACTGTCGTTTTAACTCTGTTGGTCCTGTCGGTTTTGATTTGACTAGCAAGATTATAGGCTTCGTGTCTTGAGCAATTTATTTTCTTGCACAAGAATTCGACTAGTGTTTTCCTTCCGCATGAAAAACACCTCCCTGAGATATTACCTTTTGCGAACCCAAGCTTGAATGAGGTGTCGCCACAATCAGGACAGCATACGTGTGTCCAATTTTCTCTATAGTGTGGATCGCCTCGTTCTGCGAAGTCGATTCGTTTTGTCGTCAGCAAAGTTTCTAGGTCCATGTCTTATTATACGTGCTGGTTCTTAAATTCTCGAATAATTTCTGAAAGAAGTTCGCTTTGATCAGTTTGTTTGTTGTGTAACACTTTGTCAATTATCTTTTTCTTTTTGTCTAATGCTTTTGCTATGATTTCATCTATCGTGTCTTCACCAAGTAGATAGTATGCAGTCACAGGTTTGTTTTGGCCTATGCGATGAACTCTGTCTTCAGCTTGGTCGTGTTGACTTGGCAGCCACCACAGCTCTAGAAATGCTACAGAGCAGGCAGCTGTTAGTGTTATGCCTTCGATTGCTGCAAGGGTTCCGATGAATAATTTTTTAGACTCGTCTTGCTGGAATTGATCAACAACTGTTTGTCTCATGTCGGGACTTGTTCCGCCACTCAGGACGACACACTCGTCTTTGAAGTGATCTTTCAATCTAGAGACGACATCTTTGTGGTGACAGAAAAGAACAAGTTTGTTTTCGTTTTCAAGAAACAGTTCAGTCCACTTTATTGCATTTTTGATTTTCCCTTTGACAGATAGCTGTTTAAGTTTTCCAATTTTTGCTAAAGCTGTTGGGTTTACTTTGCCATCAATCTCAGGTTGAGAAGCTATCCAATTTGTGAAGTCTACTTTTGCGTTGTCATACTCCTCTCGGTTGTCAAGTTCTATTGGCACTACGATCTTTTGTTTTTCTCCAAGCTCTTTGTAGACTTCAGTTTTCATTCTTCTTATGACAACTCCATCAGTTTTGTTAAAAAGGATTTCGTGAAGTTCTTCTGTATTTGTCGCTCCGTTGTACTGCCAGCCAAATCCGTTATTTTTCAAGTCGCAATATCTTTTCAAAAAGTCCCATCTGTTAACAAACAGATCAGGCTTGACGACCCTTAGTGTCTCGAAAAGATCAGCAGGTTTGGATGTGATTGGTGTTCCTGTTAGTGGTATTCTATGCTTGACACCTTTGCAAAGTTTTTTGGCAGCTTTGCTCCTAGCTGAATTTGGATTTTTGATATAGTGACTTTCATCAAGGATGATAGTCTTAACAGGTATCTGTTGTCTTATTTCTTTTTGCCAAGATTGAAGAATTGAATAGTTGATGATGTAAACTTCAGCAGCTGGTAATTTATAAATAGAATTCCCACTTATAATTTCGCAACTTTTATTTGTCCACTTTTTCACTTCTCTTTTCCAATTCACCTTTATGCTTGCAGGACAAACAACAACAGCTGGTAGTACGTCTTGAAAGTTTGCTGTTGTTATGTATCCCAGAGCTTGTAGAGTTTTGCCAAGACCCATCTCGTCTGCAATAATACCATTGCCTTCTTTTTCAATCAACCATTCTACACCTTGTGCTTGGTATTGCTTAATCGAGTCCTTGATCTTTTCAGGGAAAACTATTCCCGCAACTTTTGGATTAGCTCTTTTGAATTTCTTTTTTTCGAGCCAATCCTCTGTGTCCCAGCACAGCTCGAAATCAGCTTCAGATAAAAGCTCTACATTTCGCACTGTGATCGGTGCAGACCAGAATCTTTTCTTAGGGTGATACTTTCTGCCAGTGAGCGTTCTGACAAAAGTTACATCCTTTTCAGAGTATGGGAAAAAGATGCAAATTCTATCACCTTGTTTTTCTACAAATCTTCGCATAGTTCAATTTCACTTTTTGTTAAAGTTGAAATTCAGTTGGGTTTGCTTTTCCTTTTTTGCTTCAGAGATATTATCTACAGCCTCCTGAAGAGCATTTAGTTTTTTGTCAATCCTGTTTAGCATTCCGATTATCATATCACCTTTAACCGCCATTGTTCCTCCTCCAGCATTCACAGGGCATGCCGTATGGTTTTTGCTTTTGCTTGGTTAAGCTAATCCATCCAGATCCATCACACTGCTTAAACGGACAAGGATTTGTTTTAGCTCTTGGGGTAGGTATTTGCCTACTTCTTCTCTTTGGACGCTTTCTAGGCATAGTCTAAGGCTTTCAATTGTAGACTTTAGACAAAGTTTGTTCCACTTCAGAGAAAGCAAGGCTGATTTTGTAGTCTGTCCAACCCTTTTCCCACATCATGTTCTTAACCACACGCCTTATAGCCTGACGTGAAGCTCCTTGTAGAGAGACAGACTCAAATATTTCAGCTGTTGATTCTAATACAACTTCGACAAGTTCTCTCCCCTCAGCACTCAATTCATCTTTGAGCTCTATCAATTTGATTGATCTGGAAGTACAATTTGAAGCTGTTAGTATGCTCTCTTCTTTTTGTTCTTCTTCTGTCGGCATATCAAACTTTCGAAGATAGTCGATGATCCTGTTGCTGCAAGATCTTACGAGAAGGGTCGAGAACTTAGCTCTCTCCGGCTGAAATTTGCAAGTGCATTCCATGAACGCTTCATTGCACACGCTTAATAGATCTTTGAATTCTCTGCCGGTTTTCTGTGCCCATTTCCAAGCTTGTTTGTAGATCAGCTTTTCATATCTGTCGTAAAGTTTTTCTTCGTTTGTCATTACTCGTTCTCCAGATATTTACGAATTACTCTTTCGAGCCCTTCTCGTATTGTTATTCCTTTTAGCTTGCAGTTTGCAGCGAACACTTGCCACAACTTCACAGGGAACTCGTTTACGTGGATTGACTTTGTCTTCTCTTGGTTGCTCATTTGTTTTCCTTTTCTGTTTGTTTTGTTTAGATACACATCGTGGTGTACCAACGGTTGTGTTCGTCTTTGTGGCATGTGACTGCTAGCGTCCACCCATCTATAGATATTCTCGTTTTGCCATCAATAGAAGACAGAACCATTTGAGGCTCCTCTTCGACTATCTCAAACATTCGGTCTGAGTAGCGAGATTTGATAAGCGTCCCGAATTTCAAGTACATCGTTCTCCGTGCAGCGTAGTACACCGCTGAGGTGCTGATCAAAATGACGATGATCAAAATTGCCACTCCTATTAACCAAGCGTTCATTGTTGCCTTTCCTTTCTTCGTTCTGCTTCTACAATGCTCCAGTCTTCCTGTACTGCCTGAAATGTCAGCAGGTAGCGGAGTCGGTCCTCATCCAGTTCCGACAGTGTTAGGAACAGCATAGCGATCGCCATCCTGCTCAGTTCTTCGATGGCTCGATCTTTGTCTAGCATGTTATCAAGAATTTCTCCGGCGTCGTCCTTGTCTTCGATCATCTGCTGAACCATTTCACCGATGATAGCTGTTTTGCCTTCTGACCATTCCAGCGCAGCAAGATGAACGAAGCGAGCGTCACTGAAAAACTCAACGACGTCCTGTTTGATCTGCTCCTTGTTAGCCAGCACCTGATCGAGATCGATGATGCTGTGAGGCGGTGGTTGTTTCTGTTCTGTCACAGTGTTACCTCGTTACCATTGCACCTGTTTTAACTTCCAGTGACTTCGCCGCCTTGTGCATAGCCATTGCCCAGCCCTTCGTCACCTCCCCCAGCGCAACCGCATCTTCCATATCACCGAACAGCGTACATCCTAAGCAGCAGTCTTGGATTATCTCTCTATCAAGCTCGCTACTCCAATCAATGTCATCGGGTGATTCGATGGCCATTGCACGATCTACCGTTTGCTCGTGCGAATAGTAAAAGCCCTCACTCCCTACTAAGCACTCGGCAATAGCGTCCGGTGCTCCAAGCCTGTGATTGATGATCTCCCATTCGCTTGGTGTCAGCTTCATCTTTCGTCCTCCTGTTGTTGTTTTTGGTGTCTACGCCATTGGTTAATTGTTTATTGGATAGTGAAAGAGTTTGGCGTTGGTGCGCCTTCGTTTAATTTAGACATGAAGCACAATGCTGGACCATTAACCGCCTCAATGGTACGTTGGCAACGAGGACAGTATAGTTCAACCTTCGTGAGTTGGCTGATGCACACGCCTTTGCCGCGACGCATGAACACAGTCTTGTTGTCTTCGTCTTTGCAGACCCTGCAGGCTGTGTGAGTGCGATCATTGATTTTTGGTGTTGTTGTCATCTTCCGTCCTCCTGTTAGTTGCTCTTGTTGAAGTCTTTTCCAGCCTCAGAGACATTATACTAAATAAATTAAACAAAGTAAACATTTATTTTTCACAACTTTTTCAGCTGGATGTTTCTCAGCGTCCGTCTGGTGTTCTCGATAGCCTTGGAAGACTCGTGGGCGGTCTCGCAGTAGTCCCCAAGCCTAAGATCTCCCCACACGCTGTCCCGCTTGTCTTCAATTCCGTCCAACTCGATCAGCGCTTCATTCGCCAAGTCTCTGATCTGCTTCATCCGTTCTCCAAACATGTGAGCAGGACAGTCGTCGGTGCAGGACAAGTCCCGAACCTCTCTCCACTTTTCTCGTCTACTGGTGGTCATCACCTACTCCTCCTGTTAGTCGATTTGTATTTGGATTATCTGCTGAAGAGATAGCGTAGAGATGGCTTCTGTCCAGCCACCAACAAATCCTTTTGTATAGGCATTCTTTTCAGCCTCTGTCATCCCAATAGTGATATACTCGTTTGCGAGCGCATCTTGCACTGCCTGTTGTCGCCAGTTGTCCAACAACGACCATTTGACTTTTGGGTTCACTTTCTTTGCCATCGTCTTTCTCCTCATTTGGTTTGTTAGGACAGCAGGAAGATCGGTGTTGATTCTTCCTCTTCACACTCATCAGCAACCGCAAATCCGGAGTCGCTGTATGCCGACTTTCTTGCATGGGCCTCGACGAGTTCATAGATGTTGTTCAGAGCACGAGTGTGGCATCTGTCTCCATAATCATATTCAGTAAACACCTCTCTACTCTTTTCTTCTTCACTTGCGTTTTCGTATACCCAGTCAATCGCTTCTTTCAGTTCTGCTAGTGTCATCTTTCGTCCTCCTTTTTATCTTGTTCTGATAGGCACATTTAGCCGCAACCAGTGCGTCAGTTAAGACGTTAATCTGCTGCTCTAGCTCATCTATTGTCTCACCAGGAAAGAGAGGGAAGTTCTTTGAGAGGTTTGTGTTTTGACAGATCCCATGACGACGCAGGTGTTTTTCTATCTTGTTCTTTGCTTCAATAGCCTGCTTACCTCGCTCATCTAGGTTCCTCTTTTCTCCGCTCCAAGTCGGCCATTGCTCATCATCTGGTCCAGTGTAACAACTGGTGTTGATGATCTCACTTATGAGCGTATCAATAACTCCAACACCGTCGTCTTTTTCCATCTCAAGTTTCAGTCCGTACAGCATGCCACCAAGCACGCCGCACAGGTTGAACTGAATAGCATGTATCGCTTCATCTAGTGTCACATCAATTGCTTCTTGTATTCTTCTTTTATTGATCATCGTCCGTCCTCCTGTTAGCTGTTTCTAAAGATCACCAAAAGCGGTGTTGTACTTGTTTACGCAGATTCGTGCGGCCGTCTCATTAGACAGGTAAGCAAACACCTTGTCGTTCTTGTTGTCCCACACGAGCCACGGCTTGCTTGAGGTCTTGTCTGGATTTAGCCTCACTGCGAAGCGTTCTGTGGTAGACATCTTTTTGATTTTGCTTTCAATAAGAAAGTAGGACCCAGGAGCGCTTCTTTTGAGAGCTTCTACAGAAATGCCATAAACATTTCTGACTACTACTTCTATCTTCTTCTCGAGCGTCAGATGCTTGCAGCTTGCTGTGAGAGCGATGTGACTGTCTTCAATTTTTTCTAGTTCTTTTGCTGTCATTAGTTGTTCTCCTTTGTGTCTTCTTCCACCTCTTTGAGACAGGTTTCGCAGATGTGTCCTACGATCTGCATCTTTGTGGTCCAACCGTGTGAGCCGCATACTCCGCAGTCTGTGTTGCTTTCCCAAACTTTGCGTGTTGTCTTTGTCATGGCGTATCTTCCTTATGCTTTGGACTTGAAACCACCGACAGGACAAATACCTCGTCCCACTGCTGTCCATCCATGATCAGGACAATTCACCCAATGAATCGTCTCTCCTTCGGTTAGAGTCAATTGACACCTCAGCATCCGCTTCCGTCCAGTCTCTTGCTTACACTTTGGGCATTGGTGTCTTGGGTGTGTCTTGGTTGCCTTCATTCTCCGTCCTCCTGTTTGGCGGGTTTGGTGTCCCGCGCCGTGGTTTGTTGTTAGCACCTGTCGCCTGTGTTTGCATCTCTACCGCAATAGCAACAAGGATAAGGTGTGTTTAAGAGTTTTGGTGGCAATCCTTTTTTGCTATATTCAATTACATGTATTGGGGCCGTGTCGTTGTCATACAGATACCATTCTTTGACCACGGTATCATCTGTCTCATGGATGTTCTTTACTTTCGCCATCTTCTCTACTCCTCTTTAGTTTAGTTTTTCAATTAGTGCTGGAATATCTGCGAGCTGTTGCCCTTACCAACCAATGTGTATCCGAAGTCCTCTGCGATCTTGGTGACGTGATTTGCACACACCTCTGTCAACACATGGCTGGTTCTGTCTTCCCTCAAATCAGAAATGACCAACAGATGATTATCTGTCCTAGAGATCAACATGTCATCCCCGTAGTACGCTTCTACAACTGCTTTGACTCGATCATAACTTGTCTTCATTGTCCTGTCCTCCTTGAAAGGCGCGGTTTGGAGTCCCGCGCCGTGGTTTGTTACTTCCAGATTTCGTTTGTTTCATAATCGACATTATAGCCAAGACTTTCAGCATATCGAAGTCCCTCTTGTGTGAATTTCACATACTGCCATCTTTCGTCCTCGAATGTGTTGAGTAGACCTAGCTTCTTGAGGTGTGTGAAGTTCCCCTTTTCTGATTCAGAAAGTACCACGTTCCCACCTATCATAGGATAGCCGCTCCAGTTTACTGCATCGTCTGCGAATCTTACGAACACGGCCTTGCTTGCTTCTGTGATGTTTGCTGTTGTCATCGTCCGTCCTCCTGTTGTTGTTTCGGTTTGCTGTTCTTTCCTCATCACACTTAGATTGTACTTAAATAAATTTGTTAAGTAAATAAAAAAGATTAATAAATTAAACTTTTCTTAAATCGTTGAGTTTCAACAACTTAGACGCAAATATGCCATCTTTGATGAATGAAAATCAAAAAAAAATAGTATAGTTGAAGCGAATTTAACACAGGAGAACCAGCCATGCCGCGAGTGAAAGAAAAAACCAGCTCACCTAAGAAGCATCGTTACCGAACACGAGCCGCTAATCAGCGCAACAAAACACCACCCAACTCTAAAGTCAAGTCTCGACACGGTGAAGTCGTAGTTGATCTGGACATACCTCAGCCAACTCTAGAAAAGATGCAGGAGATTCAATATCTGTTAGAGTCTGTGCCCGACAGAAATCCTCAAGGTGGTCGTCCTTCCTTATACTGCAAAGAGTATGCAGAGATCGCAGAGATCGCCATAAAGGAATTTGGATGCTCGATTGATCAACTCGGAAAACTTTTGAACAAAGGCGTCACCACAATCAATCGCTGGCGCAGAGAGCATCCTGAATTCAAAGAAGCAATTCAAGCCGGCCTCGACGAGTTCAACACTAAGCGTATTGAAGCGACCTGTCTACAACGCGCCATGGGATACGAGTATGAAGAAACTCGCACAGAGACCATCCAAGTGAAAGGCACAGCAGTCTTAAAGGTTCTTCAGCGATATGGTCTTTCAAGATCGATGCTCTCTGAAAATCAGATCAACACTCTACTTCACGAAGAGGTGATCTCTGGTCGTAAGATAACCAAGTACAACAAGACCATGGCACCCGACCCAACACTCATCATGTTCTGGCTTCAGAATCGCGCAGGCCATCGCTGGAGAAACGTGAAGCATCTAAAGGCAAACTTCACCGCGAACAAAAAGCAAGTCGACAAGATCAAACGAAACATGACACCAGAAGAAGCTCTACAGGCATACCAATCCATGATCACGGCAGAAGAGGATTCTGACGAATGATCTACCAACCCGAAGACTACACAAATATTAACTATACAGAGGTCTTCATCGAAAGGCAGCGCCGTCTCTATTCGATAAGATCAAGTATAGAAAAGATGGTCGCTCTCCGCTTATACTATTCAACAGGAGGAGCCCAAGCGTGTATTGACTTTATCGAAGACTGGGTGATGACATATGATCCTCGAAGAAAGATGGCGTGGCTACCCTTTATTCTTTTTCCTAGACAAAAAGAGTTCATAAAATGGTTACATGAAAGATCACTAGGAGCGAAGGAATTAAATGACGGTTTAGATAAGAGAAGCTCTAACATGGGTGGCCTAGTAGAAAAGAGTCGTGACGCAGGTGCTACATGGCTTTGTATGGCGTACTCGATTTGGGCATGGCTTTTTGTTGATGGTGTTAAGATTGGATTCGGCTCACGTAAAGAATTGTTGGTGGACAGAATAGGTGATCCTGATTGTATTTTCGAGAAGGGCAGAATGATATTGAATCGTTTGCCAGTTGAGCTTTTGCCACAGACCTTTTCCGGACATGACGATATTGGCTTCATGAAGTTTCTCAACCGAAGTAATGGCAATACGATAACAGGTGAAGCGGGTGACAATATCGGTCGTGGTGGACGGAACACCATTTACTTTGTCGACGAATCTGCATTCATTAGCAGGCCACAAAAGATAGATGCTTCTCTATCACAGAATACAGAGTGTCGGTTTGACGTGTCAACTCCGAATGGTTCAAACAATCCGTTTTATCGTAGAAGGATGAAAGGTAAAGTTGGCGAAAACGTATTTGTGTTCGATTGGAGAGATGATCCGAGAAAAGATGAAGACTGGTATGCTCGGAAAAAGAAGGAGCTTGATCCTGTGGTTCTTGCGCAAGAAGTTGATCGTGATTATTCTGGTTCAGCTGAAGGCATCGTCATTCGTTCCGAGTGGATTAAAGCAGCAATAGAGTTGGCATTACCAACAACAGGCATAAAGACAGCTGCTTTGGATGTTGCAGACGAAGGTAAGGACGCAAATGCAGTGGCCTTTAGAAAAGGTGTCGTTTGTTCTTCTGTGATAAGCTGGTATAAAGGTAATACGGCACAGACCACGAAGAAGGCAGCTTTCGAGTGCAGACAGAGAGGGATTAAGGAGCTGCGATACGACAAGATTGGTGTAGGTGCTGGCGTCAAGGGAGAGATCAGTAATGCTGGCTATGACGACATAACCGCCATCCCGATAAACTCTGCTGATTCGCCAACTCCCGGATGGTACATCAAGCCGACTAGCATCAAGGCAAATGATGGCAAGAAGAATGAAGACATGTTCCTTAACTATAGAGCGCAGATGTGGTGGTTGCTACGACGCCGGTTTGAGAAGACGTGGGAGCATGTAACTGGCAAGCGAAAGTATTCATATGAGGAGCTGATCTCTATACCTAATGATCACGAACTGATTGCAGAGATAAGCTCTGTCACTTATAAGCATTCTGGTTCAGGTAAGATTCAAATAGAAAGTAAGAAAGACATGGCTCGCAGAGGAGTACCAAGCCCGAACAAGGGTGATGCATTAGCCATGTGTTATGGCCCAGTAAGAATCAAGCATGGTGCTACTTGGGGAAGAGCATCAGCAAAAGCAGCATAAGGAAGGAAACAGAAAGATGAAGAACCCATTAACAGCATTGGCGTCTGCTCTGGTTAGTAGGGCAGCACTCGCAGAGAAGTTGGGACAGTCGTTCGGTGGCAACCGACAACTGTATCAGGCGTTGGGATACCCGCTCAGCATCACGGCGGACGAGTATGAGGGGAAGTACGCCCGCAACGACATCAGCAAGAGCATCATCCGAGCATACCCGAACACCTGCTGGTCGATGCCTCCGTCCGTGTTTGAAGACACAGACCCAAAAGAGACTCCGTTCGAGAAGGAGTACAACTCACTGGTAAAGAAACTCCGGTTGTATCACTACCTCAAGCGAGCAGATCGGCTATCAGGGATCGGGCAGTACGGAATCCTGTTCCTTGGGTTCAACGACGGTAGACCTCTAGAGGATCCAGTTGAGAGCGCCACTGAGTTGCTATACCTCAAGCCGATCAGGCAGGTACACGCTGCAATTCATACTTGGGAAGAGGACACGCGGAACGAGCGGTATGGCAAACCATCTTCCTACAAGATCTCATTTGTTCGTAAAGACAACGCAGGACTGATTCAAGGAAGCAAGGGATCCACGACGACGACTGACGTGGTGGTTCACTGGACCCGCTGTATCCACATCGCAGAGGACTGTGAAGAGGATGACGTCTTTGGTACACCCAGACTTGAGGCGGTGTACAACCGCATCCTTGATCTAGAGAAGCTCTGTGGTGGTTCAGCTGAGATGTTCTGGAAGGGAGCGTTTCAAGGAATCGGCTTTACGTTAGATGAAGATGCCGAACTGACTCCGCAGGACGAGGACGACTTGGAAGACGAGATGCAGAAGTACTTCCACGGATTGCAGCGATACATCCGGATGAAGAACATGACGGCCAAGGCGTTCCCGGCAGAGGTGGCCGATCCTAAGAACCACGTCGATGTTCAGGTCAGTATGTGTTCAGCTCTCACCGGTATTCCTAAGCGGGTGTTGATGGGAACAGAAGAAGCCCAGCTAGCAGGTGAGCAGGACAACAACATTTGGCTGGTTCGCAACGCTTCTCGTCAACTGGACTTCTGTGAACCTATTATCCTGCGAGCAGTCATTGAGCGGTTGATCAGGGTGGGAGTCCTGCCTGAGCCGAAAGAGATCATCATCCAATGGCCTCCGTTGCTTCGTCAGGGAGCCAAGGATCAGGCCGACATCAGCAAGACCACAGCAGAGGCGTTGAAGCTATATGTGGAAAGCGGCTCCGACTCTCTGATGACTCCGTATTACTTCTTCACAGAGGTGATGAAGTACGAGGACGACCTCGCCACCAGCATGATTGAAGCTATGCAGGAGATGGACGACGGCGAGGGAGACGACGAGCTGATAGACACTCCCGACGAAGAGGACGACGATAGCATTGCGGATCAGGAGTAATTGAAAATGACGTGTTCCTGTCTTGTCCACAACAAAGAGCATCTAGTCCACCTCAAGCGTAGGCAGATGCCCGACCCAACCCGTACTAAGACTCTACGGGATAAGTTTGTACGAGAGATGAACAGACGCTTTAAGGAAGTGCGGCTGGCCGTCGTCGAATCGGTAGTCGCCAATGATGTGTTCGGCCTGAAAGACTCACATCTCGCACGGCTGGCTGCGCTTCCTGCCGGTTCCTTCGCCTTCGCTACAGATCCGCAGAAGGTTGACGGATTCATGGAGTGGCTGCAGGAAGAGATGAACAACGACGTCTTGTCAGTGACTGTCGGTCCTGAGCAGGGAATTGTAGGAAGTGCTCGCTGGACTGACACCTATATCGAAGCGAGCTATAAACAGGGTCTCAAGAGAGCCGACGCTGAGTTGAAGAAGGCTGGTGTTGAAACAGGTAGATCGGGGAATCGTTGGATTGATGCTGCTTTCCGCGCTCCGTTTCACGCTGACAGAGTCGGCTTACTCTATACGCGAACCTTTGAAGACCTGAAGGGAATAACACAAGCTGGCGCAAATATGATGCGAAGATCGCTGGCCGAGTCCATAGCAGAGGGCAGAGGTCCTCGACAAATTGCTAGGATACTGCTAAAAAGGCTTGACGGGATCGGAGAGGATATTTCTCTTACAGATACACTAGGACGCCATATAGACGCTCTTAGAAGAGCAAGGATGCTAGCCCGAACTGAGGTGGTAAGAGCTCATCACGCCGCGACGATCAATTCCTACGAAGAAGCAGGGGTGGTGGGCGTCAAGATGAAGGCTGAGTGGAGTACTGCGGGAGACGATCGGGTGTGTCAGGCTTGCGCCGATCTAGAGGGACAGATCTTCACGTTAGACGAGGTTCGCAGTCTTATTCCTCTCCATCCGCAGTGTCGGTGTGTAGCTCTTCCTGCAGAGGTAAAGGTTCAAGCGCCGAAGAAGGGACAGGCCGCGAGCAGGCGTCTTCCCGGAGCAGCAAGTCTACCGAGAGCGAAGAAGGTGCCGAAGCCGAAAGGAGCTGCAAGGAAGAAGGTTAAGACAAAACGTTTTTCTGCTGAAGAAAAAGAGCAGATTAGAGAAAGGATGGTTCAACCTGCTAGAGCTATTCGTAGTGGTTTTGAGATGGTGGATGTCAATACAGCTGAGTTAGACAAATTGTGGAAAATGGATATTGATATGTATATTGGGGAAGGAGGAGAAGGAGGGATCGGGGATCGCTATAAGATGTTTCAGGAATATCTAAAAACAGGACGTGACATCGAGACGAGTGAGATCACCATCAGTTCAGACATGCCTCAACGTCCTGTATCATTTATCAATGGTCGCCATCGGTTTGCTGTTATGAGGGATAGAGGAATGGAAACGATCCCTGTAAGTATGCCAAAGCAATCAATAGAAGCAGCATCTGATATTTATCCAACTTTGATCAAGTAAACAAAACAAGGAGACTAACCATGTCTATCAGACACAAGCAGAAACGGAAGCTAAAAGGACGAAGCCAGTATCACCCCGACGACCTCAACAGTAAGGCGGCAGGAAAGGGAGACCGACCACGTGACGGCTTCGACTGGAACAAGTTCGCTCGCAACTTTGAGCAGGTACAGGGACGAGGCAAGACCTTTGGTAGACTGGTAAGCAACAAACACGGAGTGAAGAGATATGTCTATTCTTGATGAACCGATCTTCATCTTCAGCATCTCTCCGCGATCAGGCAGCACTTGGCTGCAACGGATGCTGACCTCGACAGGAGACGTGTTGATCTGGGGCGAGTTTGGTTCCATGCCGTTTCCGCACGGCTGTCTGTGGACTGACGCTCCGATCTGGAAGACTCCTCCGAAGATCAACGACTTGCGAACCTTCCGGAAGAAGAAAGCTGACATGTGGATGGCGGTGTTGCTACCAGAGGAGGAGCGAGCGTTCAGAGCGTATCGAGGTCTGTGTGACTATCTGTTTGCTGAGGCAGTGATCAAGGAAGGGTATCACAGGTGGGGAATGAAGCAGACCGACTGGGGTACAGACACACTGCGGTTTGTCAAGGCTATGTACCCCAAGGCCACGACGCTGTTCTTACACAGAGCCTTTGACGAGTCTTTCACCAGCCGGTTCAAGGGAGGAGAACCACAGAACGGAACCCACGAGGGAGACGTAAAGCTGTGGTGTGAATGTTGGGTGCGACAGGCAGAGGCCGCTCTTCAGTTTGCTGAGATCGGTCGGTTCATCTCCTATGAGGAGCTGTTGAAGCTGGATGATACCGATGTAATCAAGTTCTGTAAGAGCTTAGGACTGTCCGCACCAGATCCGAAGCAGTACCGGACTAAGATCAGTTGTAGTGGCGAGAAGGCTCCCATAAAAGACTCTGACATGACGTTGCTGGGGCCGTATGCTGCTGACTTGGCGTCTCTTCAGAGTAAACTTAGAAATGAAACGCATGATTTATTTTGTTAAACAGATTAATCAGGTGTCTTTTTCAAAAAGCACTATAAATAAAGGACGAAATACTAAAAGCCAACAGTGATGATATTAGTTGACATCTTTATAGTATAATAATGGTGTTATTTTTAAGGAGAGAAAAGATGGCAAAACCTAAAAAGAAGCAAGATAATAAAGACGTAAAGACCAACGAGTCTTCACCAACAGTCTTAATCGACCAGCGAGTCAAAGAGACATTCACCGTTCAGGCTAAGAGCAGTCTGGTCCGCAATGAGGTCTTTGAGGGCAAGCCCCACATAGCGGTCCCGGTGGCGATGATCGCTGAGGGTGTCCACAACAAGATCCTCTACACCAACGAAGAATTGTCCAAGCATCCACAGGCTTGGGATGGTGAGCCGGTTCCGGTGTTCCATCCAGTACGCAACGGCAAGCCAGTATCGGCCAACCGTCCGGACGTGTTGGAGAAGGACAACGTGGGTCGAGTATTCAACACCGAGTTCCGCATCAGCAAGAATACTGGCAAGCTTCTGAGTGAGCTTTGGATTGACCCTGAGCGAGCAGACGAAGTCAACAAGCGGGTAATGGAGATCTTCAACGCTGGTGAGAAGATGGAGGTTTCTACAGGAATGTTCATCGATCTTGTAGAGGAGGAAGGAGAGTGGAACGGTGAAGAGTATGAAGCGATCGCAACAAACATCCGACCTGATCACCTCGCCCTGCTCCCCGATGGTCTTGGCGCATGCAGTTGGGAAGACGGAGGAGGAGCACCGCGAAACAACGCCGCAGCTTTTGACGACAACAGATCCAAAGAAGAAGGAGGAACACGTATGAAGGTAACTGGGGCGATGCTTTCCCGTATCGCTAACGGAGAGACGCCCATCGCGACAAACGAACTAAGCTTCAGCCAAGTCCATCAGGCTCTCCTGTCCTTGTTGAGAGACGAGGCTAATGAGAACAAGCCACCCAACGCTCCTTATGAGTATTCGTACGTTGATGAGGTGTATGAAGGCTACTTTGTCTATTCTGTTGAGAAAGACGGAAAGATGAAGTTCTTCAAGCGTGGGTACAGCGTGGACAAGGCAACGGACGAAGTTGCTCTTGCAGACAAGTCCGTAGAAGTGAAACGTCAGGTGTCTTATGTTCCGGTCACCGGCAGTAACGATAGCGGTAGCCCGATGGCTACCAATAACAGAGGAGAAGAAAGCATGAAGGAACGTGGTGCAAAGATTGATACCCTGATCGAAGCGGGTATCTACAACGAAGAGCAGCGTGAAGGACTCACCGCTCTTGAGGACTCGGTGTTTGATCCGATCTTCGCTCTCCATGAGGAAGCGACGAAGGATACGACTCCTGCGCCTGAAGAGCCCAAAGATCCTGAGACGCTGGAAGCGGCTGTCGAGGCCACTCCGGAAGAGTTCCGTGGCGTGATCAACGAGGGTCTTGAGCTTCGCAAGGAGCAACGGACAGCGATGATCGCCGACCTGACAGCAAACGACGCCTGTGAGTTCACAGCGGAAGAGCTGGAAGGCAAGAGCACGACTGAGCTGACGAAGCTGTCGAAGCTCTGCAAGAAAGAGGAAGCTCCTGCGCCTGAGAACAACACGCAGAAGGGCGACTACAGTCTGCAGGCTCCTGCTGGTAGCCCGACAGACAACGGTAAAGAAGAAGCTCTCAGTTCGCCGACGTTGAACTGGGACGAAGATAAATAGGGATCGTCAATCCTATAAGCAACAAAGGAGGATATAATGGCACACAGGACGATCATTGCAAAGCAGATTGGTGACATGGCTCAGATCGAGCGCGTCGCCGCAGCCGCACTGAATCCGGGACACGTTCTCGAACTCACAGCGGCTAACAAACTCCAGAAGCACAGCTCGGCTGGCGGGAACGTAGTCCCCTTGGTCGTGGCAATCGAGGATGCACTGCAGGGGAAAGAAGTTTCTCAGGCTTATGCAGCCGCCGATGTGGTTCGGGGTTGGGTCCCTCGTTCAGGTGACGAGGTTGTCGTAGTACTGAAAGACGGTGAGAACATTGCCATTGGTGACGTTGTCGAGTCAGCCGGTACTGGTGAAGTGCAGGAACACACGCCGGACGCGGATGATTCCGCTGGTGACGTGACCACGATCTATTCAAACCAGATCTTGGGTACTGCTCTTGAGGCGCTGGATCTTTCTGATTCAAGCGGTGCCGATCCGTCGAGCCGCCTGTTGAAGATTCTGGTGGCATAACCAAGGGAAAAAGGAAAGGAGCATTTGGATATGGATATTCAGATTAACTCGCTATTCAAAGGAGTAGCACACGGGAGTGTCGCATCTCGCCTCATGGCAGATGGGATGAATGTAAACGCCGCTCGTCCTTGGATTGGTGATGACGGTATGGTGTATGTCAATCGCGGCGGTGTCGCGGTTCCTGCGCCTACAGTCAACGCCACTCTGCGTAAGGATGAGTGGAAGCAGTACGACGAAGCCCTGCTGATGGTTACGAAGCAGCGTCTAGTCGGTGTCGCCGGTATCATGCGCCGTGGTCTTGTCTATCGTATCGCCAACGGTCTGGGAACGACCGTACTGGAATACGAGGATATGAGTGACCTCAACGACGCCGAGATGGCGATGGACGGTGTGACTCGTGGAACCAACGACCGGCCTGAGTTCGATATGAACTACCTGCCGCTCCCGATCATCTTCAGCGACCTACAGCTGTCGATTCGTGAGCTTCAGGCATCTCGTACGACTGGTCGCGCATTGGACACCACGCAGATCGAGGTGAAGGGCCGTAAGATCGCTGAGAAGATGGAAACGATCTTCTATCAGGGTGCGAGTGGTTATGCCTTCGGTGGCGGAACCATCCGTGGTCTCTGCGATCACCCAAGCCGTAACACCGTGACGCTGGCAACCGACTGGGCAGACTCTGCTGCAGACGGTGAAGCGATCCTGGATGACGTTCTTGCTATGAAGCAGGAGCTGATTGATGCTGGATACTACGGTCCGTTCATCCTTGACATCCCGTCCAACTGGGAAACCAAACTGGACGACGACTTCAAGGCCAATAGCGACCGCACGATCCGTGAGCGCATCGAAGCTGTCTCCGGTATTGCTGAAGTCAAGGTTGCGGACAAGCTGACCGCTTCCAACGCTGTAATGTATCAGGCTACCTCTGACGTGGTTCGTCAGGTTGAGGCTCTGCCTGTTACTACGGTCCAGTGGGACGAGGCCGGTGGAATGATCACGAAGTTCAAGATCATGACCATCAGCGTTCCGCAGATTCGCAGCGATCAGGAAGGCAACAGCGGCGTCTGCCACTTGGCTGCGTAACACAACTCTGTGCTGGGGTAACCACTCCCCAGCATTTTCTTAACTTAACCAAAGTGAGGTCTGAGAGATGAAGGTAATGAAATTCAAGATACATGCCGGAAGGCATAGTGAACGCGGCGGTCGCAACCGTCGTTTTGTGGCTGGGGACGTGTTTGAGTCTGACAAGGATCTGGTGGCGATCTTCGGAGAGAAGTTTGAACGCCTGCCGGATGACGCTAACGTGCCCACCAAGAATCGAATTGAAGCAGCGGAAGATGTGTTAGTTGAAAAAGAGGTAACACTTGATCCTGACAGCGAGGACGAGCCGGACGTAAGTGATGACGACGACCCAGACCAGAAGGACGACGACGTTCTGCTGAAGGTTCGCATCGAGCGCAAGGGATCACGATACAGCATCGTCCGTACAGACACAGACGAGAAGCTCAACGAGAAGGGACTGACCAAGACAAAGGTAGCAGAGATGCTGGACGTGCTTGGTTCAGTTGAGATTGTGTCAGACGACCGAAAGTAGAAAGAAAAATGATGTCACCTGATCGCTCACATTGGAAAGTGCCAGCCATTTGGAAAGACCGCACGGTCGTTATCATTGGCGGTGGCCCTTCTGTAGCACAGCTAGATTTAGATGCAGTGTTAGGGAAACCGGCGAGAGACTTTCGTGTACTAGGGTGTAATGACGCTTACATGCTGGGCGATTGGGTGGATCTTTGCTACTTCGGAGACTACGACTGGTATCACAGCACTCATAGAGATGACGGTCGTGTTCATCGTGAGGTGTTGCTGAAAGAGTTTAAGGGAGAGATAGTGACCTGTTCAAAGAAGCTTGTACTGGACGATCAGGTGAAGCAGCTTCGTCGTATAGGAAACTCTCTTCAGAATCAAGGTGCTCGGATCGGTTGGTTCCGCAATACCGGAGCCAGTGCAGTGAACCTAGCACTGAGGATGGGTGCCGCAAAGGTAGTGCTGGTGGGTTTTGATATGACCTGCAAAGAAGACCCCAAGGCGTCAGAAGATGAACGACGTAAGCGGGTCCGACTCGGGACACAGAACGCCAAGCCGATGAACCGCGTGCAGCGTTATCAATACAACAAGGCGAAAGGGCTTGTTGCCAACTGGCACCCTAATTATAAGAACTATCCGAAGCCAGATCGTTTACAGAACATCTTCCTCCCCATGTTTGAGAGGATAAGTGTTCAAGTCAAAACAGTCTTCCCTGAAGCAGAGATCCTCAACGCCACAGAGGGCAGCGCCATCAAGTGCTTCCCGTTTGTCAGTTTGGAGGAAGTGCTATGATTTCATGTCCGTCATGTGGATCCAATCAGAGAACAGAGACTACGAACGTGTCGTGGCCTTTCCCTGTTTCTATCTGCAACTTTTGCAAGATCACCTATCAACACGGAGCACCTTCGGTCAGAGAGCTAGAGACTCTGTACAAAGACTCCTACATTCAGGAGCAGTACACTCACACTATGAAGCAGGACAAGGAGACTGCCAAGAAGAGATTGAAGCACTACAACTTTAAGTCTGGCACGAGAGTGCTTGATGTCGGTGCTGGTATAGGTGCTTTTGTTCACGAGGCTAGGAAGCTTGGGATAGATGCTTGGGGGGCAGAGCCCAGTACCGCTGTCAACAACAAGTACATCTACAACGGCTATCTGGATGAGATAGGCTTCCCGACTCAATCATTTGACGTGATCACGTTGCACGACGTGGTAGAACACTGCCCGGACATCACTGCTCTGTTGAAAGAGTGTGAACGGATCGTAGTCGACGGTGGCTTGATCTACGTTGAGATCCCAAATGTGTGGAATCAGGCAGGACACAAACACCGTAAGCCTGAACACCTGTGGTTCCCCATGGAGGAAGACGCTATCCGGTACATCGAGCACATCTCGGGATTTAAGCTACACAAACGATACTTTCCAATCAAGGGCAAGATGCTGTTGAGCTTTACTATTAAGAAGGCAGAGCCAGTCTCGATCCTAGTCCCTCCCGGAATCGGTGATGCGTACTGGAGCATGGTGAAGCTTCCCGGCTTCCTCAAAGAGAAAGGGATAGTCAACCCACACGTCTACATCTCCTCTCCCAACAACGGAAGAGACCGCTGTCACGCCTTTCTCAACCGTATCCCTATCGCCTACGCTGCCGGCTACAAGAAGCACAGCACCAAGTCTCCAGAGTTTCAGGAGGCTTACGTTGCAGATGGCCGGACGGTGTTTGAAGACGTAGCTGAGTGTGACTACTTCTTTGCGTACAATGGGATCATGCGATTCGGTAAGAGTATCGACGCGGTTGATCCACAGTATCCAGCTGAGTGGTTCCCGAGAATCTTCATCAACAAGAAGGAGCAGGAGTATCAACAGAAGCTGCAGAAGAAGTACGGCTCTTATCTTGTCGGATACTTTGTCAACGCAGGTATGTACAGCCACTGGCTGGAAGAGTTCCCAGTTGAGCAGATTCACAAGACCAACGTCCTACTGTGCAAGAAGCGTGGCTGTAAGATGCTGCTGATCGGAGCCAAGTGGGACAAGGAAGGTGTCAACGATCAGCTGAAGAAGCTGGATAAGGAAGACATCTATGTAGACCTCACCGGCAAGACCGACTTAGATCAATGTTTTGGACTGCTTCGTGGTGCCGCCGGAGTTGTGGGATTCCCAAGCGGCATCACGATAGTGTCCACCGTGTTCAAGGTTCCAACCCTAATGTTGTGGAACCAGTACTTCCATACTGGCTTCTGGCACAACGCTGTCCCTCCGCAGGCTCTCTTCAACTGGTATCAGATGGTAGACACAGCCACTACCTCGCCAGAAGAGATTCTGGACCGGTTAGAGTCAATCAGAATCCCACTGGAGGATGACAAGCGGACAGGACTGTATTGGAATGTCCACACTCGGGCACCCAAGCGCAAGGAAGATCCATTTTCAAAGGTGGATCCAAAGCTGCAGAAGCAGATCAAGAAAAACAATCCTTCCTTAGTTCGTCATTACAAGGACATCAAGGGCAAGCCTCGCAGGAAGAGCGGCCCTACAGGAAGGGACGTTGCGAAGCAGATCATAGTGGCTACTGTTCTCAGGTCAGGTGGGGACTTCAACGAGTCCCACGCTATACGCTTTCACAACAACGTTCGCAGGCTGATGGAGAACGTAGAGATTCGCTGCCTTACAGACTCGTCTTATACGGCAGAGAAATTGGGTTGCGATGTAGTCGTGCCTTTAGAGCGTAAGGATTGGAGAGGCTGGTGGAGTAAGATTGAATTATTCCGACGAGATGTAGGGCTGTGCAAAAATGATGTACGGGCAATCTATTTCGATTTGGATACCATCCTCGTCGACACGGTGGATGAGTTGACCACCTCTCCGTTGAAGTTTGCGATGTTGCATGGTTTCAAGCATCCGGAACGCAAGGCCAGCGGGATCATGGCTTGGCAGGGAGACTACAGCAAGATCTACAAACGATTGGCGTCCCAACTCCCTCCGTCTACAAAGCAGTGGGATCAGGTGTTCATCGCCGACAGCTTGGAGAAGGACTATCACAAGCCACAAGTGATTCAGGACATACTGAGAGTGGCAAGCTTCAAGAACGACTGCAACGGAACCAGACCGAAGAACACTCAGGTGATCTGCTTCCACGGTACACCCAGACCGTGGCACGCTACTGAAGATTGGGTGGTAAAGGAGCTTCAGAAAGATGCGTGATCCAATCTTAATCACAGGTTGTGCAAGAAGTGGCACCAGCATGACAGCTGGCGTCCTGTCATTCTGTGGAGCGACTGGTGGCAAGATGTGTGGGGCTACCTCGGCAAACAAGAAGGGCCAGTTTGAGAACATGGAAGTACGCAACCTGCTGATCAAGCCCTACCTGAAAGAGATAGGGGCTGATCCGATGGGGCAGAATCCGTTGCCGACACCTGCGCAGATAAAGCCGTTCTATGAGTTGAGACCAAAGATGCAGCATGTTCTCTACAATCAGGGATACCGCGACGAGAAGCCTTGGTTCTTCAAGGGAGCTAAGATCTGTTTGATCTGGCCTGTGTTCTCTTCTGCTTTCCCGAGGAGCAAGTGGATCATCGTCCGGAGAAAGGACGAGGACATCATCAACTCCTGCCTCCGTACTGGGTTCATGCGAGCATACCGCAACCGTGAAGGCTGGCAGGGTTGGGTAGATACCCACAAGCAGCGGTTCAAAGAGATGAAGACCTACCTAAAGGACAACGTCCGGGAGGTGTGGCCAAGCAAGTTTGTGGAAGGTGACTTTTCTGAGATTAAGGAAGTTGTGAAGTGGGTGGGACTACAGTGGAATGAAAAAGCCATCTTGGAGTTTGTCTCTCCCGAGCTTTGGTGCAAAGGAGGTAGGACGTAATGGCTACACGAGTTTCAGCGGCAGAAGTAAGAGAGATTGTTGATGTGGATAGCTCCATCAGTGATCTGACTCCTTTCATAGAGATGGCCACCCTTATTGTGGATGAAGAGCTTGACGACAGCGGTATAGGCCACACAGACGCACGGTTGAAACAGATCGAGCTTCTGTTGGCTGCTCACTTCGTCTGCATAAGAGATCCCAGAGTGGGCAACGAAAAGGCCGGACCGGTTGGAGCTTCATATCAGTACAAGCTTGGGCTTGGTCTTCAGGTTACCACTTACGGACAGCAGGCGATGATGATGGACAGTAGTGGCAAGTTGGCTGAGATGAACAACAAGAAGGGACGCAAGGCAGCTTCCCTGAAGACCATCCGGACGAAGGAGTGGGAAAACACAACGGACTATGACTCATGAGTATCATCACCAGAATGAGAAAACAGAACGCTGTCTACTGGGCACCAGCCTCAGTGGATGGTTATGGAGATCGTGGATTTTCAAGTCCTGTTGAGATCGAGTGTCGGTGGGACGACACCAACGAGTTGTTCCTTGACGACGACGGCAACGAGGTGATGGCGAGATCGACAATCTATCCGGACAGAGTTCTGGCGATGGGTGGGATGCTGAAAGAAGGTGAACTGGACAGCTCCATGGGAGACGATCCGGCTGAGTACAGTGATGCTTATGAGATCCGCAGCTTTCAAAAGATTCCGAACCTCAAGAACACTGAGGTTCTGTACATAGCAAGGGTGGTGTGATGGTAGGATCAGGCATACGGGTGAAAGGGTTAGACGAGACCTTGGCAAAGCTGAACAAGGAAGTGAACAACATCAAGCGTCGTTGTCGCTCTGGTATGGTTGCTGGTGGATTTATCATAAAGAGACACGCGCAGAAAAACTGTCCTGTTGATACCTCTAATCTGAAGGCGTCTGCGTTTGTGGTGTTTGACAAAGGCAAGGTGTTGCAGGCTGTTCACGAGATTCAGGTTCCTAATTTCAAGTCTGAGAGAACGATAAAGGGAAGTCGTGGGAGAGATCGCAGAGGACGATATGTAGCAGGATCTGTTCGTACTCAAAAAGTAGATACTCAAAAACTAACAGCAGAGCATCAGCGTAAAATAGGACAGGCTGAGGGAGCAGCTTTTGCTACTGGGCTGGTGTTTGTGGGCTTCACCGCTGAGTATGCTTTGTTTGTTCACGAGGACCAGGAGGCGTCCCACAATGTTGGTGGAGCTAAGTTTCTTGAGAGAGCGATCACAGAAAACTTTTCAGAGATCATCGCAGCGATCAGAATGGAGGCAGCGGCGTGAAAGCAGCAAGTGAAGTGATCAAAGACATTCTCGTTGCAGCAGGACAAGCCACGTTTGCAGACACAACAGCAGACTGGCCTCTGTTCATCTCTACCGAGCCAGAAGATCCGGATCAGGTCATTACCTTGTATGATGGTGATCCCCTTCGTGGCTCCTCTCTTAAACACGATGAAGCAGCGTGGCAGCAGATACAGGTTCAGATCCGTCTTAGGAATAGGGACTATCAGGCAGGTTACACAAAGATGGCTGATCTGTTGAAGACGATCGCTCAGAAAGGACTATTTCGGGAGGACGCTGATGAGTCCGGTGAGAACGACATCAGGTGGCATTCTTTTCGGGTGGTCAACGGTCCTTTGCATATTGGGAAGGATGATAACAAGCGGCATCTGTTCACAGCAAATGTTCGCGCAAGTAAAGAGGAGATAGCGTAATGGCAAAACGTAAAGACACAGCGAAAGCTTTGTATCGAGCGTTGGAGACTCGTGGGTGGATCCGTAATCGTTACGGAGCGATCACAGCAGACAAGGCTGACGGAACTCTGCTTCGCGTCAGAGTCGATCAGGCTTCCTTTGTCGTGGACAACAAGAAGGCTGACGAAGAAGGAAAACTCAAGTGGTTCCCGTTGGCTAAGGTGGGGATTGACAAAGTGACAGTGAATGAGAAGACTGGTGAGGTCACTGGTCTTGAAAAAATTGAGCTGAAAAAAGAATCAGCTTAGGAAAGGAGAAGGATAATGAGTGGACACATGAACGCACAGGGAGTGACCGTTGGTTTTGGTACCAGCAATTTCACAGCTGAAGTACTGGGGGTGACACCTCCGAACCTATCTCGTCCGGACATCGACGTGACTCACTTGGGGACAACCAAGTTCAAAGCGTTTGAGCCGGGAGATTTGGTGGATGGTGGAGAGTGTACTCTTCGGATTGCATACTTCCCGTCTGATGTGCCTCCGATTCGTGGGGTTGCTGAAGTGATTACCATCACGATGCCAGATAGCGGAGCCACAGCGGTGACCTTTAGTGGTTATTGCAAGGGGTTCGCTCCTGGTGAGATGACTGAGGACTCCAGAGTGGAAGCCACGATGACCTTGAAGGTTGCTGGGGCAGTTTCTATTGATGGAACGATTATTGGCGATTAGTTCACAATACGGTAACCAATCCGTTTCTTAACCAAAGAAAGATGAGGCAATAAGATGACGACTGAGAAGAAAGAAAACAAGATATCAATCAAAGACAAGATCTTCAGTGTGAAGCAGCTTCCTGAGCGTACCGTTAAGGTGCCTGAATGGGATGGGGTAAAGATTACTATACGGGCAATGAACGGAACGCAGAGGGACCACTGGGACCGTTTTACAGCACAGCGTACTTTGAAGGCTAAAGCCAACAACGAGACAGTGATCGACAACCTTGGAATGAACGCCAAGATCTTGATCATGACAGCTTACGACTCCGATGGAGAGCTGATGTTCTCTGAAGACGACATTAGTCGGTTGCAGGAGTGTAACGGTCAGGTGCTGGATCGTCTGGCTCAGATCTCTTTGGCTCTCAGCGGCATCGGAGTGGCTCAAGAAGCGAGTGCGGCAAAAAACTCATAGACCAGCCGGATCTTCTCTTCTGGTTTCGGCTGGCGGATCGACTTGGTAAGACAGTTGGAGAGTTGCAGGAAACGATGACAAGTATGGAACTGACATATTGGCAGCAATACGACAACCAGTATCCGGTGTGGCATCAGAGACTGGAGCTTCATCTCGGTTGGCTTGGTCTGCAGTTCTCTCGGATGATGGGGTTCAAGAAGATGGAAGTCAAACACTTCCTGCTTCCAGACGAAGAGTCAACAGCAACTCCAAAGAAGCCTGAACGCCAGTCCGTCAAACAGATCAAACACAACTTGTCTCTGGTGTTTGGAGTCAATCTGTTCAAGAAGAATAAAAAAGGATCTGACAAATGATTATTGACAGCCTATCTGTAGTCCTTGGTTTAAGTGACGCGCAGTTCAACGCCGGCATGATTCAGGCTCAGGGGAATCTCAAGCGATTCTCTCGTCATGCAGATAGGCTGTCTGCTTCTATGGATAAGCTTGGTCGTAGCATGACCACCCGCTTGTCCCTTCCGTTGGCTGGGCTGGCTGCTGGCGCGTTGACTGTGGCCGGCAGTTTCGACAGTGCCATGACAAAGAGTTTGGCGATCGTAAAGGGTGTGACTCCAGCTATACGTCAGGAGATGAGTAGTCTTGCTGTAGATATGTCTAAGAAGTATGCATTCTCAGCAAAAGAACTTGCAGACAGTTATTACTTTTTAGCGAGTGCTGGTTTAGATGTTAATAAGTCTATGTCAGCCTTACCAGTAGTCACCGAGTTTGCGCAGGCTGGTATGTTTGATATGGCGTCGGCTACTGACTTGCTGACAGATGCTTACTCCGCACTAGGACCCCAAATCCAAAAGACTGGGGATCTCAATAAGGACATGACCCGACTGAGTGACTTGCTTGTTGGAGCTAACACTCTTGCCAACGCTTCTGTTCAGCAGTTCTCTGAAGCGATTACCAATGGGGCTGGTCCTGCTATGAGAGCATTCAACGTGCAAGTGGAAGATGGTCTCGCGGTGATGGCTGCACTAGCTGATCAGGGATACAAAAGTAATGTGGCTGGCTCCCTGTACGAGCGGTTCTTGCGGTTGCTGACAAAGGCTGTTCGCGAGAATGGTGAAGAATTTGATAAGCTAGGGATCAAGGTCTATAACAGCAAGGGAGAACTGAGAGCTTCTGCGGACATTATTGGAGACCTCACGAGAGCTGTCGGCGGCATGTCTACTAAACAAAGAGGAGCAACACTGGACATGCTTGGCTTCGAGGCGAGAACACAACAAGCAATACTTCCGTTGCTGGGTTTGAGTGAAAAGATCGCTAACTATCGGACTGAGCTTGAGGCATTGGAAAGAACGACCAAGAGAGTATCTGAGGAACAGCTTAAATCTTTCTCTGCTCAGTTGAATCTCGTCAAGTCTCGGATCACTGCCGCTGGTATCTCAATGGGTGAAGACCTGATGCCGATGGCGTTAGAGCTAGCCGACAGTATTGGAAACTTGGCCGACTGGTTTGGACAGCTATCAGAGTCAGAGCGCAAGAGTGTCATCCAGACCGGCGCCATGGTGGCTGCTGCCGGACCGATGCTGTTACTTATGTCCTCAGCCATCAAGATGACTTCTACGTTGTCCAAGGGACTTATCTGGCTGGCTGGTAAGAGAATTGCTTCTGCCTCTGCTACAAAGGTAGAGACAGCGGCTATTGCTGAGAACACAAGAGCCAAACTTCTCAATGCCAAAGCAGGACTAGGAGCGACTAAGACCAAAGGAATGACCGCTGCTGGGTTGTTTGGAAGAGTCGGAGCTGTGGCTGCTGCAGGTGGTGCAGGTTACTTAGCTGGACGAGGTATCTCCAAGCTGTTCGGACTGGACGACAAGCTTGCTAAGAACTTGTGGAAGCCTCTGATGGGTGGCACCGAGTTGAACAACGATCTTCAAAAGAAGACAGAAGCTCTTAGAGCCCAGCGTCTTGAAAGAGAGCTAGCAAAGAAGAAGTCAGAGTCAGCTGAAGAAGCGAAGCCAGAGATCAGCGCAGAGGAAGCAGACCTTCCCGCTGTGACTGCGATCGATACCTTGACAGAAGCTCTTAAAGAAGTAGCAGACGCCAAAGCAGAAGACCTGAAGGCCACTAAAGAAGACAAGGCCACTTCTGTGCTAGAGACCATGTCAGTCAGCTTCAGTGCTTTGCAGAAAGGATCAGTGGAGGAGTATCGGGCACGGATGCAGGCACAGCGAAACACTGACAAGGTGAGGCAGTACCAAGCTAGACTGCAAGAGATAGCCAACGACGTATTGGTCAGTATCAAAGAAGAACTTGCTGAAAACAATACAGAGACAATCATCTTAACTTAGGAGCGACCGATGGCAATTGTAAGCGTACAGGAACACTACCTTCAACGCCCAGTGAAGGAAGGGACAGAGGGACGAGTCTACCACCGTAAGTTTCGTGTCAAGTTAGATTCCAGAACTGTCTCAGATCCAGCATTGGTTCTGTCTACTTCTGCTGAAACTGCTGGGCTTCCCGCTATGTATGAATCTTATCCGGGAGATGAAGTCTATTGGTGTGAGCAACGCAATCCCTCCAACGAGTCTCCTGACGGCTTGTTCTGGCTAGTAGACTGCATCTACAAGAAGAGGCCGGGACCGGCGACAGCCAACGGGTACTCTCACCCGACAGACGAGCCTCCCCAAGTACAGTTTGGCTTCGTCCGATATGAAGAGGTCGTAGAGAGAGCTTACAACAACATCGACGGACCTTTGGCAGCGAACGCAGACACTCAGGGGAGTCCGACAAAGAAGGTGAGCAACGCAGCCGACCAGCAGTTTCCAAACCCGCTTGTGGATGATCGTTACAACATGACCGTCACCGTCACGAGGAAGGAGCTAGAGTCTGAGACTGGTCCTGAAACTTGGGCGTTGTTGAAAGATACTATAAACGACGTGGCTATCACGATCGGTGGGATAGTGATGCCGCAGTACACTGGCAGGATGCTTGAGTGCAAAGGAGTGGTGAAGTGGGACAAGGACGGGAAAGGCTATTACGACTGCACCTACATCATCGAGTACGACAAGAACACCCACATCCGCAAGATTCTCAACCAAGGCTACTATTACAAGAACTACGCCAATGGAAGTGGTGAACTTATAGAAGCAAAAGATGATGCAGGTTTGGCGATGAGACAGCCTGTACTCTTAGACGCTTTTGGAGATCTGCTTGGTGAGGTCGATGAGACAGCAGATCCTCCAGTCGTTCCTATCTATTTGGACTTCCAAACAAAGTGGGCAGCTGACTGGACGACACTGGATCTGCCAACTACTCCTTTTGAAGAGGTATAGCGATGACGAACTTTGCATTTGACAGAAAGTCAGCTGAACGGATCGGTGAGACAGTTCGCCGAGTCGAGCAGATGCCTGTCGGAAGAGCAAAGGAACCCAACAAGCCTCTTGAAAGAATATCTGCCCCAGCCCGACCTCCGTGGCGTTTTGAGCAGAGGAATCTCACATCAGGTTGGATCCATCCTGGATTGATCTTGGTTCGTTGGGATATCTGGGTGGTGGACACAACTCCATATATCTACAACTGGGTGTCTGTAAATCCCGAAGGAGACAGCAGCGACAGCAGCGGAGCGGAAGCGGCTGATCACAGGATGTTGATAGACAACCTAGGCAACGGACTTGGACAAGCTCGCTCTCACTGGTGGATTGAATTTGAACTGGATGGAGCAGACATCACAGCCAACCTTAGACAAGGAGCGGCGTGGCCCTCTATGGTAACGGGAGACAACTACGGTCCAGGTGGATACCCAAGCACACCTGCTTACTACAATGTCCCTCTATTGAGTTTTGAGACAGCAGTGGAACAGGATTCCTCCGGTAATGATGAAGATAGGATAACAACATGGCACCAGCATCAATGGTCATCCATAAAACTGCCTCGCTTGTAACGGTAGTTTGTTTGATAGCAGTAGCTTCTCTGGCAGAGATAATCTTGCCGGAAGGTTTCTCCACAAACACCTACTGGCCGAGCGAGAACTATCCTTATCATGAGCGTGAGCAGGTGATAGGGATGACGCTGGCTTTGAACGAGAGGCTCTGTGCCATGTCTTGGGGAGACACAAACGCTATCCCATTTCCACTAGTTGAAGAGGTGGCTTCAAGGACGAACAACTTTGTGGTCTATACAAATGAAGTTGGTGATGTGATTCACAACTTCTTTGAGATCTGGGTCGGCACAAACGGGACAGTGGAGCTTCCAGAGATACGAAGCAACTTAGTCAACTACGCTCACTATGTACAGTGGGAGACACTGGTGGACGCGAAGGCTCTGCTGAAAGACTATGTTATTCCTGCTTACGTTGATCCGGTGGCCTTGCAGTGGACGAATCATTTAGCTTCCAGTGACATCCGTTATGGGCGAGCAGCTCCCTATCTTACGAATGGCCTTGTATATCTGACTCCGACAAAAGTAATTGAATACATTGGAGCACCCACTAACTATTTCGACAGTACTCCGTACTACGAAATTGGAGTGAGTTCAAACGGTCTTCGATTCATGCCAAAGATATTTGACCTTCTGATAGCAACAGGCTCAGATCAATGCGATCCCGATTGGGAAAGCTATCACGCTACTGGCGAAACATGCGCTCCCTTCTGGACCAACACGCAGGCATATTCAGAAAGCTATACCGGAGGATACTTTACCGCCACAGTTACCAACGTAACAGATGGCGGTAGCAACTCTTTTGTTCATCTGACAGATATTACGCCACCCTGGAACATTCCGGCACCGTATGACAATGAGCCATACTCAAACATTACAGCATACGCACTAAGCCCCGCCGCACTCGCGGCTTCCTATGTGCATGTTGCTATAATGCTTGCAACCAATTACACGCAGCTTGCACTTACAAACGATTACCAAGCAAACTGTACTCTTGATAGGCCAAGTTATTCTGTTGAATTCACAAACCTTTATTTTATTCAAGAGTTTACCTATGCGCTTACTTCTTTATTAGCATATGATATTATCCCTCCCCCATCGTGGCATTGCTACACGCTTGGCTCTTTGTGTTTATCTACAAATCAATGTTATACTAACTCTTGTGAGATTGCTAATACATGCGCCACCAACACCACGCAAATACCGTGGGTTCGTTTCCCAGATTGGATTGAAGATGAGTGGCATACCTTTTATAAGGGAGCATGGGATCAATCGTGGGTGCCATATTGCTGGAACAGAACGGTGGCGAATATCCTTAATGGCTGCGCTGACCCTCTTGGCGCACATTGGGACATAGAAATTGATAGCGGCTACTCAATTAACGGAACTTCTACGACAACAAACACACCGACTAATGTAATCGCAAACCTTACCGGAAAGGTAGCAGACTTGGCTGTTCGAAACGTCTGCACTAACTTCAGCAAAGAGATAGAAGCTTATCTGCAATTCACTACAAACCATTTATACAACGGTGAGGAGCTATATGAAAATCAAGGATGGGGACTAGTAGCAAAGACAGGAGACAACACAGACGCATTGAATGTGGTCCTCACTAACTTTTTCATAGGATCTTTGACAGAGTCTTACAGTCTTTCAAACGACGTCTACACTCTAAGCACTACAAATGATGTTCAGTGCTCACCTTACGAGTGGGTCCGCACCAACGTAGTCGATACAGGGACAGTATTCGGGATTCACTGGGCCGACCTACCGCTTGAGGTCACACAGGTGATCCAGACCGTAAGCACGAACAATGAAGTGATATGGCTTGGGGATGCTGCAAGCGGTGCGTTTTACACATATAACGTGGAGGTCGAGGAATGGTGGGGCACAGGAACAAATGTGTTTACAAACAGTTACACCGACTCTATGTATCCCTTCCGGATGGTAACAAATAATACCGGAGCAATCGGAGTTTACAGCAACGACTTGGACACCAATTGGGTCGGATGTGTCACCAATGGCACACCGAAGGAATATAACTACACTGATTGGGCAGGAACCACAGACTCAGGATGGCCGACAAATCCGCCACTGTCGTACTATGTGACATCTCCAATATTTCTGCCTATTGTGAATTGCAGCATGACCCTGCCTTACGAGTTTGTATTTGAGCATTACTATACGAGCACCTTGTATCCTGAAAGCTATTTTGAAGACAGAACCAATGACTTTGAGGGAGTGCAGTATAACCTCACCTCCGACATCTCTTCCCCATCTCCAGAGTCTTGGTTCTACGATCCAGAAGCATGGATGCTACCAGAGATAGACATACTCACATCAAGCACCGGACCCTATGCTGTCACGAACTTAACGACAAACACGGTAACGATATATCCATATTCGAACGACCTTGCCTATGCGGTTTTGCTGTGGGATCCAAGTTATATTGATGTCGAACCTTACACGACAAACTCCACGTATGAGCGGACGATCATTACTACAAACGAAGCAGGTCACCTCATCACTACTACCTACACGTCGTCCAACAACTACTGCTTCACATATCTTGTCGCAGACTACGCAACCAACTACATCAACGACGTAGCAGTTCCAACTAACGCTGTCTGCTATCACTCACAAGTGCCGGAGGACCACTCACTTTCTGTACCTGTAGGAGAACCAGTTTATGGAACGAACAACCTCGTAAATGGCAGAACATATTTCAACAGAGCGTCCGTTGAGAATTCCTATGCTGACCCAGAGATACTTGATGAGATTGTAATTCTTTGGTGGAACCGTTCAACCAATGGGTTCAGGTGGCTGACAACAACAAACGAACTGGTGATGCCATGACCAAGAAAATAATTCTTTTGGTTTTCCTTCTTCTGCTTTTTATTATATTATTCTCGTGGGTTAAATGTAGGCTGACTTTTACAATTCACGACATCACGAGACAGGAGTTGAAACAGATGACAGTTTTCCAGATAGGCGCTCCAAGAGTACCGATCGCAAGACCCATCTGTGTTGAGGCGGCTCCTCATGTTCCGGTGACTGGAAAGGTGGTTGTCTTGTGCGGTCCTGAGAACGAGGTAAGCGCCAAAGTGTTTCAGATTCTCAAGGACCGTGGATTCAAGGTCACCCAACCCTGTTCAGTGAACGAGCTTCTCCGGAAGGCTTATCCTTCTATGGCAGAGCTGAAACTGCAGGGACGAGGACTTGGGACTAAAGTGGAAAGAGTGATTGATGTGGCCACCGCTGGGCAAGGGAAAGAGATGGCCGGTTTGGCAGCAAAGACACTTGGAAGAAAAGGCTGTGGTTGTCAGAAGCGGAAAGATAAGCTGAACAACATAACCCTACGAAGAGAGATGAGTCATGTTAAGAAGAATCATTAACATCTATTATGATGTCACAAACGACAAGTTGCTAGACGCAGATGGTAACCAATTGGGACGATCGTCTCTTTGGTCTCGTATCTTTTTCAAAGAGAAACCGCTCCTGCGTATCAGGCTGGTAGACGGAGCGATTGGAACTCCCTATACCTACATGGGGATCGCTTCCACCTTCACTGCTGCGATTGATACAGACTTCGATCACGACACCGACGTGATGTGTAAGACCTTGAACTCAGGTATTAATCAGGACGGAGACTGGGAGACAGACGACTCGAGCGGTGCAGGAGACAGCAGTGGAGCTGGCAGTCAGGCAGACGCAGACCTCGGAGAGTTCTCCATCCAGATCAACGCCAACACCTCCAGCTATGAGTCAAAGATAGGAACTAAGAAGTCACTCAACGCCACTTTAGAGATAACAGGCTACGACGGATCTGGCAACCGAGTCGGAGTGATAGCTCTCCCAATTGCCTGCTACAACCTGCTAGACGTTACAGGCAATTCAGCGGTTCCTGTCGTCAGTGGCATATCTGCTTCCGCTGGCTCTGTCTCCATCTCAAGCGGAGTGTCTGTAGTGACAGTCTCCGGTCTTGGTCTTGACGAAACTCCGTCACACGTTCTTACGAGTATATCAAAACCAGATAGCGGTGGGTTGATTCTGTTTTCATCGGTGAGAGTTGATTCAATATCTACTGGTGGATTCATAGTAGACCTATCTGGACAGACAGATGGAACAGGATACAAACTAAACTATATGCTAGTTTATTAAGAGGAGACTGATGAAGAAAGAAACGAAAAAAAGCAACTTGATAGTGGGATGGTTTCTCGGCGTCCTTTGCGTAGTGGCAATGGCTGCCGGATCTGTTCCGATCTTGAATGGTTTATTACAGTCCAACTTGGATGGTGGGGGCTACGCTATAACCAACGCAACCTTTAGCGGCACTCACATTGGAGATGGTAGTGGGTTGACAGGAGTCACAGCGACAGGTACGAATACGGCCTCTAATGTTTCAGCAACCGGCACTTACGCCAATGTTCAGGTGGCGATTGAGGGACTGGAAGCGGTGGACGCCACGAAACAAGATGCCAGCACAGCGGCAACAGATGCGGAGCTGGCGGCGGTCAGCAATGGTCTTAATAATGCGAAAGCAAATCTTACGGGCGGCAACACGTTTTCCGGCGACCAGACGATGAACAATGATGTCCTGTTTTCGACAGGTACAACCCACTATATGCGGCAAGTGAACGCCACAAGCACTAACGAAATGTTTAGCGTTGGGTTTGCAGCCAAGCCTATAAGCACTTATCGCTATTCGTCTCTTGGCAAATATGGATGGTATATTGATGCAACCGAGAAGGCGTTTGTATTTGAGAATACGGCAGTTGACTTTGACGAACTAGGATACCGATTCAACGGCGGTGCGGCAATCACTAACCACGTCTTTGAGGGCACAAACAGCGTAACTGTCACCAACCAGACAGCCAGCCCGAAAACAGCTTACGACATTGCCGTGGCATTGCGAACGCTACTGACAGAGGGTACAGGCGGGATTACAATAGGCGCGGTGACAAATGCGTTTGGGCAGATCACCTACACGATCAACGACGATGATGCTGGCTCTGGCGGAGGAGTCTCCTTCACATTCCAAGGTGAGTACTACATGGACAGCCGCTTTCTGACGAGATCACCTAAACCAAGCAAGCTGCCTCTTCAAAACGGATCAGGCGTTACGGAAGAGTTTTGGGGCTGGGACT
>Ga0208795_1000035_pt1 | contig 56535 bp, 59 predicted proteins | sample CB_VirMetaG_6_FD_184541 | JGI IMG/M metagenome (GOLD analysis project Ga0208795, IMG submission 184541) | Freshwater to marine saline gradient viral communities from Chesapeake Bay - CB_1508_2 Viral MetaG (SPAdes) (version 4) | ecosystem: Environmental > Aquatic > Marine > Coastal | place: USA... | reverse complement strand
GTAAAATAAATTGAGGGCTTAGACTTTAAACCCCCCCTTCCCCTCTCATAACTAGCGCCCAAAGCCACCATCTTCCGTAGCAGTCTTTCTATCGTGGCACTGCTTGCATAGTGGCTGCCAGTTCGTAACGTCCCAAAACAGGCTCTTACAGCCCTTGTGTGGGGTCTTGTGGTCAACCACATTGGCTGAGGTTACTCGTCCTTTATCCCTACATATAATGCACAGTGGATAGACCTTGAGGAAATCCCCCCTAGCCTTGCGCCATCTGTGACCATAGCCACGCTGTGTGGATGTCAGTCTGGCGTCATGTTTCTTTGTTTTATTGTTGGGTGTTGCGTGATGTGGTGCAGCGTGTGGCACTACCAGGAAGCCCAGCCGCCAACTCTAACGGCATAGTAGATAGTCTTAGCCTTACTCCATCTCACGCCCAGCTCCCTCATCGCTTGATAAAAGATTTGATCCGCTTCCTTACGAGTAATAGCCACACCTTCAATGTGTTGGGTGCAGTACAGGAAATCATGTACAACAGCCGCGCGTGTATGCCTGTCGTGAATTGGATAGAACAAACGCAGAGGACGAGGAATACTAGCAAGGTCAGTCTGAAAATTAGGAGACACAACCACAAAGCGGTCATCAGTGGTTTCATACACCAGATGATCCAAGAGTTGCCACTTGTCCCCATCTGTTGGCCTCAGTGTTAGCTCGTTTAGAAATGGCATAACTTATAACCCAGCAATAAGGCGAGAGACTTCACGCGCCCTGTTTGGTGTTTGATTGGCCCATACCGAATTCAGCATCTCTTTGGCTGCCTGGGTGTAGTCGCCATGATCGAGATATATAAGGGTCTGTTTGAACTTCCTGATCCCTGCCGCACCCAACTGGAAGCGCCAATCAATAAAGGCCGACTGTTGTGATTCGTTGGCTTGTGTGAACCACCTGAAGTTGGACAGATCGTCAAAGCATTCGATGAGGTCGTTCATCAATAGGATGTCTATTTCGTTATTGGTTAAGCCCTTCCCGTCCAGGTTGCGACCTACTCCAACGGTGACGTTTCCTAAATGATCTTCATAAGCTAAGTGTCTACGGCCTTCATGGGCCTCTATCAGCTCTTTGGCCAACATCAGACATTCAGCCACTTCTTCTTTGCCCCTCAAGGTTAGAGATGCGCCCGTGGTGTTCCTTGATTGCTTGCTCGTGCGCGTCTTGTTTGCGCTTCAGCTCACCAATGGCATTGCCGTGGGTGTCAACATTCGCTTTGATCCGTGATGCTTGCCAGATGATGCTTGTTGCCGCTACAAGGACAGAAACCACGATGCTCCAAGTTGATACATCCATTTCTGATCCTTAATTTTAGACACAAAAAAACCGCCTTGAGGGGCGGCTGTTAGATTCCATGCTCGGAATTAGATACTAGGGATATATAGTATATTGTTCGTCATTTACTGTCAATCCATACAGTGTGTTTATTTATACAGCGACAGGAAAAAGCCCCGGTTGCTTGCGGCATCCGAGGCTTAGAGTTTTCCTGATAGGTCTCCCAGGAACGGCCACCTTTTTTACATCTAGGGAGTGGCTTTTGTTAAACGAGGATTAGTCGATCAACGTATGTAAGATACATTTTTTGCCTTTTGCTGTCAACCCATAAAGTGTAAAGTTACCGAAGTTATTAAGCATCTAATGATTTCGGTATCGGGGTGCGTTAGAAGGAAATTTTTAAGCCACCCTATCCTTCAGATTGTTCATCCACTCACAGACCGGCACTAATGCCAGCCTTTCCCATTCACCAACCACACTATAAACCCACTCCCAGTGCTGCCGAGCGTCCCGCTGATAGTTGCCCGCTGAAACCTGGGTGAACACCTCTTTCTGCTCAATGGTGTAGAGATCATTCCTTGTCGCTGACATATCCGGAGGGCTGAGATAGCGCGCCTCTTCTAATACGCGGGCAATGATCCTCGATGTCTTGGCCTTCCACTTGTCCGGCTTGTCGAGCAGTTGAAGCTCTTGGTGGATCAAACAGAACAATCTAGCCTTAAAGACGTTTTGCATTACCCGATCAGCCTCGACCTCGGCACTCCAGAAATAGTGTCCCAACAGCCAGAGATGCGTATTGTCTTGCGGGTGCTGATCGCTGGGCAGATGTGAATCTATCGCCTCTTTTAGCCCCCTCTCATATCGAGGCATAACCCGACCCCCTGAAGTCTGGACAAACTCGGCCATCCTCTCTGGTGAGGCACTATAGGTTGAGCTGTGCCAAAGCTGACGACAAGAGATGACCAGCATATCGAAATCAGACATTTATATATCTTGCTCCGCTGCATTAGCGCTATAGGGTTGCGGGCTACAAGGATCATCTTCGGCAACCATCTGCCCATCAAATGTCCAATATTGGGTCACTATCCGCACCGGATCGCTTTCCAAGCCCTCACCGCGCCGCAAAATGGTTGTCTCTATTAGCTGCACAACTCGTGCAGAATCCATTGTTTCTGGAAGGTACTCACTCATAACTATTCATCTGTCTCTAACTAAAATTGTAAACGTCCGCTCATCTGTTCGAAGCCCTGCGGTTGTAATCTGATTAACTAGCTCGTAGGTTGTGCCATCTACTCCACCGGACAACCATATTGTGGCGCCTGTGGTTGTATTGGTGTCGGAGTCCTTGGTTATACCTGTCTGGACGGTCCAAGTGCTTGTGGCTATCGTATCTCCGTCTAACCATGTTGTCCAATCTACAATATAATCTAGGACCGCCGCTGGGTCCTTATCGTCTAAAGCTGTAAATGCCATATCTTTTACCCTGCTAAATTTGTTCTGTTGCTTAACGAGACAGCATAGTCTCTATTATAGGCTCCAATAGACATACTTCGGTCCGATAAACCAAAACTTATTAGCCTTGTGGATGCTTCTGTTACTGCTGTTCTACCGGACGCTAAAACATAAACCACCCGTCCGTCTGGAGTAACCGCCGCCTCCCCGCCTAACCTTGGAGAGCTTAACTCAGTCCAACTCTCTATATTTGTTGCTGTAAATGTATGGACCTGTCCAACAACCGGATTAGTAACTTCCGTGGTCATCTCTAGGTTGTTAGCTGATAGCGCATGATAAATGGCAAGGGCTGGAGTTGTTAGCTCTGTGGCGCTTTCTAGGTTGTTAGCCAGTAGGTTGTAAATATGCCCTAATACCGGACTGCTAACCTCGGAGGTTGTCTCTATATCATTAGCCGCGAGACTGTGTGTCTGCCCTACCGATGGTGTAGACAGCTCTGTAGCGCTTTCCGCGTCATTGGCCGCTAATGTATGGACCTGACCCAAAGCTGGGGCAGTTAGCTCTGTGGCGCTTTCTAAGTCATTGGCCAAGAGTGCGTCTTGGCCCACTACCGCCTCGGCTAGAGTGGGCGCAGTCATCTCTGACGCGGACTCTATATCGTTAGCCGTTAGGATATGGGCTTGACCGACAACCGGCGCAGTTAGCTCTGTGGCGCTCTCTAGGTCATTGGCTAATAGTGCTTGCTCTTGGGCTATTACTGGAGCGGTTAGCTCTGATACAGATTCAAGGCTATTTCCAGTTAGCGCATGGACTTGGCCTATACTTGGTGCGGTTAGCTCTGTGGCGCTTTCAATATCAAGAGCGGTTAATATATTGCTCTCGGAAACCTCTGGAAGGGTTAGCTCGGAGGCGCTTTCTAGGTCGTTCGCTAAGAGGGCGTGAACCTGTCCCACTGTAGGCGCCGATAGCTCGGTGGCGGATTCCAGATTATTAGCTGTTAGGCTATGCTCTTGGCCTATAGCTGGGCTGGTTAATTCGGTGGCTGCCTCTATATCGTCGGCGGTTAAGATACTAACGACAGCTATATCTGGTAGGGTTAGCTCTGTGGCGCTTTCGATGCTATTGGCTAATAGATCATGTATCTGCGCCAATACCGGAAGGGTTAGCTCTGAAGTAGATTCTATGTCATTAGCGGTTAGCGCGTGTTCTTGACCTATCGCTGGAGAAGATAGCTCCGAGGCGCTTTCCAGATCATCGGCCAAAAGATCATCAGCGACTACCGCCGCCGTATATGTGCCGGTGATCGCTACATAATCAACCGTAGCGGGGCCATCCCAACCCTTCGACTTGGTGACTGTCGAGTTTAACTCAACACTCGCCCCATCCCATGTAGCCTTTGAAGCGCCTGTATTTACATAGGCAAAGGCTGTGACGGATGACAAAACATCTGCGGTATTGGTAAAGGCTGTTGCTACATTAGCGAACGTACCCCCCGCATCGGCGGCGGCTAATATCGTGGCCCCATTAACAATTCGGATATTAAGCCCGAATGTATCATCTACATAAGTAGGGGCCGCGTAATCAACTTGCCACAACAGCGTGTCCATGCTGTCAAGATCGGCGGGCGTATCCCCTAGCGTAAAGCTCGCCGTATCAGTAGCAACAGACGTTGTAAAAGTATGGCGTGTGGCATCATTAGCATCTAGCGGTGAAGCTGGAACCAGTGTGCCTAGAGCCGCCATAAGATTACCCTATAAAACCAAGCTATTAAGCTGGGTCGCGGATAGTTATATCAATCGCGTCAAGTGTAAACGTGTTAAGGTTCGTCACTGCCTGAGAGGCAGACAAAGCGCCCGCCGCAATCAAGACAGAGGCTCCATCAGTTAAAGCCCACCATCCGGCGGTCTGTGTGGCGGTTACGCTGCCCGCAGTAATGGCCGGGATAGTGACCCTGCGCCCATCGGTTGTGCCCGCAATTGTTGCCCCGGTATTAACGGTCGCGTTCCCACAAGACTTCGTGCTTGTAGCTTCCGCGTAAGTGGTTGGCTCTGACGTGAAACATATGTCCAACCGCGTGCCGTTGGTGTCGGCATAGTCTAGCCCTTGATCAAAAACCTCGGGATTAATATATGGCATTTATTGTATCTCCAATTTTCGTTTTTTGCTTAATTCTTATGGCTTCGTTAATAGCCCAGTCTGCTAAATATGGGAGGAAGACCTTAGCTGCCGCCCCCTTAAAAATTCCACTATGCCCTCTAGCCTTAGCCGGAAACCCTACCATAGAGTTAAGGCTGCCGACGTTTAGGTCGTTGCCAGTGTACCCGGTTCGCCCCATCTGCCCCCAATTTCTAGAAACAACTAGCTCCGGGTTAATTTTGTTAAGGACCCAAGTTAGTATTTTACCATGCCTCACCACCCAATCGTCTGGATTCCAAACAACACAAACCTTCTCAGCGTCCGGACTTGGGTTTATATCGCTAGGCAGTGCTGGCTGTATACAGACCGCGACGCTTGGCGAGGCTTGATACTCATCCCACGCCATCCGCAGAATGGTATTCCCGTTAGAGTGGGCTGTAACTATAACAGTGTGCCCCTCTTCCTGCCCTGTTAGTATAAATTCTGCCAGCCTGTTGGCTGTGTCTCGATTAATCTTGCGAGCCTCGCGGAGCGTGTCGGCGTGATAAACCAGAGCAAAGGACCGAACCCCCTTTGCATCAAAAACCTCGTCCATCTTCCCGGCTGTGTGCCGGTAGTCGTTCACATTATACCCGTGTAGATGTATCGCGATTATGCTCATTCTGTGACCACCGTGACCTGAGCGTCAACTTCAACCATAACAATCGTACATCCGCATAGAGAAAGCAAGACGGACAGCACTATAACTTTCATAACCTAACACAGCTCAAAATGGACTAAATCGTCAAATCTATTATCAGAGACAATCCAGTTTCTATTCCAGTCACCGCCCCATCTAACCTCGTGAGAGATTCGCCCTTGAGTTTTTAGCGTTTTAGCTATGCCAAGAACATAGCCAGCAAACAGAGTAAATCGCTCGCGGTCATTCCAGTCTATTGGGTAAGGCGCTACGTCTACAGCCATGGATGGCTCTTTGTTATGCTTTGAGTCTGGCCAATCTGTCTGAGACCGCTTAGAAATGAAGGCTTCGCTTTGGTCTTCTTTTGTTCGCTCTCCACAGATAATGGAGCAATCGAAAACCTTAACCACCTCCTCCATCAAAACAATTAGGTCTGTGTGGCAAGTGTCGAGCCTATCTTGTGAGGTTTCGCTAAAAGATGGCACAAATTCACTCCGGTTGATAGGATTTAATCATCTGCTCTAGGCGGCGATGGTCTTCTCTCGCCTCTGATCGTGGGTATCGGTCCTGCGTTTGCTTCATCAGGTTGTGCTGTACGTCAATGACTGACTGAATGGTTTTATCTGTGGAGCGCATCCACTCGGTAGCCCCCGCGTTGTACACTTGTAGGTCCACAAGCTGGGATAAGGTGGTCCCCATTCTCCCTATATCTGACTCTATGTTCGCCAATCTAACGTCCACCACCGCCAAAGCCACTTTGGACGCCATTATGGTGGCCAGTGTTCCCGCTGCTAAAAAAGAAACTGTGTGGAGTATCACGCTTTTAAGGACAGCGCGATTTGGCTCGTTATTCTGGTCCATGATATTGCCTTTAGTTATATAGGTTGTAAACTGATATTCGTTTGCCTATTGTACTAGATGCGGGCACAAAAAAGCGCCACAGAAGGGCGCTCGGGTTATTCTTTAATGTCTTGCGCTATCGTCAGTCCTCGCAGTTTTCGCAAATAGTAGGATGTTTGGCCGCCAGCTCTTCCTCTGTCGGCGGTTTGAACAACTGAGAAGCCTCGGCGCAAATCTCTTCATAGAGTAGCGTCACATAATCCCTAGTAACCTTCGGCATGGTGTCATCTACCGCCTGTAGAGCTTCATAGAATCGATCTACGAGGCTCTCGTTGGATAGCGCCTTGTCAGCTAACAGTATTAATAACGGATCTTTCATTATCTTCATCCTCTAGGGCTATCAATAGGTCGATGTAGTGCTTAATCTTCTCCAAGTCTTCTACCCCGTTTTTATTCCTCCACCGCGTAATGTACTTAACAACGCAGCCCTCAATATAACCTAAGCTGTTGGCGTGGATGAATTGTATTGGCTGAATGGCGAGGTCTTTGTAGTGACCCCCTCCGACTTGTGTGTCTAGTGCGCTCATAGTGTCCGCCTGTTTGCTTTCCTCTTCCAATGAAGCGCTGGTGGTCGCCTCGTGGTCCGCTATTTTGCTTCTGTCGTAGATCATGCTTTCACCTTAAATCTAATATCTTCCCCGGTATCTTTGTGCAAAACAACACAACTCATAGACCGCTCTGCTCCATAGCCTGAATTACTGTGCCAAGCATCCGGCGGAGGCAATACGCCCCAAGACTCGAAAAGCATCCCTCCGATTTCTTGGGCTTCTTTATGATGGATGTGCCCCGTCCAGCCGAAACGATGAGGACAGCGGCCCCAAGAATCTGACAGGTTTTTTGTTGTTGCTTGGTAGATACGCTCGGCTTTTATTCTGTCGCCGTGGTGGATGACGATTAGATTTTTGCCAAATTCAAAATGGATAAACTTGTTAAAGTTATCCATAACATTAACCCGCTCCTCTTCGTAGAAGTAAGCCCGGACCACTTCATTCAACCCCAAGGCACTATCTGGGTCGTGATTACCCCTAGCATTAATAACAATAACCCTCTTATGCTTCTCTAGCATCAATGTAACAACAGCCTTTAACAGTAAGCCCGCCATTCTGCCGACCCTGCCCATTCTTCCATCTACATCCAGCGGAGCGCCGGAGGCTGGGGTTTTGTTTGTGGTGTCGTTCGCGTGTAGGAAGTCTCCCACATTAATTAAGGCGCCCGTCTCTGAGGCTGGAGACCTCGCTATCAACTTGCTGGCCGTCTCAATCAATAACCGCTCTGCTATCTCTGTATCGTAGTCTCCCTGCCCAGTCTCCTCCCCCCAAGCGTACATCCCAAAATGATGGTCACCAATCAAATAACATGACATTAAGTCCGCGTTGCTCTCTTTGGGGATCTTGGCTGGCTTGTATATGCCCCTTAAATCCTCTCTAAAGGCTTCCACCATACCTTTCTGTATCTCGGCAAGGGCTACCTTCTCAGGCTCTTGTATATGCCATTGGTAGCCTCTAGAGCCATCCTCAAATTCAACTTGCTTCGCTGTTGATACCCTTTTGGTGGTAAATCCGGGAGCTGTTGGCCTGTTGATGTCTTGTCCGGGAGCGTAGCCCATCTTAGCTGCCCTAGCCTTTAGCTTTCTAACCGACTCGCTTACTGTCTGGTGTGTAACTCCCAAGACTTTTGCCGCCTTGTGGCAACTTCCGGATTCACAGACGGTTTTATATATCTCAGCCTGTCGCAGATTGTGAGCATAACGCAACAATGTTTGATCGTATGTCATGGAGAGGGAGCCTTTTGTAGGTCTTTGATTTTATTAGAATAGGTCAATGCTACACCAATAGCGGCCCAGATATCAGACCTTATGCCAAAAAGTGGTCCTTTTTCTTTTTTAGTCCCAATCTGTGGAACCTTGCCTCCGCCCGTTGCTGGGAATCTATCTATAATTGCTTGCCTTATATTGGAGTCTTTGGCCCGCATGGTGTGGCATAAATACATTTTCACATCTTTACGGTATACCAGAGCCGGAGCCATCATCTGTGCGCCTATGATTGTCTCGTAGAATCGGCCAATCCAGACGCAAGTATCGAAAACAGTAGCGCCAACCGGCATCCCGTAGGACGCTATCATCTCTATAGCGAAAAGCGTTTGGCTATCTTGCTGGACATTTAGATAGTCTAGAAGCTGGCCGTTTTCGACCTTATCCGCCTCTAAGACTGTGTGTGTGGCCTCATCATAAGCGGCGTATGCGCTGTGGATATTACCCGGGTCTATCCCGACAATAATCATAAGACCTTAACCAATCCCTGTTCTACAAATCTGCGGAGTGTTCTGGTTTGAGCCCTTCTCATATACCATTCTGAATGTTCGGCATATTCGCTGGAAGCCTTCCTCCCGTCTATAGCGTCATGGCAAGAGTAACAACCATACGCCGAGCTAATATCGTCTGACTTTTTCCCCATTCCCTTAGACTCGTCTGGCAAGTGACAGAGGACCACCGTCTCCTCGTTGTAGTTACAGACGCCCACGATGTTAAAAGTACACTCTTCGCCCTTTGCGGACTGCTTTAGCTTCCTGCTTTTAATAGCCATCTTTTAGCCCATACTGTTCTGGTGAGGTTAGATTATATTTAGTACCCATTTCCATAGAGAGGGCGCTCAAATATAAAGCCATTTGCTTGGTTCCCATTAAACTGGTCACGGGCACTATGGGCATAATCTTGTCCACTATTGTCTCGTAGCTTGGGCGCGACACCGTAGCCAACTTCCAGAAGGCGGAAAAAGACTCATCCTCCAGCATGATGGGAAGACCATAGCGCTGCTTGCATCTGCACTTTATCTGGAAGGGCGTATATTCTTTCCCCTGTTCTGATATGTCCAAGTACCATTTATGGCTCAGTCTGTTTTGCGCGTCGCTGCGCTTAAAGTCATAAGGGCGGAATTGCACATAGTACGGTTTTTTCGGGTTTATATCACAAGAGGCTATAGCGGCAACAGCGTTGGCCTTTGCCGCCTCGCTCGTTAATATCCAAAATTCTCCCTGCATTACCACCCCTTGTTCTTTTTCTGAATGCTAATAATGGCCATATCGACCTCTATCGCCTTATCCTTGCTCATTCCCTCGACCTTCGGAGCAAAAGGCTTCCATTCGACCAGCCCAAAGTGCGAACGGGTCGAAGGGAGTTTCAGATATTCCGTTTTTAGCTTGGCGGTCATCCTACGCAGATCGCCCGGGGTCTTTTTGCTCGGCTGCTCCACCCGGTTAATCCTCAACCGACGAGAGGCACTCGTCCACTAGCCCATCAATAACATCGCTACTTAAAGCAAAAAGAATATCGTACTCCCCATATAAGCTGGCGTGTTCCAACTCAACAGACGCCTCGCACCCCGGATAGTTATGAGTCTGCTCTTCTTTTGGCCGATACCAAAACCCTACAACCATAGGTATCTCGTCTTCTCCAAAAAAAGTCGTTATTGTGTTATCCATTAGTTATGTCTCCGTCCAAGCCCACCCCGGCCTTCTTCATAATTAACCGAATCCAACCCGAGTCCACCCCAGCCAGCTCCGCGTGATAAATATCTCCTTGGAGATAATCAACCGCTGATCTTTTCCTTTTACCTCTGAGACTCTTTCCCGTGGAATCCACTATAGCCATTGCAACAATAGAGAACATCAACTGGCCCTCTGGAGTTTTGGGAAACTGGTAGCGGATTCTCCGACAAACGGCGCGGGCTCGGTCCTTTTTTTTCACGAATAAGACCCCAGAGCGCGCAAGGTTTTAACCACCCCGGACTGGACTATCTGCCAATGCTCATATCCGTCAGGGATTCCAAATTTCTTATCGTAGGCCCTACCCGGATAGCGGGCTACTAGAGCGACAGCCAAAGCCTTCTCTCTAGTAGATCTAGCCGCCAGAGGGAAACAGTCCACACACTGGCTCGAGTAAAGCCTTGTCGGGTGTAACACAAACCGGCTTAAGTGCTTCTCTTCATCGCAAGCGTCGCAAACTTTCGTCTGATTCGTCATAAAACCCCCAGTAATGATAAAAACAACATTCCAATAACCACCCCAATAAAAACTCTCGTCCAACTGATATCAATCATTACACTATCCCCCTCGGGTTTACATACCATTTGCTAATCTAGGTCGTTAATATTAAAACAAGGGACTTTCCCCCGCCCCACCCAATAGTCTCTAGGCTGGTTAACCCCTCGACTGGAGCTATAAGCCTTATATGCCTTACAAGCTAAACCCTCGCTAGAGCAAAGCGCATAGCTCTCGCACTCATCACAAGGGCCTTCCGTTGTCTCTGGTTTTAGCTCTTGACGAAAGGACCCGTCTGGCGTCCTCATCTCTAGTTTTCTGATTGGCCTGTGCATTGATAAATTCATAATTAACCCCTTAAGTATTTAAATAATAATTGCTGGCCCTCTGAGTAACCCCTAGCATCTGCTAAGGAGACCTCCCTTTCTCGCGGAGTCATCTCAAACCATTCCCCGGTCTGCTTTAGGCCGTCTATATAGCCCTCTAAAAATTCTATGGTCGGGTCTGTCATGCTGATGGGTAGTTGTAGCTGCAAGCAACCAAGCAATCCTCGTGAACCTCACAGGTTACAGTTGGTGGATTATCCTCGTAGCAAAGAGTACCGACACAGCCCAACCCCATAATAGTTGTGACCCCGTTAGGAAGTCTGTAGACACCGGGTGAGACTTCGACCATAGGAAGTTCGACCAAGGGGTAAAAACCTGTAGTATTGAAAGTATTCATTTCATTCACCTTTTATTAAGTTAATATGTACAGATTACCAACTTGCTAGGAAAAGACAAGAATTATTTTACCTAACCATGCTTTTTAACTGCGACAACCGGGCGCGGCCTTTTGCTGCTTTTATGTTTAGGTGCTTAATATAACCAAGGACCTCGGCATTTGGCGGAACCGCCACCCCTTTATATCTGTCTGCCGGGAATACCCCAAACTTGTACCTATATTTGTGTGCGGCCCATCCTTCCGCGTAGCCCTTATCTCTCCCGTAGTGGGCTAACATTTGGAACCATTCGCGCTGCTTTCCGTCCCTTGCTCTCTCTAGCTCTTGAAGCTCTCCGGGAGAGACCACAACCTCTTTCGTTATGACAATCTCGTGGCCGCAGTCCATGCATCTTAATCCAACCATAATAGCCCTACATCTTGGGCACTCGTTGGGCTTTGCCTCCTTGGTTTCCTTTGTTAAAGAGCTTTCTTTATAAGTCTCACCCTTGTGTAATTCATCTGGGACAATATCCTCAACAAAACCATGGCGCAGAGTGTTCCCCGCGTGATCTAAAATAATGGCGTTATCTTTACCATCAGACACTCGCATAACTCGGCCATACTTTTGGACGTGTCGGATTAATGATTTAGTCGGGCTCGCGTCGATAAGACAAGACGTGGTAGGGCTGTCCCAACCAGTGTCGAGAAGAGTACAACAAGACAAGATAAGGAAGTCCCCGGCGTCGTGCTGGGACAAAATAGACTGCCTATCTTCTGGCTTGGTGTAAGCGTCAATATGGACCGCTGGGACCCCTTCCTTCCTGAATTGGTCCACGATGTATTTAGAGTGCTTTATGGACTGAGCAAAACAGACGGTTTGCCTGTTTTCGCCCTTCTGCTTCCATGTCTTAACAATATCAGCAACAAGGCTAGGCTTATTAACCCGCTCGGTTAACTGCTTCTTGTCGTAGTCGATAATCCCGTGGGCCTGTTTAATGGTCTTAACGCCTTCTAGGTTTGGGACCTCACCCCCATAGTATTTAAGAGGAGCCAAATAACCTTTCTCTACCAGCTCGTAAGTCGTTATAGGGACAATAAGTTTTGTAAAATACTCACCAAGTCCTTTGCTGTAGGGCGTGGCTGACAGGCCAATAAAAATGGCGGCGGTGTATGTGTCCATCATTTTTTTGTGGTACTCGTAGAGAACGTGCGCCTCATCTACCATAAAAAAGGCGCAGTCTGGGAGCTTGGGCCTCCTTGCCAATGTTTGGACGCTCGCAATTTGGACTAGGGCTTTATAGTCTGCCCTTTCGTGTTGACCTTGGACGACGCCGGGAGCCATTCCAAATCCGTCGAAACAGGCCATTGATTGCTGGACTAGCTGTATTCGGTCTGCAATAAAGAAGCCCTTTTTTCCTTTCTTCCGGCCCTCGTTTAGCATATACGCGGCGAGGATAGTCTTCCCAAAGGCACAAGGCGCGGCCAACATTATCCGCCTATGCCCATCCCTTACAGCCTGACATATTTGCTCGTATCCGTCCTTCTGGTGGTCCCGTAGTTTCATTCTAAACCCCTTTTTTAGGCAATAGGTATCACTAGAAGGGTCTCGGTTAACCTACCCAGTTAGCGTCTATTCTCTATTGTCTTAACGCAATCAAACTTATCAGGACATAGTTTTTCGTCTTACCGGACGCCCAGACTGGTAATGCCAGTCAATCACTATTTAACCTAGAATCCTGTTTATATCCTCATCATCGGCTTTGCTCGGCCTAGAGTGTACACCCCTTCTAATCCATAACTCTTAGAGTTATTTCGCCGGGTCCCTTTCGGTATAACGGCTGGTGCGTTGTTTGCGGTAATGGCGTTATGTTTGCCTGTTGTTGTTTTTGGTGTCGGAGCTACTTATTTGTTAACGCAGAAAATAGACCGCCTCGAAGCTGCGTATTAATCTTGTGAATGACGTGTTCTTTTACATCAATCTAACTTATAATGCGTGGGTAGATGTTTATCACCCCTTCATCTGCACCCCTTCCCGGGTTGCTCCCGGACAAAACGCCCCGCCTTGTGTGGGGTTTTTTGTGTCCGGCCGCAGATGATAACCCAAGCCAGCATAACGATCTAGCCCATACCATATTTAGTCTCGTAGGCCGATATGAGTTTGGCCCATGACTGACGTTGCCATACATTATTAATAGCCTCTCTCGTTACACCGAAGGGCCCCATTAGATCACGGCAAGGGACCCTCCCTTTTAGCTGCCAGACAGCTAAAGCCTCCCGAGCCGAAAGCATGGCTCTGGGATTAGCCTCTACCCCATCAGCAAAGGACACGTCTAGCCGATAGCCGTCAACCCACTCCTCCGGCGTTTTAAAGTCGGTAGAGATGCTGGGGTCTTGCTGTTCCAGCCATCGCATAAACCCGCTAAGGACTTTATCTGGAGCCTCGTAGTCCCACAGATGGCTTCCCTTCCCCGACGTGCGCTTGATTCCATGCGGCCCAGTCTCGGTCGAGTAGCGGCACTCCCTCATAAACTGCTTAACGGCTTTGGCCCGCCTTGGTCCAGCCCTCACGGGACTAGCCACCCGGCGGCCATAATTAACATTAGCCCGCCAAGGACTAAACCCGACACAATTGCATAGAGCGTATCTAGCTTGCGAGGCGCTGGCTGCCTGTCAACCACAGGATGATAGAATTTATTGCCTAGTGAATATTTCATAGTGCCGCCCTCTTCTTGTTTGCTATCTCAATTTTTTCGGTTAATAAGTGCCATTTAGAGGCGAAAATAGGCGCTCCAATCTGTCGCCTGTCTTTATCTATACAATCCACCGGGTAAGCCTTAAACAGCTTATGATCGTACAGATTTGCCTCTAAAACGGACCAAACTACACCCTCTTGCGCCTCTGTGTAACTGCAATAGAAAAAACTGTTATATGTGGCCATTAGTCTTCTACTCCTATAGCCCGCTCTATGTCGTCCGAATAATAATTTTCTGCCTGTTCCCGTAGCAGTTTCCCTAGCTCCGCGTCGAGAAGTCCGCCAGCACAAAGACAAATAGCGATGCTTTCAGCCTTTATGCCATCTATTAAGGCCATGGCCTCCCGAGCAACACCCCTAGCCTGTTCGTCCATCCGCAACATATTGGTGTTGAAGTCGTAACGAATACCGTCTGGGCCGATAGCCTCCCAAACACAGTCGGCGTCCTGTAGGATAACCCTTAAATGTCCTCTAAACTCTCCATCCTTTTCCATATCGTTCCCCTTGGTTTGTGTTTAATAGAGAGCCCACTATAAACTAATTATAAAAAAGCACATTACAAAATAATGACTAAATTTACAGTTTTGGTCTTCATTTATGTCTGGAATCCTGCGAGCAATAGGGTTAATCTGGGCCCGTTAAATTAAAAATCAGCAAAAAAAGGGGAATGTTATGAGTAGTAAAGCAGCTCTTTGGTGTTCTGATAATTCGGAACCAGCACCAAAAGAAAGTATGGCTCAGACTGCCATCCGAAAAGCAACATATAGGGCGGCGTCAGATATGCGCGAGGACGGCCCCAGAAACCCATTTGCCTTTGATACGGCGGAATACTGGGCCTATGCTAATGAAGTAAACAGAGCCTTTACAGAAGACTTGAGGCGGGCTATATGATAACCAGCGCGACACTATCGGAAATAACCTCCGCCCTCCTTGCTGCTCAAAAAGAGCTAGGCGGCGTTAAAAAGGGCTCATCTAATCCGTTTTTTAAGTCAACCTATGCCAACTTTAATGCTGTCCTAGCCGAGGTAAAGCCGGTCTACAGCCGACACGGGCTAGTTATAATCCAGTCTCCAGTCTCAGATGGCAGCATGGTTGGTGTAACTACTCGGGTGCTGCACGAGTCTGGCGAGTGGATAGAAGGGACGATCACTTTGCCGTTAGCAAAGAGTGACCCACAATCTGCTGGGAGCGCTATAACGTACGCTAAACGGTACGCTCTGCAATCTATGGCCTTACTCCCTAGCCTAGACGACGACGCAGAGCAATCGATGTTTAGGGAGCCGGAGTCTGTAGATGTTAGACAAGTGGAAGAAATAACCAATCTTGCGGCGCTCGCTGGCGTTGAGGTTTCGGCCATTTGCTCCGGTTATAAAGTTATGGCGTTAGCCGATCTGCCCAACACGGCATACTCCGGCATTGTTAAAACCTTAAAAGAGAGAGCATCATTATGAGCCTTTCTCTGTACGAGATGACCAACGATATAAAAATACTAGCGCGCCTTGTTGAGTCTAGCGACGAGATAACGCCGGAGGTACTAGCTGACACTATGGAAGGCATGAGAGCTGAGTTTAGCGAAAAAATTAACTCAGTCTTAGTGGTGCGTCAGAATTATGTCAGAGAGGCGGAGATGATGGACCGCGAAATAGACAGGTTATCCTTATTGGCTGAAAGGGCCACCAAAAAGGCTACGCAATTAAAGCAATACGTTTTTGACTCAATGCAAGGCGCAAAAGTAGATAAGGTTAATTGTGCCCTGTTTAAAGTAACACTCCGAAAAGCATCAAAGAGACTGGGCGCAATAAACGAGGACTTAATTCCTCCTCAATATTGGAGAATTATTCCAGAGACGAGGGCGGTTGATAAAAAAGCATTATTGGAAGCCGCTAAAGAGAACCCGATCAAAGGCGTTGACGTTATAGATGGCGTCCGTTCATTAACAATTAAATAAGGTATTTATTATGAGCAAAGTAGGCGTAACACTTAAAATTAACGTAAAAGAGATCGATAAAGCTAGGTTATTTAATGGCCAGAAAGGTATCTATTTAGACGCAACCGTTTTTATCGATTTAGATCAATTAGACCAATATGGTAATAGCGGAATGATTACCCAAGACGTTAGCAAGGAAGAGAGAGACCAAGGCGTAAGAGGTAATATTCTCGGCAACGCTCAAGTATTTTGGAAGGACTCTGGCCAGCCCCCACAAAAACAATCGCAGACGGAGCCAGCTAACACCGGGCGCGCCTCAGACTATGATGAAGACGTGCCATTCTGACAAGAGCTAACGATATAGAAGGGGGTGCGGTATGAGGCCCCCATATACTCCGAGAGGGCCAAGAGCATATATTAAATCGCAGCTTCTGCTGCCAAGCTATAGAATGTGGCTGCGTTGACTAGGTTGTCCACTTCGGCAGAAATCCAGTTAGCCGATAATGCTTCAAGTCGCAAGTAGACAAAAGCAATATCACCATTCCATTGTGACGAGCCACTCCCGGCATTTCCTACAACAAATGTGTCATTGTTAGACCCCATCGCAGTGATTGTTGAGTCAAGGGCATCAGTTACACCATCCAGATAAAGTTCTTTCTCAGTCGTTCCATCCCATACACCATGCCAGCGGTAATCTGTAGCAGCGACAACAACCGACCCGTCATTCCATGAGTTGGAAACATCCCAGTTAGTCCAAAAATCTGAGCCTGTGTTGTGAAACCCCAAGTTACAGCGACCACTGTTACTTCCTATCGTTTCAAGGTAGCCCAACATCTGCCGGTTTGCGCCGGTCTGATCGTCGAGATGGCCACTAGCCGACATCGTGAAAGTCGTGCTACTACCGACAAGGTTGGTTACTCTGGCCTCAAAGTCTGCGGCCATAGCCAAGCCGCCGCCCCAGCCTTTGGCGTTTGAGACATAGCTGGCAGACCCTGTATTAATAACAAGATCATTGTTTCCTGACCTATCTACCAGATCACCCTTGAGCAGATAGACAAGCTCGTAGTCTTGCCATGTGTCGTTTCGTCCGTTCGCAGCACCAGCCGCAAGCGCCTCAAAGCTACTACTCCCATACTGTATCTTCCAAGAGTTAGAGCTTCCGGTTAAAACCGTGTCTCTTAAAAATAGTGTCCCCGTCTCTGTTCCTGTGTCAATCCACACTAGATCAAAAGGAATGGCGGCATCGCTTGCATTTACAACACGAATATCGCCACCATCGGCCTTTACTTTGGCCCAAAATCCGGCACTCATGCCCGACAGATCAACACCCACAACAAAGGACGTGAGGTCTGACGACACCTTTCCCGAGGCGATGGTGATGGTCTGCTCGTGCGTGTTTGGGTATAAGAGCGGGGGTGGACTATACCGACCCAGTGTTGTACTCATAATCAGACTCATATTACAGCGTCCCTCCAGACTTTAACCATACTATCTTCGCCAGCTTGATGATGATTGCATTTGCACTAGCAAGGTCTGTTGAATTCGTGTTTATGTGAGCTTCAATGCCATCAGGCCCAAGAGCCATAAAGTTCTGCAATAGAGTATCTGCACGAACCCCGTCTTCTACCGCTTTAGCGGCCGCGTCCTCGATAGCTTGCGCCGCTTGCGCGTCTAGCTCTGCCTGAGTGAATTCAGGCTCCGGTGTATTGCCTTCTGCTATCCATTCTTGGACTGATTGCCAGTGACGATTACTGGGAGCATTCGGGACTGATAGTGAGCCATCGACTAGATAGCCCTCTGCTTGTAATTTAACTGTTTGCATATCTATAACTCCGAATCTGCTGTCCAAGCTATTAAATACCTACCCTGCGCGCCAGATGTACCACCTGTTGGGTAATGCCCAAAACTATCAACAAGGGTTGATGTGACAGCGGCCGCCCCTGTAAAGTTGATAAGGGCAGACCCAGTGATTCCGAGAGTTGGGACTGATCTTTTTATAACAGTATATGAGGTAGATTCTGCGCCCGCTGTTGTATTCACTATAGCCCCAGACCTGTACGCGTTACCTTCCTCATAATACCTCTGACACAACTGTAATTCTTCACCAATACTCCGGTGCTCGAAGCCAGTTGCTACGGAGCCTTTTTCTAGCTGGACCTCCGTAATCTCCAAAAGAGTGCCAAGCGTGTTATTGGTAGCAACATTATTTTGATAAATAAACACCCCTACGTTTGCGGCGCTTGCTGTATCGACAGACACCCCGTCAATCGAAATCCGCGTCCATGTAGACGTAACGGCTAAGTCGGCATCAACATTTTCGGCTGTCCAGTTAGCCACTAGAGTCGGGCGTGCTCCTTCTGCGTTCCAAGTGCTTACGACATCACTGGTCACTGTGTCGGCTGTGCCATCCCAAGCAACAACAACCGCGCGAATATCTGACAGTTTCGTGGCATCACTCACCCTTACATCAAAAGACAGAGAAACCGTGTCACCAATAATGCCGCGGAGGTTCCCGTTTTCAATGACCTGAAAGATGCCAAACTTTTTGGAGACTGTTTCAACGTCTAGCCTTATATAGTCGGCATTCCCTGAAACCCCACCCCCGGATTGGCTTGTTACATCGACAACATCATTACCGTCTGACAATAGAACCCACCGGTCCAGAAGGTATGTATCGTCGCTGTTCAGTGGAGAGGTAGTGCTGTCGAACGTCACCCCTCTCTGCTGGACATTAAAGCCGCCATTAAATAGAGCGTTTTTTCTTGCCGCAGTCGCCCCGCCCCCGGCCTGTTCTGCCCAAGCCGTTCCATTGAAGCTAACCCACGCGGCGCTAGTCTTCTCGTAAACAGTAGCCCCAGTTGAAGGCGCTACAAACTCATAAACGTCAGAACCAACATGAATCGCAAACTCTGTTTCATGCGTGGCCCATGTTCCCGTCGCTGTTGCTAGTGGAATATAAACAGCACCCACTGCTGGAGTCGCTGGTGGTGCGGTCAAAGCGTCATCTTCAACTGCCGATGGTAGCCAATTATTGCCAATCAGACCCCACGCGTTCGGGCTTCCTGCTGTCTCTTTTATTATTGTGACTTCTTGCGTTGGGTCTGCCCATAGCGAGACACCGTCAAGCGTGTCCGTCCCCTCTAATCCCACCAACACATTGCCGCCGCCATCATTCCTGACGAGCAAGTGAAACCCGGCATCGAGTGCCTCTGTTGAGGTCTGCGGGACAGTTATTGTGCAGTCTGAAGCAGAATTAAAGATCAATAACCCGCCATTATTTGCGACGACAGCGGTGTGCGTTGTTGCTGTATCTGGAGCAATGATCGAAACCGCAGCGCCACCACCACCAGCACCGCCAGCGATAGAAATAAGTCCATTAGTGGTTCCGTCAGAATAGAGTAGTTGCGCCTCGGCAACAGGGATGGCAACCGTGGTGGAGCCAACTATCACCGATAGAATGTCCGTCCCGTTATTGTGAACCACTATCAGCCGTTTAATAGCCTGAAGCGTTAAGTTTCTGGCAACAGCATTGCCTGAGCTTCTAAACAACACATAACCGCGATATTGTGCTGCGGTCAGTGCGACATTACCCGCAGACAAGTCAACAGAAAGGAAGTCATTAGTGGAGCTTTCTATTGCCTGAAAAGCCGCGTTAGCCGTTAAATATTGGTTGACCTGACCCGTCGCTAGCTCTGTTATACCTAAAATTGGTGTGGTTGCCATTAAACTGTCACCTCTGAAACAAAGCCCCGTCCGACCGTGGCTGATATTTGATAGACCCTAAACGTAAGGGTTGATTGATTGCCACCAAAGTCTGTCGTCTGGTCGGCGCTTGTGTAAGTTACTGCATTCGTTACCGCTGTTAGTGTTCTTACCACTGTCGCCCCGTTCATTATATCAATCTCCCAAGACTCCGAGGCTTCCCCAATTAATCTTTCTACGCCGGTAGTCCACCAACTGGTAGATAGTCTGGAGCGCCTTGTCCATGAGAGGTCCCAATCGGTAGCATTAAGGACGCCGGTTGTGTTGATTGGAGATAATGGCTTAAGGTTTACACCATCATAACTAAAAGCAGTATTTGACACCGCGTCTATATCTTGCGCTGTGGTCAGTCCTCTATAGATACGGTCCACCCCTAGATAGTTAACATCAGCGTTAATAAAGGCTATATCAGCGTCGGATAGAAAAACAAACGTATCGTAATCTTCGTGCAGCCCGGTGGCCCACTCTGTTCCTTTTAGTCCTCTAACTAGCGTGTCTAGCGTGTAAGTGCCGTCAGCGTTTAGTGTAGCATTAACAAACCTACATAATTCCCATCTCCCATCGACACCGTAGGCGAACCAATTTTGCCCCGTCATCATCTGCACCTCGGTAACAGATGAGAGTGTCATTCCGGAGCTATAAAGGTCAACAATCAAAGAGCTATCCCGGTCGATCACGTCCCCAGCGTGTACCGCTAGAGGCGCATCTACCAATCCAGTCACAACAGACGCTCCAAACCCTTGAATGGGCTTCCAAGTCTGTCCGGCATCATTGGACCGAGCAATAACCCCACCCGGCCAAGTGCTGCTAATTCCGCATAGAGCCGCCGGATAGCCATAGCCGTCATCTTGGTCCCTAACCAAAGGGATGTCCAAGAGAGTCATAATAGCGTCCCCAGAGTACGCGATGGTTCCGGTGGGAGCAGTCCCTGTGGCGCCTACCGCGTTTGGAGTATATACGGCGGAATCGTTCGCAACAGCTTCAACCTCTAGCCGCCCGTCGTCAAGGTAGCCAATAGCCGTTAATCTAAGCTCTAGTGTTGCGTATGGCGCAACAATCGTTATCACGTCCGCTGGCTGTAGGTCGTTATAAGTATGTGGCAAGGTAAACGAATAAGAGTCCCTTTCTACCCACTGGGTATACTGGATAATTTCAGCCAATCCCGCCGCCTCGTCTGGCGTAAACACGATTGGAAAATCTAGCTCCATAATATGGACTGTCGCAGAAGATCGGCGGTCTGGCGAGTCTTGTTGATTTATATCGTAATCTCTTGCGTCGTCTAGATGCTTAATAATTACACGCTGCGGCAATTCGCTGTCCATCTCGCGCTGGTGGTCGATAATCACGCCGCCAACACCCCGTCCAACTATTGCGTCGAGGTCGTCATAATCCACCGTTTTTACGGAAGCCTGTCCGCGTGGTACGCACTTAATCTGATAGCCGTCCGGGATTACGTCAAACTGATAGGCATCGGCTAAAGGCTGGAGCGATGACCTAATGGACTGAATGCCAGACGTTCTAAAACCTCGGACCGTATCAGACAAAAGGGAAACATTAATATCCGCTAACTCTATTAACTCAGACCTGACCATCCGCTCGGACACCACATCAGAGAGAGGTTTTGTGCTAGTTGATATGTTGGGTAACTTCCAATGCTCTATAGAGCTGTAGGTCTGGCTAGTAATATGGCCGGTAAATCGGGTTAATATTTGCCCTGATACGGAGAAATCATTCCGCTCTAAGCTAGCGGTAGCCTCTAGATAGCCTATATCAATTTGGCCGGTGGCCGTTTCGTTGGTTGGGTCAAGCCCCCAAAACGTTGTTGGAGCGTTGGTGGGGCTACCCCCAACCCACAAGAGGCCGGTGGAATCGTCAAAATGTGCGCGGTTGACCTGAAGGGTGTAATTAATCCCAGAAAAAAGCGTGGTGGTATCTATGGTTTTAATTAAAACAAAGTCCGTGTCATAAAGGTCTACGGCGCTGTTTCTTACAACATAGGCGGTCCCGCTATTATCTACAGCCATAGCAAGTGGACTAGAAGCCACCGAAGCCTCTTGAAGGCTAAATTGTAATTCTTTATATATTTTATTAGATGTGTTGTTGTAGCCATAAAGAGTGTTGTTTTTATAGACCAATCGGCCCGAGCTGCCGAAAAAAGAGTCTCCTACACCATAATCAGCAAGCCATGGTTTCCAAGTTATAGGGAGTAAATAGGGCTCATCACCATGGCATACCGAGCGGGATGAGATGACGGTTCCACCAAGGAGGCTAACCGTGGGAATTTTCTGCTCCAGCCCAACATTAGTCCAATGATATGCCCTCGTCGCGTCTGTTGTCTCGTTGTGTAAAATAGAGCTTTCTGCGGTTAGATAGTAGGCGTTATGGGACGTTCCAGTATAAATGCCATAGCTCTCTTCTATTTGCTGGTGGCTTATATTAACTGCAACCTCGTCGGTCGCGTTGCTAATAAGCTCCACTTTGACTTGTGCGCCAGCAATAGAGTTCCCATGTCTAGCCAAGGGCCAGTCATACAAAACGATATAAGACATTCCTCTATAGGCTGGACAATTCCCCACCCCTAAGTCTGCCTCCATTCTTGGGTCTGGACTCTGTGAGTCACTCCCAACATAGAGCCTTATTTCTCCATCTGGCCCCGGCGTTGGCGTTGCTTCTAGTGCGCCGTTTAGCGTGTCTATGTTTCCACTGTTATAAAGTGGAGCCAAAGGGAATATCTTGTCCGATTCGATCAACGTCCCGACATCAGTGGCGCCTGTGTCTACTACCAAGTCAGCGCCCACCCATATACGCCGGAGCCCGTCCACTTGGTGGTCGGTTAGCCCTACCGCAAACGTAGCGAAATAAGTATAAGTTGTGGTTTCGCCACCACCTCCGCCGCCCTTACCGCCGGAGTCCTCTTTAGTTACAACCTCTTTTATCTGGCCGTTTTCGACCCAAAAGACATTACCGAGCGCTGAAATGGTTCCGTCAATGTCTGCCAGCCCGACGCCATAAGCCGCCGTTTGTGCAGATAAGTCACTTATTCTAGGCCCTTCTTGATCTGGCCCTGTTACCGGGTCTAGAGCGCCACCAATAGCCATCCCGATAGAAGCCCCACCGGGGCCGCCAAGAATGCCACCAATGACGCCACCAACTACCGACCCAATGCTAATACTGTCAGTCATTTTACAACCCTATAAACGTGAGTTAGGCAGTGCTTCCAAGAATTAAAGCTCTGCTCCACTACCCGCCCGGTGGCGTAATAGGCGTGAATAAGGGAGCTGCCCGTAAAAATGCCAATGTGTTGCGGTTCCTTTTTGATTCTAAACAAAACAACATCTCCAGCCTGTAAGTCTGACTTTCCAACCTTAACCAGATTTGGCTGATTTAATAGAGCCTCTTCTAACAGACCCTCGTATGGTCGTCGCGGATAGCCTTTCACATCATTACAGGCTAAACCCAGCCCATTAAAGACGTGAACCAAGAGCCCAGCGCAATCCAGCGCAAGGCCCGGGACCCTCCCTTGATGCCTAAACGGAGTCCCTATGCAGTCTCTGGCTAATTCTATTGCTTTCTGTTGCATCATTGGCCGTTATTTCCATGCTTGCTGTAGGCCGTGGATGTAACTAGGTCGGCAAACCCGCCATAATTAACAACATTACTATATTTAGTAAGACAGTCGCCGGAGCGCACCCCATTACAACCCGGGACCATATTATAAGTATCTCCAACTTGGATAGCGGAATATGCCGCCATATATTGGGTTATTGTACCACCCGCCGTATGTGTTTTTATCTCTTGAGACCTGAGCCCCGCGTTGTTGCCGGTTAGCCACAAAACTGAGCCATAGTCAAAATACCCAACAGCCTCAGCTCGACCTGAGTCCGCCCAGACTTTACTCGATGTAACGCTTGTCACCGTACCCGAAACTAGAAAGTCGGCTAAAGCTGGCCCGTCTGGAGCTGCTCTTGGCCCTGTACATCTTGACCTCTGGACTGGAAGAGTGTCTCCGTCTATTGTTTCGTCGAACAAGGTCCAAGGACATTTAGGCCCATACGTCCTTCCGACTGACTCGTTAAGTGCGTCTATTAAGTGCATCTTCTCAATAACATAGCGGTCATCTTGGAGTCTGGTTTTACCAAAAAGAAACTTACCTATTGGCTCCTCGTCAACAACTGGAGCGGAGAAGGAGGTCTTAAAAACGTACGCTTTCGCATTATCAAAGATGCCGGAGGTTAGTTGTGTTCTGCTTATTCCTGCCGCGTCGAAAATACCTTGTAAATCTATAACATCGGGAGAGAATGACGTGCTTGCCGCATAGGACGTGGGCTGGTAGCCCAAGTCCGCCCGGTATATGTCGCCATTACTCATGGTGATGGCGTGAGGATAAGCCGCGAGCCGGAGAATGGTTCCGTCTACTGCTTCAATTCTGGCGCACATTACGCTAGTTTCCGGGTCTGCAACTGTGGACTTCATCTATACCGCCTTAAGGGTTTAGTAATTCAACGACGGAAACGGATACGCCTAAAGTCTCAAAATTGGCATAAGTAACGCCGGATAGATCGCTATCAAAACGACAAGGAATGTCAAATTCGCAACCGGCCCTGACTGTTTCTCCGGTCTGTGGGCTGGTATTAGTTACTCCGCCGGATGTGTAAGCCGTGTAAGCCGTGGAGTCTATGTCTAATGTAATAGTGGTAGACGTCCTAGCTGTTACCGTTCCACGCTGTCCATTAATCTCCGTCATTCCCACAACACTGGATATATATACAGTATCATCCACAGCATAGGTATTGGCCCCAACAGTAAGAACCGCAGAAGCCGCCGCAGTTATAGCGGTGATAACGCCAGCATTGTCCGCTGTAAAAGTTATTAGCCCGGTGGTGGTGTCCACTGTCCAGTCGTTAAGGACTTGGATATTTCCATTAGTGGGGTTTGTTATACCGACCAGCGTGGTTGCTGCTACCGGCTTTAGCACCCTGCGGCGTATGGCTGTTGACCCGCCCTCTGTCCCATACCATCGCGTAATCTGATAGACCTCAGAGGAAGAAAGAACCGCAAGCTGGTCAGCGTATGTCGGCGCATCTTTGTAGTTATTGGTCGTAAAGTCTGAAAGGTTTTTCACTCTAAACCCACCAAACATCCCTCCAGATCGAGCCCACAGGCCTAGTATTTCCGAGATAATCCAAGTATCTAGGCGCAGAGAGTAACCAAAATCATGTTCCATTATCATATAAGGATGGCGGAGGCTCCGGTATTCGTTGCCGCCGTTTGTGGTGGTAATCTGCACCGCCGTCGTCTCGCTAAAAGCCGAGCCATAATCTATGGCTATGGCAAGCTGCTCTTCTATAAATGCCATCAATTATACCTCTTAGCGTTGGCGGTCATTTGGTTGAATTTGCGGGCTGCATCTGCCCCCGCTCGTTTAGCCGTATCTCTATCTGTAACGCCCGGGAAGTTAAAGCTAATATTACTTGATGCGCCGCCGGCGGATTGTTGTTTTGTTAAATCTATTATCTTCTCGTCTGGATGGACTACGCTAAGAAAGCCGCCTTTCCCATCTACTCCGCCAGACCGTGGCCCGCTCGGAGTATTGCCGCCGCCGTCAAAACTTAGCAAGCCTTTGATAATAGAGCCACCAATACTGGGACCATCGCCTGAGTCTGCCCCAAAGAGTGTGGACCCTGATTGCTGTAGCTTCAGCGCGGCCAACTGGATGAGTATTTTAGCGATTGAGGCGATAAAGGCTTTTTCCCAGTCCTCTACCCCACCAATGGCGTTAGTAATGCCGGTCATAAGAGAGTCGTCTATCTCGTCGCCAAGCTCCGCTAGTTGCTTCCCGAATTCGTCGTTTTCTTCTTTAACTTGGGCTATCTGGCCCTTAATCTGACCTACGCTTGTAGCGTATTGGTCTACAGATATTTTTCCCTCATCCAAGGCAATGCCCAGCATCAGAATATTCTCTTGTAGGCTGGCAATCTCTTTCTCGGCGTCCGGCATCGCCTCGTCAATAATCTCTTGGACCTTCTCGGCAAACTCGGCTTGAGCTTCTAGAGCGTCCAGCTCTACAGCTAACTGAATAAGGCGCTGCTTTTGTAGGTCGTTAAGCTGGGACAAAGCCCCTAGCTCCACCTCGTAGCGGATTTCCGCCGCCTCTCCAGTCTGACCAAACAGAGCCTTTTGTTTTGTTAGGCTTTCCAAGGTCCGGTCGTTTAGGTCTTGGAGCTTCTTAGCCGCCGCCAACTCATCTTTAGAGGCGCCACCGCCAAGGCTGACCCCTTTTGCATCTGCTCTCAGTGCTGCCAGCCTAGCCTCTCTAGCCTTGCGTTCATCTTCTGTGGCTGCTCTAGCTAAATCGCGCCGAGCTGACTCAACGGCAGAGACCTCTAGAATGGCGTCTCGCTCTTGAATAATAAGGCTAAGGCTATCTAGCCTAACCTCATCCAATCGCTCCATAGACTCACGCCTACGGGCTAGAGCGGCGTCTACCGTGTCGTCGTTAAAAATGGCTGCTACAGCGTCCGCGAAAAAGGTAGCCCGGACTTCACCTCGGGCAAATGTGTCTGCAATTTCGGTCCCTACAATCTGCATTAAGGCCCGGATGTTGACGGGTAATTGCTTAAAGGCTGTAATGATTGTGTCTACAACACCGCCGCCAATATCGCCCAACAGCTCCATTTCGTCGCTGGTATCACCAAGGGATGAAATAGTGGCGTCGATACTGGACCGCCATAAGGACATCGCGTCCAAGATGCCGTCAGTTAAAGCCCCGCTATCTAGGAATTTCGATATGCCTAGAATACTATTAGCAAAGTCACCACTGGCCCCGGTCGCCTCATCCAGCAATCCGACGGTCCGCGTCATACTGTTCCCTAAGACGGTAAAGGACTGCGAAACGGTTGAGCGTATAGTCTCAAATTGGGCGTTAACACTATCAGCCTGTGATTCTAAGGCGTCTATGACGTTTTTAGCTGTCAATGTACCGCTTTCGCCCAATGCCTTTAATTGGCCTATTTCGACCCCTAAGCCCTTGGCTATTGCTTGCGCTAGTGCTGGAGCTTGCTCTAGTACGGAGTTAAGCTCTTGGCCTCGGAGTGTGCCCGCTGCAAAACCTTGACCAAGCTGGATCAGTGCCGCGTTAGCTGCTGTTGCAGACGTACCCGATATAGCCACCGCTTTGGAGATAGTATCGACAACACCGGCCACACGTTCGCCGGATATACCGAGCGCGTCTTGGTTGGTTGCTATTCGTTGGTAAAGTTCTGCTACATTTTCGAGAGGTTGGCGGGCCTTCTGAGCAATCTGGAAAACGCTATCCTGAGCCGCCGCTAGTGATTCCGTGGAGTCTGTTACCAGCCGGAGCCTGTTACCAAGAGAGGTCCAAGCGTCCGCCGCCGCCAGTATTTGCTTGGTCCCAAGAAACACAGCAATGGGCCCAGCGATACGCCGGAAAGCCTGACCTAGTTGGTCTGTGGCCTTCTCTGTCTTGTTGCCTTGTTTCTCTAGCCCTTTTAGGTCTTTTTGGCCCTTTTTTACTTGCCTACTATCAACCCCGAGGACTAAATTAGCGCGCTCTGTCATGGTAACAACCTATTAATCCGCATTAAAACCGTAGCCTCCCAGACTTTTAACTTCCTGCCGGTTAGGGTTTGCCAGTGGGCCATCTCTGTATAAGTTAACGGAGGCTTTATTTCCAAAAACCAAGCCCAGAGGTAATCCATGTCCGCTGGGCAGTCTCCATGGTCAACTAGCTCTTTAGGTTTGCGCCCTGTGTGTTTCCATACTGCCTGTAAGTGCCCCTTTATTGTCACCCCATCCGTGGAGCCTTGCGGAGCCTGTAGGAGGGCGATCTCACCCTCACACCAGCTTAGGAATCTTTGGACGCTTTCCCGAAAAAAAACTTATCTTGAGCCGCCTTTACATCGATTTGGTTAACGAGCTGCTTCGCCTCCCGGAGGAATCCCATAACATTGTCTTTTGTGCATTCTTCGTCAAAGGACCAGCCTCCAACAAGAGAGGCAACAAGAGACAGCTTCCTCTTATCGCTTAAAGCCTGTTTTTCTTCTGCGCTCGATTCCATAGCCTCAGCGAATGTTTCTTGCACCGCTGCTTCTTTGGCTGCTTGGAATTCATCGCACCACACTGACCGGATAATAAGCCAGTCTTTGGTTAATAAGCCTGTAGCTGGGTCCGCGAGGAAGACCTTTCGGCCCTCACTCGCTTTTTCCCGAGTAAAAAACTTCTCCATTCCCATAATTAAGCCGCCGAATCTTGGATTGAGATAGTGGTTTCCTCAGTGTTAACCGCTGCACCGCCCGCAGTGTTAAGCAGAGCAGTAAATGGAACGCTTTGGATTAAGCCTTTCTCGCCGTCGTCTTTAGAGGACCCGCCAACCTTAACGCGAGGCATAACAAAAGACGTGAACGGAGTGTCTTTGGCAGAGCTGCCTTTAAACACGGCATAAATAGAGACTTCTGTTTCGTTGATAAAGATGTCTCTAAATGTCGCATCTTCAAAGTAGACGGACATATTACCTTCCACCAACACACGACCCCTGAATACGGCGGGATATTGGTTAGAACCCACAACAGGCTCCGCAGATAGGCCGGTCGAGATAGTAAAGTCCATCCCAGTAATAAGGCCAACCGCAGCACCGGCAACATAGACCAAGCCATTAACCGCAGATAGCACCGCATCACCACCGGCTGCTGTCGGGCTAGTAAAGTATTGGGATGTGTCAGTGTTAACGCCTTTGCCCATAAAGGCAACATCAACGGTAGCCATCCCGGAAGGAGGTAATCCGACCGCAATAGATTGAGGTTTTAGGCCGGTAAATACTTCACTCTGAGCCACATCGCTAAACCAATGTTCAATAGAGAAAGAATCGTCCGTCTGGCTAGTGACAGCGGCGGAGGCTTTCTTACCAACTGCTAACAGTGTAACGCTATCGCCTTCGGCTTCATCAGTAAGGACAGTGCCATCCAGTGTAACCACGGTCATAACAGTCGTAGTTAGGGCTGTAATCATGCCTCTGTGACTGTTGTTATTGGCTTCGGTGAAGCCTGTTGCCTCTACAATATCCCCCAACTTAAAGCCGTCAGAAATAAAGTCACCGGCTGATCGAGTGTAAGCTGTGCCAGTGCCCGTTACTGCGATGATGATAACCGCACCCGTGGTTACTTGAGCCGGGAAGTCTTGGCGCAATGCAGCCGCAAAGAGGTCGTTATAAGTGCCTACAGATAGCTCGCCCTTAATGTTACCAGCTACAGATTGGACGCCATGCCTAAAATCGGCGGTCTGTCCGTCTGCTCTGATCTCATTACTCTGGTATGTCTCTTTCTGTAAATCTAGGTTGGATTCAACCCGGCGCATAACTTGAGCGCCGGACGCCGCTGGAGCAGTGCCCCACGTGACTTCTTTTTTGATGCTTACTGTTTTATTGATGCCCGCTGCTATAGTCATGGTCTGGTTACCCTTGCTTGCCAAAAGATTGTATTTGATAGTCTGTAAAAGGAATCTACATCCCCGCCAATTCCCCGCCCAGAGCTAACAATAAAAACGTCTTGCCCTGAGAAAGTAAAAACTGTCCCCGCCTTAAAGTAATCTCGGATGGTGGTCGCCATCTGTTTGGCTACCCCCGTCCCACTACCGACTGGGTAATTGAGGTCTACTTGCATAATCCCCGTTATTAAATCTTGGCCGCCATCGCCCAGAGTGTTTACTGAGGGCTGGTTTGGTATAACGTAAAGGGCGGCGTATGGCGTTCCCGGCAATGGATTATAGTCCCTATTTTCGTAGGCTATTGGTAGGCCGAAAGCCCCGTCCATAAATGCCTGTTGTAGCGCCGTGTCAATCTTATACGTCATAACCTACCCTTCTTAACTTCTTCGTCCACTAGGGTTTGGAATCTAGCCACATTTTTCCGCACCATTCCTTGGGGCGCCTTCTTTGTTGAATGCCCGTATTCTATAGCCATTGCATAGGGAAGGTTATTGGCTAGATAAGTCAGCCGTCCACCCTTGGGGCCGCCTGTCACCAAGCTCATCATCTTGTCCTTAGTAGCGCTGCCATTTGGGTCATCGGTTTCAAGTGTGCCTTGAGCCGGAGAGCCAAACGAGCCCATCCAATTCCCTTTAAGCCGACCCATATCGACAGGAGTGTCATCTATAACCGCAGAAAATAGCGCCAACTCCACGCCCCGCACAATCTCGTCATCTTGGCCTTCAATCTTCAACCTAAACTTCTTTAGGTCTCCGCTAAAGCTCATTATAACCGAGCCTGAACGAAATAAACCAAAGGAACCCCGGCTGGCTCTACTGGCTTAACGTCTACGATGCTCCAGTATACAGAGCCAACTTTAATCTGGTCTGTAACGCTTGGTATTTGCGTGTCATCTAAAATAAACAGTTTATCTTGGGATTGTATCCGGGTCCCATCAATAAGCCCCTGCGCGTATTTAGACTGGATTCCAAGTGTTGCGAGGTCTGCAACAGTAGCCCCGGTTTCTGTCTCCGTGGCCCCGTCAAATGTTCCCGGCGTGGTCCTGCGTAGCGTTATCGCCTCCCCAAACTCCAAGAGAAGCTCGTTAGCCACCGCTGCCATGTCTGAATAAAAGGACATTATGTCCGCACCGCAGAAAGGCCGCTATTTCTCAACAACAAAAGGATATGAGTCCGGGACTTTTGGGTCTTCTTAACTTTTAGTGACTGGCCCGGATTTGCGTACTCTACTGCCACCGCGCCCTCAACTCGTTTCTTTATAGCTGGGAGGGCTGCCGCTGTAGGGTTAAATAAGTCTTCTCCGGCGTGGACTTCCAAAACTAGAGAATAAACGGCGTTTAACACTTGCCTCGGTATCTCTACGCTCGTCCAGTTCCATCCCTCGATATAAGCACCAATGCGAGGCCAAGACAGTGGCTGGTCTCTGGCCACAAGCTCGCCCTTAAACCTATCAGCAAAGGATTCTAAGTAATCCATAGACTCGATAACCTGAGCCTCCAGAGTGGCATCCGCCTCTGATAGAGCCACGCCCCTAGACAGCCCATAGGCTCGGACCTGTGCCAAAGTAACGTAACTATTAGCCCCAGATACTTGGGAGCCGTCTTCTATTATTAGTGCCATTCGTGCGCCTCTATTCAGTTAATAATTATAACTTATTTAGGCGCCCCCTAGAGCGCACATATAAAGTTGACCGCCAAGCATAAAAAAAGGGACAAGGCCCCAAGCCCAGCCCCCACTAAGTAGCTGCATAGACCTTATTGAATGGCCGCAAGCACCGAATTCCAACCGGCAGAAATAGCTGTGGTTGCGGTTGACGCTTCTGCGGTTATAATAATGTCTGAATTCTTTGGGACTATAAGATAAGGCTCGAATTGCTGGTTAAAGGTACTCGCCCCATCTGTAGCCACGCCGGTCTTAAACTTGGTTTGGAACACACCACCGGGCCGTCTCACCTTGAGGCGTATTGTTGCAAAAGCACCCGCCCCTTGCTTCTCAATACTTCCGTAAATGTCAGTTATGAACGCATAATCAGTGCTAGATAGGCTTGTGCTTGCCTTTAGGGATTGTTCTTCTCCTGCTGACATTACGATGTGTACTGTGCTTCCCACGTCAGGCTGGCCCGCAGTAACGGCCCCACCCTCATAAACGTAAACTTTAGAGGCAGCCGCCAGCGCTGTGCTGCCTTCGTTTGATATTCTTGATACTCTTGCTAGGGCTGTACCTAGAGTGGCTGCTGTGGTCCCTGTGAGCGTTACAGTCTGAACAACAAAGGTTAGGTCATTACCTGAGATAGTATGCCCTTCGATACGAACGTCCTGAGTATTAGCTCCATCCGATATAATGCTTGTTATGGCATTAGTGCTTACATAAGTTTCATTAATTTCAGCATCGATGAATTCCATTACAGTTGCTTCAGCAGTACCTACCACTGTGTTTTCACCGAATTTCAGGAGGCTTTTTGGCTTTACCTTAACAATGTCCCCATACGAAAAAAGCACCTCATCCTCTGCATGAGATGACCAGCCGCCCATATCCTTTGTCGGCAGCGGGTCGGAGTAAGTTACAACCTTCGGGTTCGTCCCTGACTGGTCCTCTACTGTGGACAGTAATATACCTTGCGCCATTGTCTTGCCTCAATGTTATTAATGCTACCCACTCGCTAGAATGGGCAGCAGTAAAACACTTAACCAATAAGCAGAGCTACATGGTCAGGTTTCCACACTTTGACGCCATATAGAGCATCTACGGCTATCATGGCTTTCTTACGGCCCTTATAGACGCTAATGCCGAATGACAAACCAGAGTGGGGGTCTGTAACGGTCATCATATCGCTAGCCGCATCACCACCAACCGGGTCGCCGGGCGCCCGCATTGCCAACTCTACCGCAGTCCGTGAAAAGCCGAGACTGTTGTTGTGCGTTGCAATGATGGTAATTGCTTGGTTAGTACCCGGGACAGCTTGACGCAAACCGGGAGAAGCAATTGTAATGGTGTCGCCTGTTGCTGGGTTAGCACCGGCAAAAGTGGCCGTCTCTACAACATAGATGTTCGTGTCGCCAGCGATGGTGAAAGCGTCGCCGTCAACCATAACGCCAGTACCTGTGGCATTCTGAAACGCCAAAGTAGTAGCACCAACAGCATAACCAGCGGCGCTAGTCTTACCGCCAGCCATAGTGCCCGCAGTATGGCTACCAAGCTGGGCAGACTCACGGATGGGCATACCAGCAATATCCAAGATAACGCCTTGGCGCAAGATTGAATCAGTACCAGCCGAGTTAACTGCTGATTGTTTGCCCAAGAAGTTAGCGCCAGCACCAGTATTGATTACTAACTGGTTATCAAATGCGCCCGCTCCGTTATCCTTAAGAATCTTGAGGATGTTGGATGCTTCTGTATAGTCGTTAGAAGTAGCGAAAGGAACGGTCGCCGCTGCACCATAGGCGCGACAGGCGTTAGCTCTAGCCGCCACAGCTAGCTTTAACTCGATAGCATTAACGTGGGCTCGCATTGCCTGAGCAATCATGTCACCGTAAACAGTCTCGAAACCTGAGCCGTTGTTAAGGTGCTTAATGCTTTCACCAGTAAATGGAATCTCTACAGTTTCCATTACGTCTAGCGTCATTGTTTTGTTGGCTACAGTCTGACCCACCCCTTCTGGGATAGTCATGGCTGGGGTTAAAGTTGCTGGAGTCACCGTGGGAGTAGCAAAACTCCGGATGGTGTCATTCAGCGCGGCGGCTTCTGAGCCACCATTAACTGTTACTGCTGGAATCATTCCAACAAGTTCTCGTCCCACTCGGTCTGCTGCCACATAGATGTCACCAGCGAGGTCGGTTAGCGTATGCTCTGCCATTTTATATACTTCCTTTATTCAATTATTGAGCCGCCGTCTTTGACATAGGACATCTTCTCGTTGCTGCCTAGTTGGTCAAATTGAGCGCGTTTAATGGTCTTTGTGGCCCCGCCACCGTTCCCGCTGCTTCCGTTGGCCCCGCCGCCGTCCGCTTTACTCGCAACAATAACCGGAGCAAAAGCCGGATTGTTTACAAATTCTTGTTTCAGCTCGTCCAGTGTGGTGGCCGATGGTTGGCCTTGTGCGTCTACCACTACCGTAACGTAGTCGTCCCCGCGTCTCTCCACTGACAGTCGCCGCAATATCTGGGGCGCAACCAGTGCCGCACTCCCCGAAATTGTAATCTCATCGGCCATTTGTGCCGCAACACTTTCGACCTTCATCTTCGTGACCGAGCCATTAAGGGCTGTAATAGTCCCTTCCTTCTCCGCCACCATGTTCTCAAACTTAGCCTTCCATGATTCGTTTAGTGCCGTTGCGTCTCCGCTCTTGGCTGCTGCTTCCCTAGTAGCCTCCTCTGCCGCAGTCTCTGCATCTGCTGCTTTTTTAACTGCTTCCTTTTTCTCCGAAAGTAGTGTTTGCAACTGAGCTTTAAGCCCAGAAACATCATCCGGATTATCAAGACCTTCCACCTTAAGGATAAACTTATCGCCGCTAGCTTCATATAGAGCCGCCTGTTCTTCGTTAATGCCTTCGAGTGTGTCCAGTTTGTATTTTAACATATTGTAGCCCCGCTACGTTTGGATGAGCCCCGCCCATCAAAAACGCCAGCCTTCGCCGGTCGTTATAGTGATTATAAGCCCTAACTGCCGACGATTGGGCCATTACCCCTCCAGTAGTCCGGACTTTATTAGCGCCTCCTTCTCAAAAGGATAGTCCTCAGCCACCAGCTCCATCTGGTCCTCGCTGTAATAGACATCGCTAGTCTGCGGTTCCACCACAACATCGTCCGGGATATTAATTAACCCTTCTTGCTTTGTATATTTTCTCAATTAACTCTCCTAGCTCTTTTGCTATCTCTCGTGGTTTGCTTGTGCCTCTATACTCAGCCCATGCCTCCGCAATAAATTCCTTTTTGTTTGTCTTAGCGTACCGGCTAAGGCGGGTTTCGTCCTTGTTCCACTTCTTGTAAATAACATCAACGTCCGGGCGATGCTCTAGCCTTAATATAAAGTCCAACTGGTGTCCAAGCTCGTGGTCCATTACCGACTTGACACTGTTTGTCCCCGGAGGATGCCATCTAATATCTACATCTCTATCTAAGCTCCCCTGAAACTTCGCCAGCCCTTTTTTGGTTGACCACTTCTCGTTAAAACCTACACCGTCTAGCCCTTTGAATTCCTCGATTGAGTGAGGCTCTCTAGCAAAAGCATACTCACCGCTAACCTTTATCTTCTTATTGCGCCGTAATGCTACCGCCCGAGCTTCGTCGTGGGTCAGATGCGGATAGACTTTCTTAGTATAGGCTAGATAATAGTCATAGCGGGCGGCGTGGAATAGCCGGTTAAGTGACTGCGCCGAGCCAACAAAACTAATTTTACCCGCCAGCTCTGGGAAGTCTCTCATGTGTTCATATAAGGACCTGTTGATCTCATTAGCCGCAGATAAGTCCATCTTTCCATAGTCCGACTTGGCGACGTAACCCTTTCCTACAATCCAGTCTGAGGCGTCTTGTGTGGTCTTAGCTTCAAAGAATGTGTCTTTTGGGGCCGGTGGTGCAACTGGCACTGGTGGTGGTGCAACTGGCGCTGGTGGTGGCTTCTTGGGCGTTACTATCTTCTTAGGCGCAACAACTGGAAACGCTTGCTCGAAAGCATGAGGCTCTAAACGCTTCATTTCAGATAGGGTTAAAGGCTTAAAAGTCTTCCCTAGATTAAGCTCTGCAAACCGTTCCGCAGATAGGCCGCCATCTCTAAGCAGTTTAGCCCTCTGTGGTCCCAAGACTTTATTCTGAAAGGCGATAGGCTGCTTTTTAAGCCAACTGTAATAGGTCTCGTCTGCATCTACAGGCCCGCCCATGCTTGATCTAGTGGCGCCCTTCTTGAGGAAGTCAAAGCGTCCATCTAATACGGCTACAGTGCCAGACCTACATTGGATATGGATTGGTGGGCGTGGCCCTTTGTTGATAGGGAATATCTTCCCATCTAGAGACCGGCATACAGTAGAAGTCCTCCCATCTAAGGTAGAGGACCACCGGACGCCCTTAACTAGGTCGTCGTTTTCTTCCCATGTCTTCTGTCTGGCTACACTTGCCGCGTGTTGGACCGCTGTCCGCACAACTGCGCTCGCGTTTCGGCTATTGATTGCCAAGATGCCGTCTCTAAACTTATTAGCGGCGGTTCCACGGATGGTTTTGAGTATTTGGGCGTTGGTCTGCCCCTCAAAAAAGCCTTGCCTAATAGCCCCGGTTACTCGGGTTATATCAGCCTTAGACCAGTCCCTAGTGAACGCGCTTAATAGTTTGCCTCCGTCAGCCCCTCGCACCGATAACGGCGTAGAGAGTACGGCGGCGGATATTTGTCCCACTGTGGGTATCACAGTCTCAAATCCGGAGACAACCTTATCGATAGATCGAGCCTCAAATCCAGCTTCATAGTGGGCTATCTCTCTAAGACTAGAAGACAGTTGTGACCCGTGTGCGCTGTATATCTTCTGTAAGTCAGACTCTACAGAACCCAACAAGCGCTCCAACCTCTTCCGGTTGAACCCTGTTAAGTCCATAGACAACCGAGACCTCAAGCTGGCGTCCATCTGCTTAAGGAACCCGGCAAACTTCTTCGCCTCTCCGGTCTTTAACCCTTCGAGAAAGACTTGGTGGCGGGCTGTCTGCTCAACTAACTGCTCAGATATTGGCATCTAGCTCATCTTCAGCGATAGCAACATCTGGCTCATCGTCTAATCCAAGGCCATCATCTTGAAGCTCAAGCTCGGCCCTTATATCGTCGTCGTTCTTCTCTGGGTCTATAACACCATACTTCTTAAGCTGGCCCCACAAATCCGACTCTGGTAATTGGCCTGACTGGTAAGCGCTAATTAAGGCGGTTAGCATCTGAGGCTCTAGAGAGTGTTCTATAAAGTCAGTATTTAATTCCATTGACGCCTCTCCGGGCGCATTCATAAACAAGGCCATCCAGCCTAGTACCTTGGTATAGGCGCTGGAGACGTTCTCCGCCGCTAGCGATAGGACGGAATAGTTAGCTTGCTGCTCTCCCTTAGCTTCTGTAGCTGTCTTAGCTGCGCCTCCGGGCTGGACGAGCTTGGCGCCCAAGGCTGTCATCTGCCTCTCTTTTTGGTCCATTGCTTCCTTGGCTAGAGTGTTTGGCTGTGCTTGTGCTATGCCGTACGCTCCACCCTCTGGGAGTAGGATTGGGTTCCTTGAGCCTACATATATCCCCGTCTCTTGGAGATGGTCTCGCCATTCTTCACTTAACCCAGACATCCAAGGCTGTGCCTGACCCACAAAGAAAGCCGAGTCTTCATAGTCTGCGCTGTTGCGATAGTGTGCAATGTTTAACTCGGCCATATCATAGAGTGGAGACTGGTCTACCGTGGCGTCGTTGTTTTCTGAGCCTACAAAAGTAAAAGGAATCTCCGTCCAAGGCTGCCCGTTCCCGGACTTAATAACCCAAGGAGGCTCAAAGATAACCCAGTCCTTGCTATCTCCGTCCTTTCTCCATAGCTCTTGTGTGTACATTCCACCATCTAGTCGTAGGACTCGAATTTGGGGAATAGACGCAAGGCCAAAGCCATCCGGAGTGATCTCCTCCGAGACTTCCGATATAACTAGGAGGGATAGCTTATAAACGGCCCCATGCTTCTCATAGCGCCAATTAATAACGTCTGTCGCCTCAATGCTTACGGCGGTTGCTCGGATATTACCAGACTGGACTTGGGCTACTGTGGTCTGCCCCTGCCCCCGTGGATAGTCAGCCAATAAGCCATGGCGTCCTCTTTTTAGTACACTAGCCAGAGTAGATTGGGCCTGTTGGAATACACCAACCCCTGCGCCATCGATGTCATCCGATATATAGTTAAGAGAAGCCGGGTTTTCTAGCTGTGGTGTCTGCCTAAATGCAGCCCCAACAAGAAACTGGAGCGTCCGGCCTGTGGCGTTATAGAATACCGCTCTGGCCACATAATGAGAGTATCTTGCCTGATTCTGTGCGCTTAGATCGTTAGGGTTTGGCTTTGGGAGGTAATCCACCCCGCCATCTTTAATAGCCAACTGCCCCTCACAAACGTCGTCCAACTTCTTCCATATGGGCTGGCTCTTCTTATATTCGTCTCGTTTAAAACTAACGTCGTTTTTTTGCATGATTATATAGCCATTCCCATGTTAATCGTCATAGCGGACCGTTTAGAGGCCAGCACCCTATATCTCGTCCCATCCCAGTCGTGGTCTTCTGCGTTAGTGTCCACATCATCTGGGTTTTTTGTGTCGCGAGGAAGAATAGGAACACGCCCAATCCACCCTCGGCAATTATTAAAGACATAAAACGCTGGCTCTTCTGCTACACCGGACTCAGCCCCCTTGGCCTTGACGGAGGACTCAAGCATATCGCAAAACAAGGCCGCTCCATTGATTCTGGACCCGGGCTTTTTGTTTGATCTTTGCCAAAATACGCCATTATTCTCCATTTTATCACCAATAGAGCTTTCGTTGTCGCCAGTGTTAAAGATTGCGTGATCTGCGGGGCCGGGTTTAACCTTGTTGCATATGCCGGGAATGATAGCCACTTGACCGCGACCTATACCGGGCGGAGGCTCTACGTCCTTCCCTTCTAATCGCTGATCTATCCACTTAACTCCCTTGGCTACATCTATAGAGGCCATATTAAGACCCTTATTCAACTCGTCCGGTGGGCATCCATACCACTCACCAATCAGGAATAGAGTCCCCGGACAAAAGGAGGTTTGTCTTCCCGCAATGACAACCGGCGTCCCGTCTGATTCGGCCCACCACAGGTTACTGAACGGCTTAGACTCCCCCCAATCATGTGAACGGTCAACCCGCCAAGAAGAAGGAATACTAAAAGGTTTGATAACGTGCGTTGCTTCATCCCATATGTGATCGAACCGTCCTCCGCTAGTAACGTCCCAAGAGCCATCAACCCACGCCTTTCTCTTGTTTGGGTCTCTGATAGCCATTAAAAACGCTATATATTTTGGGTCTAAGTATTTATTCTCACGCCAGCTACCATGGATAGCAACCCGTGTTAGGGTTATCTCTTCCTCTAGATCTGTCTGAGGGTTTAATACTGTCTGGGTATATCTTTGGACTACACCTCTAGGCGCTGGCGTTATGAAGCGCTTTTTGACCCATGCGTGGCCAATACCGAAAGGGTTAGTGGTGCTAAACATCTCCAATGGAATGGGAGGCAGCAGCGTCCCGTCTTCCAGTGGATGGTCTTCTGGGCGAAAGGAGGATCTCATACAGGAGAACATCGCAGTATAAAGGCCGTCGTCCTTCTGCTTAGTTAGCTCGTTAAATCCAATAAATGGAAACTCTTGCCCGTGGTAGCCCCAATAGGCGTCCTCTGACTTACCATGCCTAAACAATAGCTCTTCGCCTGTAGGCCAAACCCACTTAAGCTCAGTAGCAGAGCTAAGGAATTTGGCGCCATCGTTAAAGGCGTAATACATTCGCTTGGATTGGACAATAAGGTCTGAGAGGTCTTTATACTCAAGATCAAAAATAACCCCTCGCATAAACGTACCGTAACCAATGCCAACCTTGGACCTAAACCGGGCTAATTGCGCCGCAGTCTTACCCGGGCCTCTTGTCCCCTCGTACAGTATTTCGTCACAAGGACAACTAAGAGAAAGACACTGAGACCCCGGCAGAGGCTTCCATGCTACCTTAGTCTCCATTGGCTGGCTGGTATTCCGCTGCCTGAGCTTCCCAGTCTTCAACACTAGCGCAAGTAGGGACCGGCATAATGTGCTTAATCAACACTGTCTGGCTTTCGCTATCTTTAAAGGCCCCAACATCAATATGGCGACCTATTAGCTCTAGGCGCTTAATCCTATCCGATAGCTTAACCTTAACTGTGACACCATCCGGGACCTTCTGGCCGTCCTCATAGGCGTAGTCTTGCTGGGTATCTATCCCAGAGACCAATCCTTGGCGCCATATCTTGGGCCAAGCGTGGACAGGCTTAAGGCTTCCCTCTTCGGTATAGATATCCGCTACATCGGCGTCAGCCTCTTCTGCTAGCCTTTGGAGCAACCAGTTAGCGTCTATCTTGGTCTCCTTGGACCGCTCCAACCTCGCTTTTAAGATGGCGTTTAATAAGTGCCTTTTGTTGTCTGGACACTTGCTTTCGCTTACCCATGTATATGCGGCGCTAGTCGCTACCGATTGAGCATACCCAGCAAACAAGGCGGACTCCGCCACATTAGCCGTTAGCAAATATCTGTCTCTAAACAGCTCTTCTTGTGCTGTTAGTTCTTTACCCATTGTAAGCCCCCGGCTTAGTCTTGCTCCGCTGCATTAGCGCTATAGGGTTGCGGGCTACAAGGATCATCTTCGGCAACCATCTGCCCATCAAATGTCCAATATTGGGTCACTATCCGCACCGGATCGCTTTCCAAGCCCTCACCGCGCCGCAAAATGGTTGTCTCTATTAGCTGCACAACTCGTGCAGAATCCATTGTTTCTGGAAGGTACTCACTCATAACTATTCATCTGTCTCTAACTAAAATTGTAAACGTCCGCTCATCTGTTCGAAGCCCTGCGGTTGTAATCTGATTAACTAGCTCGTAGGTTGTGCCATCTACTCCACCGGACAACCATATTGTGGCGCCTGTGGTTGTATTGGTGTCGGAGTCCTTGGTTATACCTGTCTGGACGGTCCAAGTGCTTGTGGCTATCGTATCTCCGTCTAACCATGTTGTCCAATCTACAATATAATCTAGGACCGCCGCTGGGTCCTTATCGTCTAAAGCTGTAAATGCCATATCTTTTACCCTGCTAAATTTGTTCTGTTGCTTAACGAGACAGCATAGTCTCTATTATAGGCTCCAATAGACATACTTCGGTCCGATAAACCAAAACTTATTAGCCTTGTGGATGCTTCTGTTACTGCTGTTCTACCGGACGCTAAAACATAAACCACCCGTCCGTCTGGAGTAACCGCCGCCTCCCCGCCTAACCTTGGAGAGCTTAACTCAGTCCAACTCTCTATATTTGTTGCTGTAAATGTATGGACCTGTCCAACAACCGGATTAGTAACTTCCGTGGTCATCTCTAGGTTGTTAGCTGATAGCGCATGATAAATGGCAAGGGCTGGAGTTGTTAGCTCTGTGGCGCTTTCTAGGTTGTTAGCCAGTAGGTTGTAAATATGCCCTAATACCGGACTGCTAACCTCGGAGGTTGTCTCTATATCATTAGCCGCGAGACTGTGTGTCTGCCCTACCGATGGTGTAGACAGCTCTGTAGCGCTTTCCGCGTCATTGGCCGCTAATGTATGGACCTGACCCAAAGCTGGGGCAGTTAGCTCTGTGGCGCTTTCTAAGTCATTGGCCAAGAGTGCGTCTTGGCCCACTACCGCCTCGGCTAGAGTGGGCGCAGTCATCTCTGACGCGGACTCTATATCGTTAGCCGTTAGGATATGGGCTTGACCGACAACCGGCGCAGTTAGCTCTGTGGCGCTCTCTAGGTCATTGGCTAATAGTGCTTGCTCTTGGGCTATTACTGGAGCGGTTAGCTCTGATACAGATTCAAGGCTATTTCCAGTTAGCGCATGGACTTGGCCTATACTTGGTGCGGTTAGCTCTGTGGCGCTTTCAATATCAAGAGCGGTTAATATATTGCTCTCGGAAACCTCTGGAAGGGTTAGCTCGGAGGCGCTTTCTAGGTCGTTCGCTAAGAGGGCGTGAACCTGTCCCACTGTAGGCGCCGATAGCTCGGTGGCGGATTCCAGATTATTAGCTGTTAGGCTATGCTCTTGGCCTATAGCTGGGCTGGTTAATTCGGTGGCTGCCTCTATATCGTCGGCGGTTAAGATACTAACGACAGCTATATCTGGTAGGGTTAGCTCTGTGGCGCTTTCGATGCTATTGGCTAATAGATCATGTATCTGCGCCAATACCGGAAGGGTTAGCTCTGAAGTAGATTCTATGTCATTAGCGGTTAGCGCGTGTTCTTGACCTATCGCTGGAGAAGATAGCTCCGAGGCGCTTTCCAGATCATCGGCCAAAAGATCATCAGCGACTACCGCCGCCGTATATGTGCCGGTGATCGCTACATAATCAACCGTAGCGGGGCCATCCCAACCCTTCGACTTGGTGACTGTCGAGTTTAACTCAACACTCGCCCCATCCCATGTAGCCTTTGAAGCGCCTGTATTTACATAGGCAAAGGCTGTGACGGATGACAAAACATCTGCGGTATTGGTAAAGGCTGTTGCTACATTAGCGAACGTACCCCCCGCATCGGCGGCGGCTAATATCGTGGCCCCATTAACAATTCGGATATTAAGCCCGAATGTATCATCTACATAAGTAGGGGCCGCGTAATCAACTTGCCACAACAGCGTGTCCATGCTGTCAAGATCGGCGGGCGTATCCCCTAGCGTAAAGCTCGCCGTATCAGTAGCAACAGACGTTGTAAAAGTATGGCGTGTGGCATCATTAGCATCTAGCGGTGAAGCTGGAACCAGTGTGCCTAGAGCCGCCATAAGATTACCCTATAAAACCAAGCTATTAAGCTGGGTCGCGGATAGTTATATCAATCGCGTCAAGTGTAAACGTGTTAAGGTTCGTCACTGCCTGAGAGGCAGACAAAGCGCCCGCCGCAATCAAGACAGAGGCTCCATCAGTTAAAGCCCACCATCCGGCGGTCTGTGTGGCGGTTACGCTGCCCGCAGTAATGGCCGGGATAGTGACCCTGCGCCCATCGGTTGTGCCCGCAATTGTTGCCCCGGTATTAACGGTCGCGTTCCCACAAGACTTCGTGCTTGTAGCTTCCGCGTAAGTGGTTGGCTCTGACGTGAAACATATGTCCAACCGCGTGCCGTTGGTGTCGGCATAGTCTAGCCCTTGATCAAAAACCTCGGGATTAATATATGGCATTTATTGTATCTCCAATTTTCGTTTTTTGCTTAATTCTTATGGCTTCGTTAATAGCCCAGTCTGCTAAATATGGGAGGAAGACCTTAGCTGCCGCCCCCTTAAAAATTCCACTATGCCCTCTAGCCTTAGCCGGAAACCCTACCATAGAGTTAAGGCTGCCGACGTTTAGGTCGTTGCCAGTGTACCCGGTTCGCCCCATCTGCCCCCAATTTCTAGAAACAACTAGCTCCGGGTTAATTTTGTTAAGGACCCAAGTTAGTATTTTACCATGCCTCACCACCCAATCGTCTGGATTCCAAACAACACAAACCTTCTCAGCGTCCGGACTTGGGTTTATATCGCTAGGCAGTGCTGGCTGTATACAGACCGCGACGCTTGGCGAGGCTTGATACTCATCCCACGCCATCCGCAGAATGGTATTCCCGTTAGAGTGGGCTGTAACTATAACAGTGTGCCCCTCTTCCTGCCCTGTTAGTATAAATTCTGCCAGCCTGTTGGCTGTGTCTCGATTAATCTTGCGAGCCTCGCGGAGCGTGTCGGCGTGATAAACCAGAGCAAAGGACCGAACCCCCTTTGCATCAAAAACCTCGTCCATCTTCCCGGCTGTGTGCCGGTAGTCGTTCACATTATACCCGTGTAGATGTATCGCGATTATGCTCATTCTGTGACCACCGTGACCTGAGCGTCAACTTCAACCATAACAATCGTACATCCGCATAGAGAAAGCAAGACGGACAGCACTATAACTTTCATAACCTAACACAGCTCAAAATGGACTAAATCGTCAAATCTATTATCAGAGACAATCCAGTTTCTATTCCAGTCACCGCCCCATCTAACCTCGTGAGAGATTCGCCCTTGAGTTTTTAGCGTTTTAGCTATGCCAAGAACATAGCCAGCAAACAGAGTAAATCGCTCGCGGTCATTCCAGTCTATTGGGTAAGGCGCTACGTCTACAGCCATGGATGGCTCTTTGTTATGCTTTGAGTCTGGCCAATCTGTCTGAGACCGCTTAGAAATGAAGGCTTCGCTTTGGTCTTCTTTTGTTCGCTCTCCACAGATAATGGAGCAATCGAAAACCTTAACCACCTCCTCCATCAAAACAATTAGGTCTGTGTGGCAAGTGTCGAGCCTATCTTGTGAGGTTTCGCTAAAAGATGGCACAAATTCACTCCGGTTGATAGGATTTAATCATCTGCTCTAGGCGGCGATGGTCTTCTCTCGCCTCTGATCGTGGGTATCGGTCCTGCGTTTGCTTCATCAGGTTGTGCTGTACGTCAATGACTGACTGAATGGTTTTATCTGTGGAGCGCATCCACTCGGTAGCCCCCGCGTTGTACACTTGTAGGTCCACAAGCTGGGATAAGGTGGTCCCCATTCTCCCTATATCTGACTCTATGTTCGCCAATCTAACGTCCACCACCGCCAAAGCCACTTTGGACGCCATTATGGTGGCCAGTGTTCCCGCTGCTAAAAAAGAAACTGTGTGGAGTATCACGCTTTTAAGGACAGCGCGATTTGGCTCGTTATTCTGGTCCATGATATTGCCTTTAGTTATATAGGTTGTAAACTGATATTCGTTTGCCTATTGTACTAGATGCGGGCACAAAAAAGCGCCACAGAAGGGCGCTCGGGTTATTCTTTAATGTCTTGCGCTATCGTCAGTCCTCGCAGTTTTCGCAAATAGTAGGATGTTTGGCCGCCAGCTCTTCCTCTGTCGGCGGTTTGAACAACTGAGAAGCCTCGGCGCAAATCTCTTCATAGAGTAGCGTCACATAATCCCTAGTAACCTTCGGCATGGTGTCATCTACCGCCTGTAGAGCTTCATAGAATCGATCTACGAGGCTCTCGTTGGATAGCGCCTTGTCAGCTAACAGTATTAATAACGGATCTTTCATTATCTTCATCCTCTAGGGCTATCAATAGGTCGATGTAGTGCTTAATCTTCTCCAAGTCTTCTACCCCGTTTTTATTCCTCCACCGCGTAATGTACTTAACAACGCAGCCCTCAATATAACCTAAGCTGTTGGCGTGGATGAATTGTATTGGCTGAATGGCGAGGTCTTTGTAGTGACCCCCTCCGACTTGTGTGTCTAGTGCGCTCATAGTGTCCGCCTGTTTGCTTTCCTCTTCCAATGAAGCGCTGGTGGTCGCCTCGTGGTCCGCTATTTTGCTTCTGTCGTAGATCATGCTTTCACCTTAAATCTAATATCTTCCCCGGTATCTTTGTGCAAAACAACACAACTCATAGACCGCTCTGCTCCATAGCCTGAATTACTGTGCCAAGCATCCGGCGGAGGCAATACGCCCCAAGACTCGAAAAGCATCCCTCCGATTTCTTGGGCTTCTTTATGATGGATGTGCCCCGTCCAGCCGAAACGATGAGGACAGCGGCCCCAAGAATCTGACAGGTTTTTTGTTGTTGCTTGGTAGATACGCTCGGCTTTTATTCTGTCGCCGTGGTGGATGACGATTAGATTTTTGCCAAATTCAAAATGGATAAACTTGTTAAAGTTATCCATAACATTAACCCGCTCCTCTTCGTAGAAGTAAGCCCGGACCACTTCATTCAACCCCAAGGCACTATCTGGGTCGTGATTACCCCTAGCATTAATAACAATAACCCTCTTATGCTTCTCTAGCATCAATGTAACAACAGCCTTTAACAGTAAGCCCGCCATTCTGCCGACCCTGCCCATTCTTCCATCTACATCCAGCGGAGCGCCGGAGGCTGGGGTTTTGTTTGTGGTGTCGTTCGCGTGTAGGAAGTCTCCCACATTAATTAAGGCGCCCGTCTCTGAGGCTGGAGACCTCGCTATCAACTTGCTGGCCGTCTCAATCAATAACCGCTCTGCTATCTCTGTATCGTAGTCTCCCTGCCCAGTCTCCTCCCCCCAAGCGTACATCCCAAAATGATGGTCACCAATCAAATAACATGACATTAAGTCCGCGTTGCTCTCTTTGGGGATCTTGGCTGGCTTGTATATGCCCCTTAAATCCTCTCTAAAGGCTTCCACCATACCTTTCTGTATCTCGGCAAGGGCTACCTTCTCAGGCTCTTGTATATGCCATTGGTAGCCTCTAGAGCCATCCTCAAATTCAACTTGCTTCGCTGTTGATACCCTTTTGGTGGTAAATCCGGGAGCTGTTGGCCTGTTGATGTCTTGTCCGGGAGCGTAGCCCATCTTAGCTGCCCTAGCCTTTAGCTTTCTAACCGACTCGCTTACTGTCTGGTGTGTAACTCCCAAGACTTTTGCCGCCTTGTGGCAACTTCCGGATTCACAGACGGTTTTATATATCTCAGCCTGTCGCAGATTGTGAGCATAACGCAACAATGTTTGATCGTATGTCATGGAGAGGGAGCCTTTTGTAGGTCTTTGATTTTATTAGAATAGGTCAATGCTACACCAATAGCGGCCCAGATATCAGACCTTATGCCAAAAAGTGGTCCTTTTTCTTTTTTAGTCCCAATCTGTGGAACCTTGCCTCCGCCCGTTGCTGGGAATCTATCTATAATTGCTTGCCTTATATTGGAGTCTTTGGCCCGCATGGTGTGGCATAAATACATTTTCACATCTTTACGGTATACCAGAGCCGGAGCCATCATCTGTGCGCCTATGATTGTCTCGTAGAATCGGCCAATCCAGACGCAAGTATCGAAAACAGTAGCGCCAACCGGCATCCCGTAGGACGCTATCATCTCTATAGCGAAAAGCGTTTGGCTATCTTGCTGGACATTTAGATAGTCTAGAAGCTGGCCGTTTTCGACCTTATCCGCCTCTAAGACTGTGTGTGTGGCCTCATCATAAGCGGCGTATGCGCTGTGGATATTACCCGGGTCTATCCCGACAATAATCATAAGACCTTAACCAATCCCTGTTCTACAAATCTGCGGAGTGTTCTGGTTTGAGCCCTTCTCATATACCATTCTGAATGTTCGGCATATTCGCTGGAAGCCTTCCTCCCGTCTATAGCGTCATGGCAAGAGTAACAACCATACGCCGAGCTAATATCGTCTGACTTTTTCCCCATTCCCTTAGACTCGTCTGGCAAGTGACAGAGGACCACCGTCTCCTCGTTGTAGTTACAGACGCCCACGATGTTAAAAGTACACTCTTCGCCCTTTGCGGACTGCTTTAGCTTCCTGCTTTTAATAGCCATCTTTTAGCCCATACTGTTCTGGTGAGGTTAGATTATATTTAGTACCCATTTCCATAGAGAGGGCGCTCAAATATAAAGCCATTTGCTTGGTTCCCATTAAACTGGTCACGGGCACTATGGGCATAATCTTGTCCACTATTGTCTCGTAGCTTGGGCGCGACACCGTAGCCAACTTCCAGAAGGCGGAAAAAGACTCATCCTCCAGCATGATGGGAAGACCATAGCGCTGCTTGCATCTGCACTTTATCTGGAAGGGCGTATATTCTTTCCCCTGTTCTGATATGTCCAAGTACCATTTATGGCTCAGTCTGTTTTGCGCGTCGCTGCGCTTAAAGTCATAAGGGCGGAATTGCACATAGTACGGTTTTTTCGGGTTTATATCACAAGAGGCTATAGCGGCAACAGCGTTGGCCTTTGCCGCCTCGCTCGTTAATATCCAAAATTCTCCCTGCATTACCACCCCTTGTTCTTTTTCTGAATGCTAATAATGGCCATATCGACCTCTATCGCCTTATCCTTGCTCATTCCCTCGACCTTCGGAGCAAAAGGCTTCCATTCGACCAGCCCAAAGTGCGAACGGGTCGAAGGGAGTTTCAGATATTCCGTTTTTAGCTTGGCGGTCATCCTACGCAGATCGCCCGGGGTCTTTTTGCTCGGCTGCTCCACCCGGTTAATCCTCAACCGACGAGAGGCACTCGTCCACTAGCCCATCAATAACATCGCTACTTAAAGCAAAAAGAATATCGTACTCCCCATATAAGCTGGCGTGTTCCAACTCAACAGACGCCTCGCACCCCGGATAGTTATGAGTCTGCTCTTCTTTTGGCCGATACCAAAACCCTACAACCATAGGTATCTCGTCTTCTCCAAAAAAAGTCGTTATTGTGTTATCCATTAGTTATGTCTCCGTCCAAGCCCACCCCGGCCTTCTTCATAATTAACCGAATCCAACCCGAGTCCACCCCAGCCAGCTCCGCGTGATAAATATCTCCTTGGAGATAATCAACCGCTGATCTTTTCCTTTTACCTCTGAGACTCTTTCCCGTGGAATCCACTATAGCCATTGCAACAATAGAGAACATCAACTGGCCCTCTGGAGTTTTGGGAAACTGGTAGCGGATTCTCCGACAAACGGCGCGGGCTCGGTCCTTTTTTTTCACGAATAAGACCCCAGAGCGCGCAAGGTTTTAACCACCCCGGACTGGACTATCTGCCAATGCTCATATCCGTCAGGGATTCCAAATTTCTTATCGTAGGCCCTACCCGGATAGCGGGCTACTAGAGCGACAGCCAAAGCCTTCTCTCTAGTAGATCTAGCCGCCAGAGGGAAACAGTCCACACACTGGCTCGAGTAAAGCCTTGTCGGGTGTAACACAAACCGGCTTAAGTGCTTCTCTTCATCGCAAGCGTCGCAAACTTTCGTCTGATTCGTCATAAAACCCCCAGTAATGATAAAAACAACATTCCAATAACCACCCCAATAAAAACTCTCGTCCAACTGATATCAATCATTACACTATCCCCCTCGGGTTTACATACCATTTGCTAATCTAGGTCGTTAATATTAAAACAAGGGACTTTCCCCCGCCCCACCCAATAGTCTCTAGGCTGGTTAACCCCTCGACTGGAGCTATAAGCCTTATATGCCTTACAAGCTAAACCCTCGCTAGAGCAAAGCGCATAGCTCTCGCACTCATCACAAGGGCCTTCCGTTGTCTCTGGTTTTAGCTCTTGACGAAAGGACCCGTCTGGCGTCCTCATCTCTAGTTTTCTGATTGGCCTGTGCATTGATAAATTCATAATTAACCCCTTAAGTATTTAAATAATAATTGCTGGCCCTCTGAGTAACCCCTAGCATCTGCTAAGGAGACCTCCCTTTCTCGCGGAGTCATCTCAAACCATTCCCCGGTCTGCTTTAGGCCGTCTATATAGCCCTCTAAAAATTCTATGGTCGGGTCTGTCATGCTGATGGGTAGTTGTAGCTGCAAGCAACCAAGCAATCCTCGTGAACCTCACAGGTTACAGTTGGTGGATTATCCTCGTAGCAAAGAGTACCGACACAGCCCAACCCCATAATAGTTGTGACCCCGTTAGGAAGTCTGTAGACACCGGGTGAGACTTCGACCATAGGAAGTTCGACCAAGGGGTAAAAACCTGTAGTATTGAAAGTATTCATTTCATTCACCTTTTATTAAGTTAATATGTACAGATTACCAACTTGCTAGGAAAAGACAAGAATTATTTTACCTAACCATGCTTTTTAACTGCGACAACCGGGCGCGGCCTTTTGCTGCTTTTATGTTTAGGTGCTTAATATAACCAAGGACCTCGGCATTTGGCGGAACCGCCACCCCTTTATATCTGTCTGCCGGGAATACCCCAAACTTGTACCTATATTTGTGTGCGGCCCATCCTTCCGCGTAGCCCTTATCTCTCCCGTAGTGGGCTAACATTTGGAACCATTCGCGCTGCTTTCCGTCCCTTGCTCTCTCTAGCTCTTGAAGCTCTCCGGGAGAGACCACAACCTCTTTCGTTATGACAATCTCGTGGCCGCAGTCCATGCATCTTAATCCAACCATAATAGCCCTACATCTTGGGCACTCGTTGGGCTTTGCCTCCTTGGTTTCCTTTGTTAAAGAGCTTTCTTTATAAGTCTCACCCTTGTGTAATTCATCTGGGACAATATCCTCAACAAAACCATGGCGCAGAGTGTTCCCCGCGTGATCTAAAATAATGGCGTTATCTTTACCATCAGACACTCGCATAACTCGGCCATACTTTTGGACGTGTCGGATTAATGATTTAGTCGGGCTCGCGTCGATAAGACAAGACGTGGTAGGGCTGTCCCAACCAGTGTCGAGAAGAGTACAACAAGACAAGATAAGGAAGTCCCCGGCGTCGTGCTGGGACAAAATAGACTGCCTATCTTCTGGCTTGGTGTAAGCGTCAATATGGACCGCTGGGACCCCTTCCTTCCTGAATTGGTCCACGATGTATTTAGAGTGCTTTATGGACTGAGCAAAACAGACGGTTTGCCTGTTTTCGCCCTTCTGCTTCCATGTCTTAACAATATCAGCAACAAGGCTAGGCTTATTAACCCGCTCGGTTAACTGCTTCTTGTCGTAGTCGATAATCCCGTGGGCCTGTTTAATGGTCTTAACGCCTTCTAGGTTTGGGACCTCACCCCCATAGTATTTAAGAGGAGCCAAATAACCTTTCTCTACCAGCTCGTAAGTCGTTATAGGGACAATAAGTTTTGTAAAATACTCACCAAGTCCTTTGCTGTAGGGCGTGGCTGACAGGCCAATAAAAATGGCGGCGGTGTATGTGTCCATCATTTTTTTGTGGTACTCGTAGAGAACGTGCGCCTCATCTACCATAAAAAAGGCGCAGTCTGGGAGCTTGGGCCTCCTTGCCAATGTTTGGACGCTCGCAATTTGGACTAGGGCTTTATAGTCTGCCCTTTCGTGTTGACCTTGGACGACGCCGGGAGCCATTCCAAATCCGTCGAAACAGGCCATTGATTGCTGGACTAGCTGTATTCGGTCTGCAATAAAGAAGCCCTTTTTTCCTTTCTTCCGGCCCTCGTTTAGCATATACGCGGCGAGGATAGTCTTCCCAAAGGCACAAGGCGCGGCCAACATTATCCGCCTATGCCCATCCCTTACAGCCTGACATATTTGCTCGTATCCGTCCTTCTGGTGGTCCCGTAGTTTCATTCTAAACCCCTTTTTTAGGCAATAGGTATCACTAGAAGGGTCTCGGTTAACCTACCCAGTTAGCGTCTATTCTCTATTGTCTTAACGCAATCAAACTTATCAGGACATAGTTTTTCGTCTTACCGGACGCCCAGACTGGTAATGCCAGTCAATCACTATTTAACCTAGAATCCTGTTTATATCCTCATCATCGGCTTTGCTCGGCCTAGAGTGTACACCCCTTCTAATCCATAACTCTTAGAGTTATTTCGCCGGGTCCCTTTCGGTATAACGGCTGGTGCGTTGTTTGCGGTAATGGCGTTATGTTTGCCTGTTGTTGTTTTTGGTGTCGGAGCTACTTATTTGTTAACGCAGAAAATAGACCGCCTCGAAGCTGCGTATTAATCTTGTGAATGACGTGTTCTTTTACATCAATCTAACTTATAATGCGTGGGTAGATGTTTATCACCCCTTCATCTGCACCCCTTCCCGGGTTGCTCCCGGACAAAACGCCCCGCCTTGTGTGGGGTTTTTTGTGTCCGGCCGCAGATGATAACCCAAGCCAGCATAACGATCTAGCCCATACCATATTTAGTCTCGTAGGCCGATATGAGTTTGGCCCATGACTGACGTTGCCATACATTATTAATAGCCTCTCTCGTTACACCGAAGGGCCCCATTAGATCACGGCAAGGGACCCTCCCTTTTAGCTGCCAGACAGCTAAAGCCTCCCGAGCCGAAAGCATGGCTCTGGGATTAGCCTCTACCCCATCAGCAAAGGACACGTCTAGCCGATAGCCGTCAACCCACTCCTCCGGCGTTTTAAAGTCGGTAGAGATGCTGGGGTCTTGCTGTTCCAGCCATCGCATAAACCCGCTAAGGACTTTATCTGGAGCCTCGTAGTCCCACAGATGGCTTCCCTTCCCCGACGTGCGCTTGATTCCATGCGGCCCAGTCTCGGTCGAGTAGCGGCACTCCCTCATAAACTGCTTAACGGCTTTGGCCCGCCTTGGTCCAGCCCTCACGGGACTAGCCACCCGGCGGCCATAATTAACATTAGCCCGCCAAGGACTAAACCCGACACAATTGCATAGAGCGTATCTAGCTTGCGAGGCGCTGGCTGCCTGTCAACCACAGGATGATAGAATTTATTGCCTAGTGAATATTTCATAGTGCCGCCCTCTTCTTGTTTGCTATCTCAATTTTTTCGGTTAATAAGTGCCATTTAGAGGCGAAAATAGGCGCTCCAATCTGTCGCCTGTCTTTATCTATACAATCCACCGGGTAAGCCTTAAACAGCTTATGATCGTACAGATTTGCCTCTAAAACGGACCAAACTACACCCTCTTGCGCCTCTGTGTAACTGCAATAGAAAAAACTGTTATATGTGGCCATTAGTCTTCTACTCCTATAGCCCGCTCTATGTCGTCCGAATAATAATTTTCTGCCTGTTCCCGTAGCAGTTTCCCTAGCTCCGCGTCGAGAAGTCCGCCAGCACAAAGACAAATAGCGATGCTTTCAGCCTTTATGCCATCTATTAAGGCCATGGCCTCCCGAGCAACACCCCTAGCCTGTTCGTCCATCCGCAACATATTGGTGTTGAAGTCGTAACGAATACCGTCTGGGCCGATAGCCTCCCAAACACAGTCGGCGTCCTGTAGGATAACCCTTAAATGTCCTCTAAACTCTCCATCCTTTTCCATATCGTTCCCCTTGGTTTGTGTTTAATAGAGAGCCCACTATAAACTAATTATAAAAAAGCACATTACAAAATAATGACTAAATTTACAGTTTTGGTCTTCATTTATGTCTGGAATCCTGCGAGCAATAGGGTTAATCTGGGCCCGTTAAATTAAAAATCAGCAAAAAAAGGGGAATGTTATGAGTAGTAAAGCAGCTCTTTGGTGTTCTGATAATTCGGAACCAGCACCAAAAGAAAGTATGGCTCAGACTGCCATCCGAAAAGCAACATATAGGGCGGCGTCAGATATGCGCGAGGACGGCCCCAGAAACCCATTTGCCTTTGATACGGCGGAATACTGGGCCTATGCTAATGAAGTAAACAGAGCCTTTACAGAAGACTTGAGGCGGGCTATATGATAACCAGCGCGACACTATCGGAAATAACCTCCGCCCTCCTTGCTGCTCAAAAAGAGCTAGGCGGCGTTAAAAAGGGCTCATCTAATCCGTTTTTTAAGTCAACCTATGCCAACTTTAATGCTGTCCTAGCCGAGGTAAAGCCGGTCTACAGCCGACACGGGCTAGTTATAATCCAGTCTCCAGTCTCAGATGGCAGCATGGTTGGTGTAACTACTCGGGTGCTGCACGAGTCTGGCGAGTGGATAGAAGGGACGATCACTTTGCCGTTAGCAAAGAGTGACCCACAATCTGCTGGGAGCGCTATAACGTACGCTAAACGGTACGCTCTGCAATCTATGGCCTTACTCCCTAGCCTAGACGACGACGCAGAGCAATCGATGTTTAGGGAGCCGGAGTCTGTAGATGTTAGACAAGTGGAAGAAATAACCAATCTTGCGGCGCTCGCTGGCGTTGAGGTTTCGGCCATTTGCTCCGGTTATAAAGTTATGGCGTTAGCCGATCTGCCCAACACGGCATACTCCGGCATTGTTAAAACCTTAAAAGAGAGAGCATCATTATGAGCCTTTCTCTGTACGAGATGACCAACGATATAAAAATACTAGCGCGCCTTGTTGAGTCTAGCGACGAGATAACGCCGGAGGTACTAGCTGACACTATGGAAGGCATGAGAGCTGAGTTTAGCGAAAAAATTAACTCAGTCTTAGTGGTGCGTCAGAATTATGTCAGAGAGGCGGAGATGATGGACCGCGAAATAGACAGGTTATCCTTATTGGCTGAAAGGGCCACCAAAAAGGCTACGCAATTAAAGCAATACGTTTTTGACTCAATGCAAGGCGCAAAAGTAGATAAGGTTAATTGTGCCCTGTTTAAAGTAACACTCCGAAAAGCATCAAAGAGACTGGGCGCAATAAACGAGGACTTAATTCCTCCTCAATATTGGAGAATTATTCCAGAGACGAGGGCGGTTGATAAAAAAGCATTATTGGAAGCCGCTAAAGAGAACCCGATCAAAGGCGTTGACGTTATAGATGGCGTCCGTTCATTAACAATTAAATAAGGTATTTATTATGAGCAAAGTAGGCGTAACACTTAAAATTAACGTAAAAGAGATCGATAAAGCTAGGTTATTTAATGGCCAGAAAGGTATCTATTTAGACGCAACCGTTTTTATCGATTTAGATCAATTAGACCAATATGGTAATAGCGGAATGATTACCCAAGACGTTAGCAAGGAAGAGAGAGACCAAGGCGTAAGAGGTAATATTCTCGGCAACGCTCAAGTATTTTGGAAGGACTCTGGCCAGCCCCCACAAAAACAATCGCAGACGGAGCCAGCTAACACCGGGCGCGCCTCAGACTATGATGAAGACGTGCCATTCTGACAAGAGCTAACGATATAGAAGGGGGTGCGGTATGAGGCCCCCATATACTCCGAGAGGGCCAAGAGCATATATTAAATCGCAGCTTCTGCTGCCAAGCTATAGAATGTGGCTGCGTTGACTAGGTTGTCCACTTCGGCAGAAATCCAGTTAGCCGATAATGCTTCAAGTCGCAAGTAGACAAAAGCAATATCACCATTCCATTGTGACGAGCCACTCCCGGCATTTCCTACAACAAATGTGTCATTGTTAGACCCCATCGCAGTGATTGTTGAGTCAAGGGCATCAGTTACACCATCCAGATAAAGTTCTTTCTCAGTCGTTCCATCCCATACACCATGCCAGCGGTAATCTGTAGCAGCGACAACAACCGACCCGTCATTCCATGAGTTGGAAACATCCCAGTTAGTCCAAAAATCTGAGCCTGTGTTGTGAAACCCCAAGTTACAGCGACCACTGTTACTTCCTATCGTTTCAAGGTAGCCCAACATCTGCCGGTTTGCGCCGGTCTGATCGTCGAGATGGCCACTAGCCGACATCGTGAAAGTCGTGCTACTACCGACAAGGTTGGTTACTCTGGCCTCAAAGTCTGCGGCCATAGCCAAGCCGCCGCCCCAGCCTTTGGCGTTTGAGACATAGCTGGCAGACCCTGTATTAATAACAAGATCATTGTTTCCTGACCTATCTACCAGATCACCCTTGAGCAGATAGACAAGCTCGTAGTCTTGCCATGTGTCGTTTCGTCCGTTCGCAGCACCAGCCGCAAGCGCCTCAAAGCTACTACTCCCATACTGTATCTTCCAAGAGTTAGAGCTTCCGGTTAAAACCGTGTCTCTTAAAAATAGTGTCCCCGTCTCTGTTCCTGTGTCAATCCACACTAGATCAAAAGGAATGGCGGCATCGCTTGCATTTACAACACGAATATCGCCACCATCGGCCTTTACTTTGGCCCAAAATCCGGCACTCATGCCCGACAGATCAACACCCACAACAAAGGACGTGAGGTCTGACGACACCTTTCCCGAGGCGATGGTGATGGTCTGCTCGTGCGTGTTTGGGTATAAGAGCGGGGGTGGACTATACCGACCCAGTGTTGTACTCATAATCAGACTCATATTACAGCGTCCCTCCAGACTTTAACCATACTATCTTCGCCAGCTTGATGATGATTGCATTTGCACTAGCAAGGTCTGTTGAATTCGTGTTGATGTGAGCTTCAATGCCATCAGGCCCAAGAGCCATAAAGTTCTGCAATAGAGTATCTGCACGAACCCCGTCTTCGAGAGCCTGTGCTGCTAGAGCATCAAGCTCTACTTGTGTCAGTGGTACAGTGATCCACTGCTGCGTCCATGTACCAGCGTCATCAAGAATGCCACCTTCTTCAACACGCTCAATAGCAGGGTCAAAGGCTGGTTGTGCAGGAACTAAGTAAGGATAAACACCGTAATCTACCAACCTTTCATTCAGCGTAGCTTCATCAAGAGAACCATCAAGGATTATCTTAGGGAACGATACATCAGGAAAGTCAGCCTTCAACTGACGAAGGGTGTACTTCTCGGCTGTGTTTGCATCTATTGGTTTACAGTAATTCATTAATCTATCTCAACATAGAAACTATTTAAGGAGTTGAAAGTGTCTTGGTCTGTGCAATCTACTGTGAAGTCAACAGGGGAGGCGTTCATTATCTTATAAGCAAGGTTTACCGATCTTACTGTGGTGTTGGTACTTATCACCTCACTGTCAAAAGTGTCGCTGCCGGTAAGATTAGCAGGGCCAGCCGTTCCTATTATATGACAACCCAGCACTACAAGTTTCTTGGTAGAGGCTGATGCGTTTACTGTCTGCGCCGCAGGATCACCACTTATCTGCTCTGTGCCTAAGTCTTGTATGGTTACGCTTGGCGATACGCTTTTTCTGAACACCAGCATCACCCTAGCTGGCTCCGTAGTAGAACCACTGACCGTTGATGATGGATCGCCGCTTTCTAATATCTTATAGCTAAGAGAGTGTCCGTGTGATGTTCCGTTATAAAGCTCTATATTTGTCCAGCCGGAAGGTGTAGCGGGAACTCCCGCCCCCTCTCCATCCATTAAAATCGCTACATCGCCTGTCTGGGATGACGCGGGAATTGTTATTGACGAGGTTATGGAAACCGCAGATGCCACGAACGCAATATCCTCCAGTGAGCCACTAGCAGCCCTTCTTCTTAACTTATGTCCTAGAAACATTACGCATCTCCTGAGTGCAGACCGTACAGCACTGCGTTAATCTGCCAAAGCTCAATCACGGCATATCCTGTTGTTGGTAGTGTTGGGGCAGCACCCCCTACCCATGTAGTGGTAGGCCATGTAATTGTGTAAGCAGTGCCATCGTCAATCATCAGGGTTACGCTCTGCCCATCAGCCAGTGACTCCGTGAATGTAGTGTTAGCACTAAGTGTCTTGTATTGCAGAGTACCATTAGCTGGGTCAATTACTGTACCTGTAAGGCTGTATTGAGTCTCTGCATACTCCTTGAAGGTTTGCTCTGCTGTGAAGGATTGAACTACATCCAGCTTGGCTGTATCAACGTCATACGCTTGTACTGTAGAGCCAATGTCAGCGTCTTTGACTATTGTTGCGTCAGCGGGTTCGTACACGCCTGTGTGTAAGTGATCCCCTATGGCTAATTGACCAGCACCAGTACCTACATCGCCATTAGTATTAAGTAATTCGTATGTAACGTCAGCATCTAATACTGTTGTAGCGTTGTACGGTTGTACAGTAGAGCTTATGTCTGTATCAACTAAGACATTACTTCCACCATTCTGTAGAGTACCTGTGAAGTTTGCAGTGACTGCATCGTACTTAGCTGTATCAGCATCATAACCTTGTACACTGACACCTATGTCAGCATCTACTACATAGGTCGCATCATAACCTTGTACAGTTACGCCAATATCAGCATCTTTAACTATAGTGGCATCAGCGGGTTCATACACGCCTGTGTGTAGGTGGTCTCCTATGGCAAGAGTACCTGCTGTAGTCCCCACATCTCCATTAGTGTTGAGCAATTCATAGGTTACATCGGCATCAAGTACGGTTGTTGCATCGTATGCTTGTACGTCAGTGCCA
>Ga0208795_1000034_pt1 | contig 56634 bp, 61 predicted proteins | sample CB_VirMetaG_6_FD_184541 | JGI IMG/M metagenome (GOLD analysis project Ga0208795, IMG submission 184541) | Freshwater to marine saline gradient viral communities from Chesapeake Bay - CB_1508_2 Viral MetaG (SPAdes) (version 4) | ecosystem: Environmental > Aquatic > Marine > Coastal | place: USA... | reverse complement strand
CGAGCCTTCTTCCTCCATGCGCCGACGCAAAGCAGCGTAAGCCGAATCGTCCGGCACCTGCGAAGCTGCACGGCGGATCGCTCTGCGGTCCAATGCGCCTTGAACGGCGTCGATCGCAACTGGTGCTACTGCGCCGAGCGGTGCGCCAATCGCGGCTCCCATGGCTGCGCCTTCTGCGCGAGACTCTCCTTGGTCAGCCATCCCTGCTCCTGCAATCGCGCCTTCGCCTGCACCGATCGCTGCGCCTTTCATCCAGTTAGGCAACTGCGCTGCAATCCGTGGAGCCAACATGCCCATGCGAGCCGTGGTCGCGGCGGCGGCGGGTGCTGCTGCGCCACCCGTGAACGGCGTTGCAAGATATGCCGCCGCTGTCGGGATCAACCCTCCAGCAACCTCACCAACGATTGAGCCGATCGGGTTGTTTTCGGCATAGGCGCGGTTCGATGCTTGAATTTCGGCGAGCGCGTCTTCATAACGCTCATCGCCAAGTTTAGACCGCAACCAAGCCTCGCCCTCGTCACCCCAGCCTAACCCAAGACCTTGACCGAGGACAGAGCGTGCAATGTCCTTCAGTCCGCCAGCTTCGTAACCCTTCACAGCACCGCCTTCGGCGTATCCAGGAACGCCTGCGTCGCGCAACACACTCGTGACGTAGTTCTGCGTCTCGCGGAACGGCGGAATGCCATTGTGCTTGCGGACGTTGCCTGGACCAGCGTTGTACGCCGCCAATGCGAGAGGCAATGAACCGAACTCGTCCCACTGCTGGCGCAAGTAACGTGCGCCGCCTTCGAGGTTCTGTCGCCAATCCGTCGGGTCGACGCCCAAGTCACGAGCCGTTCCAGGCATCAACTGCGCCAAACCAATCGCACCCTTGGGGCTGCGAGCGTTGGGGTTGTATGCGCTTTCGTTTTGAATTAACGACACGAACACATTCGGCGGCAGACCGTACCGTTCAGCGAGCATCACAGCTGTGTCGCGGTAAACGTCTCCGGTGAGCGCAACAGTTTCGCCAGTCGGCACGGCGGCGGTTGTTGTCGGTCGCGGCGGCGGACGCGTCGGGCTGCGCGAGGCAGGCGTCTCAGCCGTGTCCACGCGGAACTCTTGCGCGTCTTGCTTGCGCTGCAGCGAACGCAGACGATTCAACTCAGCCATGAACCCTTCGAGCAACGAGCCGCGAACCTTGCCGCCTTGTTCGTACTTCTGATACATGTCTTCGAGGTTCACAGAGCCGCCTTGCTGCATCGGCACAGAAAGAACCTCGAAGATCTTGTCGCTGTAATCTGTTGGCTGAAAGATTCCGCGTGAGCGCAGGAAGTTCTCCAACAACGGCATCAGCTGAGAACGGTTGCGTCCAACGATGTTGTACTCCTGCGCGAAACCCTTGGCCAGTTCTGAATATTTGTCCATCGGGTTCTGCGGAGGCGTGTCGCCTCGATCTTGGCGCATGGCGGCTTCAGCAGCGTTCCGAGCCAGCGTCGCGTCTGTGCGTGCAAAGTAGTCTTGAATCTGCGCGGGGTTATAACCGGCGTTCATCAAGTTCTCACGCTGCGTGTCGCGGCCACGGAACATGCCAGCTTGCCAACCCATCTTCAGATCGTTGGCGATGCCTGAGGGGATTGACTTGAGTGTTTCTAAAAATCCCATCGGCTGCGAAGGCTGCGCCACGTTGACGTTCACAGGGGTCGGCGTTATGGTCGGCGTTATGGTCGGCGTTATGGTCGGCGTGTCGTCGAAGACGGTGCGGTCGATCACCTCAAGCATTCCGGGCGAGTCGCCCCGCACGGTCTCCATCGTCATTGGCCCTTGACGATCAGCGGGTTTCGCACCACCTCCGATTCCGGTGACGCCTGCAGCTTTCATCGACGCAGCCGCTTCTGCGCGAGCCTGCTTTTCCTTGTCCTTCGCCGCAGCAGCTTTGTTGGCCTCGGCCATCGTCCCCCAACCGCCTCCGGGAGCCATGCCCTTCACCTCGCCGCCGTCAGCCCACTTGACTTTGTTGGCCCAGTATGCGGGACTGCTCTTGCCTTTGGCGATGTTCTTGGCATGGCGTGACTTGAATGAGGCGCGTTTGTTTTTCATGCGTTCAGACTCGCCTGCCTTGGGCTTGCCTGCGGTCTCGGCTCCTTGCTCGCCGAAGCGCAGGATCTTTTCCTTCCCGTCGATCTTCGTCTTGACAATGTGCGACTTGGTTGGGTGGCTCGGTGTGCGCCGAGGCTTGTCCAAAGGGAGACTGTCTTTGTCAACTTTAGGCGGCATAAGGATTCACCCTAGGTTCGTTGAGCCTTTGCGGTTCGTCGTGGTCACGTGCTTGCGGCAGTTCAAACCACTGGCTGTTCTTGAGGTAGATTATCGCCTGCGTGAACGTGTCAACATAGTCATCATGCTCTGCAACTGGGAATTTGGCAAGCTGTTTCAGGAATGCCGCAGCCCAACTGACCGGCTGTCCGGGGTTCTTGGCTGACTCAGGAACCCAGATCAACCCCAGTTCCAACGTCGGCGCGGCTTGGTGCGCACGGCTGACTTTGTCCGCCAGTCCAGGATTGTAGGGGATGGCTGGAACCTTCGCCAACCGCAGGTCTTGGAGCAACGACTGGCCAGACGCCTTGGCTTCAACAAGCACGCGGTCGGGTCTGCGAGCGCGGCGCACGCCGTCCTTGATGGATGTGCCGCCGTACTCTGTTCCCCAGTCCTTGATGGCGCGGGTGCGCAACTCAGGGTACGACAGGTGCTCGTCCCATGCGTCGATCAGCATCGCGTTGCGCTTGCCTTCGTGCGTGAACATTGCCCAGACGCTGCATGCGGTCGGGTCGCCGGTCGTTTTCTCGGTGAACGCGCAATCGTAGGACTGCAGAATGTATTCGAACTGCGGCAACGCTTTGTCGTGTGGCCACATCTGGATGTGCGCGGTCTTCAAGATGCCGCCTTCAGACGGCGTCGGGTCTTGCTGCAGTTGGCCTGCCGTGCCATACGTGCCGAGCAGCTGTTTCAGTTCGGTGATCTCTTTCTCGCCGAAGCGTTCAGGGCAGATCAAGTCACCCTTCTTCTTGCGCGGATCATACGCACCCAGCAACGTCTTGCGCTTCACGCCGTCCCACTCAGCGGGGATCATCAAGTGTTCCCAGCCGCCAATGTCCTCAAGGATGTGGCCTGAGATGTCGCGCTCGTGCAGACGCTGCATGATGGTCACCATGGCGTCTTTCTTCGGGTCGTTCAGACGGGTCGACCAAACAACATCGAACCACTCCAACGCACTCTCACGGATCACGTCCGATTGAGCCTCTTGCGCAGAGTGTGGATCGTCCAGGATCAGGCGCGATCCGCCTTCACCCGTCGCCGTGCCGCCCACCGAGGTTGCAAGCCGGTAGCCGGTCTTGTCGTTCTCGAATCGCTGCTTGGCGTTCTGGTCTCCGGCAAGCCTGAACATGTGTCCCCATCGTTCCTGATACCATGGTGATTGGACTAAGCGTCTTGCCTTCAGGTTGTCGCGGATGCTGAGGTTGCCGGAGTAGGATGCGCACAGGTACTTGTGTGCTGGATCTGTCAGCCACTCCCACATCGGCCAAATGACCGAAACGATCGTGGACTTTGAATGGCGCGGCGGGATGTTGATGAGCAGCTTGCGGATCTCGCCAGCGGTGATCGCTTCAAGGTGCTCGCAGATTGTTTCAATGTGCCATGACTCGACGAACTTCACTCCTGGTTCGACTGTTGGCCAACATTGACGCACGAACTCGTACAGTGAGCCTGAAGCTGCGCGGCGGCTTTCTTCCACCTCGATCATCTTCAACAGCAATGCAGGCTCAACAACAGAGTTCATTTCGGCTTCTTCACGAATCTGCCGCGTTCATCGCGGTCTGTCAATTCCGACAGTTTGTCGGCGAGGGCTTGATTGTCTTGCAAAGATTGATTCAAGGCAATCTTCAAACGCTTGATCCTCCCCCACGGCCAGAGGACATCGATGAGTTTGAACTTCGTTTCATTTTCAAACAATGTGTTATTCCTTCCCACCAGATATCTTCGCCATCAGGGCTTTCATTTCTGCAAGTTCTTTGTCGCTGAGGTTCTTCAGGTCGACCGCCGCCAGCGCGATTGGTCCACCGTCGACACCCGTGTGTTCGTTGGTGATCTTGTCGCCGTATTGTTTCGGCTTGAGTTTGCTGAGCACCCACTTGCGTGAGTCAACGCGCAGACGTTGATGTTGCACGGCGGCAGAGTCATAACGAGCGACGCCGTTTTGATCGACCACTTGCGCGGGATCGTCGTCGGCAACAGTGACCACTTCCTCAGCCCAATGTTCCAGCAGCGCCTCGCGCGCGAGCGCGTACTGGCCGGCGATGGCCGTGTCAGCGGCGATCCAACCCTGCACGGTAGCTTTCGGAACGCCAGTTTCTTTGCACGACTTGCCCAGAGGCATGCCTGTCTCCATGAGCCTGAAGACTTTGTCTGCAATTTTGCGCTTGTCTGCGTCCGTGTATTTGGTCGCCATCTGGCACGCTCCGTCGAATGTTTGTTTGAATTATGTGCTGACTGCACGGCAAAGGCAAGGGAAAGTCCTCAGCCCGATGAACGTGGTAAATATCGTCCGGATATTTAATCGTTTATTATTCTGATTTTCCCTATATTCTCCTCGTTATATAATTAAATATCTTTGGGAGTATTACCACGTTTGACGGGCTACGCACTCTCCCACCACCGGCGTGCAATCGTCGATTTCCCCTCGTCGAACAACGACTTACGCCATTCCATCGCCGAAAATCCATCTTCTGTTTCAGCCCGTTAAAACCAACATCGTCGAACTTAACTCCACGCAATTTTCTCTCCAAAAATATCTGTTCTAACACTTTTAAACGTGTTTGTCGGGCCACTTTCCAACCTTCCGTTTCAGATATTTTATCTCATCTCGCAGTTGTTCGATGCGTCTTTCGAGCATGGCCACGGTTGCTTCGAGTTGAGCGATTCGCTCTTCATCGGTCATCATTCACTCCAGGCATCGGCATCCAATGTGTCACGTTCGTGATCGGCTTGCCGTGATCAGCAACCCAATGTTGGCGCTTAGGGTTCCACCATGCGCCGGTGACGCCCCAACGTGTGACCCACTCCAGCGTTTCAGCGTCAAGGTCTTTGTAATCGTACGAGACGAGGACGCGCTCGGTTGGGCGGCGGTCGCCCTTGTTGATCTTGATCCAAGGTGTCAGCGGCGTGCCCATCCCTCACCACTCCAATTCGACGGCCAGCGCGTCGCGTTCGAGGACAGGCGCGTCCACTTTCCGGTAGACGGTGAGGCTCTTGCCGAACGCCTTCCACCGCTTGTCGGAGGAGTTTTCGTTGGGCAGAATTTTGTAGCCGAGCCGCTCCATCGCAGGCGTGATGTTGCGTCGCAGCGCGTAGTAGTTGTCGTGATGTTGCGCGGCAACTTCGAGCAGGAAGTCGCCTTGCGCGTAGTTTGGGTCGTTGAGTTCCTCCAACGCAATCCGGAACGCATCGTCGATTCGAGCGTTCCAAGCAGCGGTGTCGGCGGCAATTTGCGCCTTGGTGCGGCGTTTGCGTTTGTCGCGATTGTTCGGGTCGAACGGATCGAACATCTTAGAACGGTTCATTGGCCAACTCCTGTGTTGGGTCGTAATCGTTGGGTGTGCCTGCTTTCACGTAGACGGTGACAACCTTGTTGCCGATCTTCCACCGACCGTCTTTCCTGTCCGAGCGATGGAGCGTGTAGCCGGAGCGGGTCATGGAGTTGGCCAACTTGCGCTTGATGTCGCCTTCCTTTTCGCCTTCGGCAACCGCCTTGGTGAGCAGCCAATCCGACCGAACAGCCACGGGGTAGTTCATGTCTTCGAGGATGTCGTCGAGCCATTGGTCGCCCGTCATGCCGGAAGCCACGACCGTTTTGTGCGCGTCGGTTTTGCGTTGGCCGTTGCTTGCGTTGAACTTGGAGATGTCGTGCTCGTGGAGGTACGCGGCCACGTGGCTCGCACCGCCTTCGAAGAACCACTCCCACAGGTCGCTGAAGTACTGGCGGCGGACGTCTTCCTTGCGCAGTCCCATCTCGTCCATGGTGGCGCAGTCGATCACGTCGTAGCGGCGGTCGTCCTCAGGGATGTAGATGCCGTTGGCGAGGTGGTTGGTGGTGATGATCACGCCGCAGTACATGCGCACCGAGAACTTCTGGCCATACTTGGGATTGATCTGGCAGGTGTCGGGTGAACCGGCGATCAGCACCTTGGTGCGTTCGTTGAACGCCCACTTGGACATCTCGTGCAAATTGGCGGCTTCCGAGATGCGCACGAGCGTTGCGGCAGCGTACTCGTTGAAGGATTGCTCGAAGGCTCCAGGGTCGATGTTCGAGACGTTCCATGCGCCGATCGCCGGACAGCAAAACTCGATCGCCGTGTCTTTGCCCACGCCTTGCCCACCGGCAATCAGCAGCGCGAACCGAGGTTTCTCCCATGGCTTTTGCACGCGGTGAGCCATGTAGTTCAGGAACTGCTCGGCGTCGCCTGCCTTGTTGAAGATGCGGTGCACGTGGTCGAGGAACGGTTGCGCCATCTTGGGCACGCCCAGTTCGATCGTCGGGCGGCGGTACGCATTGAACAACGCCGCACCCGCGCTCACCACCACCTCTCCGTCGCGGCAATCGTAGCCTTTCACGTAGTCGTCTTCGATCGAGGGGTCGGAAGTCATGGAGGTGACCAGCGCGTTCTTGCGCAGCCAATCTGACGCCTTCATCAACTTGCCATTCTCGTTCACCGGCGACACGGCTGAGTCCACAGCAGCAGCAATCCAGAAGCTGTTGGTGGGGCGGTAGATGTAGTTGTTGCCTGGACCGTAGTAGATGAAGTTGCCGAGCGGCACCTCACCGCTCTTGGGAGCCCAACCGTTGTCGAGCGCAGCCTTCACGATGGTGCCGACGGTGAGTTGCTTTTCGGCGTTCTGCTGGCTCAACTCATAGAACGCCTCGTGCATGATCTCGTTGTGGTTGCGACCTTTCTTGCCGCTGAACTTTGCAGACCACTCTTGGTAAACCGTCCAAGCCTCGTCCACGCGGTCAAACTCTCTGCCGAGAATGATTCCCACCGACCGCCACAAGTCCCTGTCGTCTGCGGGAACGCTTTCCAGCATCGTCGCCACTTGTTCGATGGTGTACTTGCCGCGATACATGTCGTCCTTCTTCGGACGGCCACGGGTTTCTTTGCGGCGCGAGAGATGCGCGGGGAGAACAGCCAACGCGGTTCCCCAATTGAGCCACTTGTAAGTCCCTCCCGACCGGTGGCGCGAAGGCGCAGCGACAATGTAGCCGCCGTCGTTGCGGCTGTCCACGCCTTTGCCGAGCACGTTGCTGGCTGTCTTGAGCGCGGAGTTGTATTGAAAGATCACGTGCATCCCGCCGGAACCAGTCTCAGCGATGAGCGTGTTGGGTTCGCCGTGGTCTGCAATCGCGTCAGCCCAAGACTCTGCGCCGAACTTGCCTTCACCCACGTCGATGTCGAGCACCGTGATGCCGGAGATTTCTCCGGTGACGATGCCGATGTTGGAGCGCGGCGCACTCGCGCCGAACCAGTCGTCTATTTGCTTCAGGTCGCGCGACGCTTCCTTCAAGCCGCGTGCAACTCTTGGGTGCTTGCCAGCGTCTGAGCAAGCCGCGTTCCCACAAGTGCACACACCATCGTCAGCGATCGAATGCAGCGGGAAGACCATCCATCCGCGCTTGGCATAATCGACCGCAGCTGTGTGCGTTTCGTTCATTCATGAACTCCTCTCTGATGAAAAAGGCGCACGACTGTTGTTGGACAGCCGCACGCCTTTCAGTTGATTGCGATGCGGCTTAGAAGCGGTCGTCGCCGCCTTCTTCGTGCACCGCGTCAGAGACGGGCTCAGAGACTTTCACCTCGCCTGCAGCGACCTGCTTGCTGAACTCACGAGCCTTGAGGTAGAGGTCTTGATCAGCCACCGGCTCCACAACCTCGATGTTGATGCCCCACCAAGAGCCTTTCGAGTTTTCCTCCTTCACGCCTGTGAGTTTGTACACGTGGCTGAACGAGGGAGGGGTGAACGGCTTGCCTTGCGGGTTGCGCATCTCGATGCCTTGAATGAGGCTCATCCAACGCTTCGACTTCTTGATCTGCGTGGAACTGAGCGACAGCAACGCTGGTTGCCACACGCCGCTCGTCGAGCGCACGAGGACAAAGTGATTGCGCGTGTCCTTCAACTCGTCGCCGTCGATCCGCAGACGCCCATCGTCGCCGCGTTCCACGTTGAGCAGCTTGCCGGTTTCGACATCGATCGGGCTGAAGTCGCCCTTGTAGCCGCCGCCAGCGTCGCGCGGAGCCCAACGCAGGTAACGCCGCTGGTACGCGCACGGCACGACCAACGCCTCCTTGAACACCTCGTTGGTGATGGTGTTGATGAACAGTCCGGGCTTTGCGCTTTCGACTGTTTCCAGTTGCGGCGAAAGACCTTGCAGCATCGCGATGAACGGTATTGCGAACGAGTCTTTGTCCGCGCCTTCCAGCCCCATGCCAGCGTCGGCGGCCATGTCCGCCATCATTGCCATCGGGAGGTTCTTGTCGTCTTTCACTGCGACATCGGTTTTGGGTTTTGTAGCCATGATGATTCTCCTTGAGAGTTGGGTTACTTGATCTTTGCGGTCCAGACAGGACGCGCACCAAACAGTTCCAGCGGCACGTTGTTGCCGGAGGAAATTTGTTCCTTGAGGAACGCCTTCAACGTCTGAGGGTGAACGCTCTCGTCGAACTTGGCGCTGAGACCGCGACCAACAAGGTCACGGAACAACGTGAGAGCGGCGTCGCGTTCGCCCTTGCCGTACTGGGTGGTGACGCCGACCTTGATCAAGCCGCCGAACCCATTCGCCTCCAGCCAACGGTGAGCGTCGTCTTTGCTCGCAGCTGGGATGGAAGCGTACACCTCTTGGGAGATGGTGATCTTCTGACCGGTGCTGAGTTCAAGTTTCTCGATGCCCAGTTCTTGCATTGCCGAGGGGATTGTTTCTTCGCGCAAGATGCGCGCAACCTCCTTGGTGTGCTTCAGCGCGGCTTCAGCCTCTTCAACAGCCGAGTCCGCATCCACCAAGGCGCGAGCCAAGGCGGTCATTTCGTCTAGTGTGATAGACATCCTACTTTCTCCTTTCTCAGTTAAACACTCACGTGTGACGGTATGTACCGCCCCACATTCTTGTCCCACTTCAACACTTGGAACCGCCCGTGCAACTTGCCGAGCAGTGCACAAGCAACAGCGATGACAGCGGGGTCGCCCATGGCCACGATGCTGTCGCCAGCTTCGTAGTCGTAGTGCTCTAGTTTCTCACGCAGCTGCTTCACCAAGTCCGACGTCGCGAAGAACGACGACCGAGGAGGCATGAGGATCACGGGTTCACCGTGTTCAGCTGCGGGAGCAATGTTGACCGTAGGGACGAATGTGTTCGTCTCAGGGTCGCGCCGGTTCGGCACTTGTGTTATGTAAACTTTCGGCATTCTTCAGTTCTCCAGTTTGGTGTTGCGAGTATGCCGTGGTCTTCAAACTTTCGCAACGGTTATTTTCGGCTCTGATATTATCGGTCGTCTTCGCCAAGAAGGCAAACTATTTCTTGTGATGCAAAAATAAGTTGCCATCGTTGCAGGACTGCGTCATAATAACGTGACTGAACTCAGAACGGAGAACATAACATGAAGATCTATGGTGCTGGCATCGCGGGTTTGCTCGCCGGATGCATGTTTCAACAGGCGCGTCTCTTCGAAGCGTCGCCAGAGAACACCGGTCAGCACAAGGCTGTTTTGCGGTTCAGGAGTTCAGCCGTTGGAGACGCGGTCGGCATCGACTTCCGCAAGGTGAAGGTGCACAAGGGGTTGTGGCTGGACGGCAAGAGTGTTGCGCCGAGCATCCAACTCGCCAACTGGTACTCGCGCAAAGTGATCGGGCGGTTGGCTGACCGCAGCATCTGGAACCTCGAAACGTCCGAGCGGTTCATCGCACCGGAAGACTTCATCAGCCTCCTGATCGAGCGGTGCGCCGGTCGCATCACTTGGAACCACGCCTTGACGCGTGAGGAGGTGTTGACCGAAAAAGAACCGGCCATCAGCACGCTCCCGATGAACGTGATGGTCAAGTTCATGGCCAACGAACTGAGCCGCGAGTTCATTGAATCAGCACCAACCTTCAGCCACGAGGCGATCACGGTGCGGCGGTGGCGCGTGCCGAACGCTGATGTGTTTCAGACGGTGTACTTCCCAGGACTGGAAACCAGTTTGTACCGCGCCAGCATCACTGGCGACCTGCTCATCGCGGAGTACGTGGACGCCTCTGACGACTACCCACTGTTCGAAGCGTTCGGGTTGAGCGAGCGCGACTGCGTGCCTATAGAGAAGGTGTCACAACGCTACGGCAAGATCGCCAAGATCAACGACTCCTGGCGCAAGCAGTTCATCTTCTACCTCACCCACGAGCACAACATCTTCAGCCTCGGACGGTTCGGAACGTGGCGCAACCTGCTCCTAGACGACGTGATTCAGGACGTGGCAGTGTTGAAAAAGCTAATGAACACAACGACTTACGACCGCATGCGAGCGAATGCAAAATAAATGTTGCCGGACAGAAAAATATGTTGGATAATACTGTTACGGTCGACGTGACCGGAGAACTGAAGAACTGGAGAACACCATGAACCGCGAATTCACCATCACCGCCCCGAAGACCTATGCCACCGCTGACAATGCCCGCAAAGCTGTTGCCAAGAAAGGTTTCGAGGGTCTGCGCCACTTCATCATGACGAGCGAGGACGGACGGTTCTTCCCCGTGTTCGTCGGCGAAGTCGCCATGCAGAACGGCATCCACTTTCACTTCAATGTTGTTGGTTGAGGAGGTCGCCATGAACATCATCGTCCGCATCACCAACAACTTCGGCAACCGCGCAGTGTATCCCGTTTGCGACACTGCGCGCAAGCTGGCCGACCTGATCGGCACCAAGACCTTCACCGACCGCGCAATCGCGCAGATCCGAGACTTGGGCTACACGGTCTCCGTGCAGCAACCAACCCTGTGAGGAGCGCGGCCATGGAAGTTTACGTCTGCTACATCGACCTTGACGACCGCACGGAGTTCACGCTCTACGACAGCGAAGAAAAGGCAATCGAACATTTCGCAATGCTGCTCGAATGCGGTGACATGACCGTAGGCGAGTTGTACGAGCAGGGGTGGATCACCCGTGCGCGAGTTAACTGAGAACGGAGAACTGCTATGTTTGACATCAACCAAATGACCACTTCATCGATGGTTGCCGAGTACAACCAACTCACCGGCAAGTGCATCAAGAAGTTTTCATCGCGTGCAGCAGGCATCCGGCAACTGAAGAATGCGCGTGCTGCACACCCATCCCTTCAGGAGAAACCTATGGAAACCCAAGTTGAAACCAAGCCCAAGAACGAAGCACGCAGCACGGCAGTAGCGGCCAGCTGGTCTGACGCTGGCGTGAAGGCTGCTCGTTCTCAACGCAACGGTGTGCTGGTTAACGGCAAAGCCGAATACAAGTCGGTGCGAGCAGCGTTCGTCGCGCTAGGACTGCCGATTGGCTCCCACATCAAGTTCCGCATGAAACTCAAAGCGGATGGCAAGGCTGAATTCGATGGTCATGAATTCGTATTGATGTAACCCCAACCGCGAGGGGCTGACCACCCCTCGCAAAAACCTCAGAACGGAGAACTGCAATGAAAGTCACTTTAATTAGCTACACCCCTGACGCCGAGAACCTCTTGATGTTCACGAAGGCGACGCGTCTGACAATGTCCCCAGGACTGCTGGACGAGATCCGCGCCAAGTCCCACACCGAGAAGATGGCTGAGTTGGAATACATGGCCAACACGATTCCCTCCAGTTGGGAGTTCGTGGACTACGTGTTCCTCGTGGAAGGCGTGAGCCGAGCGTACACGCATCAACAAGTTCGCACCCGTCAGGCGTCCTACGCCCAGCAGACGATGCGCGTGCTGAACATGGGAGAGTTCGAATACATCCACAGCGACAAGATCAAAGCCGATCCCGCCGCCATGGAAGCCGTCAACCAGTGCCTCGCCGTCATCAAGCACACCTACAACAAGCTGCTCGACATGGGTCACGCGGTCGAGGACGCACGCGGCGTTCTGCCCACCAACATCTCCACCAACATCGTGTGCAAGTTCAACCTGCGAACCTTCGTCGATCTGGCCAAGTCCCGCACCGGTGGTCGCACGCAAGGCGAGTACCAGCAGGTCGTCAACGCAATGGTGGACGCTGTGCTCGAAGTGCACCCATGGGCAGAGAAGTTCTTGTTCCAAGAGGGACGCGACTACTTTGCCGAGATCGAGGAATTCGCGCAACGTGAGTACGGCGGTGACCTGCTCAAGAAGGGCAAGCTGCTCAAGATCGTCGACAAGATGCGCAAGGGAGGTTGAGCCATGACACGGATCAACTGCGTCCCACCGCAAGAGTTGTCGCGCCAACACCTGTTGGCTGAATGGAAAGAGTTGCCTCGCGTGTTCACGTTGGCTGCCAAAGCCTACCACGCCAACCGCAAGGTCACCGCCCCAGAGCGGTATACTCTCGGCACCGGTCACGTGAAGTTCTTTTACAAGCGGCTCACGTTCTGCACGCAACGCTTCTACCAGCTGCGCGGCGAGATGCTGCGTCGCGGCTACAAGGTCGGTTACGACACGCCGCCGCCCACCGGCATCCTTGCCAAGGACTGGTGGTGCCATTGGATCCCCGACGGTGAAGCAATCTCTGCCAACCGCGCTCGCATCGCAGAGAGGAGCAAATAACCGTGTACGCCATCTTCGATCTAGACAACACCATCAGCGATGACGGCTGGCGCATTAATGAAATCGACTGGTCCAAAGACCATCCCTTCGAGCGTTACCACCGGTACCACTTGTTGGCAGGGTTCGACGCTTTCGGCAACCAAGACCTCGTGCGCAAGCTGCCGGAAGGCACTGAGATCGTCGTGTTCACGGCTCGCCCAGAGTTTTACGCAGCGATCACGCAAGAGTGGCTCGAACGCAATGGCATCGATTGCGCCGCGTTGCTCATGCGCCCGACCGACGACCATTCGCAATCGATTGACTTGAAACAGCGCCAGCTGCGCAAGTTCTTCAAGCTGATGGACGCCGATCCGACCGATGTGCTTTGCGCGTACGACGACCGGCAGGACGTGGTGCAGATGTACCGCGATCACAACATCAAGGGCTACCACACCTGCATCCACAACGTGTGCGCCTATACCAACCCAAGGAAGATCAGATGAAAAAGAACGCAGCAGACATCCTCGCGGAAATGGCCGAGACCTTCCGCGAACGCAACAAGGTCTATGGCGACAACTACAAGCGTGTCGGCGACGTGATGGTCGCGTTGTTCCCTGAAGGCGTCGAGTTGAAGACGCAGGAAGACTTCAACACGTGGCACCTTTTCGAGTTGATGATCGTGAAGCTGACACGCTTCGCCAACAGCAACCTAACCCACGTCGACAGCATTCACGACTGCGCAGTTTACGCAGCCATGGTTCAATCCCTAATCGAAAAGGAGCAGAAGCAATGAGCACCATTCTCGTAACCGGCGCAGCCAAGGGTCTTGGTCTTGCCATCTACAAAGCGTTGGAAAAAGACAACCACGAAGTGATCGCCTACGACCGCAACTCCGGCGACGACATCCTGAAGCCGAGAATCGCTTGCGAAAAGCTGGACGTGCTGATCAACTGTGCAGGCGTCAACCTGATCGATTGGTTGGAAAACTTCACCGAAGATCAGTGGGACGAAGTCATGAACGTCAACGCCAAGGGCATCTTCAAGATGACCCAAGCGTACCTGCCGCTGCTGATCGAAAGCAAAGGCACCGTCCTAAACATCGTGAGCAACGCGGCGCACATGCCGATGACGTGTTCGCTGGCATACAACGCCTCCAAAGGCGCGGCGCACATCATGACGTTGCAACTGGCGCGTGAGTTGACCAAGAAGCACGGCATCACCGTGTTCGGCATCGCGCCCAACAAACTCAAAGGAACAGGCATGAGCGATGCGATCGACAATCAGGTCGTCAAGACTCGCGGCTGGACCAAAGAGTACGCCCAGCAATACCAACTGAACGGTTTGCTTTGCGGCGAGGAAACTCCCCCAGAGCGCGTTGCTGAGTTCATCGCCTTCTTGTTGCAAGACAAGAACCACCACAAGCACCTCACCGGTTGCATTCTTCCCTATGGAGCCTAACCATGAAATTCGTCATTGAACAAATCGCCATCGCACCCGCAGACCCTATCCGCGCCAAAGTACTTCTCTCAGAGATGGGTGCGGTCGAATGGCACAACGACCATGTTGTCGCCACCGGCAAAGTTTTCGGCAAGACAGGCACCAATGAAGCCGACCTCAGTTTCAACTATGAACTGTTCGGCGGCAAAGAGTTCGAGGTTCTTGACTACACCGATGGTGAGAACTGGGTTGACTCTTTGATGCGCGGTCGCAACACGGTCAGCCACCTCGGCATGCATTGCACGGCGGAGGAGTTGGTCGAGTGGCGCAAGTTCTTCCATGAGCGCGGATATGCTGTGGCGCAGGAGGTGTTCACCGACTCGCACACCAACCCCGTCATCGCTGGCAAGCGCAAGTACAACTACGTGATCTTCGACACCAAGCAAGTTCTTGGGGTAGACCTGAAGTTCATCGTGCGCATCGATCAGGCACAGGAATAGGTCAAATGATCTCAACGGCAAAACAAACCAGTGGGAGCAATCAGATCATGAGTCTGGGATATCACCCTGATTACGGCTACAGCGACGAAGTGCGAGTGGAGGCCTTGTATCGAGCGAAAGCCACAAGTGTAGTTTTGGCTGCCGCAGAATGTAAAGTGTCGTCGAGGTCCATTTACAGGTGGCTGAAGGACGCGCAAAAGAAAGAGGAGTCAAAATGACCAACATCGTAATATTTGACACAGAGACAACTGGCTTGCCTCTGCCGAAGACCGCGCCGCTCGACAAGCAACCGCGCATCATCGAACTAGGGGCTGTGGTCGTCAACAAAGACGGCGTGGTGCGCGAGTTGAACCAGATGCTGAATCCAGAGGTTGAAATCACTGAGGAGATCACCAAGATCACCGGCATCACCAACGAAATGCTGGCAGACAAGCCGACCTTCACAGACTTCCTGCCGCACCTCAAGGAGTTCTTCACCGACACGCAAGTGTTGATCGCGCACAACGCGCCGTTCGACAAGAAGATGCTGGAGTTGGACTTGGAGCGAGTTGAGTGCACGGACTTCCCGTGGCCAGAGCAGGTTGTCTGCACGGTCCAAGAATATCACTCGCAATTCGGCAAGCGTCCCAAGCTGTTGGAGTTGTACGAGCGGATCATGGGGTTCCCACTGGCACAAACGCACCGAGCGTTGGACGACGTGAAGGCGTTGCACGAATGCATCGCCAAGGACGGGTTCCTTGAACTTTTGTTTGAGGAGGACAAAGCCGATGATCCATCTAAAAATCAAGACTGAATATTCTTTCGGCGACACGTTCGCTCCGATCGACCGCGTCATCCAGCGGCTGAAAGAAACCGGCTGCACAGCTGCGGCGATCGTGGACAGATCAACGTGGGGACACGTCACTTGGTTCAAGAAATGCAAGGCTGCAGGCATCCAACCGATGCTTGGCGTTGAGTGCGTCGTTTCGGACGAAGAACTGGCCCACAGGATGTGGTTTCTAGCCAAGAACAAGGACGGTCTTGGGGAGTTGTATAGGGCCACCAGCAAAAGCCACCAGCAGACCATCCCTACGCGTACGGGTGCGTTGCCGCGCCTGTACCGCAACGACGTCCTCAACATGTCGGACAACATTCTGAAGTTCGCTGGCGAGATCGTTGACGGTGAGTTCCTCAAGGAGATCGGCGCGATCGTCGACCTCAACCCGTCGAGCCGCATCCTGAACGTCCGCAAGCAGCGCATCGCTGAACAGCACGGGTTGCGCGTCGTGAGCACCGGCGACAACGCCTACGCCTACCCAGAGGACGACGCTGTGTTCGAGTTGGCGTCCAAGGCGGGTGCCAAGACCACGCCGCAGTGGATCCTGGACACGCTCGACCATCAAGATACAGCTGCCGAGATTGCTGCTGAATGCGCTGAGTTGAAGCTGCCGCAAGCACCAATGGTGCGCACCGCAGGCAACCTTGAAGAACTGTGCCGCGCAGGCATCAAGTTCCGCAAGATGGAAGACCGCTGGACGCAAGAGTATGAAGAGCGCATGCTGTACGAACTGGACTTGATCCGGTCCAAGGACTTTGAGTCGTACTTCTTGATCGTCGCTGACATGGTGCACTACGCCAAGCAACACATGCTTGTTGGTCCATCGCGCGGTTCAGCGGCTGGTTCGTTGGTTTGTTACCTGACCCGCATCACCGAGATCGACCCGATCCCGCCCAAGCTGTACTTTGAGCGTTTCATCGACGTGAGCCGCACCGACCTGCCCGACATCGACTTGGACTTCCCTGACTCCAAGCGTCACATGGTCTTCGAATACATGGCCGACAAGTACGGCGCGACCAACGTCGCCCACATCGGCACCATCGGTCAGTTCCGCCCCAAGTCTGCGCTCATTCAGGTGTGCAAGGCGTTGAACATCCCTGCGCAGGCGACCGGTGCGGTGAAGGTTGCAATGATCGAGCGGTCGTCCGCCGACTCACGCGCCAACAACTGCTTGGAAGACACGTTCAACGAAACCACTCCTGGACAAGAGTTCATCAAGCAATACCCACAAGCCAAAGCCGCCATGCTCTTGGAAGGTCACGCGTCCCACACCGGTGTGCACGCCGCAGGGCTGCTGGTTTGTAACGAAGAGATCACCAACTACGCAACCGTGGACGCCGACGGCATCGCCCACATCGAAAAAGGCGCGGCTGAACAGCTGGGGTTGCTCAAGATTGACGTGCTCGGTCTGCGAACGCTCGGCGTGCTTGAAGACAGCGGCTTGGGCATCGACTGGTACAGCTTGCCGTTCGATGACGAGAAGACCTACGACGTGTTCAACGCAGGTCGGCTTTGCGGCATCTTCCAGTTTGAAGGCAACGCTCTGCGAGCCATCAGCCGCGACATCGACTTCAAGACCATTGTCGAGATCGACGCGGTTACGGCTCTGGCGCGTCCTGGACCTTTCGGCGGTGGCGTGACTGAAAAGTACGTTCGTCGCAAGAAAGGCGAAGCCTACACGCCCATCCACCCGCTGGTGGAAGAGCACATGAAGGAGACCTACGGACTGCCTGTCTATCAAGAGCAAACGCTCGCCATCGTGCGCGAGATCGGCAAGTTCGACTGGAAGGAAACATCCACCATCCGCAAGGCGATGTCCAAGCGCATGGGCAAGGAGTTCTTCGACACCTACTGGACCAAGTTCAAGGACGGAGCGGCGAGCCAAGGCATCGGCGAACCCGAAGCACGCGCCACTTGGGAAACCATCAACGCGATGGGTGCTTGGCAGATGAACAAAGCGCACACGTTCAGCTATGCTGTGATCAGCTACTGGACAGCGTATCTCAAGGCGCACCACCCGCTGGAGTTTGCTGCGGCCAACCTGCGCAACGCCAAGGACGAAGACAGCGCGGTCGAGTTGCTGCGCGAGATGGTTCGTGAAGGCATCGAGTACGTGCCGTTCGACCTGCACAAGTCAGAGATGAATTGGTCGGCGAAGGACGGAATGCTTTACGGCGGGTTCATGGCGTTGAAAGGCATCGGCGAAAGCAAAGCCGCCAAGCTGATCGAAGCACGCAACTCCGGCACGCTCACCGACAAGCAGCGCGAAGACATCGACAAGGCTGAGAACATTTTCGCCGACATCTTTCCGTTCCGTCGCCACTACCTGCACTTGTACGAGGATCCGTCCACGCACGGAATCGCCAGCGACGTTGTCGAGATCAAGGATCTGGAAAACATCCGCCACAACGAAGAGCGCGTGTTCCTCGGCGAGTTGATCTACAAGAACGCTCGCAACTACAACGAAGAGGTCAACGTCAAGAAGCGCGGAGGCAAGGTCGGCACCGGACCACTGGAATTCGTGGACGTGCGGTTGCGGGACGACTCTGGGACGATCGGCGGTCGCATTGGCCGGTACGACTTCGAGCGTTTCGGCAGGGAGTTGTTGGAGCGGGTGCCGACGGGGTCGCACCTGATGATCCGAGCCAAGTTCTTCAACAACATTCGCTATGCGTTCATCACCAAGTGGCGGAGGCTCGATGGCTGAAAGCAACGATTACAAGGTGTTGAAAGCAAACCTGCCTCAAGGTCGAGACCGGTTGGACAGGGTTGAGAACGTGGTGGTGAACGGCATGCCCGACATCAACTTCTGCTCTGACGGGGTGGAGTGCTGGATCGAGCAAAAGTCGCCAAAGGAGCCTGTCCGCGCCACGACCAAGCTGTTCGGTTCCAACCACAAGGTGTCGCAGGAGCAGACCAACTGGTTCTTGCGGCAGATGAAGGCTGAGGGGAATGCTTACTTCTTGATCGTGACCGACAAGCGTTGGATGCTGATCGGTGGAGAGCACGCCGACAAGATCAATGAAATGACCGTCAATGAGTTGATGGGGGTCGCACTATGGCACACAACCAAACCAGTACGGGACAAAGAATCATGGACCAAATTACGCCAGACACTAAGTTCAAAACCAAACCCTACCGCCACCAGCTAGAGTGCCTGAACAAGTTCGGTCGAGAGCGGGTGTTTGCTTTGCTGGCCGAGATGGGCACAGGCAAAACTTGGATCGTCATCAACAACGTCGCCGACCTTTGGGCGTCAGGAGACTGTGACGCCGTGCTGGTGTTCGCGCCCAACGGTGTGCACACAAACTGGACGCGCCTAGAGTTGCCCAAGCACATGCCCGACTGGGTCAGGTACCGCTCCGCAGCGTGGGCTGCAACGCCGCGCAAAGCCGAAAAAGAAGAGTTGGATCGGCTGTACGAACCGTCCAACGGCGAACTCAAAGTGTTGACCATGAACTGGGAAGCCCTGCAAACCACCAAAGGCATGGCCGAAGCTGAGCGGTTCGGGTTGTGCGCACGCCGCTTGATGATCGTATGCGACGAGAGCGACAGCGTCAAGAACCCCACCGCCAAGCGCACCAAGAACCTGATGAAGTTGCGCAACCTCAGCTACTGGCGGCGCATCATGTCTGGAACGCCCATCAACAACGCACCGTTCGACGCCTTCAGCCAGTTTTCGTTCTTGGACGAGCACATCCTCGGGACGACCAGTTTCTATGCGTTCAAGGCTGAGTACGCCGAGATGCTGCAGCAGGGGAATCCCTTGCTTGAGAACATCCGCCGTCGCACCAACTCGCGCGGCGTGCCGCAGGTTGTTGCCCGTGGTCCAGGAGGCAGACCCAAGTACCGCAACCTAGACAAATTGTCGCGCCTGATCGCACCCCACAGCTTCCGCGTGCTCAAGAGCGAATGCTTGGACTTGCCGGAGAAAATCTACAAGACACTGGTCTTCAGCATGACGCCAGAGCAGATCAAGGTCTACAAGAAAGCCGAGGACGAGTGCCGCATCGTGTTCGAGAATGAGGAGACTCCGTTCAACAAGCTGGTGGCCGTCACTAAGCTGGCGCAGATCACGTCTGGCTACTACATTCACCCAATGTCCGACGAACCTGTGCGCATCGAAGGCGACAACCCCAAGTTGGACCTGTTGGTGGACCGCGTGAACAAGATCGTCGAAAGCGGCGAGAAGGTGATCGTGTGGGCACGCTACCGTGTTGAGATTGAGGACATCGTCAAGCGACTGCGCTTGGACGGAATCCCGTGCGTTGAGTACCACGGCGGCGTGAACAAGGATGACCGCACGGACGCCATTGAGCGTTTCGAGCGCGGCGACGCGCAGGTGTTCGTCGGCAACCAGCAAGCCGGTGGCACAGGCATCACGCTCGTGGCGGCGTCCTACGTGATCTACTTCAGCAACAACTTCAGCTTGCGCGACCGGCTGCAGTCGGAAGACCGCGCCCATCGCATCGGCCAGAAGAAGAACGTAACCTACATCAACATCGCCGCCAAAGGCACCATCGACGAGGTGGTGATCCGCACCCTGATGAGCAAGAAAGACATCGCCGACACCATCATCGACAAAGGTTTGGCTCTGTTTTCTCGTTGAAAAACAACGACTTGCAGAAATATGAAAATATTTTCAAAAATGTGTTGCCGACTATGAAACACTCAGGCATAATACACTTACGGTTGAGGGGTTCAACCGAACTAGAACTGAAGAACTGGAGAACTGAAGATGGCACGAATCAACACCTCGATCCGCACCGGCGAATTCAACCAACTGGTTGCAGCGAGCAACGCGATGGGTGAAAAGAACGACTGCTCGGTCAAGGCTGTTGCGCTGGCCTGTGGTGCAGAGTACGAAGTGGCCCACCGCGCACTTGCCTCCAACGGTCGCCGCAAAGGTCGTGGCGCGTACACCCAAGACATCCTCAAGGCGATCGCTGACCTTGGTTTCAAAGCAGAGCGTGTCAGCATTCAGGGCTTCATCGACCAGTACCCCAAAGGACACCGTGACGTGCTCCGCAACGTGACCACGCACCACCCCGCTCGGTTCAACAACGTCTGGGCAGACGGCAACACCTACCTGATGTTCACCAAGCGTCACGTGCTCACCGTCATCAACGGCACCAATCACGACTGGACCAACGGTCGTGCGATGCGCGCCATCTCGGTCTACAAAATCACCAAGAAGGAGGAGAACTGAAAATAGTTTCAAAAAGTAGTTGCCTGAGGTGAAAACTTCAGGCATGATACACTCAGGTCGATTGACCTACTCAACCCAACTTAGAACTGGAGAATGAAAATGGCACACGAACTCGACATGACGAACGACCGCGCTAACATGGCTTACGTTGGTTCGCTTCCTTGGCACGGACTTGGTCAGGCTCTGACCGAAGATGCAGACCTCGACACGTGGCGTGTTGAAGCTGGCATGAACTGGAACGTCAACGACACCGCGCTGGTCTACAAAGGCGCACAGGGTCAGGACGTGATCTTTCCCGACCGCCGCGTGCTCTACCGCTCTGACAGCAGCGGTGCGCTGGGTGTTGTTTCCAACAACTACAAGATCGTCCATCCTGGTGAGGCTCTGGAATTCTTCCGCGACCTGATCGCTGACCAAGGGTTCAAGATGGAAACCGCTGGCTGCTTGTTCGGCGGTCGCAAGTTCTGGGCACTGGCCAAGTGTGGTGAAGCCGCACGCATCATGGGTCAGGACGAGATCAAGCCCTACCTGCTCATGGCGTCCTCTTGCGATGGCTCTATGGCCACCGCCGTGCACCTGACCAGCGTCCGCGTTGTTTGCAACAACACGCTGCGCATGTCGATCGGCGCTGAAGGTCAGAACGCTCAGATCCGCGTGCCGCACTCGGCGACCTTCCACGCTGACAGCGTCAAGCAGCAGCTGGGCATCGTTGAAGGCGCATGGGACAACTTCCTGCAGAACATTGACAAGTTGGCCAACCTGCAAATCGACCGCGACTTTGCGATCGACATCGTTGCCGACGAACTCAAGGCTGAGTGGAAGAACAAGGAAGGCGACGACATGACCCGCGATGAGATGGTTGACTCGTCCATCGTCCTGCGCCGCATCATGAAGCTGTACGACGGCGAGAGCCTCGGCAACGACTTCCGCTCCTCCAAAGGCACCGCATGGGGTCTGGTGAACGCCGTGACCCAGTTCTTCGACCATGAAGCTGGTGGCAAAGGCGACAAGAGCCGCGCCTTCGAGCGTGCGCACCTCACCGACCGCGCATCACTCAAGGTGAACGTCACCAACCGCCTGCTCGAAGCAGCCTAAGTCGGTCAAGCCTCCCCTTCGGGGGAGGCAACCTTTGGAGAACTGAGAATGAAAAACGCTTTGCTCTACACCGCTGGTGTTTTTGGTTTCTTGTTGCTGATCGGCATCGCTGGCCAGTCTGACTACGAAGAAGCCGTGCGCCAAGAACAACACTACTGCGACATGGTCCGTCTCTGGGAGATGGACGCCGCCAAAGGCATCGCCCCAGACCAGCGTGCCGGATGGCCACCTTACAAAGGTGAAGAAGTGCCCTGCAACATGTGAAAAAGAACCCCGCACTAGGCGGGGTTTTTAACGCCGTTCCAACAGCGGCGAGGAGACAGGGGTCAGCGATGACCCCTCATGGCTTCAGTTGCCTGCATCAGCAGGTTCGTCGATGGTCAGGTTCAATCCGCGAGGCTCTGCAGTTTGCGCACGAGATCTGCGCAACGCGTCCAAATCCGCTTGAATGTCTGGACCACCTTGGTCGATGCGCGTTTGAGTTTCTCTGGCAATGTCTTCAGCCACATTTGGCGCTTCGTCCGTTGTTGGGGCAGGTTGAGCGGCGATCACAGTCCCCATGATCGCGCCGGTTTCTGCACGGTTGAGTTGTGCTGCACCGGTTGCTGCTCGTTGCCCATAATCTTCCAAGATCTTGACAGCGGCGGCAACCTCGGTCGGATCGCTCGACATCAACATGCGTGAAACGTCTGTTGCAATGTCGTCTGTCATCGTCGCGCTACGAGCGATGCGCGCAACAAGGTTTGTCAACGAACCTCCGAACGTACCGGTGATCGTGTCGGCCACAACTTCCCCAACCGGCGTGCCTTCTTCGAAAGCACCACGTGCCTGCGTGCGTCTGGCTGTCGCTGCACCGCCAAGGATGCGGTTGGATTGCTGGAACAGTTGCATCTCGCGCTGCATCGCCGACCGGAACAGGTCGAACTGCGCAGGCGAATCAAACAACGGTGCCATCTTGGCTGCGTATTCCGGCGAACCGATGATGCGTTGCGCGGCGTTGATGTTGCCGGACGGATCCATCAAGCGGTCGTAAATGTTACGCACAGCACCCGTGCGGAATGCATCGCGTTCAGCTTCGCTCATGTCTTGAATCATGCGAGCGATTTCCTCGTGGTCGAGGCGGTTGAAGTCGTTGCGCCCTGCGCGCAGTGCGTCCAGCACCTCCATGTCACCGGCGTAACCTGCTCTGGCTTGTGCGTAAGCAGAAACTCCGGTGTTCGGGTCAATGGTCGCTTCGTCTATAACGTTCACAAACTCACGACGCAGCTGGCGCAAGGCACTGGCTTCAGCGGAACTGAGACCTTTGCCATCGAAACCGCGTTCGATCGTTGCGTCGATGCCGCGCTTGATGTAATCGAGCGTGCGCACGTCAGGGATGCGTTGCACGACGGCGTTGCCTTCCGAGTCAACCATGTAGATCGGGTTGAGGTCGAAGCGGCTGGTGTCTTCGCCGCGCAGCTGAGCAGCCAAACGCTCGTTGTCGGCGATTTCGCGCGCACGATTGTAGAAACTTCTGAATTGCGGAGACTCAAGAATTTGCCTGATCCTTGGGTCGCTCACTTCACCGAATGCATACGCGTCGTCGTAAAGCGTGCGAGCCTGATTGCGCAACTCTTCCACCATGCGCATTTCGTCGTCGTAGTAGTTTCCGCCGCTGATTTCTGAGCGCACGCGCCCGTAGACGCGCTCTCTCGCACCAGATGTCTGCCTGCCGAGAGTTCCTTCAATTTGCCGTGCACCAACGCCTGTGCGTTGCGCAGCGGTTTCAGCCAAGTCCACCATCGACGGATCGACGTTCGCGAGCGTTGACGGAATGCCACGAGCGCGGTCAGCGGCGACGACATCTGCGGCTTCTTGCGGCGTCATGCCTGCGCCTTCCCGAGCCTGTTCAAGAGCACGGTTAACCCTGCGTGTCGAGCCTCGACGGATGGCTTCCTCGCTCGGAGCGAGGCGGTCGCGCAGCCAACCCGCTGCGTTGCCGGCTCCTCGGATCACGACCGGTGCACCGCCACCAACAATAGTACCGACCGTTCCGCCGACCACCGCTCCTTCGCCTCGTCTTCCTGGTTCAGCAGTTCCTGCACCAGCCACTGCGCCTGTTCCCATGCCAGTCAAAGCACCGCGCACCACTGGGTTTTGAGCCAACCGCGCCAATGCGCCAGCCGTTCGAGCCGTGGTCGCAGCAGCGGCGGGTGCTGCAGCACCGCCTGTGAATGGCGTTGCGGCGTAAGAGGCGACCATCGGCAGCACACCACCCGCGAATTCAGTGCCAGCCGTCAGGAGAGGGTTGCGTTGAGCGTATTCGGCGTATTCGCGGTTGATGTCTCTGAGGTTTTCTTCATAAGTCTTTTCGCCGATCTTGGAACGAAGCCACGCTTCGGCTTCGTCGCCCCAACCCATCCCAAGACCTTGACCGAGCAAAGCACGGGTGAAATTTGCTGCGTCTCCCATCATTGTTCTCCTTCGAGCGGCGTGTAGGTGCGGTATGCACCGCTGAGAATTCTGTCGAGCCGCGTTTGTGCCGACGCTTTGCGATCTTCCAACACTTCGGCCAGACGCAACATGATTTGCCGACGCTCTTCCAGCGACCTAGAACCGATACCTTGCAACTCCAGCAAGATGGCGCGTTCACCTTCGGTCGGGTTCCCGCCGAAAATCGCACGCAACGAACTGAGAGCCTGTGCACCCAGCAAGTTGTCGATGCGGCGAGTGTTGACGATGCGCGGATCATCAGAACCAGCGACTTCATACAACCAACGCTGACCGCGATCGAGCCAACCACCAGCGTAGCTGTTGGGGTTGAGTCGATAAGCCTCGGCAACATCTCTGATTGCTTGATCGATGTTGGCGATATTGTTCTCGGTTTCGGTGCGCAGATTGATCTCGGTCGGCGACATTTGACCGGCACGCTGAGTGGTCGCTGCAGCGGAAGCCAACTGCGCGTTGATCAAGGCGGTTTGCCGCTGGATTTCCAAAGCCGCCAACTCTTCAACTTTCGCGTTGAACTCTGGTGTTCCTGGCGTAAAACCCATGTCCACGGCTGTTTTGCCAGCGGTGGATTGCGGTTTGCCGGAAGCGATGTATTCGCGAATCATTTCTTGCGCGATGGCGCGGCGATCGCGAGCACCTTCTTGTTCCAACGCACGCAAAGTGTCTAGCTCTTTGTTTGCGGCGTCCATCTTCATCTTCTGCAGTTCCATCCGGATGCCCAACTTCTTGGCACGGGACTCGCGCTGTGATTTGGCTGTTTCAGCCATTTCTTTGCCAGCCAGCGAAAGGTTCTCTGTGAAGTGCCCTGTTTTGGTCGGCGAACCGAATGCAGCTGCAAGGCGGAAGTACATTTCAGCTTTGGAAGAAGCTGCGTCCTCGGGAGACTCAAGTTGTGCGCGCAACATCTGTTCGAACGCTCGCTGTTCGTCAGCCGCGCGAGTTCGAGCCTCAGTTATTTGAGAGCCGTAATCAACGTCTCTCGGCCCATACCTGTCGAGCATTGATTGCAGAGCGGCTGCACGCGCATCGAGTGGCGGTGCGGCAGCAGCGACGCTACGGGTTCCCGCCACAGCAGGAGCCGGAATGTTTGCGTCATTTGTGCGCGCTCGGTCAATCGCTCTCGCCGCGCCTTCCAGAACCGGATCGTTGTAGATCGGACGGCTGGTGATTTTAGGCTGTTCAGGAACAGGATAAACGATCGCGCCTGTTTCAGGATCGACGATGCCACGGTCTTCGAGACCGCCGTCTTGATAGCCTTTCACTGCACCGCCTTCTGCGTATGCACGGACTTGGCCTCCTTTTCTATATTGTCCAAGGTATCCATCTCCATAAGAGCCGAGGATGGTTTTGAAAAGCGGATTTCCAGCGACAATGCTGCTGGAAATCGGTTTTCCATCGAGTGTCATTTTCGACAAAGAATCGTATTGAGGGTTCGGAGAACCCGTGCCGATGTCTGGCATCGGCTTGACGTAACCTTCGTAAGGAGAACGACCTTCGTTCATGCCGTATGCAGCGTAGTGCATCTGCGCTTCAGGGAGGGTGTCGATTCCTGCCCCAGGAAGGTCGGGGTTGTTATTGACGTAATAAGTCCAATCGAAGTTTTGCGGGACATTGCTGAGGTCGTAAGCGTCTCCCTGAGCGGGGTTCCAATCCACTCCGGCTTTGTAAACTGCAGCGTTCAGACCTTCTGGATTCACAGCACCGCTGCTCAGTTGGTTCAACCAATAGTTGTACCCAGAGTCGTCGATCTGATTGATGTTGGTGCCGAAACCGCTGCGCCCAAGTTGAGCGTAAGCAGAATTCACAGGATTGACGTATTGAGGATACGCAGCACTGAGCATGTCTCGCCAAGCCGATTCTGGCAGTTTGCCGAAAGTCTTCTCGCCAGCAGCACGCAAGTCTGCGTCTGTGTAACCGATGTCACGCCGACCGAGGTACCAGTTGGCAATTTCCTGCGGGGATTTCCCAGCCAGAGAGATCGGAGCCGTGTCGTAAATCGGAGCATTGACGGTGTCCGTCCACTGCGGCGTGCCGTACTGCGTGCCGGTTCCCATCGCGTTGCGAATGTCGTAGTCGTTCACGCCGTAACGCTGCTTTATGTCAGCGAACTCAGCCGGTGATACGTTGGGGTTAGCCGCCATCCAGTCGCGGATGTTCTTGTTGGCGGCTTCTTGACCGATGCCGAACCCGCTCTTAGAGGCTGGAACCACTTGCGTCGGGTTGGCTTTCAACCACTCTTCATATGCTGCGTCTTGCGCACGACCTATAGATCCTGAGGTGAACATCCCAAAATAAGGCGACTCGTACATGTCCATCGTTCCGACAGCGCCTTCTTGATCTTTTTGAAACTTCTTATAGGCGTCAGAATTCAAGTAATCCGCAGGAGCAGGCGCGACAGTCGGCGGAGTGCCATAACCCATGGCACGCTTCTGCATGTCCGACAAGGTGTTGATGGCGGGCACGCTCGCACCGGTCGTGCTGAATTGCGCTTGGTTGTACATGTTGGTGTTCGCCAACCGATCCTGATACGCGCTTTTGTATTGGTCGTATTCTTTTTGCGCCAGACCGTACTTGCGCACGCTCTCGTCGAACGCCGCTTTGTCTTTGTTGTAGGTCTCTAGGTCTTTTTCATATTGTGTCCTTTGAGCCGTGGTCGCATTGTCAGCGATTGTCGGCGCAACGGGCGGCGATCCAGGCATCTGCGGTGCGCTGGCCATGGTCGGGGATGCGACCCCGTATTGCTTCATCAATCTGGTGAGTTCGTATCCCATGACGGCTCCTTAACCTAGGCTGCTCAGACCTTTGTACGTGTACAAGCCTGTTGCCAGCTGTGAAAGCGGCGATGGCGAGTAAGTCGCACCCGTGGTCGTTGAAGACTGAGTTTGTGTTTGTGGCGTGATCGGAGCCAGACCGCGAACCTGCGTGCTGAGCCAATCCATCTGTTGTTTCGGGTAAAGCTGCTCGGCTTGGTACTGCGCTTGCGCGGCGTCCAGCTGACGCTGTTGTTGTGCCTGTTGAGCAGCGCCAGCGGTTTCCAGCGCGGCGACGTCTGCCGCACGCATGCCCTGTTCCTGTTGAGCCATCGCAGCCATTTGCTGCAACGCGGTCATCTGACGCTGGTAGTCTTGCGCCTGCGCTTGTTGAGCCTGTTGCGCGGCGTTGAGACCGAATTGCTGTTGCGCCTGACCAGCTTGCGTTTGTGCCTGACCAAGGTTGGCGAGGTTCTGCATCTGCTGGCTGGTGACTTGACCGCTGGTCTGCCCGAGGTTGGCGAGGTTCTGCATCTGCTGGCTCGTCAGCTGACCGGCTGTCTGCCCGAGGTTGCCGTACTGCGCACCGCCTTGCATGATGCGGGAAAGGTCTGCACCGCTGATGCTGCCGACCGTTCCGGCCAGTTGCGCTTGGCGTGCGAGGTCTGCTTGAGCAGCTTGCATCGCTTGGCCGTAACCTTGTTGAGCCGCCTGAGCCTGCTGGTTGAGGACAGCTTCCTGCGTATCCCGCAGAGCGCGTGCGCCCATCTCACCCATTCGGCTGGAGCCGAACTGACCGGCTTTGATGAAGGCGTCTGAAACCCCAGGAAGAATGTTTTCAGTCAGGTTGCGTGCGCCTTGCTTGGCGATTACGTCCAACACACCTTGCTGATAAGGCGACATGTACTGGCCAACTTGGCTCGCCGCAGTTTGACCAGCACCCTGAAGATAAGGCGAAGCCGCCGCCAACGCACGCTCAGACAGCGCCTGCGCGGTCGTCGTTCCTGCTTGATTTAGGTAAGGTTGTGCCGCTCCGACAACGTCCATTTCACCGGCTCGGCTCAGGTAAGGCTGTGCCGCTCCGACAACGTCCATTCCACCGGCTCTGCCGAACAATTCCTGTCCGGCATCGAGACCTTTGCCAACCAAGTCTTGGCGCAAATACTGCCCTTGTTCTTGACGCAACTGATCGGCTGTGCCTTTGGTGCTGAACCCTTCCATTCCGGCTTGCGCTTTGCCCATCGCCGGTGCCCAAGAGCCTTGGTTGGCGACGACATTGGCGTAGGCTTGCTGTTGCAACGGCGAAAGTTCAGCAACCGTCGGCAACTCGTAAGGTTGATAGGGGGTGTTGGCGATGTTTTGCGCCCACTGCACCTGATTGTAGATGGCGTCTTGCATCCACTTCGGTGTTTCGGTCGAAGACGTCGCATACGAAGTGGCAGTTTGCGGCGTGCCTTGAAAGATGCTGCCCATTATGCGACTCCTTTGATGTAAGCCAGCGGGGACTTGGCGTCAGGGCTGAATTTGCCTTTGGCCATTGTCTTGCCTTTGTGTTTGCGCAATTGAGACCGCATCGCATCCAACTTGCGTGCGCCGTCCTCGCTGGAGCCGTCCCCAAGCATTGCGACCGTTTCTGCGTCCATGACGTATTCGCCGTCAGAGAGGCGAGCGTTGATCGTGTCGTCACGACCAGAACCAGAGCCTCGTGCGAACCGCGCCATCGCGTTGAGCGCACCACCATTGGCCATCATGTGGTCAGAGTTGCGCATCATCGAACCGTCCGGCATCATGTGGTAGCCGCCACGCGCCATTCCAGGAGGAGGAGCCGTAGCCATGTTGTATTGGCCCGATGCGATGTTGTTCCAGTTGCGCGCCATGTATTGGCTGAGGCTCATGTTGTTGGCGTTAGCGTCATTTTGCAACTTATTCCAGTCCCAAGCAACACTTGGACGATTGAAATATTCTTGTTGCTCTGGAGAAAGCGTTGAAACCGCTTGTTGAACTTCAGGCGGAGCCTCTGCCAATCCGCTCAGTGCCGTAGCGGCTAACGCAACTTTGCCGAGTCCGCCGAGAGAAGTGCTTCCTTGCGCGCCAGTCGCTCCAGAAGCACCGGTTTCGGCTAACGGACCACCAGCGGTGACCCGTTGCCAGAACGTCGGCTCTGCCGCAGTCCATTCGACAGCGTTGGTCTGCGGATTGAACTGATATGTTCCAGGAGCCACCTTGAATTCTATCGCACCGGTCTGCGGGTTCAGCTGATAGGTTCCAGTCTGACCAGCAGCGTTGACGCCTTGGGTTCCAGGAACGTTGGTCGTTGTTGTCCCGTCGGGCAGCCGGACTTCCACCGGTTCGCCAGCGGCTGCAGGTTGTTCCCCTGTGCGCAGGTTGTTCACAGCAGCGTCAGAAGGTTTGTAAGTCAAGCCTGCGGCCAACCCGCTCAACCCGCCAGCAACGGCTGCGGTCTTCGGGTCGTAGCCAGCCGTGAGTGCTTGACCGAATGTCCGACCAGCCGAACTGATTCCTTGTTGGAAAGCGGTGGGACCAGCCGCACCGCCAGCGAGTTCGCCGATTGCGCCGCCGAGAACACCTTGGCCTGCGCCCTTGAGGAATCCCTGTCCTGTGGCCAATCCTGACAAACCTCCGACCAAACCGCTGCCGAGGATCGCTTGACCGGTTTGACCCAGACCGAGACCGAGTGCGCTGTTTGCCGCGCCGCCGACCACGCCACCCAAGCCGCCGCCGAGACCGCCCATCAGTGCGCCCTGCAGGACGTTGCCACCAGTCAGTGCGGAAGAAGCACCGCCGATGATCGCGCTGCCCAGCATCGACGCGCCAATACCAGAAGCACCCAACGCGCTGCCGATTGCAGCACCCAGACCAGGAACAAAGATCGCAGCGGCGATTGGCAGCACCGCGCCAAGAACCTTCTTCAGACTTTTGTATTCACGCAGACCGGTGTTTGGGTTGATTGTTCCCTGACCGCCCATGCGACGCAGCATCTCGGCTTCGCGACGGTTGACGTGCACCAACTCGGTGTCGCCGCCTTGACCGCCGGTCATCGCACGGCGACCGGCGTAAGTCAATCCGCCACGCGCCATCTTCTGCGCGGTGCGATCCTGCAGACCGTACAACGCCATCAAGAGCGAAACGATGAACGCCTGATCGAACTGCGGCGGCACCATGCCCTCGTCGATGATGCCGTCACGGATTGCCGCTGCTACGACTTCTTCGTAGCGGTCGGGGTTTTGCAGCACGAATTCGAGCAGCTTGATCGCTTCGTCGAGGTCTTCAGGAACAATCGGTGTTGCGCCAAGCTGGGCTTCGATTGCATTGACGCCTTGAGCGAACGAGGGGTCGCCGCTGGCCATCTCCATGATTGCGTTTCTGATCTGCATTTTAACCTCTCCGCCAAGCGTGATTTTGATACTCTTCGGCCAAGAAACCGTAGACCATCAGGTCGCGTCCACGCACTGCTGCTTTGCGCATGACGCCTTCTAACTTAAACCCAAAGTGCTCAATGATTCGCTGCGCAGACTTGTTTTCGCTGTCTGTCAAACCTGTCGCACGCAAGACGTGCAACCGGTCGAACAAAAAGCCGAACACCTCATTGAACATCTCGATTGTTGCCTTTGGTCTCATCTTTTTACTGTCCATCGCGATGTTTACGTCGACGTTCGTTGAACTGAAGTTCGTCATCACCACAACGCACATGAATTCGTTGGATTCGTCCACAGCACTCAACGCTCGGAAAAACTCCGGCGCGTGCTCCAAACCCAACTTCTTTCTTGCCCATTGTTCAGCCTCTTCCTCTTTCACGAACCCGATCACTCTCATTCCAACACCTGACAGAACCTTTCAGCCCATTCCCGCCAGTTTTCAAAGTTGTAGGGAACCGGAATGTTTTCTTTCAAGGTCATGTTGTTCAAAAACTGCATCGCCCAATTCTGCCACTGATCTTCGGCATCCAACCGACCGAACGCGCCATAAGGGTCGAGGTCGAGTGCAATCTGGTCTGCCCAGTCGCGCAACCCCATTCCGGTCGGAAGAGTGACTCGAAGGCTCATCCCAGCACCGTCCCGTCTCCGGTCGATATGTGACCGATGATCTGTCCCATTTGGTAGTTGCCATAAACAGCATCGCTTTCAAACCGCACCCGAAGTTCCCTGCGCTGTTCTTTCAACATAACGATCTGCTGTTGCGGTTCAACGATGTTGCTAGGATCAACAAAAGTGAACAAGCTGCTGTAAACTTCTGGAGCGCGTGCATTGGCACGACCGGTCACTTGCACCGTCATTGGGCCATTTTGCACGAAGTCGGGTTCGATGCGCGTGATGCGCACGTATTGGTTTTTCCCTTGAACGAGGTTGGAAAGGTCTGCCGTTTCGAAGTAGGACTTGATCGGGGAGATGTTGGACCCATCAAATTCGTCGTAGCCTTGTTCGTGCACCCAAACGCGATAGTCGTTGTTCGTTGCTTGTGTTCCAGCAAGGATCGGAGCGCGGAAAGAGTTGTTGAACTGACCGGCTGCTCGACCTTCGTTGGGCAACTCGGTGTCGTACCAAGTGTTCTCGCGGACGTTGTAAACAACGGCGTGCGTGCATTCGGTCGCATCGCCACGAGGATAGCACCACCAGATCTCGCCATATTTAGGAACCTTGAAGGCGAAGACCTTCATGCCTTGGCGCTTGTTGATGTTGTCGAAGAAATAGTTCAGGTTCATCGTGTTCGGGACTTCCCGCACGACGCCGTTGAACATCAAGAACCGATCAACACCACACCAGAAGAAAACGCCGTCGTAGTCCACCACGCTGTTCGGCGAGATGATCGAGGTGTCGGTCGCAACCACGTCGAACTGGAACGTCGTCGCGCCGCCGGTGAAGGTCGCACGGATGACGGCGTCATACGCCCAGAAGATGCCAGCGGGTGCGGAACCAGAACCGGCTCGCAGCGGCATGCCTTTGATGATCTTTTGGCCCCAAACCCGAGCCAACCCTGCACCGCCCGCTAGGTCGGTGAGGTTCGTCGGTTCTCCCGGCTTCGACCAACCGACGATTCCGTCCGTGCCATAGTAGAAAAGGTACGGGTGGAGTGAAACGATCCCACCCGTACAGTTGGCGTCTGGAGGGAGGTTGACGCTCTGGAACGGCGCGGTGCCGAGCACCTCACCGAAGAAAATTTGTCCGCCTTCGTCGTTGCACGAACACTCCAAGTTCGGCGACACTTGAGCGATGATGTAGTTTTGGTTGGTAGACGAGTCGTACTGATAATCGAACATCCACATGTTGTTCGCACTGGTGACGTATGCATCGCACCCGCCGTCCATGTCGGTGTCGGTTGCAACGATCGTCGTGGTGCTGGTCACCACTGCGTAGCCGTTTTGGCCAGAGCCGTTGTCGTCTGCCGTTATCGTTATGACGTTGCCTGCAGAAGTTGCCGTGTAGTTCGGGGTGGACGTGTGAGCCGTGATGTTGGCTGCGACCGCCGCTGCCGTTGTGGCGAGATCTGTCGTGAACGAAACTGCACCCGACATGACGTTGACGCTGTTGATCGTGATGCTGTCCACAGAACCTGCCGCACCCGCCGCGAGCGTGACCGTGCAGCTTGCTGGTGCTGCGACCGGCGTACGATCCGTTACGATGGAACTGTTGGCTGTGGAATCCAGCGTGAAACGCTCCATCTTCGTCGCACCGCCAGAGTGGCAGTAAATGTACGTCTGCTGTGTGAAGTTGCTGAACCCACGGCTGATTTCTGAGAGGTACTTTTGCGTTGCGCGATAGCCGCCCATCTTCCGAGGCAAACCGCGCTGCCAACGAACCCACTGGCCGTCGGTGTAGTGGTCGCCTTCGAATTTGGTCCCGTCCCGTTTTATTCCAGGATTGGAACGCAGGATGATGGTGCTTTCAGGCATCAGAACGAGCCCCCATTAACAGCACCAGCAGGAATGGATCCAAGCACGGCCCATGCTGCGGCTTGATCAGCTGCAGTGAAAACACCAATGCCGACCGATGTGCCTCCAAGGTTGATCAATGCTGCACCAGAAGTCGTCGCGCCTGTGCCTCCTTCTGCAATAGTCAGAGGAACAGAAATGCCCTGCGTTGCTGCGTTCAGCACGTCCGTGCCGTCGCAATAAAGTATCACGCGCTCGCCTTGAGAAACAACGAAGCTGGTCCCGCCTCCAGAAGGCGAGATCGTGAGAGTGTAGGCTCCGGTTGTCTGGTTGTCAACCCAATACTGTTGCACGGTTGCTGGCACGACCACGATGCGGTTGCCGGTCAGCGTTCCCGTGAAACGGTAGGAAACGCGATTCAACTCGGTGCCGGTCAGCGTGTAAGTGCCGGTTCCAGAAATGTCGATCACAGTGTAATCGAACGCGAACGCTGCAGACTGACCGAAGCCGATTGTGTAGAAGTTCGAGCCGTCGCACGCGATGATGGCGGACTCTCCTGGTTGGAATGCCAAATAAGAGTCACCGTCGATCGTCGTCAGGCCAGGAGCGTCAGCATTGACGTTGCCAGAACCAGAGTTGCGCAGATACATGAACCAGTTGTTGCCAACGACCGAAGGATCCGGCAACGTCAACGTGCCGCCACCGCCCGTCCAGTTGTACATCTTCGCTCGGTCGGCGAGCGTCGTGGTGAAGTTCGAATTGAATTGAGTGACCGGAACCGACTGGCTGAGCAACGCACCAACTGCCACGATGCCAGTCCCGGCGAGCGCAGAAGCGTTAGCCGTCGAAGTCGTCGCGCCGTACTGAAGAGAGCGCCACGTGCCAGCAGCAGTGGTGTTGCTTGCAACGTAAACCTGCCAAAGCGTCCCAGCCGCAATGCTAACGACTTGCACGCCGTCTGCGTTCTTGACCGTGAAAGTCTGCGCACCACGGTTGTTGAAGAGGATCGTGTTGCCCGTGCCGGTTTTGTCAGCGTCTGGCAAAATGATGTTGAGGCCAGCAGTCGAAGGCGTTACGTCAATGATGCGAGTGGCTAGGTTGGTGTTGGTGGAAGTTTCCTCTGGCCAACTCAGCGTCACATCAGCCGTTAGCGAGATTGCGCTGTAGCTTATTTCGCTGGGATAGATGTTCGCGCCGCCGAACACGTCTGTGTAGATTGGCATTACGCTTCACTCCTATTTGCAGAACGATCCATGATGCGCTTGAGGTCTTCGCCGTTCAATGCCTGCGCTGCACGGTCGTACATGGCCTGCCAAGTCTGGATGCGCTCGTCGTTTTTCAAGAACGGTGTCGCCTCCAACAGTGTCGCGTAAGTCAACAAGTCGGGTGCATACTCGGTGAGCCAGTTGGTTTGAGAATCATCGCCCAGCAACGCTGGTTGTTCGTAGTACATAACTTCCAATGTTTGGGCAGAATCCGGCGTCGGCGTGATCAGCCAGTGCTGATAATCGTAGTCGGCGTAGAAATTTGGAGAGCCTGTTTCAGCTTCATCCGGCCAGTAGCTGCGGCAATACTCGTAGGAGCGTGCGTAGATCGGCGAACCGTCCACAGTCATGGAGATGGTGTCGCGCCAACGATCTGGCTTCATGTAGACCGCCACTCCAGCGGTCAGCGGGGTTTGCACGGCGCGGATGAATCCTTGGATCTTTAGTTCGCGCGCAATGCGACGCTCACCTAGTGTAACTAGGCGAGGCAATTGCTGATAGACGATTTCGTCACTTTCAGCGGTGAAACCGCGTTCAAGATAACGGCGCACGTCTGTCAGCAAGCTGTCATATGTCATACTGTATGCCATGACCACTCCGTAGGTTCAAGCAGCTGATACAGCATGCGCCGTTTTGTGTTAATTATAGTCTCGAAAGTCTGTAAAAGACAAGCGATTTCAGAAGATTTCACATTCTGCCTTCCTTCTTTTTACCAATCCTGGCAGAACCCGACCTCCTCCACGAACCCAGCGCATCAGCTGCTCTTTCGCTCCGTCCCAGTCTTTCTCGTCGATTCTGCCCTTCAAAGTGCTAGCGCGATATCGCGGAACACCAAGATTGTAGGCAAAATCGCCGAGCGCACCCAAGACTTTTGGATACGCAATCAAGTGCGGCGACGCCTTCAAAACACCTGCAACGTAGGTCTTTCGAAGTTCGTGCATCAGCCACTCCTCAGCAGTTTCCTTGCTGATCGGCGGGTGATTCATCGTCACGGTCGTGCCGTCCGGCTTGTAGACCGTGCCGTAGCCGATCGTTGGATAGCCAGCCGGACAGATGTACGGTTTCAAGCGCAACCCCTCAAAGGGTCGGCAAAGAGAGGCTGCGATTTCGACCGCTTCATTTACGGGTGCGCTCATAGACCCGACCCACAAACCAGAACGAAAGGATCATGTTGAGCACGGCCATGTCGTCGACACCCCACAACTCGACCAGAACGGTCTTCCATTCGCCGCCTTGTTGCAACGCGATCAAGTAACCAGCCACCTTCACCGCCGCGAACAAGAAAACGAACAGGTAAGTCACGAACGGACGCACCAGAGCAGAGATCGCAGAAACGAACCTCCCTGCATTGGACGCCGTGCGGCTTTGTTCCTTGAACGCCTCGGCCATTGTGTCCAGTTCCGCCACGGTCATGGCGGCTTCAGTTTGTCGCATGGCGATTTCGCCGCGCAGACGGGTGAACTCCATTTCTGCGTTGAGCATCGCCAACTCGTGCGACCGCTCATTCTTCTTGTCGAAGATCTTGAAGATTTCCGGCGCAAGCCGCAGCACACCTCCAAAAACTCCTCCTAGTAGCGTTTCCAACATTTCCGTTCACTCCTGTATTTGGAAATTGAGGTTTGGGTGGTTTGGATAGTTGACGAAAACCTCGCCTTCTGGACACTTGTATTTGATGTGCGCCAGCAAAGTCGCTGTCCCTGTTGCCACTCTTTGTTGGTGGTCTTGCTCGATGGTGAACCTGTAACCAAACTTGTCCACCGTCGCTGAAGCTGGACCGCTGAAAACAGCGATGCTCGGTGTCGCTGGGTGCACGACATGGTCTGCGTCACGGACTTCTAGTTTGAAGTTGACGACTTCGCAATCGTCTCGCAACTTTTGACGAGCGACAACAACTGTAAACTCGCCAGAAGCCGGTGCGCTGGAAATTTGGAAATGTTCCGGTGCCCAAGTCAAGATGTCTTTTTTGAGCCAACCAACTTTGTCGGCAAGCGTGTAACCGCCGCCAGCCATCGCAATGACTGCGCTGACCGCCCCGACTGTTTTGGTGATTGATTCGAGTTCCATTTGATTCCAGCACACCTCCAAAGACCTTGCCGAGCAGTTTTCTAGCATCGTCAAGTCCCTATCGCGAAATAAATGTATTCTTCACCATTGGTGTTGACAGCGGTTGTTGCATTTTCATAGACAATAAAATCGTTTCCGGAAGAGTTGACACTCTGAACACCAGAGACCCAAGCACCAGTCAAGTCTATGGCAAAACAAAGATCGTTGCCGGAAGAAGGTATTCCCGTTTGTCCGTTCCAACACCACCAGCTGCCAACATTGACTTTTTTGATCCAAAGAGAACGAACGGCACCGCTCAATCCTGTGTTGATTGTTTGATTGGTGCCGTTGCCGGTATAACCACCGACTTTCACTTTTCCAGGAAAATCGGCTATCAACCACATGCGGTATTGAACAGCATTGACGTTCGGCACCGATCCGACTGTGAAAGTGGAAGACGTTGGCGCAGTGTTGTTCCAATAAGTGCTCGAAACAACGGGAGCCGCATTCGTATCAAGCAACATCGACTTTGTTTCTGGATTGGCACCCATGTTTTTGTGGTAGGTGATCTTTGCAGCACTCGTGCCGTACGGCAACCAAACCATCATCGCCGGTGTCGTGCCCAAGTTGTGATTTACGGTTTGACTGCTTGCGCCGTTTCCAGTGTAAGTGACAAGTTGCATCCAACGCTTTGTTTGATCCTGCGTGAAACAAGTTGTGATGTTTGCAACATCACCGATTGCAGCTGTTGTTTCATAAGCGAATCCTGTGGAAGTCGTGACTGCTCCTTGACTTGTTATGTAAAGACCGTTGCCGCTCAACAAAGCAGTGGTATTTAAATTGGAATTTGTTGTGCCGGAAAAAGTGCTGCGTGTTTGAAACTGGATGTTGGAGTCCATTTGATACGAGTAAGCAACTGAACTTGGAGGCGAACCAGAGGTGTTGTATCGCACACTGAAGACGACAGCTTCGGCTGGTGTTGTTTTGTAAGTCATCGCCGTGTTCGTGGACGGAAAACTCCTGCCGGAACCCCAAATTATCCTTACCCAACCGTTGCCTCCATAGCCGGCCGAACGCGCAGCAGACCCGCCGCCGCCGCCTGCACCGAAAACGCGTACAGCAACGTTCCCGTATGGCCCTTCGCCGCTTTCGCCTCCGCTGCCACCACCGCCACCGATGCCGTAAGCACCTGTTCCACCACCAGCGCCGTTAGCACCTTCGCCGTACCACCAGACACCGCCACCACCGCCGCCCCAGCCACCGCCGCTAGAAGTGTTGCCGCCACCACCGCCACCGCCGCCGCCAGAACCATAATCTCCTGTACCAGACCCAGCCCCACCGTTACCACCGTTACCAGAATAACCTCCAGCCCCACCGCCGCCGCCAGAATACCCGTTTGTGGCACCACCAGCCCCACCGTTACCACCGCCGTCTCCAACATAAGTGCCTCCGGTGCGGGTGTCACCACTGTAACCCTTACCACCCTTACACACAGAAGTGCTCACAAAGTAAGAGTCTGTTCCGTCTGTCGGGGTTCCTGTGCCAGAATAAGTAGAGAAAGCGTAACCGCCACGCCCAACTTGAACGGTGTAAGAACTTCCCGGAGTGACGGTGTAGTTGTTTATATAGCCCAAACCGCCACCACCGCCACCGGAACCGTTACCGCTGGAAGGTTTTTGCCCACCACCACCGCCGCCCAAACAAGCAACACAAACCGATGTCACACCAGCCGGTGCCACCCAAGAATAAGTCCCAGGAACCAAATAAAGAGACTCTTGGTCCGAAAAGTCCTCGATTGTCAATCCGATGTCGATGGCTTGAAAGTACGGGTAATAAGAGTCTGCTGTGTTAATCGTGGTTCCGGGGTAATAATTCAGAACAGTTGTGTAAGTGTAAGCCGAAGTAGCACTAAAAGGTGGTCCCAACCCAGGCCACAGACCTTGTTTTTGATAAGCAGCCTGTTGGTTCAGCGTCCAGAGCCCAACTGCCGTGTCGCCATCAGGTGTGGGAGGAGTTTTGGTGATGAAACCACCAGGATATTGCTCGCTCATACTTTTCTCCAGGCCTCAGATTCAACGTCAAACTCCCAACCTTCAACCGAAGGTTCTGGTTGAGGGGGGATCAAAACCCAAGTCTGATCAGACTCTCTCCACACATAAGGTTTGGTCGGGTCAGGCATAGGTGTCGGAGGCATGAACCGACAAGTGAGTTCGTCAAACCACCATGATGCAAAACCGTTGTTGGAAGCCCATTCGGCTTTAACAGCTTCTTGCAACGCTTTGCGCTCTTCATCGGTCATTTCATCCCAAACGAACTCATCCGTGCAGTATTCACCCATGACGACATATTTGGCACGTAGGTTTTTGCGATACGGGCCAAGTTGTGGGGGTTCTTTACGAATGAAACGCATGTAACCGGCGGGCAAGTTATTGACGTCAACGTCCGGGAAAGCCTGTCGGAAATTGTCACCGAAGATAGGGTGCTGAAACGGCTCACCATCTTTGATACGAATAAAAAGTTCCACTTGGTTTTCTCCTTTGCAGATTTCCGATTTCACAGCGGTATGACGGCTACGCCACAAGAACTGCTTGTTATTTGTCCGCCGCTATACAAATTAGTGGTCAAACCGCCTGAACTGAGTTTACCAATGTGGCTGTACGTGTTTACATAGCCAGAAACAGCGTAAGTGTCGTTGTCTGGATACCAAGCGATACCGCGAATGTAGTTGTTGGTGCCACTCGCCGTCGGGACGTTCAAGTTGGTCACGGCGTATGAGTTCTGAGTGTCAATCGAGAACATGAAAGGCTGGGACGCCGTGTAACCTCCGGCCAAAATGTAGCGCCCATCAGGGCTAAAAGCCAAACAGGTGGGGCGTGTGATCGTGATCGGCCAGCTGGTCAAGGTCGTCACCAGAGAACAAGACGAATTGAAAATGTAAACCGTGGAGCCCTTGCCAGCAGCGATTAGAGAGTTGTCAGGCGAAGCCGCGACCGGACTGTCAATACCGTTCCAAGTATAGCTAGCATTGCTGCTTGACAAACTCAAAGTCGTGGAGTTGAACAAGTACTTGTAAAGACCCCCGCTGCTCCACATGTAACAGTAATCACCTTGCACAGTGAATGCCGCACTTTGCCCGTAACTCGTAAAAGAAGCGGGGTAGCCACCCACCTCAGAACGAGAAACGGTGTTACAAACACCTTCGTCTGAAGTGCTGTTGATGACGGTGCCGCCGTAAGAGTTCGGTATACAGTATGGGTAAAAAGCGTTTCCGCCGCCAGGATTGGAAATGCCAGAATAACCGACGTACCAAGTCCAAGGTGTAGTGCTAGTGTTGGCCACCGCACAGGTGGTGCCGCCCGAGCCCGCCCAAGTTCCGTAACCGATCAAAGTGTTCTGATGTGTCGGCTTGTACATACGTTCATGACTCGCCGCCCAGATGACAGTTGAAGCAGAACTGTTAATATACGTGGAAGTCACATTAGCCAGCGTGTCACTTCGCAAAACAGTGCCGCCCGCGCTCGTGTAGAAAACTAACAACTGTGGAGCAGCCGGAGTGACCGCGCTCGAAGCAGAACTAGCTGGCCCAGTTCCAGTAGCATTGGTTGCGGTAACTGTAAAAGTGTACGACGTGTAGTTCGTCAACCCAGTCACAGTAATCGGTGAAGAAGCGCCTGTGGCGGTGATTCCGCCGGGACTAGACGTTACAGTATAAGTGAGCGTTGTCGGATAACCCGCATCAGTGGGGGCTGTAAAAGTCACCGTTGCCTGCGCGTTACCCGCCGTCGCCGACACGCTCGTCGGCGCACCCGGATTTGCGGGCCACAAATTAGTCCCGCGTGCCTGCATCTGCTGCCGGGAGGTCCACATTCCGTTGAAATTAGGCATCACAGATCCCCCGTGTTAGTGCTCGGGAACGAACGGCTTGTTCCGGGCCAGATGATGCGAACTGCGCCGCCGCCTGCATCAGCAGAAGTCGTGCCTCCGCCCGCACCGTAAAGTTGTCCAGAGCCTCCAGAGCCTGCGCCGCCTTGAACCGTTCCAGGATTCGTGCCGTAGAAAACGCCGCCTGTCCCGTTTGAACCCTGACCAAGAATGCCGACGCCGCCGCCTCGCCCTCCAGACCAAGATGTTGGTGTGTCTGTGACGGCACCGCCGCCGCCTGCGCCGCCTGCGCCTGTTCCACCGCTGCTGCCGATGCCTGCGCCGTTGCCGCCGACACCAGCGTAACCGCCTGCGCCGCCGCCACCAGAAGCAACAGAAGATGCTCCGCCTACGTTTCCACCGTTACCGCCAGAATATCCTGTTCCAGCAATGACAACACCGCCTATGCCTCCGTTGTATGGAGTCGAACTAATCGTGCCTCCGCCAGCAGACAAGACGGCAGAACTTATGAATGTAGAAGCACCGCCGCTGCTGGAAAATCCTGTTCCTCCAACGATGACAGTATAGCTGTTTCCAGGAGTCACGGTGTAGTTGTTGATGTAAGCTAGTGCGCCACCACCGCCACCAGCCTTGCCTTCGCTGCTCCAATCCTTCCTTCCGCTTCCTGCGCCAACAGCAACCACGGAAACACTAGTCACACCACTCGGTGCAACCCAAGAATAAGTTCCGGATGTTGTGTAGGCTTGCTGACCTTGGGTGAGCGGACTAAATGACGCGCTGTTTGAACTGTAAGGGCCAGTGCCGAAAGCGTTGGTTGCCGCGACTTTTGCGGTGTACGTGTTGCCGTTCGTCAAACCCGTCACAACGATCGGCGAAGATGCACCGGTGTTCGTGAACACCGCGCCGCTGGACGAATCCGTGACAACGACTTGATAAGACGTGATTGCTCCTCCGCCAATGTCAGAAGGCGCGGTGAAAGCAACCGAAACTTGAGCATTGCCAACGGTTGCTGCGCCAATTGTAGGCGCACTTGGCGTTTTCAGCGGAAAGTGCGAAGCTGTTAAAATACCAGCCTGATAGCGCATCGACATTGCGGCGACTCCTTATCAGGTCAGTGCTTCGTAACTGGCTGTGAGTTCGATGGCGTTTGCTGTTCCAACAGTTGCGACCACAGACTGCGACTCACCAACGTAGATGGAAGTCGTCTTGTCGACGATGATCAACGAAGCGTTCGCAGGAACGCTGATCTGGTAAGCGATTCGATACGCCGTTCCGCCACCGCCAGTCGCGCTATTGACCGAAACAGTCACCGCCACAGCAGAGCCTGTTACGTTCGAGGCGACGATGTTGTTGACCTTGTTGACAGTGCCGCTTGCAGGCGTCAGTGCGGTCCAAGTTGTTGCGCTGGTTGTCGTGGGGATGAGATACGACGTGTTGCCGTAAATCGAGGTTACGTTGACGATATTCGGGTTGGCCATTTCGTTAGCTCCTTAGAATCCAAAGATCATGGCCATGGCGATGGCCTTGCCGGTTGTCACACCAGCTGACGGTGTTGAGAATGTCAAGTTCCCAGAACCGTCGGTGCTGATTACTTGGCCGTTTGATCCATCTGCTGTCGGGTATTTCAACCCAGCAGGATTGTTGATGATGCGCTTGACTGTGCCAGACGCATTTTCAGCGTACAAAGCCATATCGGCGTCGTTTATGTTGATTGCGAGTTCACCAGGATTCAGGTTGGCCGCAGAAGGCACCGCACTCGCGGTCGTGCTGCGGTACAGCTGAATCGGTGTGTAGCCTGTCTGTGCCATTGCTGTTACCTCTTTCTTGAGTTAAGAAACATTATGCCTTCAAGTTCACTACAAGGCAACGATTGATTCATCAGAACGTCCCTCCGTCCATTCCGCCCCAGCTTGGCGCGCTGCTGCCGTTCGACAAGAGAACCTGACCAGCGGTTCCATTGGCGATGAAACTCGTTGCACCGCCGCCTGTTTGGTAAGGAATTTGGCTCGCCGAACCACCTGCGAGGTTTGTCGCTGTTGTCGCGCTGGTGGCGGTTGCCGCTGTGCCGCTGATGTTGATGTTCCAAGTGCCAGAAGCACCCGTGCCGTCAGCTTTAGGAGCACCAACGGTGCTGTAGTCGATCGTGTAAGCTGCCGAGCCGTTATAAGCGGTGCCAGCTGCTGCGCCGCCGGTGGTGTTGAAAGTAACCGAGTTGGTCACTGAACCAGCCGTCGTTGCGATCCCAACAGTGACGCTGGCTGGATCTGTCCACCCAGGAGCCGTCCCGTTGGAGGTGAGGATGCGATTGGCCGCGCCAACAGTCAGCCGATCTAATGTTGTGGTCGTGTTGGCGAAAATCAAATCACCAACCGCGTACCCGCTGATGCCTGTGCCGCCATTGGTCGCGACAACCGGAGTGGTCAACGAGAATTGCGTTCCGGTCAGGGTTAACCCTGTGCCAGCGGTGTACACTTGCGCGGAAGAAACTTGCGCAAACGTGATCGCGGTGGTGCCGAAAATGATCGTGCCTACGGTGTTGCAGATGTAAGTTTCACCAGCGCCGGTGTTGCCTGAGGTGACGAAAAATGCGTCGCCTTGTCCTAGAGAATTTGGGCTGAATGGGGCATAAGTGTCTGCGTCTGTCGCCCGAGTCAGCACCCAGTTGGTGGAGCCTGAGCCTGTGTCAGTGACCGTGTAAACACCGTTTTCGTACTGATTGGTCTGGTTGTAGATCAGTACGCGATCGTTGGTGTTCAGCGTTACACCGTCAATGACCAGCGCAGTTTGCGCCCCAGCATTGGTCAGCGTCGCTCCAACGCCCGAAGCCCCATTGTTATACGTGGCGTTCAAATTGCCAGCAGTATTTGGAGACTCTACCCGAACAGGGTCGTGGAAATGAATCCCGCTAGCCGCCAAAGTGTCTACGTACTGCTTTGTTGCAGCCTGCAAAGCTGTCGTGGGGTCACCGGTCAATGTGACCGAGGAAAGACCAGCGAGCGAAGAAGCTGTTGCGCCCAGCGCCACGCTTGTGGAGCCGATGGTGACCGAACTGTTGGTCAGAGCCGCGTTCGGAATCGCACTGAAGTTCGTGCCGGTCAGGGTCGGGGTCGTGCTGTAACTAGGTGTCGTGCCGCCGATCAAAACGCCAGAACCTGTCGCGAGCAACGATGTTGAACCACTACCGGTCTGATAAGGGATCGAGCCTGCCGCACCGCCAGCGATATTGGTTGCCGTGGTCGCCGTGCTCACATTCAAATTGGACTGCGGCACGTGCGTCCATTTGTTTGTTGAATAGATGAGGACGTCGTTGTTCGAAGGCGATGCGGTCTCAACGTCGTTCAAGTCTTCGAGAGAATATCCGATGACCGGTCTGACGAAAAGAGAGCCGTTGGCTGCTGCATAAATGACCGCCGCGACTTCGATCTTTGCCGCCGGTGCAGCAGGCACGTTCTTGGTAAGACCGCCAGGAACTGCTGGGTTGTAATAAAGGATCTGCCCGTCAACCCACGCTTCTGCGCCACCAGTCGTGTTGATGCCACGCACGACGCCGAAGTGCGTGATGTATCCCCAACCGTTCAACGCGATGTCTTCTGTGGCAACGCCCATGAAGTAAGTTGCTGTCGCATCGGTCAATCCGTTCGCTGGCGCAGCCAACAACCCTCCGCTGGCACCGACGGTGCCCGTGAACATGACCGTTTGACCGTTGGTGATTGCTGCGGACGCTTTGACGCGGTAATAGGTTTCCTGACCGACTTGTTGCACCACCGCTCCACCGGCCATGCCGATGTTGAGAGTCTTGGCGTTGTCGTCACTGTTCCAATACATCCGACCTTCAGCGTCAGTTTGCGCTGGAGGCGTTGTGTCCATGTCGATGCGCTCACCAGCGATGTTGGTGAACGAACCGGCCACTGGCGTTGTTGCGCCGATGACGGTGTTGTCAATGTTGCCGCCGTTGATGTCGGTGGTGGTAAGCACGGAGGACGCGATCGTCATCACACCGGTCGTGTCTGCAATCGTGGCGGACGCGGTGCCGTCTTTGGCTTTGATGTTCGAGGTTTCGACGTTTGTCGCATCCACCAAAGAAGCAGAAACATCGGTCGCGTCAACAGTCGTGAAAACACCTGTAGAAGGATTCAAGCTGCCGATCGGGCTGTTGTCGATTGTTTTCCCAGACAAAGCCGAAGGAATGTCTGTGTTGTTCAAAGAGCGGAATGTTGGTGTTGCAGCCGTTGCACCCGTTCCAGGACCAGCAAAAACGATGTTCGGGTTTTGCGCTGCCCAGTCACCCGTCAACGTCCCAGAAGTTGTCACCGGAGAACCGGTCACGGTGAATTCAGAAGGAAGCGCCAAACCAACTGAAACGACAGTGCCAGTGCCAGGAACCGAACCCCAAACGATGTCCGTTCCGTTCCAATAGAGAACGGTGTTGCCAAGAGTCGGCGCAGGCACGAAACCTGTTGTGTCTGCTGCGGTTTGAACAACCAATTGGTTGGCCGTTCCGCCATTGATGTTGTCTGCTTGACCAACGTCGAGTTGATCTTGATCCGACCAAGTGTATTCGCCAATGCCGCCAGAAAGCAGAACCTGACCGGCGACGCCAGCTGGACCAATGTAAAGACCGTCTGCACCAGACCAAACGATCGCACCTTCATCCGGCACGAGGCTGCGTGACGTGCCGCCTTGGTCCACGGGGAGGATGCCGTCGACTTGAGTTTGATCAGCAAGATCGACAGCGGGGTGCGTGTGATCAGCGCGCGAGATGTCGTTCGAAACGCCAGCCGAACCAGTTCCATCCAACGATTGCGGAGTTGCGCTGGAAAGGTTGGCGTTCAACGTGACATTGGAACTGAGCGCACCGCCACCGTTCAAGCCGGTTCCGGCAATGACTTCACGGGTTGTTGGGACGCCGCCGCCCCCAGAAGCAGGGACAGTTGTCGCTGCCGTCACGCGCCCAGTCGAATCAACGATGAACACAGGGATGTTGGTGGCGTCGCCGTAAGTTCCAGGGGTGACACCGCTAGCAGCCAACTGGGTCGTGCCGATGCCGCCGTTGGCGACGCTCAAGGTCACGTTGCTGCTGAGTGCGCCTCCGCCCGTGAGACCAGTTCCAGCGATGACTTGCCGTGAAGTCGGCACGCCAGCGACGCTAAGCAGGTCGCCGACTCGGATCTGGTAGTTGTTGCCCTGATAGACAATCATCATCAGGGAGTTTTCGTCCGCAACCGGCGCAGTCGGAAGTTGAGTGACGCGGGTCGGGATCAAATTGCTCGGAACGTCAGACATGCGTCAAATCTCCAAATATCCGTCACCATCTTCTGTGATGATGAACTCATTGCCAGCTTCCTGAATCAAACCCGCTGGGCGCGTGTTGATTGGCGTGTCTGGACGGTTGAAGGGCAACACAATCTTGTCGGGCGCACGAGGAGCGAGTCGATAAGGATCGTACTGGTCGCGGTCTGCTTCGCAAACCATCAGTCCTGGGTAGTTTGGGTCGGGCTGCAAGTCAGACAAGAACATCTTGCGCGAACAACGACCGCAAATACCGATGCCATAGGTTGTTTGACCTGTTGGATCTAAGTAGAGTGCGTTGCTCATGCTGTGTACGCCGCGATGCCAGGATTGATCTGAATCGGAGATCCATCGTTGTCACCGTCCCAAGCACGCTGCATGCTGATAGCAGACTTCTGCTCCAAAACAGCCATGATGGTCGGGTCGACCTGTGGCGTTTCTGCCGCTACGCGTGCCGCGAGTGTGTTGATTATCGCTTCCAACCAGCGAGCGGGGATTTCCACATCTTGTTGCAAGTTGGAGTTGCTCATGATCTGCCGGTGACGCCACAACACCAGTTGCGCTTGTTCAGCGGCTGAAAATGGCGCAGGCCAGATGCGCACGATTGGCTCTGGCAGGTCGCGCTGGAAGTAGTAGTTGCTCGGACGACCAGGAAACACTTTGTTCGACTGATTCACGTAGCCGTCACGGTTCAGCTGACCGAGAGGAATCTCTTGCGGCATGTTGCCGAGCGTGATCGAAGAGTAACTCAAAACATCGTTCGGGTCTTGAGTGTAGATCCTGAAGTACGGATAAGCCAACGCACCACTGATGTCTGTCCAAGTGATCTCACCGGCTGAAGCCGTTGCGCTCGAAGAGCCGACAGTTGTGAAGGTCGAGCCGTTCGTGCTGACTTGGAAGTGAACCGGCACCGCAGTGCCAGACCACTTGATGCCGATCGTGTCTACGACAGTCGAGGTGGTAAAAGAAACCTGATACAAGTTGCCAGCAGTGGTGGTCGCGCCACTCAAAAGCTGAAGAATGCGGTAGTTCAAGTTCAACACGCTGACCGTTCCTTCAGGAAGCGTCACAACGGGTTGATTTTCGTACATCGGGAGGATGATTTTCTCGATGCACCAGCTAGGCGTTTTCACGCTAGCAAGTTCTGCTAAAGTCGTGTTGAGAGTGTCGACCGCATAGTCATGCATTTCTGCTGTAATGGCTTGCGCAGGCAGACGACAACGCCTGAAGGCGTGATCTACGACCTTCAGCGCATTGAACGTGGTGTTGCCTATTTCACCAGAGTACGCCATTCCAACTCCATCTATGGTCAGATATGGCTGCTGGTACAGCTAGCCCTCTTTGTTTACACTTAATTATGGTACATTTTTGAAGAAATAACAAGTCATTTCTTCTTTTTGCCCATGTTCCTTGCCTCGTTCAGCGCGATTGCCACAGCTTGCTTGCGGTTTGTTACCTCTGGACCAGACTTGCTGCCAGAATGCAGCTTGCCTTCCTTGAACTCACCCATCACCCGTCCGACTTTGGCTTCCTGCTTCGGGGTCATGCCGCCCTTAGCCATCATGGTCTTGGGGCGCGGAAGATCCGGAGCGGTGTGCTTCTTGGTCTCGCCAGGATTTTTGTTGTTGTCAACGCCAAGCGTGCCACGGTTTTTGATCATGCCGCCGCTTTTCATTGCGATCATCGGTTCGCGACGATCGACAGGGTATTGTTTGCGCATAGGGCGGTCGTTTTTCATCTTTGCCTCGTCGTAGCGCATCTCTTTGCGCACGCGAGACATTTCTTCACCAGCATCCTTGCGTTCGCTGCGGGTTTCCTGTTTGATCCTAGACATTTCCTCGCGCTCATTGCGAATTGTGTCTTTGATCTTGCCGCCTTCACGGTATTTGCCGCCGTGAGATAGTTTGGTGAGCGGCTCGCCTTTGTGCATCGACTTTTCGTGTTTGTGCACGGCAGCTTTCACCATTGCTTTGTCCTGCGCAACGTCAGCCTTGCCGCCGCGTGCGTAACCCTTGACCATCGTTTTCCCTGCGGAGCCGGTGTAACCAGCTTCACTGGGGAACTCGAAGTCTGAGACATATTTGAACGACTTGCTCATATTGGTTGCCCTCTTGTTCGATATCCTTCGATGAGACGGTCTAGTTTTGCGTCCAGCACTTCGAGTCGGTTCATCACGCGGTTGATGTCAGCGTGAACCTCTTCTTTTGTGACGTATTCTTTGGCCATCTCCTCACGGGTGCGGTTTAGGAGAATTTGGAGCCGCTTGACCTCGTCGACGTGGCCTCGCCAGCCCCAAATCAAAATCGCGCTCACGAAAGACAGTATTACGTTCCACAGTGTCGCGATCTCCACTTGGTTGTCTCCTCACGGTGCCGTGCCATAAGTCTTGATGCACTCCAAGACGATGGTGTAACGGTCGCCAGAGTCGGCTCCAACTGTGGTGAACGCGACATCGCCAGTGACACCTGCGCCAGCGTTGTTCGGCAAACCGCCGAACGACGAGTAGTCCATCAGGTAAAACTTGTCAGCTGGGATTGTTTCGCAAAGAACGTCTGCCGTTGCGTCCCAAATGATGTCCACACCCATGCCTTGAGTTTGTGCCCAGATCTTGTTGATCTTGACACCGTTGCAAGCGTTGCCTGCAAAACTCCTGGCTAGGGTGGAGACATCGATTTTGGTTACGGTGGTTTCGCCTGTGCCGTCGGAGATGTTGGTGAATTTGGCGATGAACAGTCGTTCACCGTCAAGAATCGTTTGTGACGTGACTGCATCAGCCATGTTGACACCTCCTCAATTAGCTGAGAGCCGCGCCAACAGCGGTCACCCAAGCAGCACCCGTGGAAATGACCAAGCAATATTCGTCGTCGCCTGCGCCATTGTCGTTGATCAAGCGAACTTGTCCAGCGTTCGCTGCAGCTGCAGCAGGCAGTTCAGCGGTTGTGATGGCGGTCATTTTGATGAAGTCAGCCACGTAAACAGCGCCAGTGACGCTACCAGTGACGTCGCCCACAAAACCGTTGGTGGAGGTTACGGGACCAGAAAAAGTAGTCGATGCCATTTCATTTTCCTCTCATGCGAGTTAAGTGTGTTAGTCTGCATGACGTCAGCCGAGGACTGTCTAACACACCGAGTTTGCCTCGGAATTGTGGAGAGGGGGAGCACTAGGCTCCCCCAATCCGTTTACACACCGGCTGTGCCGAAAAGACCACGAGGGTCAGTCCAACCAACGGTGTAACGCTCAGTCGCCTTGTAGCGCATGGAGTCGGTTTCGAAATCACCTTCCATGCTCTTTTCCAGCGGACGACGCATCAGCAGCTTCAGACCTTCCGGCGCATCAGTCTGCACCCACCATGCGGTGGTCGAGGTGATGCGCGACAGGTTGGCCTGACCTTCCGACAGCAGACCCATGGATTTCACGGGGTTGATGTCGTTGTCGGCGGTTCCCGAACGCAGCACGCTCTTCAGCAGAACTTCTGCTTGGAAGACGTTGCTGGGACCAGTGACAATTTTCTTGGGCGTCAGGCGGATACGCTTGCCGTTGTTGTCAACAGCGTTGCGGATCTGAATCAGCATCTGCTCAAGAGAAGTCTGCGACAGAGCCGCAGCGGTGGTCAGCTGGTTGCTGAAGGTGCCGTTAACAATCGGATGCGAAGCGTTGATCAGCGAAACGCCGTCACCACCCGTATACGAACTGTTAAATGCACGGTTCAGAATGTTGGCCGACAGCGTCTCTTTCGTTTCAATCAGAGACTGAGCCAAGTGCTTGGCATAGGTCTGACCGATACGAATGTGATCGCCATCCTCCACCAGAACCTTGGTCAGGCTGAACGCCAGACCGTAGACCTTGTAGAGGTAACGCTGAATGAACAGCACGCCGCCAGACTGGTAGGTGACTGCCATGCCATCAGGAAGTTCCGGCGCAGCACCGAAGCCGTACAGGACGGGTTCTTCATGGTAGTTGCGGGGAATGCCCTTTTGCTCACGGAAGACCATCTTCCATTCATCAGCACGCTGATCGTAAACTCCGTCGAAGACCTCGTTCAGGATCGGCTCGACGACTGACCGAAAGTCAGTACTACGCATAGGTGTAGCCATGGTTCAAGCCCTCCTTACACCGAGTTGACAGAAGCCTTGTACTGGTGCTCGTTGATGCGAACAGTCGCAACCACGTAAGCGTCAGTCAAGGAGTCGTTGATGTTGTAGCCCCAACCGGTGATCTGGAATTGGCCAGAAGTCGCTTGGATGGCCGTCAGGTACGTGCTGCTCAGACCGGTGCTGGTAGAACCGCCCGGAGAAGCAACCGTCCAATCACATTCTTCGCCAACAGCGGTTTGAACCGTGGTGCCTGCAGAAGGATTGTTGTACTGAACATCAAACAGCGTTTCAGGATCGTCGTAGACCCATGCAACGATGTTAGTTGCCGTTGTGCCGGTGGGCCAGAACGGCGAAACAACCGGACGACCGGTGGAATCGTTGTACTGACAACCAGCAAAAATACCGAGAAGGGAAATCCCATCCACGGTGCCGGAACGGGTACCATCACTGGTGCCCAACTGGATAACACCTGCATCCGTCAACTTTACAGGGTCACCCTGAAAGATGTTGGCAGCGTAGGTGCTAGCGATCGTGTAGGCTTTCGGGCGCATCTGGCCACTGTTGTGGTAAGACGGACGAAAGCCAAAGGGTGCGCTAGTCGAAGACATAGTTTGCTCCTAAGGTTGAATGGTTCGTCAGGAAAGGTCAAAGACCGGTTCCCTATCCACACCAAACTCCCTATTTCCGTCGCCCATGTCAACACGAGTTTTAGAAGCACGCGCCTGCTGTTCCAAGAAGTCTTGAGTGTCGGTGAGTTTTTCTTCCTCACGCAACGGAGCATCGTGGTGCGCTTCACGCATGTACTTTTCGTACAGTGAAAGCGGCAGTTTGAAGGCAAGCATCTCGTTCACGCCGATGAACCCCTGCCAATCGCCCGTCTTGAGCGTTGCATATTCCCAGCCAGGAACATCTTCTGGCTTCACGGGCTCATAGCCCAAACGGATACGCATTTGGATGGAGTCACGCGGGTTTGTCGTGGTCAGCCAGCACAAGTGCCAGCCGTCTAGTTTGGGCAAATCCGGTAGAGAGGATTGGTGAAATTGCTGACGGAACATTTCTACCCGCTCATCATCGGAAATGGCGCGATTTTGTGTGGATGCACGATCCTGCATCGCGCGGTTCTCGCGACCTTCGCCAGCGGATTTCTTTAGTCGTTCGTCGGTCATGGTACTCGCTCCTTTCAGCGATTGATTGAATTAAAATCTGTTTCTATGAAAAAGGCAAGCGTTTTACGATCTGTTTGCTCGATCATATTCTGCGTACCTCTTTACATATTTCTGTCGCAGCACTGGGTCGTCCCAAACACCTGCGTCGATCAACGCCTGTTTGCGCTCAGGACTGATGTACACTTCTTTGCGCGTGCTGGTGGGCGCGTGCTCACGTCCAGACCCAACTGCTGGACCGCCACGCGGCGTGCGTTGCTCCTTGGTTCCTGTTTTGCCGAACCGCTCCGGCAACCGGCGCGCAGCACGCTTGCGCAGTTCTGTCCAGTATTCCTCTGTGCGAGGGTCGTAACCGTCTTTGGCGAGAGACTGATCGATGGCGATCACGATGGATGAATCCTCGTCGCGACCTTGTGAGTCGTACCAAGGGTTCTCCTTAATGAACTCCTGCGCGTAGTGCATTGTGCGTTCGTCGATCTGTTGCTTGGGTTGCGGCGGACGCTGTTGCACATTTTGTTTTTGCGCGCTCAGTTGCTGGATGCGAGCCAGTGCCTGATCGCGGTAGCGCATTGCTTGCGTGACGTCTTCACCGTTGCCAGCCGCGACCGCTTTGGCGATGACCTTGTCGGCCATCTCGGCTTCTTTGGCGGCTTGCGCGATTGCAGAGTCGATTGTTTTGAGGTCACCAATGTGCGCACGCTGTTCTTGTGCAGTCAGGCGACGTTCAAGATCGTCGTTGCGGCTGCGCAGGAAATCCAACTCAAGTTTGTCACGCTTGATGGCTTCTTCGCGACGCTGTTTGCGCTCCAACTTCTCCTTGCGACGGCGTTCGCGGATTGCTTCACGCTCGTCGTCGTGTTCTTCTTCGTCGTCATCATCTTCTGTAGAGACGCGGTCGTCTTCTTGCCCGTCGTCGTCATCTTCAGCTGAGGCTCTCAGCTTGGACTCGTCTTCAACGATCACGATCTCTTCGTCTTTGGAGTCTTCTTCTTTGATCACTTCACTCATTTGTCATCTCCTTTCAGATGAACGCCTTGATCGCCAACGGGTCACCAGTTACCTGCCCGATGATGTCGAGGTCATTGAAAATTACGAACATTGCTGACTCTTTTTCGCCCATGGTTTCTTTTGTAAGAGGCACCTCCCAACGGTCTCCACCGTATTTCGGCACCCGAACAAAGTCTCCCACGTTGCACCAAGAGCCTTCCGGCCAGTGTTCCATGGTGTTGCGGTTTTTGAACGCGAGCGGTCCAATGCTAATCACCTTGGCAACTTGTGTGTTCCACTTTTCAGTGTCGCGCGACTCGCTGTGCAAAATGATGCCGCCAGAAGTTTTGCTCTTCGGCGTACGGATTTGAACCAGAACGCGGCTTCCGAAAGGCTGCACTCCGGCGTCTGCCGCCGGAAACGCCTCTGCCAAAGCGTTCTCAGATGTCATTGTCACCGTTTTTCTCCTCATCAACAAGTTTCAAGAGCACATTTATCGCCGCCTCATAACCGGCGAATATTCCAACGCGCAACCCGTACTCAAAGGCGTCGCGTTCCTGTGGCCGTCTCAAGGCGTCAACAGCAAACTTCTGCTGCTCTTCCTTGAGACGGTTCAACAAGAGGGTTTCGAAGTTCATGCCGGTGTTTTCGGTCCAGAACTCTTAGAAGGTGGTGTGTGCTGGCCGTCACACTTTTCGCCTGCGGCCATGCGGTGATGCTGGGGAACTTCAGCCGTGTTCATTGGAACTTCTTTGGCTTTGTTGGGATTGTCGCTCATGATGCGCTCCTTTTCAAGGGTTGGGGTTGATGCCTGTGCCGGTGCTCACCGAGACTCGTTCGCCAGTTGCCAATTCGGCTGCAGCGAGCAGTTTCGCGGTGTCGTTGTCTGCCGTGTTCATGCGCTCGCGTGCAGCGATGTCCGCAGCGGTGCGCTCGTTTTCGGCAATTTGCTTCATCTGCTCTGCCTGCAGCTTTTCTGCCTGCTCCTGCTGGCGTGCGGCCAGCTTTGCGGCTTCCAGTTGCTGTTGCGTTTGCAGCTTCTGCTGATCCAGTTGGACGCGTGCCTGATTGTACTGCGCACGCTCTTGCAGTGCCTGACCCTGAACTTGCGCGTTCATCTGTGCAATCTGCATGCTGTTGTCGGGCGGCATCGGAGGCTGCGGCTTGAACTGCTCGGCGAACTCCGTGAGCGCGGCCAGTTCCTGACCGAACGAACCAAGCTGCTTTTCGATCAGCTGTTGAACCTGAATGATCAACTTGACCTGCTCTTCCGCTTCTGCCTCGATCAGTTCTTCGCGCTGCGCTTTGTCCACGGCGTTGTGAGCCTCCACAAGGTAGTAGTTCAACAAGTGATCCTTCAAGTGTTGCGCAATCGCATAGATGCACGCCTGCATGATTGGCGGGTTGGAACCCAGCAACGGCGACTTCAGGAACGCCATATGCGTCATGATATGTGCGATATGATCCTGGCGCGGCAAAACGTAAAGCGGTCTGCCCATCGACGCCGCCACGTTCTCGCTGACCGGATCCATGTCCTCGCTGGCCATCTGCGGCTGCATGACATCGTCCGGCGCGATCTTCAGTGTGCGCAAGAACATCTCTTCGACCTTGCGCGGATCGTACAGCTGCGGCATCATTTGTGCGCGCTGCATGATGGCTTGCGTTTGCGCGAAGCGTTGCGTCTCGCTGAAGATAGCCGGATCGCTGACCGGCATCACGTCCATCGGACCATCGAAATCGCTGGGGTCGATCTCCAATCCTGCGTTGTGCGCCTCGATGTCTTCTTCGGTCAGATACGCGCTGTTCAGGCGGTGCAAGATCGAAAAACACTTTTCCATCGCGTTGTGCAGTCGCGAATGGATGGACGAGAACACCACCATGCCCTGCTCGATCAGCGCCATCGTCGTGCCGACCGGCTGATTGGGGTTCTGGTCGCTGAGTTTCTCGAACGACGTTTGCACGACGCCTTTGCCCGCATCGACCAAGAAGCCCAGCAGCTGGAACAACACCGGACTCGGACCATTGAACGGCAGAGGCATCGCCAGCTTGCGAACATCGTCCACCATCGCGCCGCCGTCCAGTTCAACAACCTCAGTGGGCTGGACGTTGATGGTCTGACCGTTCGGTCCACCTTTCAACTTGAGCAGTGTGGGGACGTTCTGGATGTGTGCGCTGTCCAACAATGCGCGCAACGCGCCAGTGGCCGCGCCGCTCAAGCCGCCAATCATGTGGGTCAACCCGATCGGGTAAGCACCACGCCACGGAACGAACGGGAACTCAACGATCCAATCCAGTTCATTGCGCAGTTCGTCGTCCGGCTCCCAGTTGCGATAGAGCGCCAGCGGCAACTCGGTGGTCTTGTCGATGCTGAGGATGTAAGGTTCCAGCCCGTCTTCAAACTCCAAGAACGTGTAGATCTCGTAGATGGTGCGCAGACCGTCTTCGTTGTAGCTGGATTCCTTGCGACCTTCGATTTTGTCGTTGGCGATTGACGACTTGCTCCAATCGATCTCGCCAGCGTAGCCAAGGTCCACGTCGATGTACATGCCGCTCTTGACGCGACGCTGGTATTCCATCTTGGTGATGTACTGGACGTGCGTCTTGCGTTCGGCGGTGTAGAAGTTCGTTGCGGCGAACGGCAGGTAAATGTCGTCGATCGGCACGAACTCGCTCATGGGTCGGCGACGCTGCGGGTTCCACATGAACTTCATGTACTGCCCACCGCCGAGCGGCAACTGCGTGCTCAGCTGTTCAAGTTCGCTGCGGAACTCGGGCATCTGCTTGGTGGTTTGCCAGTTCAGGAACTCGGTCTTGCGTTCAGCCTTCTCGACCTTCTTCTTGTCCTGCTCGCCGTAGATCTTCGACTTCACTGGACCGTTGGGCGGGAAAACCTCTTTCATGAACCGCGCCGAGAAGTCCACGCACGCCTCGACCAGCATCGGGTGAACGACCTTGTTCGCGCCGGTGAACTGCGCGCCTCCAGGAGCGTCGTCGCCCAACCCTGTGCGGCGCAGACCTTCCTCGTACTGCTTGTCGCGTTTTTCGCGAGCCTCTTTGTCTTTTTCGATCTTGTCGAGCAGGTCGGTGACCGCTTCCTTCAGCGCGGCTTGGTCAACCTCTTCGACAATGTTGGCGAAATGCGCGAGGTTGCGCTTCTCGTCTTCGTCGTTTTCCATGCGCAGGACTGCGCCACCGTCTTCGGTGTCTTCTACGTCTGGAAGCAAATCCTCGTAGGAGACATTTTCGCCTTCTTCGAGGGACTCGTCGTCGCGTTCGTTGATATCAGACATGGGTGCCCTCTCTGAATGTTTTTACCAGTTGATCGACGGCAGCAGGATTGTATTGCACCGCGCCGCCTTTTGCGTAACCCTTGCCGACAGAAGCCATGAGTGCTTCGACCGCTGCAGGATCGTATGCTCTCACTGCGCCACCAACTGCATATCCAGGCGTGCGCTGACCGCGACCGCGCAGGATTGTCTCAATGGCTTCCGGCGAGAACGTGATCTCGTAGTAAGATTGAATGCCGCCAATCCCAGCAGGCTCGACTTCTACACCCGGAATGTTGGAAAGCGGTTTCAAGCCTTCCTTGACGATCTGTTGATCGTAGATCGGAGCGTAGTTGTCCATCTTCGAGATTCCTCCACGAGGGATAGAAATCGCCGTTGACGTCGGATAATAAACAGTGGTTGCTCCGCGCTTCAGCGCGTCTTGAATCGCAGCCTTGAACAGCGTGCCGTGCGTTTGCCGCAACGCGCCAGTCTGAGCCTCGCCTTTTTGAGCGTCAGATTGAATCTCTTCGATCACAACGCTGTTGGGCTTGACAGGCATTTCAGACTCAACAATAACGCGACCTTTGGTGGACATTGCACGCACGGTTGCGTCGGTTGCGTCTGCCGGTATGTAGGTTCCGCGAATGTGTCCGATCATCCCCTTGTCAGCGCTCATCGCTCCGGGGTAGTGCCAATAGTTTTTGCCAGCCATGTCGGGGTGCGTCACACCGATCTCGAAGTAGTTGTCGTCTAGCGCAGCGCGGGTGTTTTCGGACAACAAGCGTTGAGAGTCGATGTATTGATAGTTTTTGGAGCGTCCGGCATCAACGGCGAGTTCATAAGCAATTTGATCGACAAGTTCTGTCCTTGCTTCCTCCGTGGTCGCGTAAAGTTCCCCAACAGGATCGTCTTCCCAACCGGCTTTGCGGAATGCTTTGAGGAACTCCTCAGGCATCTCTTCGAGTCCGATCATCCCCTCGTTCAGACCCGCGATCAACTGAAAGTTTTCATCGGTCGGTTCAATACCAAGTCTGTACAAAACATTCTGATAAGGTTCTTCTGGGTTGCCGTACAAGTAATCTAACGCTTCATCCCTGTAAAGGTCCATTTCATATTCGCTGTGCGTAGACAAGCCCTTCAGGTCCATCGTATTGTACTGCGAAGGCGGAATGCGCGCCTCGAAGTCAGCCTTGCTGATCCTTGAACCGGCAGGCAGATCCTCGTAACGCCTCGAAAGTTCTTCGAATGCATCCTTGGTGACGCCAGGAGTGCCTCTGATCTGCGCCAAAAACGCTTCAAGCTGCTGAACGTCTGGCCCACGCAATGTTTCGGCGCTGATCGCAGGCTGCAAGTTGATGTTGCCTTGCGGCTGCACGGAATACATCAGCGAGCCTTCTTCCTCCATGCGCCGACGCAAAGCAGCGTAAGCCGAATCGTCCGGCACCTGCGAAGCTGCACGGCGGATCGCTCTGCGGTCCAATGCGCCTTGAACGGCGTCGATCGCAACTGGTGCAACTGCGCCGAGCGGTGCGCCAATCGCGGCTCCCATGGCTGCGCCTTCTGCGCGAGACTCTCCTTGGTCAGCCATCCCTGCTCCTGCAATCGCGCCTTCGCCTGCGCCGATCGCTGCGCCTTTCATCCAGTTAGGCAACTGCGCTGCAATCCGTGGAGCCAACA
>Ga0208795_1000031_pt1 | contig 58259 bp, 65 predicted proteins | sample CB_VirMetaG_6_FD_184541 | JGI IMG/M metagenome (GOLD analysis project Ga0208795, IMG submission 184541) | Freshwater to marine saline gradient viral communities from Chesapeake Bay - CB_1508_2 Viral MetaG (SPAdes) (version 4) | ecosystem: Environmental > Aquatic > Marine > Coastal | place: USA... | reverse complement strand
ACAGACTGGATGGCGCTGAGTGATGTTACCATGTCCCCTGAGTGGTCTGCGTATCGTCAGGCGCTTCGAGACGTGACTGCTCAAGAGGGCTTTCCCTTCAATGTCATCTGGCCCACAGAACCGGAGTAAACCATGAGCAACGCACGAGACCTCGCCAACTTCGGACGGACAAGCCCTGTCGTCGCTGATGGGACGATCACCGAAGACGTATATGCAATCAGCGGCACATCAGCGGCTTTGGACCCAGACAACGGCTCTATCCAGACGCACACATTGTCTGGTGCGACGACGTACACCGACGGCTTGAGCGCGGGTCAAGCAATCACGTTGATCATTGACGATGGTGCTGCATATGAGATCACATGGCCCACGACAGTGTGGGTTAATAACGCCACCGAAGCACCAACGCTGGCGACCACTGGAGTAACGGTCATCGCGCTCTGGAAAGTCGGCTCGACGCTCTATGGTGCTCTTGTAGGGGATGGTTCTTAATGTTGTGGAGCAAGGCGATAGGTGCTGGCGGGACGGGTGGTGGCGGAGGCTGGAACCTGACAGACGCCGTTTATGATGGGGTCAGTTTCAGCCTTAGTACGCAAGACACCGTACCAAACGGGCTGTTTTTTAGGCCCGACGGCACGATGATGTTTATCGCAGGGAACAACACAGACCGGATTTACAGGTACGTTTTGAGTACGCCGTGGGACTTATCAACCGCTCTCGCATCTGGTTCTTTTTCGACCGCAGCCCAAGAAAACAATCCTGCTGCGGTATTCTTCAAACCTGATGGTTTGGTGATGTATGTCACGGGCGGAGGTTCCGACCGTGTTTGGCAGTACAACTCGACTTCCGATGCGTGGAACATGCCTTTCTGGGGCGTTCAAACAAGCATATATGTCGGAAGTCAAGAACCAGTTCCAACAGGTCTTTTCTTCAAGCCTGATGGTACAAAAATGTACATGTGTGGCTGGCTGAATGACCGAGTGCATGAGTACAATTTAAGTACTCCGTGGAATGTCTCTACGGCTGTATTTTTCCAGAATGTTAGCGTTGGTGCAAACTCACCAACTGCGGACGGGATATTTTTCAAGCCGGACGGAACGGCCATGTATGTGGTCAGCGACGGGAGTGACTCTATCGGTGAGTACGCTCTCGGCAGTCCTTGGGACGTTTCGAGTGCAACATATGTGCAGAGGTTCAGCGTGGCGGGCCAAGACACATTTATAAAAGGCGTCAGTTTCAAACCCGATGGCACAAAAATGTACGCTATTGGAGACGCCACGAACAAACTGTACCAATACTCCACTGCATAACGGAGGCTTATATGCCACACCTGAAGATCACAAACGGCCAGCCTGAGAATTACTCAATCGGGCAACTGCGTCATGACAACCCGAACACGTCCTTCCCGAAGCGTCCCAGCGACGAGCTTCTGGCAAGCTGGGATGTATTCCCGCTGACGCTGACACCGCGTCCGGAGGTGGATTACACGAAGAATGCCACCGAGGGCACGGCTGTCCTGACCGACGGAGAGTGGACGCAGGTCTGGGACGTGACGGACGCAACGCCCGAAGAGATCGCGCAGCGCACCGACAACGAGGCGCAATCTGTTCGCTCGCAGCGGGACTATCTCCTGCAACAGACTGACTGGATGGCCTTGAGCGACAACACGATGACGCCAGAGTGGGCCGCATACCGTCAGTCGCTGCGCGATGTCACAGACCAAGCTGGCTTTCCGTGGAGCATCACTTGGCCAACCAAACTGGGAGAGTAACACATGAAGATTTGCGTATACGCCATCAGTAAGAACGAGGCTTCGTTTGTCGAGCAGTTCTGTGAGTCTGCCGAGGATGCGGACCTGATCCTCATCGCGGATACAGGCAGCACCGATGAGACAGTCGAGTTGGCCCGTGCTTGCGGTGCGACTGTACCGGAAATCTGCATCACCCCTTGGCGGTTCGATAAGGCCCGGGACGCGGCGCTTGCCCTCATCCCCCGCGACATCGACGTGTGTATCAGCCTCGACCTCGACGAACGGCTGGAACCCGGCTGGCGCGAGGAGATCGAGCGTGTTTGGGAACTGGGCAAGACGACCCGGCTGCGCTACAAGTTCGACTGGGGCGCAGGCATCCTGTTCTACTACGAGAAAATCCACGCGCGCCACGGCTATCACTGGCACCACCCGTGCCACGAGTACCCGCGCCCGGATGCGCGGACCAATGAGTTCTATGCCCAGACGGACATGCTCTTGGTGACGCACCACCCTGATCCTACCAAGAGCCGGGGGCAATACCTCGACCTGCTGGAGCTGTCAGTCAAGGAAGACCCACACTGCCCGCGCAATGCGTTCTATTACGCCCGCGAGCTGACGTTCAGCCGCCGCTGGATCGACGCCATCGTGGCGCTGAATAAATATCTGGACAACCCGAACGCCGACTGGGCGAACGAGCGGTGCTACGCGATGCGCGTGATGGCGCAGTCCTACGAGGCGCTGGGCGACCGTGAGCAGGCACAGGTCTGGCTCCAGAAAGCCACCGAGGAAGCCCCGAACACCCGTGAGCCTTGGGTAGAGCTGGCTGACCTCGCGCGTAAGACAGACCAGTGGCAATTAAGCTACGACTGTGCTAAACAGGCTTTGACGATTAAGGACAAAGCCTTGGTCTACACGATGGACCCGAGTGTCTGGGGGGCAAAGCCGCATGATCTTCTTGCGCTGGCGGCCCACCACCTCGGTAAGTCAGGGGAAGCCGTAGAACACGGTAAGCTCGCAGTAGGGCTCGAGCCCGGTGATGAGCGGTTGAAACGTAACTTGGAGTTCTACTCCGCAGACAAGGCGGCCTGATATGCCCGGACCCACACCATCCTCGACAATCGGCTTTGCATTACGTGGCGACACCTTGGCCCGCTGGACCGAGTTCAACCCGATCCTCGCGGACCGGGAACTCGTGCTGGAAACAGACACCGGCAAATACAAGATCGGTAACGGTGCAGATGCGTACCTAGACCTGCCCTATAGTAGCGGCCCGACAGGCCCGACAGGTCCGTCCGGTGTGTTTGGTCCCACCGGCCCGACTGGGGCCGCAGGTGCGGACTCTACAGTCGTTGGCCCGACAGGCCCGACTGGCCCGCAGGGTGTGTCCATCAACTTCATAGGCACGGTTGCTACGGTCGGCGACCTCCCTGCATTAGGCAATACGATCAACGATGCCTACATCGTGACCGCCGACGGTGATCTGTACGTATGGGACGGAGCGCTGTGGGACAACGTCGGGCAGATTGTAGGCCCGCAGGGGCCGACCGGCCCGCAGGGTGCGGATAGCACCGCTGTAGGACCCACAGGTCCGACTGGGGCCATCGGCCCAGCTGGCGATGAAGCTGGTCCTACAGGGCCGACCGGCCCGCAGGGTCCCTCGATCACAGGTCCTACTGGCCCTGCCAGCGGACCTACAGGTCCGACGGGGCCTTCCGGCACCGATGGCAGTACAGGCCCGACTGGCCCGCAAGGCAACTCCGTCGTAGGACCCACGGGTGCAGCGGGCCCGACTGGCCCCGCGAGTGGACCTACCGGCCCAGCTGGAACACTCGGCCCGACCGGCCCGACAGGCCCGACCGGCCCCGCTGGTGTTGACGGCTTAGGTGCTACGGGACCCACGGGGGCCATCGGCCCAGCTGGCGATGAAGCTGGTCCTACAGGGCCGACCGGCCCGCAGGGCAGCAACACCACGTTGGACACTGCGGTCTGGCAGGCGGGGACTTCTACTACAGAAAGCCTTGTATCTCCTGCTAAGGTTAAGGCTGCTGTTAACTTCGCTCAAGGATGGACTTATAGTAGTTCTTTAGTTTCTTTGTCGACAGATAGCCAGACAGACTTTACCCACTCGTTAAACACAACGTCCCCCCTACTTCTTTTAGAAGTTCAGTGTATAGTGGATAATAATAGTTACTCTGTAGGGGATGTGTTGCAACTTCCTGCCACCCCTAATGACTCTCAGAGAGGTCTTATTTTTAATATCGTAAACGCAAACACCGTAAAGCTTATTGTTGGGGATGCTCTTATACTTCTGAGAAAAGACAACTCTGCTGAGATATTCCCTGTTAACTATTCGCAGTGGAGCTTTCGGGTAAAAGCTCGTGTTTAAATATACGATGTAAAATGTAAGGAACACTTTATGACCTACAAACTCGCCTAAAAGGAAACCATGGGTATGACGACGCTATACGACGCGACCAAGGACATGCACCACGCCTGCGAGGAACACCCGGTCGGCGGGCGCATGTCCAAGGGTAACGTCACCCCGCAGGAATGGGCGGACTGGTTATGGGCTTTTCGCTGCCTGCACAGCGTGGTGGACCAATCGCTACCGGCGCACATGGCGCGTGACGGACTGCTCAATGCGGACCTCTCTGTCCTGCCCGCGGCCCGTCCCAGTGCGGCGGCCCTGACCTTTGCGGCCAGCCTTGTGGGGCATGACGTGACTGGCGCGGCCTACGTACTGCACGGCGCGCACCGGTCGGGCGGCCGCGTGATGGCCCCCATTTTGGTGAAGCGCGGCCTGCCGTGCGGACACATTTCATATATAGAAAGCGCAAAAGCCAAAGACTGGATTGCGCAGGCTAGGACCCAAGTCCACTTTACGCCGTCAGCGCGGGAGACGTTCGGGTGCCTTTTGGCTATCATGGACGAGATAAAGGAGCGTACAGATGGACGTTATTAACACCATCATGCAGTGGATTGTTGCACCTGTGGCAGCTTTTGTATGGGTACTACACAGCAAGACGCAGACCAACATAACAGATATTGCGGTGCTAAAAGCTACGCAAGCTGCGAACAAAGAGGCGCACGATCGCGAGTACAAAGAAGTGAAGGACAGCTTCAAGACTGTACTAGAGAAGCTCGATAATATCGAGCGGCACATGAGGAAGTGATATGAAACGCTCATTTACAAATTACAAGGCAGTTCCAGAATCGGTCTGGACTTGGCTGTCATTCAGCCCGCGCGAGATGGCCTGTAAAGGTACCGGTAAGCTGGTCGTCGACGGAAATGCGATGGACAAGCTGCAAGCTCTCCGCGACATGCTGGGTAAGCCCCTCATTATCACATCAGCGTACCGCTCGCCGGAGCACAACCGCGCGGTTGGGGGCGCTAAGGCATCCAAGCACATGGAGGCGATCGCCTTCGACGTGCGGATGGACAACCACGATCCGCACAAGTTCGAGCAGGCAGCGCGGGCTGTCGGGTTCACTGGCTTTGGGTACTACCCCAAATCAGGCTTCATGCACATCGACACAGGGCCCGCACGCAGTTGGGGAAAGCCTTGGCCAGATAGCAAAACCGAGTGGCCTATCGAGCCGCCACGCCAGCCAGAAACACTAACCGAGGACAAAGAGGCACAGGCCGCGGCAGGAGTCGGTGTTGCCGGTGGTATTGCCGTCGCGGCAGAACACATTCCTGCCGCCAGTTCCCTGCTGGGGACCTTGGCCCCGGCCGCACAGGTTGTTGCACTGATTGTCGCCGCGACGCTGATCGGATACCTCTTGTATAGACGGAGCCGCAAATGACTGATGCAATCCTGCCGCTCGTGGTCGGCCTGCTGAGCGGACTGGTGATGTACTTCTTCGGGTACCGCTCCCACTCCAACGGTGACAAGGCCAAGCGTTTTGAACAGCGGTTGAAAGATATGGAAACAGCAGAGGAGGTGCGGGATGAGGTCGGTGCGCTTGATAATAACGGTCTCGCTGATCGCGCTTCTAAGTGGGTGTCTAAGAAGCCCTGAGTGCGACTGGACACGCACCATACCGCTCGGCAGTCAGAGTAGCGTCGATTGGTTAATCGAGAACGACCGGCAGCTGCTGGTCGATGTGACGACACACAACGAAGTGAGGGACAGACTATGTCAATGACTAAGAAAAAGCCAATGACCTACAAAAAAGGCGGTATGGTGTTCAAACCTTGTACCAACTGCCCTACCCCGGCGAAGTGTAAGTCGGCCGGGAAGTGCATGAAGAAGATGGGTAAGAAGTAAATGCCAGCGATCAAGTTCCAGAAGTTTCTAGGGAAGGCTCCACGCATTGCGCCGGAGCTCCTACCCGATACAGCGGCGCAGGTTGCGACGAATGTGAAACTGTATTCCGGTGACTTGATTCCTTACCCCCGGCCTACCGTCGTGGGTAACCATGGATTGACCGGCGTAGCGCCGCAGACGCTGTATGCTCTGCGCAACCCTGCGACCGGCGATCCTGAGTGGATGGTCTGGGACACGGATGTGGATATCGCCACGCCTGCCGGATCAGACAACGCCGACGAGCAACGGTTCTATTACACCGGTGACGGCGCACCGAAGGTCTCTACCTACGCTATGGCTATAAAGGGGGTACCACCGTACCCAAGCACGTCGTATGACTTAGGGCTACCACTGCCAGACCTGACACCGACTGCTGTGGCAGATACGTTCACCACCAAGACGACAGCCTCATACGCGCGTGATGTCGGCGGTCTCGTCACAATGACGACGAGTGAGCCTCATACACTCAAGAGCGGAGCGTTCGTCTCGATCAGCGGATTCGTCGATATTGCGGGTACATACTCCCGTACAAACACGACCGTTACAGTCACGATCGCTGACCACAACATCGCGGTCGGTGCGCGGGTCCTGCTCCGCTTCACATCTGGCGAGGCGGACGATCAAGACAACATCTACACGATAACGGCCATTACCACCAACACGTTTACTATCACGACACCGGAGTCCGGTGATACTACGGGTAATGTCCGTCTGGACCTCACGAGCTTAAATGCGTTATCGGTCGAGGTGACAGTCACTGGCAGCAACACGTTCACATACAACAGCCCGGGTTTTCAGGTCGGTACATCGACAAGCGACGTGGGTCGTGTAGACCTTTCGGGTAGTACGCAGGCGCGGACCTATCTCTACACGTGGTTCACACCATGGGAAGAAGAATCCATCGGGTCACTGCCGTCGGATGAACTGTACATCAAAGAGGGGCAGGTCGTCACCGTAGGGAACCTGCCGATTGAGCGGCCTGCAGGCAATAACTTTATCCGTGGTATCCGGCTGTACCGTACGCTCTCCACTGTGGCCGACACAGAATACCTGCGGCTCGCCACGTTGTGGTTCCCTGTGGATGTCGTAAGCGTGGTTGGCACCACCGTAACGACTGCGGAGCCTCATAACCTGTCAGTCGGCAACTACTTCAAGATCAGCACCGGCGTGACCGGCGGCGAGGTCACGGATGTGACGGATGATTTCACCTTCACATACACCGGTGGTACTGGCTCCGGCGGTACTGGCGGCACACTCTACCACGACATATCTGAGAACCCCGGCACGAGCACACCACGGTATTGGGGTGACGGCTCCTATGATTTTATCGACGACTTCAATGTCGCAAGCCTCCTCAACGCGTTGGTCACAGACGACTACGTCCCCCCGCCCGTTGGGTTGAAGGGGCTCACACTGTACAACAACAATATCCTCGTCGGTTTCGTGGGCAACGAGATATACTTCTCGGAGCCGGGCCAATACCACGCGTGGCCAAGGACATATAAGAAAGAAATCCCCTACAACATTGTAGGGCTAACAGTGTTCTCGGGGTACCTGCTTATCGCCACCGACAGCTATCCGTATCTCGCACAGGGTAATGACCCTGCTGTACTTGCGCTGACGCGGGTGGATGCCCAGTACCCCTGCCTAAACAAACGCAGCATCGCCAACATGGGGTTCGGTGTCATGTACACAACTCATGATGGGCTCGCTATGTACTCCACCACGACTGGACCCCAGCTGGCCACACGCTTGCTGTACAACAGTGACACATGGAACGCAGACCTCGACCCATCCACGCTCATAGGTACAGCCTACAAAGACACGTACCTCGCATGGCACTCTAGTGGCGGGATCAGTTTCGAGCGGGATGATAAAGTTGGCGGGTTCTTCGTCGATCTATCAACGGCGCTGCAACCTGAAGCCACTTGGTACGATTCGCTTACGAACAACCTGTACTACGCAACAGGAACCACCGGTGATGTGTACCTATGGGACGATCTGGACCAACCAGCGCAGCCTTTCGAGTGGAAGTCCAAAGTTATCATGACACCGAACCCGATCAACATCGGGGCCGGACAAGTGGATGCAGACTATGCGCCGGTTTCACCGGCATGGAATGATGTAACCGAGAGCTGGGACCTTGCGGACCTGAAGTGGGATGCCGACGGGGGTATCGTATTTAAGTTTTGGGTGGACGGCGAGCTTGTCGCGACACAACTTCTTGACAGTCGCAAAGTGTTTCGTTTGCCACACGGCTACCGTTCCGATACATTCGAGGTGGGCGTCGAAGGTTCTGTACGGCTTAGGGCTATACGTATAGCTGAGACACCCACTGGTTTGAGGGACGTCTGATGGCATTACGCACTAGGTATACAGCAATACCAACGGTCCCACTTGTTGGGGTCGAGGAGTGGCAGTCGCAGCTTTTGAATGCGCTCAAAGAGAATGTCGAACTGTTGACCGGCACGCGCGGTGAACCTGATTTCGCCAGCGTGGCGATAAACCGGTCCCGTCTTAACGTGGCCGTACCACCAGAACAGCAGCTGGCCCGTATAAAAGCACAGGGCAGCGGTGTCACACTCGGCGGGGCGAATGTCCCGATACTTGAGGATTACAACCAAGCGCTTACTGATATACAAACGCTTGCAAACGACGTAGCTAACCTACGGGCGACCGTGGAAGTGCTCATCACGCAACTGAGGGGATAACCATGGCACGCACTCCTACCGCCAACACGAAACCGCGCAGCGCGGTACCACCTGTCCTACAAGGGCTCATGTCCACAGTACCATCGCCGCCGGTTATGGCTTCTGGCCGTGGCCTTGCGGGTGCAATGCCATCGTTGTCGGGTATGACACCGGCCGCCGGTTTTGGTCAGCCTCCTTCCTACCAGATGGGTGGTGCGATTGGCCCCGACGGCCAGCCCTTACGTCCCGCAGGACTCCAGATGCAGGCTGATCCACAACAACCTATGTCCCCGGACATGTTGGAGATGCAGATTCAAGACATGGTTTCGCGGAACCCGCAGGTCCTTGTGCAGATCAAGCAGGCTATCAGCGAAGCCATGATGTCCGGTGAGCTGACACAGCAAGAACTGAACATAATGGTGCAGTTGGCAACGACAGTGATGCGTAACCCTGCACTCTACCCGCAGATTCGCCAGTTCGCCATCCAGCAGGGCATCGCCACCGAGCAGGACTTGTCGCCACAATACGACCAAGGTTTGATCGTAGCGATCCTCATCGCAGCACGCGCGGCGCAAGCGGACGCAGGCGGGCAGGATATGATGGCTGGCGGTAACCCAGCTATGGCCGGGGCCCAGATGCCCGGAGCCCCCGTACAGTCCCTCAAGGACGGCGGTCGCGTACGCGGCGAGAACAGTGAGCCTATCATGATCGAAGCCCACACCGGGGAATATGTCATCCCCAAGCGGGTGGTCGATATGAAGGGTCGCGAGTTCTTCGATCGGATGTTGGAGCAGTACGCTGAGAAGGCAGATGATGACGACTAAACTCACCATTGAGATGGCAACACCGGAGCAGGTGGATGAGGGGTGGGCAGATATCGAACCCATCCTCGATGCGTCATGTAAGAGCAACGACATCGGCTCCATGGACATTACCCCCGATGATATTCGGCAGCTGGCTCAGGCTGGTATGTGCGTGTTGTTTCTGGGCCGCGATAATGGTAAAGTAAAAGTTGTCATAGCCATTCAGTTCAATGATACCAACGGGCACAAAGGCGCAGACGTCATCGCTATGGGTGGCGAGCGCCTCATGCAATTCAAAAACGCATACTGGAACCTGATCCTCGATTGGTTAAAGGTAAACGGTTGCGAGTTTCTCGATGCTTATGCAAATGATCGCTTAGCAAAAATATACACCAGCAAGTTCGGATTTGACCGCGCTTGCCATCTAGTCAGAATGGCTTTGTAGGAGGCGACTATGTCAAAAGGCATCAAAAAAGTTCTCGGGATCGTCGCTGCAATTGCTATCCCGTTTGCAGCACCAATGATTGCGGGCGCGCTGGGGGCAAGTGCGGCCTTGGCTGGTACCGGTTTCGGAACGTTTCTCGGTACCGCGGGTGGATCAGCCCTCACAGGTGCAGCTCTAGGGGGACTTTCTTCGGCTGCGACCGGAGGTGACCCGCTTCGAGGTGCTATCTTCGGCGGTATCGGCGGGTTCGCTGGCGGTGGCGGGTTCAATAATATGTTCGGTGGAGCCCAGACACTCCCGGGCCAAGCCTCTACGGGCTCACTTGCGACCGGCCAAACGACCGGCGCAGGTCTCACGGTGGGTCAAGGGGGCGGAGCAAGTCTCCTACCCGGGGCTACGACGACGGCGGCGCAGGCCACAGGTGCAGCGGCAGGTACAGCGGGTGCCGCTGGCGGCGTGGGCGGGTTCTTGTCCAAGATTGGTACCGGTATCCTAAACAACCCAGCGGGTATGGCTCAGCTGGCTATGACTGTTTACGGTGCGACACCACAAGAACTGACCCCAGCAGAACTGGCAAACCTCGAAGAACTCAAGGGGCTGGCTGAGACAAACCGTGAGCTGTTCGACCAGAAGGTTATGCAGGCAAACGAGATGATGCAGATGGCGCGGCAACAGGCACCAAACCCAGAGCAGGCGTTTGCACAGACCAAGATCGCCACTGAGCGGCAGTTGGCTGAAAACACCCGTGGCATGGGGAGCGACGAGGCAGCTTACGCACGGCGTCAAGCCGGTATCCGTAGTTCGCAGACAGGTGCGACCGCAGCTGCGGCAGAGGAAGCCCGTGGTACACAGGCGCAAACCCAGACTGCGCAAGCTGCGTACGGTATGCTACCATCGCAGGCACCGCAGGGTGCCGCTGGACTGTCTATGCCGATCTGGCAAAGCCTAGAGGACCGCCGCTACGACTATACACGGGACCTAGCCCGCGCATCCGGCGACTTACTTGGTGGCGTACCCTCAAACAACGACTCGAATAAATCGACCAACTCGAGCATGTACGGCAACATCGCGTAAAGGATACGACCATGGCGACCAGCGTCTTCAACCAAGGTAGCTACACCGTCAGCGGTATCGCACCTCCTCGCAGCGGTGTAGCCGAGCAGTTCCAAGCTGGTCTACAGGCCAACCTCGGTCGTCAGGACGCGCGCAGCGTTATGGCAGCTCGGGGGGAGACAACACGTCTTGCCCAGAACGCCGACAAACGTGCGCAGACAGAGCTGGAGATGCGCCAAGAAGCAATGCGGCAGCAACAAGCGCGGGCAGCGCAAGCCGCAGCGCGGGCAGGTCAGCAACGGCAAGCCACATCGGAGTTAATAGCTGGGCTTCGGACTCCGGGTGCAAGTGCGCCTGCGGCTGCGCCCACAAGCGTGGTACCAGCTGCACCGCCTTCGCGGACTGTCACCGTACCAACACCGGGCACAGTAGGCGGTGGCGGGGGTGTCAGTAGTGTTGCCGGTGACCTCGGCACTGATGTGCTCGGGACATACTCTGGGGGGTATGGCGCTGGACAGGTAGACCCCGGGCTGATGCGTGCTGCAGGTTTGTCTTTTGCTGCATCGCCAGTACAGGCTCCGGCACCACAGGCTGCAGGTATCCCGGCCCCGGCCGCACAGGCTGCTACCCCGCAAGGGCAACCCACACGCGCGGAGTATAGCGGTATCCCGTTCGACATTTACCCCGACGGGCGCATCGTCAACGCTAGCTCCGGTACTGAGCTACCAGCGACGGGTGAATACGATGCGCTGCGTTCAATGCTTACCGAGCAAGCTGGCGTGGGTTCCGCACCGCAGACCGGAGATACGGGGTTCCGTGCGCGCCAAGTAGACCCACAAGCGTCGCAATTTACACAGGACGTACAGGGGCTCCTACGCGAGAACGACATCGCAGGTGCTATCAGCAGCCTCCAAGTTGGGTTGGCCACAGGTGAGTTCGGCCCCATGGGTAGTCCTATGGGACGCGCAGTCGGCTATTTCACTGATAGTCCAGAAGAATCTGCACGGCGCAGTGCCGTGCGCAATGCCACGCAGTGGTTCAACGCCCCGGAGAACGAACGCCTCCTGCGCGATAACCCAGACCTGATTGCGCAGGCTGCAACAGACCCAGTCGGTTTCGTGTTGCGTCAGTCGCTCAGCGCGGAGACCGGTATTGAACCCCCAAACGCGGCAGCGGCGGCAGCCGAGCAGCCAACAACTGCAGAAGAAGCCGCGCCCGCGGTAGAGACACCGTATGGTGGACTTCAACTCGACTTCGGTACGCCTGTGCAACTTACGTTTGGGGAGACACAGGGTAACGGTAGCAAGGCATATGTTGCGGCACCAGAACGTATATTTGCGGATGCAGAAGTTGTTGCGCGGCAGCGGCAGCGGCTGGACCTTTTGGCCAACTACTACCAGCAGACTAACAATCTGCAGGGCCTTACAGGCGTGCTCGGGCAACTTGACGAGCTGGACGTTGAACAGCGGTACCTTGACGGTATGCAGGCTATCGTCGGTATCCAACAGGAGAACTTCGGGCCTGCGCAGCAGATACTCCAGCAGCGTTACCCCGGCCAGCAGGTGGAAGTCCGGCCGTATACGGATGGCACTGTGGAAATCTTCCTTGATGGGCAAAGCGAAGCTCGCCTTACTTGGGACGACATGGCTACAAATCTGCAGTCGACATATGACCGTGGGTTTATTGAGCAACAACAGTTGACCGCACAGACAGCACGTGATCGCGCCGCTGAACTATGGACATTGCAGACCACTGAGATGCTCCGCGGTGAGCGTGAAATCGCCGTAGCCAACAACCAAGCAGATATCGACCGGTACGAAAATAACGGTCAGATCACGCGTGTCGGAGAGACAGCCAGTGGGCAGGTGGTGTTTCAGTCTGTTATCAATGGCACCCCGATGCAGTTCGTGTATGTTGAAAGCGTTACGAAAGACCCAGCGACGGGTGACGAAACTGTGGAGTTGATTGCGACTCCGGTTGACCAGACACTGGTCCGCTAACGAGGTGACAAATGGCAGACCAAAATCTTCGGTACGGCGCTGGACTACAAACGCCACGTTCTGATCTATATAGCAACTTGCCGGAGATGGGCGTCGGCGGCGTGCGGTCCGGCCTTGCGGATGTAGAAGTCCAGCGCCAACAGGCGCTGGATCGTATTACAGGACTTGGGGCCCCGGAAGCACCGCGTATCCAACCTCCACCAGAATCGTCTATGCGTCCCGGCGGAGATATCTACTATAGCCCGGGCATGGACCGCTTTTCTGTCGGTGGTGTCGAGTTTGGCCGTGAGGATTATGATGTCGCGCTACAAAGCGCGGGTAACCTCGAAGCACCTAACCCCATGCCGGCGAACGCCGCTGACTGGCGGCGTATTGCACCTACACAGTACCAGCAGTACCTCAGCTCTATCGGTGAAGGGCGTGGCTTCTTTGGCAATGTCGGAATGGGCTTTCGCGATGTGGGTCAGGGTGTCGTCGGCGGTACAGGCCGTGGTCTGCAGATGCTTGGGGCCGAAGGCGCGGGACAGGCACTTGTGAGTGCGGGCGAGTTCCTCGGCCCAACTGCTGCTGACCAAGCACGTGACGCATTGATCGCTAAGCAGCAAGGGATCGGCGGCAAAATCCTTACAGCTGCCACACGCAGTATCCCAACGATCGGCTTGTCGGTCGCTAGTGGCGTCGGTGGCGGTGCTCTTTTGGCCGGTGGCCTCCGGGCCGCTGCCGCAGGCGGGGCTGCTGCGCGCGCCGGTCAACTAGGCGGTGTCGCCACTTCTATTTTCCCGATGGAACTCCAGTCCTCGTGGCAGGCAGCGGAGCAGGCAGCCGAGCAAGGCGGGCCCGACGTACGCTCACCAGAGGTACAGCAGGATATTTGGCGGTCCGCGCTGTTCAAGACAGTTATCCAGACCGTACCAGAGGCGATCATTGCCGGTGGTTTCAGCCGCGCATTTGGTACCGCCGTTGATGACGCTGCTCGCCGCACATTCCGTGGTAATCTCGGGCGCGTTGTAGGCGCTGGTGCTTTGGAAGGTGCTGCGGAGGCAACCGCCACCCTGACTGACCGCGTTATGTTTGACCCAGAGCTCCGCGCCGAGTTCAACGAGGCTGACTGGGCTGCGCTCGCGCCGCTTATCATCGACAAGTATGGTGAAGAAGGGCTTGTTGCCGCAGGCGCTGGCTTCTTGCTTGGTGGTGGCTTCCGTGCTGCCTCCATACCTTTTGAAGGAAAGGCCAAACCGCCCACACCGAACCGTGACGTCGACTCCGGTGACCCGACTAACATGCTCAGCGGCGCATCGCTGGAGCCGAACGCACAGGCGGAGATGTTCCCCGGGGCTGATCTGGGCACCGACCCGAATATGGGACAGCAGCCTGCACCCGTGGCACCCGCGGCTTCCGGCGACACACAGCTGGGTTTTGACTTCGGTCAGGAGCAGCCGGGGTTGTTTATACCCACCGTACAGCGAGCACCTAATAGAGAATATGCAGGCCCGCAGCCTGCCCCCGTGGCACCAACAGAGACGCAACTCTCTATGGACCTTCGGTCGCCGGCACCGCCTCCGCTTACACTTCAGCCTCAGCAACGCGCAGAGCCCGGACAGGCCGAGGCGTTCACACCCGCGGAGATGGGTGTTGACGTGGCCACGCAGGCACGGCTCACAGGCCAACAGCTGGCGGGTGCCCCTCGCCCGGAGGTCACAGCACCTCCTGTATCACAGGCTGAACTGGAAGCCGCTGGTCAGCAGCGGATGGAACTCAGTGCGCAGCCCACTGCCATGGCTGAACAGATGAATCGTCTGCAGCAACAGCAGCAGGCACGTGCCCAAGCGCAGCAGGCACAGGCCGCACAGCAGGCCGCACAGCAGGCCGCCCAACAAGGACAGGCTGCACAACAAGAACAGGCCGCACAAGTACGGGCAGCGCGCGAAGCACAGCGGGCACCGCTGCGTGCAGAAGACGTCACACCGAACGACTACCTCGGTGCCTTAGCTGTATGGGGTAACGAGAGCGCGCTGGTTAGAAACCCAGAGGGCGTGCCGACATTCGCCAAGCTGAGTAAGAAGTCACAGCTGGAGTGGATAAACGCTGTCCGCGCAGAGAAAGCAGATGTCGAGCTGCTCCAGCGTCTTAGGAAGAGCGCGAAGGGGAAAGCCGATCCGCTGGTAGACACACCGGCGACACGCGGGGCTGAGCCGCCAGCGAAGACAGACGTAGATACCATGCGCCAACAGGTCGAAGCCGCACGCGCAGCTGAGGCAGAACGCCAGCAGCTGCAGGGACAGGCAGCAAATCTGCAGGCCCTCGGACAACGCCTTAACGTCCAGCGCGACCGTGTACTTGAGGAGGGCGAAGCCTATCTGGCGGCGCGGCGCGGCGCACCTGAGCCTACGCCCAAAGCTGCGCCTGCCAAGGTGGACCTCGCTGCGCAAGCTAAAGCGGCGGCTCGCGGTGAGGCAATAAGAAAGGCCACGAAGACCGGTAAAGCGCAGTCCGTATCCGCCCGTGGTACGAAGGACGCCGATGGGCTGACAGTCTATGAGGTTGCTACCCCCGATGGTGAGATCGTACGCATCGCCCGGACAGTAGGTTCCGGGGATATCACTGGCTGGCATAACCTTGATGTTATGGATGCTGGTGAACTGACGACGTATCTTGGTGATACCAAGGAGCAGGCACTTGCGGCGTTGTCCCCGGATACTACACCACCCACGCCACCTACTGCACCCAAAGGGGATAAACTCAAGAGAGGGAAGAAGGATGCCGTTCAAGAGCCAAGCCCAAAGGCGGGCGCTCTACGCCAAGGAACCAAAGCTGGCAAAGGAGTTTCAGGCCAAGACACCAAAGGGCAAGAAACTGCCGGAGAAGGTGAAGCCGAAACGGAAACCGAAGTAGACCAGACGCCGGAAACACTTGCGCCTGAGAAACCGAAGAAACCGAAGAAGGTCAGTATGGAAGCGCTGAAGGCAGAGCGCGCCGTAGGTGAGCTATCACCCGAAATGGAGCTTGTCGCTGACCTTGAACAAGACATCCTCGGTGCGAAGAAGCGTAAGACCTTGTCGTCGGACGAGATCAACGCTGGTATCGAGCTGTACAACATTGCGAATGCTCCAGACGTAGAACTCAAGGCGAAGCCCAGTACAGAAGAGATAGCCGAGGCAAGCGATAAGGCAGAGGCCAAGGTGGCAGCTCAGAACGCCTTAGAGCTAAACCTGACCAGCCAACAACTCTCTAAGATCAGTGATATGGCGCAGGCCCGCTGGCGTGCGCAGTCCGGCCAGCGGGCCCCTAATACCCCCGAAGCAAAGGCCGATGTGGCAGCCGTAGAACTGCTGCGTATGGTAGCCGAGATAAACACAAGAAACGAACGGCCAAATCGCACAGAACAAGACACGTTCGTCCAGCTGACGCAAATAATCAAGGACGGGACAAAGGAGGGCCAGCCCCGCGATGCCCTTGATTACGTCACACCCAAAGGTTTCCCCAACGTGGTCAAAGGTAGGATTGAGCGGCGTGACCTTGGTACCAAGGTCCAAGCCGGCCGCACATCGCTGGCAGATTACAACACGCTCAACGGCCTCGCAGATGAGAACAAGAACCCCGTGAAGCCCATGGCGGTTGGTAAGTTGCAGCTTACTGTGAAGTCGTTCTTCCGTAACATCGCCGTTAAGCCAAAGTCCCACGTGTTCAAGGACCAAGCGGACCTGCGGACCAAGAACCCAAAGCTCTACGCACGCGCTACCGCGGCGCGGCCGCAAGGTGACTTCGACACAGTCAACGCAGCTGCCTACTTCTTCGACGGCGACACCGTCATCGTCTTCTCCAACCGGATCGCGAACACCGGGCACCTGAACGCAGTCCTTGCCCACGAAACAATGGGCCACTTCGGTATGCGTGCGATCGTGGGTAACGCTGAGTTCGACAGCGTGATGAACTCTGTCTACAAGAACAGCACACCAGAGGCCCGCACCCTCATCGACTCGGCAGTCGAAGCCCGTGGTATGAGCCGCGCCGAGGCGACGGAAGAATACCTGTCTGACTATGCTGCACGCATTGAGAACAACATCCTTTCCCTCTGGTGGAACAAGGTCAAGAACGCGCTGAACAAGATCGGCGTACGGTTCGGTGACGAGCAGGCACGTTACCTTCTCAGCCAAGCGCGCCGGTACGTCGTGACCGGTCAGCGCTCCACGTTCTTCGATGCAGAGCTGATGGGTCGCAGGACACAGGCACTTGAGCAGGGCATTGAGCCCACCGGTACGGGGCGTTTCGCCTCGGCCGCCTCCATCGCAGATGGTAGCGTGCTGGGTCTGGGGCGTACGATCGAACTCGCGGGCGGTCCAACACCCAAGAAGCTCGAAGGCGCTCTGGCTATACTCAACGACTTTGCAAAGCGTAAGGTCAAGGTGGACTTCGGGAACGCCTACGACACACTCAAGTCTCAGGTGTTTACCCCCACGCTGTGGCGGTCAATCCGTAGTGAGGGTGGTAGTCTTGTCTGGGGTGCGATCAACCGGCGGTACAATATCTCGCGTACACATATCAACCAGATGCAGGTACTCCGCAAAAAGACACTGCGTCCAGCGGTGGAAATCTTCGGGATAAAGTTCTCGGATGGTCTCACCGAGGCGCAGAAAAGCGATGTGGGTAAGGCGCTGAAGGCTGCCCGTATCCTGCGTTCTGTCGGGTACAAGGCGAAGCCAAACCCGCCAAAGATATTTAAGTACATCGCGGCCTCCGGCGAGTTCCAGCTGCAAAAGGATGTCGTCGCCAAGCTGAAGCAGAACCGCCCGACGCGGCAGCAGTTCAGGGATGGTATCGAGATCAAACTGCCGCAGACCAAGCCGTTGACTGTAGAGATGCGGGCACAGCTGGTAGCGGAGCGGGACGTTGCCGTGGCAGCCGCCCCTACCCCCGAGGCTGGCAAGCTGATCGCCAAGTCTTACGACAAGCGGATCAAAGACAACTCCTACACCGGGATGTACACCGAGACATTCACCCACGACTTCACAGATGCAGAGTGGGCCGGCTTCAACGGCGAACTGGATGCGATGGCTGAGACTTCCGTGGCCCTGCTGGAGAGTACACTGACCCGGTACAACGAGGAGCAGGACACCACCTACAAACGCATCCAGCGGGCGATGAATGCGCCGATGACTGATGGTGACCGCAAGCTGGTGCAGAAGCTGACCAACAAGTTCGTGGATGTGGCCACCGGTGATGCAGAGTTTGACGAGAATGGTATCCGCCTGCGTGGCTCCATCGACATGCGCCGTGCCGAAGCGCTCATGGTTGCTGTCAACAAGGCGCTACTAGGGACAGGTACGGATCGCATCGACGCGCTGTTTGACCCGGCGACTGAAGGCGCTGGAGGTAAAGCGTTCTTTGACACAAACGAGCGGGCTGACCTTGAGGCAGCTATCACCGACTTCCGTACGCGGTACACACCGTTGAAGCCAAAGGGCAACGAGAAGCGTGGACCCGAGAGTTTCGTGGTGCAGCAGGAAGTGCGCAGCCTCGCCAACGAACTCATCAGTACGCGGGACGCAGAGATCAAGGCCGTCCGTGACATCGAGACAAACTACGTCCCGTTCACCCGTGAGGGTAGCTGGCACGCACGCATCGCGGCCGTGGATGAGAACGGTACTGAGTTTGCTATGACCGACCGGTATCGGGACCAGACTGTGTACATGCAGTTCGAGACCCAGAGCGAGGCGGATACGGCAGCGGCGAGCATGACCGAACTGTTTGGTGAGGGTACGCATGAGGTCGAGGTGTTCGACCCAAAGGCCAACAACGGCCTTGGTGGTAACGTGCTCAAGAAACTGCGGCTCATATCCAAGTCGGAAGCGGTGATCCAGACAGCGTCGACAGACCCAGAGATCAACATGAACGAGGCGATGCGGTTCCTGCGCCGTTTCAGTATCAACCTCGACCCGACGCGGGCAGAGCAGATCATCCTCGCACTCACATCGCAGAACGACTTCTCCGTACTGCGCCAGCTGAAGGCTTCGTTCGCACCGGGTGCGAAGAACGATCTGTCGCAGGCTATCTCGCAGCACATCGAGTCCCGTGCATCTACCATCGCGCGGAATAAAACCAGCGTGGAGCTGGCGAACATACTGGACCGCAGCAACCCGGAATCGGATGCGCTGTGGAAGGGTAGTCAAGAGAAATACAACACGCTGAAGGCTGAGTACGAGGCATCGTTGACTGACACGACGATGAACGAGGAAGCCAAGGTGGAAGCCCGCCGCAAGTTTGACCAGTACCACAGCTGGTTCGTCACCAACGAAGCACCAAAGCGGGGCAACCAGCACTACAACGAGTTCCGCAAGCTCGTGACATTCTTGGACCAGCAGAAGCAGGTTCTGGAGACAGACATGGCATCCGGCAAAACCGTCGGTGCTATACGCACGTTGACAGCCATGTCGTTCTTGGGGGGGTCTGTAGCCTCGGGTGCATTGAACCTTGTCGGCCTTGGTACCAACGTGCCTGCAGCACTGGCTACCTACAATGCCAAGAACGGATTCGGCGGCGGCTTCGGGTGGGATGCTTTTGTCGAGATCAAGAACGCTGCGTTCTCGGTTGGGTTCAGCCTCAAGCCAAACTCCGGTGCGGACACAGCTGCGTTCTGGAGCAAAGAGGAAATGTCAGATGCCGACCTCGCCAAGCGCGGTATGACACGTGCGGAGGCCGACTTCCTTGTCGAAGGTATCGAGGGCGGGTTCTTGGATGCGGCCCAGTTCAACTCCCTATCAGGGTCAGCCCGTGGCCGCGTCACAACGGGTGCGCAGCAGACGTTTGTCCAGTATTTCATGGCCCCCTTCAACTCCACGGAGCAACACTCGCGCCGTGCAGCAGCACTCGCCGCGTTCCGCCTTGAGTTCCGCCGCCGCACAGCAGCTGGTGCCAACAACGTGGATGCAGCGAAGGATGCTGCTGCCTTTGCAGAGACACTGGTAAACAGTACCTTGGGTGACTACACGACAGGCAACCGGCCAGCGTTCTTCCGCGGCGGTATCCAGCAGTTCGCGTTCATGTTCAAACAGTTCGTCGTCAACAGTGCCACACTCATCGCAAACCTCAATAACAACGGGCGGATCATCATGCTCGGCAGCCTCCTGCTGCTGTCCGGCCTCCGTGGTGTACCGTTCTCGGAAGACATTGAGGATATTGTCGACACACTGGCGTTCAAGTTCGGTATCCCAGTACCAAGTATCAGGCAGTACATGGTGGACAAGGGCAACGAGTTCATGCCCGGCTTCGGCTCGGCACTTATGAGCGGTGCGTTCAACAACATGCTTGGGAGCGACGTCGGTTCGCGTACTGGCCTCGGCAACATCGTGCCCGGTACAGAAATGTTCCTCCCGGGTGCAGAGACATCGCGTGTCATCACAGAGGTCGGTGGTCCAATGGCTTCCTTCGCTGCGAACAGCATGAAGACTATCGGGAACCTACTGGACTTCGCGCCCGGCGGTATGCCCGGTGATATTGAAAAGACAGTCCGCGAGTCTCCGATCAGTATGCTGCGCGCCTTGGGTGACGTGTACGCATACGAGCGGAGTGGTGCCATCGTGGATCGCCGCGGATACGTAGTGAGCGAGGATTACAACAGCGGAGTCGCCATCATGCGGGCACTCGGGTTGTACCCTCTGGGTGCTTCATCCGAATACGACGTCGTCCGTGTCGGTATGCGCCGCGAGCAGTACCAGCGCAGCTACACCACGGCGTATCGTGATGCGATTGTGAAGGCCGAAGCCCGCGGTGATCGTGAGCAGGTGGCGTACCTGTACGACCGTGTCGCGGAGTGGAACCGCTATGCTGCCGGTACTGGTCTGGAGATGGGCGACATGCGGGCTAAGGTGAAACGGGCGTTGAAGGCACAAAAGCAACTCGCAAGCGAACGGTTTATCAACTCGACTTCGCTGAGTGTACGCCCCTACATCGAGGCGTACACCGGTATGTATAACGACTAGGTCTTAGGCTTGAACGACACCACGGTGTCGTCTTGGCTGCGGGCTTCAGCCTCTATGCTGGCAGTCACCACATCATCCAACACACCCGCCATGCGTGAGTGTGTTAAGTCAACCCCGATAACATAGGTCTGCGGGATCGACAGCGTGGTGTTCTTGCCAAGCGATGCCTTCTGCGACGACGGTGTAGCGTTCGCACCTTCGAGTTCTAGCGCGCCCAATACTTCCCGTGGGTTCTGCCCTTTGGATGCGTACCACTTGCGGAAGTGTGTGCGGTCCAGCAACATCGTTGCTTTCTTGATATCCGTGCTGCCGCCCTTGCGGTAGGCGTCGATGCGTACATGCACACTGTTCCGTGGTAGGCGGGAGTAATCCACCAGTGGGGACGCGTCACCGTTGTGGAACACCTGCACCGTCTCAGACAGATGCTCGTTCATGTACTCTGCGATCAGGTCAAACATATCACGCTGGTTGTCCGCAGCTGCATCCCGCATCTCGGATATGTTAGACGTCGCCCAGACAGTTGCTTCGCGCCCGTCGAACGCAGTGATATCCCAGCCATGGGCAAGGTTGAGGCACAGTTCTGGCAGCACAAAGCCCACCTCCCAGAAACGCTCGACGCCGGAGAACTTGTACCCATACTTGTCGTTGAACTGGTCGATAGCGGCGGCCATCAGTACGCGGATGCTGTGCTCGTCCATCTTCATAAGGCGTTCTATAAACGCACGGCCTGCCCACCCATAGTTCTCTGTGAACAGTTTATGTAGTTGGCGACCAGCGTCCGTACCGTCACGGTATATTGGTGACTTGGCTACCTTGAGTTCGATCAGACGCGCCATCTGCGCTTCGTTCTCATGCCCCGCCGACAACAGCTTACCGCCAATCGGTTTGTTCGTAGACAGCGTGGAGATAAGCGCCCACTCTCTGGGTGCCCGGGCCTCTGCGCTGCGTGTCAGGCGGGCCTTGTCCCGTCCTTGGCTGGTCCAGTACAGGTAGTCGCCCATATCTTTGTCTGACATCTGTGTCGCTTCGTCGATCGTGATTGGCATGTTGCCATGGAGACCGAACTTGTCGAACAAAGAGTTGGCCGTGAACTGCGACTGGAAGTGTATCTTCTCTGGGTCGCCCCAGACAGACTGCTGTATGAACTGTGCCTGCGTCTTGCCGCTACCGGACTCACCATAGAGCGATACAGTCACACCCTTGAGGCCGGAGAACTGCATGAGGATAGACGCAAATGCCAGCCCGATGGAATACTGGTGGGCGTAGAGCTTGCCCCGCCGCAGTATCTCACTGCCAGCCTTCCACGTGGCGAAGTTACCCTTGGTCGTGAACATATCACTACCGGCGCGGTTGACGTGGGAGGCCAGCCGTATCGTTTCGTGTGTCACGGAACCACTGCCGTCGCGCCGGTACAGATCATCACCAAGGACGAAGACTTTGTTGTCTTCCTTCCAACCCATTGTGGAGTACAGGTTTGTGACGGTCCGCACCTTACGCAACTCATTCATGTATGAGCGTAGCATGATCTGGAAATACTCCGTCTGTCTCTTCGTTTGTAGTACGATGCCTTGGTCTGCCACGCAGCCCACGAACTCACGGTAGGTACCGTCAGCGAGGTAGGCTTGCCGCATGGTCAGAACCTTCCATCCCACATGAGGCCTGTCCCACATGAACTGGGCGACCTCATAACCAAGGTGCTCGTCATAACCGTAGCTGAGTGGGTAGATGTCGAAGGGTGCCACCTCGATATCAGTGTCGTCGATAGTAGCCATGATCCCGTTGGCTGTCCGTTTGAACGGCTTAGGTATCGGAAGCTCTGTGATTACTTCTTCAGGTGCCTCATCACTGGTGTCGATCTCTGCGTACCGCACACCCAGTCGTGCTGGGCTGCCGATCTTACCTGCAAACGGGCAGCCCTTACACCCCGCAGGACGCTCGTTCTCGAACTTGCTACAGGTCGAGGGTCCAGTCGCCTGTTCCCGCCACTGCTGCATCTTCCTCAGTGTAGAGCTCTCGGAGTAGCTTGGGTGGTCCTCGCTCCAACGCTTGGCTGTCTCCTCTGGGTTCTCGCAGAAGGCAGCCAGTCCTATCAGTGCGTACCAGAACGGCTCCGACACTTTGTCTTGGTTGGTGACCGCCCACTCTACCTGCTGGCACTTCTCAGCCACGAGGTGGCCGACGGCAGGAGGCATCTCAGTGCGCGCTGCGAGACTATCCAGCAGCCCATTGTTCTTTCGCTTTATAGGTGCGTTGGCCGCGTTATAGTAATAGGCCAATGCCTTCTTCATTACTTCAACCGTGGTATCGCCACCGTCGAGCAACAGCTGAACGCGCTTTGGGTTGGTCGGGTCTTTGAAGTTGTGGGTTCCGACAGGTCGTAGGACCGCCGATGGCTCGGCCGTCTTGGTAGGGTCAATCTCAAACCCTTGCCCCTCGGCCGCATCCTTCATAGCCCGGGCCAGTGGTGTCCACTCCTCGCGCGTAAGATCGCGCTCCATGATCCAGTAGATATGCAGGCCATTGCCCGACCGGATTATGAGTGGTTTGGGTAGCTTCATCTCTGCTACAAAACCACCGAACGCCTTGAGCCCTTCCTTCCATGTGGGGAATGGCTTGTCTGGTCCGCAGTCTACATCGACTGATATGACCTTGGTAAACTGTACGTTTGTGTTCTTGCGGCTGCTATCGTCCACGAAACTGGAGATAGCGAAATACGCATCCTGCCCACGTTGGTCTATGTTTTGTACTTCAGTCACCATCTCGGCAATGCTGCCGTAGAACCGGTTACGCTTACCGGTCAGTGTGAACCTGCAGTACATCCCCTCCGTTGGTAGGACGCGCTGGAAAAATTCCAACGTATCCATTGTATCACGCCTTACTGTGGTTGCGGGGAGGGTGTCAGACCCTCCCCTGTTTTATTACGCTACTCGGTCGGACCTAAAATCTCAAGTAACGCGTTCATACGCTGGTCACTCGGCCAACTCTTGGCCCCTGCGGGGGGCCAAGAACCATCTTTCAGAAGGGGTAGAAGCTGCCGCAGGACAGCCTTTACCTTGTTCTCATTGTGTTCACGGATGCGTCCGCCTCCGACCCACTTGTAGTAGCTGATCCGTGACACGCCCAGCAAAGCGCACATGTCCTTGACTGTAAGGGCCATGCGTTCACGGACCAGCTCTACCTTTTCAAAGTCGAGCGGATTAGTCGTCATCGGCCATCCCCACCAGTGCGGCAATATCGTCTGCCAAGCTGGCGACATCAGCATCCACCTCGGCCGCTGCCTTGGGTTCCGCTTTTGGTTTGGTAGCTGCCTTGGGCTTATCCGCTGCCTTGGCTGCACCGAAACCACGCTTTGGTTTCTCCTCAACCACGGGCTCTGGCTCTGGCGCTGGCGCTGGCTCTGGCGCAGGCGCAGGCGCAGGCGCAGGCTTGGCCGTTACGGCTGCCATACGAGGGGTGGATGGTGCCGCCGCTACCTCTGGCTGCTGCTCACCGGTAATATCCATCACGTTATCGGCACCGAACAGGGGCTCGACCGCACCGTACGTATCCTCGTCGAGGAAACCACCGAAGCCAAACTTCAGTTTGGGGAAGGACGCATCAGTGTCAAAGCTGATCTTGGTCTTGACCACCTCGGCTGGGATACCACGCATGGAGAGCTCTTTGTGGTAAGCGTTCAAGCCCTTCAGTGCAGCAGGTGTAACCTGCAACAGATAAACTGGACCTTCCGGATCGTCAGCTGATACGATAGCGAGGCGCTTCTGGTCGGTACACGCCTTCAACTGCTGGCCCTGTGGGCCGATCTTGGAACCCCAAGCATTGTGTGGGCACGATGCACACAGGTCGTTCTGCGGGGCTTCGCTCTCAGGGTGCGGCTTGGTACCATCCAGAGAATAGCAGTCAGGTGCCGCTGGCTCTGCGTCCTTGTCCCACGCCTTGGCGTAGAATGTCTTGGACAGCTTGGGGTTTGCGCCGACGATCACAATGTCGAGGGCCGTGGTATCCAGTACAGTTTCGGTACCATCTTCAACGATACGGAAGCGGCTGCCCTTCAGCGAGATACGCGGGAACGACTGACCAGCAGAGATGCCAGCAGAGATGCTCTGCGACAGCGCCGATGGCTGGCCGACTTTACCTGCGAGGTGCGCGGGGACTTGGATGTTTGTAGGTACGATGTTGCTCACGAGTTTTCTCCTTACTCGGGTTGGGGTTTGGTTGCGGCTTTGACGGCCCACATTGCGCCGTCTTCGATATCATACTGTGCCAATGCTTTGAGGCGCGAGACCTCTACATACTGATCCGTCTCACCGTCATTGGCGATCGTCTCGATCAGGTCGATCAGGTCAGCAGCTTTGCGCTTGATCTGCCCAACCATGTCGTCGCTGCTGGGGTTGAAGTCGATACCGACACGGTATTCTCCTTTGGTCATGCTCATAGGGTCCTCCTTAACGAGCGGCGAGTTTATGTTGTGCCATTTTGGCGATGATGGTTTGGCTGAGGTTCTCAGCCGATGGACAGAAAGTCACTGTTGCACGTTGCCCAATCGGGTTGTACGGCAAGTGGGGGTCCTCGACGGTGCGCGTAATCAATGCGAACCCATTCTCCACAGGGACGGTGATGTAGTGGTGGTCACTGCTTTGACCGAGCATAAGCAGCAGTGGGTTAACAGGTGATAGGCCCGCCACCTCTGCCTTCTGGTTGTCCAACGACCAGTTGAGGATCACTCTCTTGAACCAGTTCATACCTACCTCGCTGCCGGTTTGCGAATGTTGATGTCCAGCTTGGTGCCATACGTGACACCCGGCGGAACTTCTTTGTTCGTGTCGATGTAGCCGCGAACGGCAGTCTTGCTGATGCGCTTCTCCAGCATGTCGAACGCTTCCTCCTTGCGGATGAAGTCGAGTACGGCATCCCAGTCCGCGACATTAGCAAAGTCTGTGGTCGTAAGGAAGGCAGTACCGTGGTCTGTCTTGAACGACGTAACACCATCGGCGTCTGCCTTCTCCTTCAACCATGCTTCGATCTTGGCCATGTTGGCCTTGACGTCAGCGACTTTCTCTTTGGCCTCAGCCTCGATTGCCTCCTTCTTGGAGCGCAATTTCATGTAGGTCTGGATGACCTTGTCTACTGTAAGGGTCATAAGTTACTCCATATTTTGTTGGATCATGTCGAGGAGCAGGCCCTGTAGTTTTTGCTTGTTCTCCAGCCGGTGGTACATTTTGTACTCAAGGTCAGTCGCCTCGATATGTACCACGTTACTGACATGCCGCTTCCCGATACGCTCTACACGTCCGTTTGCCTGAACATACTGCTCGTTGCTGGTTATGGGTCCATACCATACCACGGTCGAAGCCGAGGTCAGGGTCAGGCCATGTGCCATCGTGGCAGGGTGAGCGATCAGGATACGTGGGTCCTTGTGCTCTTGGAAGTCATGGAAAATCTGGTTCCTTTTGCTGGATGACACAGCACCGTTGACGACTGCTGTACTCCACCGCTTGGATAGTTCCCGCTCCAACATGTTCAGCGTCCCTGTCAAGGGGACGAAGACGATTACCTTCTCACCTGCTTCTTCAATTACCTCCTTCACTGCGTTCACCCGTGGTGAACAATCAATCTCAAAGTCCTGCCCGTCGTCGGTGTACGCCACACCACAGGCAATCTGGACCAGCTTCTGCACCTTGACTGCCTCGTTGACAGCACTGATGTTCCCTGCCCCACCATCCATCTCGATGACTAGCTTCTTTAGCATGGTCTGGTAGTGCTGCTTCTGTACCGGTGTCAGTTCCACACGACGTGTCTGGACCACGGTATCCGGTAGGTCGAAGCACTCATCCCGTGTATAGCGGACAGCTGGCTGCAGAATGTTTTTCACAATGTCCACGCTCTCTGGGCGCGGCACGAACTTCCACTGACCAATCTTCATCATAACCTGCTCACGGAACGCAGTGTAGGTGCGCGGTGTGTAAGGGCTATCGACCAGCTGCGACAGGGTCCACGCATCGGTGGGGTCGTTCGGTGTCGGCGTCCCAGTCATGAGCCACAGGCGGGTGTCAGGGTTGAGGCCCATCCACTTCTTGAAGTGCTTGTACCGGCTGGTCGATGGGTTCCGCAGCACAGCTGCCTCATCCACGATGACCAGATCGAACTTACCGATGGCATCCTCAGCGATGATGTTGAACCCATCATGGTTGATGATGTAGAAGTCAGCCTCTGTATTGAGCAGCTTCTTCCGTCGCGCTGCCGTACCGTGGAGCACGACATGCTTGAGATGGAAGAACTGCTTGAAGATAGCGTCACCCCACACCCGCTCTAGTGTAGATAGAGGCGACAGGATCAACACCTTCTTCACGGCACCTATCTTTATCAGGTAGTCCGCAGCCCACAGGGAACTCTGCGTCTTGCCGGTACCGATCTCATTAAGCACCAAGCACTTGCTGTGCATGGTAAGGAACGCAGGGGTCATACGCTGGTGGTCGTATGGTGTGAACTGGCCGGGCCACTGGTAATAATGCAGGATCGGGGAGGGCGCTGCGATCCCGAGAGACCGCAGCTGCTGGACTTCAGCTATCTTGTGGGGCACTGCCACGAGCGGCTGCCCACGAAAAGAGATCGCCTTGGCGGTCGGTATCGTCGCCATCACCCGCTCCGGGTTCTTCAGCTTCAACGCCAGCGCTTTGGCCTTCGGAATTACAAGCACGGATATACTCCCTCACCGTCTCGATTGTTTCTTTGTCGTAGGCGACAAAGCATTTGCCCCCCGCCGCTTCTATGTCCCTCATGCACTTCATCTGTAGTGCCGTAGGTTTCTTCGTCTTGTCCGCCTTCGTCTCTACGCCGATCAGGTGACCTGCTGCGCAGCACATCCTGTCTGGTATACCTGCCACCCCGAACGGGCCAGCCTGTGGACTGTAGAACCAAACGCCTTCCTCTTTCAGCATCTTGTCCAGCCAGCGTTTGATCTTACCCTCTGGTGTTGTAGCCATGGATACACCCCCTGTGTTAGCTATGTCAACTATGTAAAGTTATTATTTTGCGAACTCGCAGAAGTTTTTGCATGGGCACCACCCACACAAACCGCTCGGCTTAGCTGGCCAGTTCTCGTGCTCCAGTGAGCCTTCGATCCGCGTAATCTTACCGAGGATACGCTGCCAGATAGCTGGCATGTGGTCCCTTGTGTACGTCTCGTGGTCCATCTTCATCTCTTTGAGCCAGACGAACGTGGTCTTGACGCGCTCCACTTCGGGATAGTGTGCAAACACCTGCGCTGCGAACATCTCCAGCTGGTCGAAGTCAGGGCGGCGCTTGCCTGTCTTCCAGTCGAACATGACAGCGTCCGGTCCCTTGCGAACCAGTACGTCGATCTTGGAGCGTAGCCATGCGTCGTTGTCCCACCAGCCAGTCGGTTCCAGCTTCTGGTTCAGGGTCATCTCCTCCTCAACGGTGAGTACCCCGCCCGCCGCGACCTTCTCGATGCTGGTACAGATAGCCTCGTACCTCTCGGCTTCACGGCTCAACTCGTCCTTCTCAGGGGCGAGGCGTAGCTCCAACGCCTTGTGGATACGCTCACCGTAGGCAGTGACGGCATTGCCGCTGTCCTTGACGGACTTCTCGATGCGCTGGTGGAAGTAGTTCTTCGGGCAGTTCTCATACATCTTGATGGCTGAGAAAGAGTGGCTGAGTCTAGTCATTTGGCGTCTCCATAATTGATGCCGATGTCTGCTTCGCAGGCAACAGGCAGGTCGGGTGCCCACTTGGGCGGCGTGGACATGACGCCCACCATAAAGTCTTTGCAGGCGTCGGCCTGATCCTCTGGCACCACACAAACAATCTCGTCGTGTACCTGCAAAGCGACAGGGTAGCGCCGTCCGATGCGGACCATCTGCTCGGACACAACGATACGTGCGACAGCTTGGGTGATATTCTCCACCACCTTACCACCATACAGCTTGGTCCACGACAGGTCTGGGCGATCCGCGCCCATGATCGCAGCGTCCCGATACTTACGGTAGGTACGCGCGTCGTTGATGTACTCGAAGCCGTCAGGGCCACGGCGCATGGCAGGGTAGCGCAGCCTCAAACCGTTCGGGAGTATGATACCCTCGCTGTCATATGTAATGAGGTCGCACATATTACCTGTCTCGCCAGCGGCCATCCCTTGGAGAGCGTGGTTGCACCTATTCCAGAATGACTGGATGCGGTGGTATTTGTTCCGGTACAGCGTCACGATCTTCTGCGCCTCGTCGACTTCCATATCCACCTTGATGAACCCGGTCGCCATCGAGTGCTGGAACTTCGGTGCCCCCATACCATAACCCAGTCCGAGGATGCAGGTCTTACCAACGTGGCGCTCGACCTTATCGGACTTGGACACCGGCCTACCATAGACATCAGTGGCGAACTCGGAGTACACGTCCCGCCCATCACGGAACGATTGGACAAGGTCGTCCTGACCAGCGAGGTATGCCACCAGCCTCGCCTCGATCTGGCTGGAGTCACACGCCACAACGCAGTGCCCATCCGGTGCAGCCAACGCCTTGCGTAGAGCGCCGCCCCTCGGCAGGTTCTGTAGATTCAGCTTGTCACCCCCCGAAAAGCGGCCGGTGTGCGCCCCGTAGTAGTTGAGCATGATGGGCAACCGGCCGCGCTCCGCTACTTCCAAGAACCTCTTGGTGCGTGTCTCCTCAAGGGTGGACTTGGTACCCAGTCGCGCCTCGACCACCGTACGCACTGTCGCCTTCGGGTGGTCGAGCAGGGCCTTGAACGCAATGTCGTTCTTGGCGAAGGCATACGCCTGCTTGCCTGTGGTCGGGCTGGTTTTCATCGGCGGCTCTGCACCCAGCGCCCGCAACAGGTCAGCGAACTTATTATTGGACATGAGGAACTTCTTGGCCTTTTCCTCCCCGCCCAGCTTCTCCATCAATTTGCGCTTGCGCTCGTGGATTGCGGCGAGGTGGCTCTCCAATACAACGGGGTCGAGTTCGATCTGCGGTTCCGTGTACATGCGCAGCGTCTGGTCGATGACCAGCAGTTCCTCCTTTGGGAACTGCCGTGCCAGTTTCTTGAACAGCTGGTATGTAAGGTTCACGTCCTGAATACAGTAGTCAGCGTACGCTGCCATCTGTTCGGGCGTGAAGTCCTTACGCCGCATACCAAGGGTGCGCAGTATCTCGTCACCCTTCTGCCCCAGCTGGTAGTACGTGGCCAATGCCTTGAGGCTGCCGCCTACTGTCATCGAGTGTAGTGGACGCGCCATGCTGAGCGTGTCGAACCAGAACTTGGGTCTGATACCGAAGTGCCACGACAGGATCGCCCCGTCGAAGGCTGTGTTGTGGCAGAGTATAGCCTTATCGCTGTAGTCAATGGCGTTGAGGAACCCTGCGGTGTCCTTGCCGGAGTACCAGTCCACCTCTTGGTCGTTGATTTTGACCGCCACGCCGACCACCTCGAAGCGAGGGTCACGGATGTAGGCTTCGGTCGTCATCTTAGACAGGCTGTAGTCACTGGCGTAGTAGGTCTCAAAGTCTATGGTCACGATGTCCATCAGCGATTCATCCCTTCACGCCAAATCTTGATGAGGTGCAGTGCCTGTGACTTGGCGTCGTCCAAAGCGTTGTGATGCACACCGCTGCGCTCCATCGTGATCTGCGGGTACATCCCCTTCATCGTCCGGTAGCAGCGGTCCTGCCAGAAGTACCACGGTGGGGTCAGGTTCATCCGCCGGTAGGTCTCGGACAGGATGGTGTTGTCGAAGCTGGCACCATTACCCCACACACCGTCAGGGTCCACCGGCTTGATCCATTCACGGAAGTCGTAGAGGGCAGTGCATATCTTCTTCTTGTCAGTGCGCAGGGCCGAGCGCGCTTCACCGCTCTGCTCCAGCCACCACAGTACAGTCTTGGGATCGACCACGGCTTGGCTGTCGTTCACTGCGCTCTCAAGATCGACGTTTATATAGAACTCGTCGAGTATAGCGTTGCTATTAAACATAACCGCGCCGATGGCGATGATCGGTGCGTTGGGTCGGGTGCCCATAGTCTCAAGGTCTACCATTACGTGCATCACTGTGCTCCTTTTTCATCGTGATATGCGTCAACGATGATTGACGCGGTAAATTCTGCGAGGGTTACGTCTTCTGGCATACTATTCAAAAGCCAGAAACGTATCTCTTCGGGAAGGGCTTCAATCATATTTTGGATACTCCCCAGCTGCACATCGTACGCTTTGAGTATTGTTTTTATTTTTGACCGAGTGCTTGCCGGCTGTCGCGGTGGTATTACGCCAAGTTCACGCCCCTTACGGACAAGTCTTGCAATCGCGGTTGGAGAAAGGCCCGTCTCCTCTGAAATCTGTGCACGCTGGTAATTCTTAGCGAGTAATTCTGCTACTATTGCGAGGGTATCTCCCGCCATCATATTCTCCCGTCAATGTTGCGGTGTTCAATTTCTTTCATAAGTTCCTCCGACTTGTCGTAATTCCTGTGCCGAACGCACGTCTTGTATGCGTTCAGCAGGTGTTCATCGATCATGTCTTGGATCGGGATGACACCGTTGTGCGTGGCCCACATGCCTCTCTGGATGGTCATGCCGTTTCCTTTACTGCGGCGATGGCGGCGCGGGCAAGGTTGCATATGGACCTGTGTGCATATGCCAGTCTGTCAGCGCCTTGATCCTCTGCGTTTGCCTCAACCCCATAAACATCAGAGGCGTAGGCAATGCGTTCCAACGCCTCCACCAGCGCCTTGTTGCTGGCTTCAAGGGCGTCGATGTGGTCGGCGGCTGCCCGGGTGGTGGTTCCAGAATGGTTGTTTAGGGAACGCAACCGTGCGCTTATGTCACTCATGTGGTGTCCCCCTGTCGATCTCGGTGACAGTTACACCTGCCTCGTTGAACTGTTCGTATGCCAGTAAAAGGTCGTCCTTCCACCTCATCGCAAACTCTTGTGTGGGGCGGGGCCACACCACATACTTGATACCTGCTTGGATGATATGGGCTGCACACTGGGCGCAGCAGGGGTGAGTCACCACGATCGTACACCCATCCAACGCCTTGGTAGCAAAGAGTATGGCATTCTTCTCGGCATGGAGGGTGAGCTTCAGCTTAGTGTCCCGTTTAGTAAGGCGTTGCTGCGTGTCACGTACACCACGGGCGAACCCGTTGTATCCAGCGGATACAAGCCGCCGCTTCTCGTCGAATACCACCGCACCTACCTTGGTGCTTGGGTCCTTACTCAGCTTGGCCACGTGGTCCGCCATACCGACTGCCCAGTTCTGCAGTCGTCCAGTGTCTAATGGGTTCATAGTTTCTTCAACCTTTCGAGTGTCTTGTTTACTTGCCAGTCGTTTGCCTTGGATGAGTTGTCCGCCACGCAGATCAGTGGGCTACCCTCAACCTTTAAGAAGTAGTGGTCGCGCTTTTTGACTATCTCCCACGATCGGGTGAGGGCGGCGATCTCCCGCCGCACCTTCCTGTCAATCTGCTTTGGTAGGTCGGTCATCATCCCCGATCTCCCTATCCTCGTACGTCACCAAGAAAGCGATACAGCACGCGGCGTGCCACGTGTGGGGCATACCAGTCTCGGGGTCATACTTCTCACCGGACCAGAAGGCGCTCAGGTGGCGGCGCATGGCAGCGTACACGCGGCCCCAGTCCATGCCCAGCTCCCAGTTGCGGTCGCCGTACTTACTGGCACCGAAGGTCAGTACCTTTGCTATAGCCTCCTCGATCTCTGGGGGGACCAGATCGTACCGTACCTTGCCGGTGTCAAACTTCTTACCCTCAACAGGTTCACGCCAGTCGGGTGACCCTATACGATCTAGGTATGCTTGGGCTCGGGCAATAGTTATATCACACTCCAGCACCAAATCGGCGGTGGTAGCCTGTCTATTCTCAAGCAGGTACTTCCATACCCGCTGGTCTGTGTTGTCCATCATTTCCCCTCCAAAAATACGCCAAACCGTTGGCGCAACTCCACGCTATACGTAGTCAGTAGTTTCTCCACACTATTGTAAATTTCCATCGACGTTTCTGAACACGCCCATGATACCTCACTGGCCACGAACATCTTCAGCAGGTCCGTGCTGCAATCGTTATCTTTGATAGCTTTGTATAGTATGTCAAGCCATTCGTCATACCCCCACTTAGGTTTGTCGATCCATGGAGTACGGTTTTTCCGCTCTGCTACGATCAAGCTGTCAAATACGCCAAGTCTTGCGGCGACCTTTAGCTTGGCCTTCCACGCGCGGCTGGCAGCCAGCCATACCTTGCGCTTCTCGGGGTCTACCTGTCTGACGGGGTCCGGCTTGTAGTTGAGGCACTTGCCTGTAAAGAGATCGAACTTGAGCCCGTCGTAGATCAGCGGTGAATTGTTCTTGCCCGCAAAATGTACATACGCAGGGGACACCATCCCGTTTCTGTGCTCGACCCTGTACTTCCTACTACCAACACGCTTCCAGTAGAACGGTATGTTCGCGGCCATTGTACCGCTCAGGGTATTGGCAGTGCGGTAAGCCCGCTGCCCGTCGGTGGTAAACATAAACGTGTTGTCAGGAAGGAACCGTCCTAGCTGATCGCCGTGTACGGTGACAACGTACTCGTCACCGTCTTGGAACAACCGCCAGCTGGAGCTTTTCATAGGGCGTCCCTTGGCTTTGTTCCGTGCCTTCTTCATGTACAGCTGTGCTGCCTCGTAGCTTGATAGCATTACGCATCCTCCATTTCGTAGTCTAGTTCGTTGGCCTCGATGGCTTCCCACACCGCCTCGTCACTGACGAGGTAGTCGTGTGCATCCTCCAGCTTGCTGTAGAGGTCTTGCATGTAGGTCCTCCACTGCTCGGTCACGTCGTTCTCGAACGCCTCGACCTCGTCCTCAAGCTGCTTGTCCCATGCGTCCACGATCTTCTCATGGAACTCGGTCGGACACTCGACCAATCGGTAGAACGTGTCGTGCTCTACGCTGAAGTGGGTGGACTGCTCGTGGTAGTAGTTACCGCTTTGGGTGCAGTCGATGTGGACGTACCCACCATGCTCCAACAGCTTGCGGATCATGGGGTACTGGTCCTTGTGGTGGTGGTCGAGGTAGGTCTTGAGGTTATCAAACCTGCCCTTGAAACAGGCACCATCACCCTGCGACCAGAACCCGCTGAAGTACATACGCCGCACGTCGATGCCGACCTCTCGCATATCCTCCTTGAAGCTCTCATAGACAGACTGGTACCAGTCGTTGTGCTCGACGTTAATGTATCGGTGTCTCTCCAGCAGGCTTTCGCACCGCTCTGACGAGGCCATCTTCTCCGATCCAGACATGTACTTCTCCCTTTGCTACGTCCGTTAATATGTCCTTGAGTGTTTGGTTCTCCTCAAGGTAGTAGTCTACCTCATCCCTTACTTCGGCGAGTGTCAGACGGGCGGAGTTAAGCCGCCTGTTTATGCTGACCGATCTCTTTGTGAGCCTGCTCACAACACGTTGTAAGTATATGGTCCATATAATGGCGGCCACGAGGGCCGCCGTCATGATGAGTAGGTCTGTCATTCCATCACCACCACTTCACCGAAGGGTGCTTGGTCTGCACCCGTTGACACCCAAAGCACAGGGCAGTCAGGTGCGTCACCGAAGTCGTTGCAGTACAGGTCAGTGAGGAACACGATACCAGCAGGCTCGATGCCCTGCTCCTCGATGTGCTTGAACACAGGGCTGAAGGCAGTACCGCCACCGCCACGGGGGTTGAACTCGAACTCGTCGTCCCGTGACAGCGTGTCGTGGGCACATACCTCGTGGCTGAAGTAGATAAGGTGCAGCTTGTAGGGCTTGCCATCCTCGTGGACGATACGACACTCGGCCGAATACTGGTTGCACTCGTCCTGTTGGATAGACCCAGACATATCCACGGCGAATACCATCTCACCCAGCACCTCGCCGGTGATGGTCGGCATGTAGAGCCCTTGTGACAGGAACCGGCGGTTGGGTCTTGCGAAGGTACGCTGGTCGTTCTTGGCCTTCTGCACGAACTGGCGCAGTCTGTCACGCCAGTCCACCTTGGGCTTGAGTACCTCGTCGACAAGCCGTGCCATGTTGGCGCTCAGTTTGCCCATCATCTTGGCAGCCTGTGCAGCTTGGGCCACCTTGATCTTCCACTCGGCAGCCTCTTGCGCCTGCTCTGCTTGGCCACCTTCGCCATCCTCAAGGTCGTTACCGGGTCCACCGGGGGCGTCACTGTCACCGTCACCCTCGCCATCAGGCAGCAGGTTGTAGATACCATCGCTGGTGCCGCCGCCGTTGTTGTAGATGGTCTGGTCAAGGCAGCCACCCTCGATGAACTTGCCGATACCCTCGTCGACAAGCAGCTGGTTGATGACGTAGTCCGCTGCCTTGTTCCACTTCTTGGGGTCACGAGCACCCCGTCGATAGTTGTGCTCTAGCATGGGGTGTAGGCACTCGTGGGCCACAAGGAACTTGAGTTCCTCGTCAGTGAGCGGCTCGATGAAGTCGGGATTGTACAGCACCCGCTTGCCGTTGGTCGCAGCGGTGGGCACCTCGTCGCTCAGTGACATGGGCATGTTGAGTGCCACGCTGCCAATGAAGGGGTGTTCCAAGATCAGGCTGGTCTTGGCTTTGCTCAGTCGTTTCATAAGGTCCATAGTCTATCCTTTCAGTCTTGCTCTTGCAGCAGCCGCAATGGCCTCTACTTCTGTGTTGTATTTGGACGTGGTTGGTTTGCTCAGGGTGTGTTCGTTCACGCTCTCCGTAAACCCGTCACCCTTACGGTAGACACCCCAACAAAGGGGTGTCTCTCCGTTCTTTGCTTCGTAGTACCCAGTGCTATATGCCAAGGGTAATATGAATATCTCTCCGACACGTCGTGTCACTTCAGTCCTCCCATGAACGCTGCCATCTTGGCAGCGATGTCGTTTGCCTCGTCGATCTTAGTCTGCCGGAACGTGGGGCTCTGTACCACGCTGTCCTTGCTCAGTCCGGACAGCTTGCCCTCGACCTCTTGGCGCATAGCCTCAAGGTTCGGATCGTCCATGACGTTGAGCCGTGGCAGCAGGTCACACAGGTCGGTGATGTTATCCAATGTGCTCTCGTGGAACCGTGCTTTGGGGTCGTCCAGCTTGGCCATACGGTCTGCCATGTGGACCACCTTGTCGTAGAGCCGCTGCCATACCTCTTGCATAGCACCAGTTGAGGCCTGCTTTACACGGGCCTCGACCTCCTCTTGGATACGCTCCAGTTCGGCATCAGCAATGTCCACACGGAAGTCGTTGTTGGGCACTGGCATGACACCAAGGTCCATCTTGAACTTGCTACCGATCTCACTTACGTCAGGGTAGTCGTCGACCTTGTACGCTGTACCAAGGAACCGCTGTGCATCCTGCACCAGTTGGGGGTAAGCCGGTACAAACTGCCGGACCAGCGCCTCGTAGTCAGACTTCTCCTTGCGGAACTCGGTCATGAAGGCGAGGTAGTTGGCAGTCGGCAGGATTTGGATACCCTTGACACCCCATGGCAGGGTGTTGTCGTAGAACTGCTGGCGGATCAGGCCGGCTTTCTTCTTGATATCATCCAGTAGGTCACACATCGGCAGCAGGCTCTTGTGGGATCGGACGGAGCCGGAGATAGCACCCTTGTTACGGGTAGTCTCGGTGCTGATCTCCTTGTCCAGCTTGTTGGCAGACCATGTGGATATGTTCAGCTGCACTAGCAGTGCGCGGTCAGATAGTTTCATCTCGTAAATCCTTATTGAGTGTTGGTGTACCCACTGACCTAATGCCAGTGGGTAGAGGTCCTGTCGTAATAACAAGACCTAGAACAGTACATCTTGGTGCTTCACTGCCCAGCTTGTGAAGGCCGCTGTGTTGGCCAACTCGGGTGTCTTGCGGAGAGCATGTGAGATGCTGAGCACAGAGAACTCGGCTGGCATACGGCTGGTGTAGGTCACAACCCGCTCCATGTTACCCTCTGTAGCCCGCTCGGCGATGGCACCGGACAGGGCGTAGAGCGTAGCAGGATCAGTCGGTACGTCTGCCGTGGTTGGGTTCATCAGGATAGCATCGGGGTTGGGCAGCTTGCGGTAGATACGTATGAACCCCAAGAACTCTGCCGCAGCACCCTCGCCAATGGCACCCTTGAAGCATTCGTACTCTGCCTCGGCTGGCACCTTGCCAAGTATCGCGGATACACCCTCGACCCATGACCGTGGTGTCGGGTTGACGTCACGCTGTGGGTCGAAGTCGTGGAGCAGGTTGGGGCGGAACCGTGTAAAGGCAATGACCTCTGAACGTACGCCGTTGTCGATCATCCACTGTGTGCTGTCGTCGAGGTGCGTCTCGAACTCAAGCACTGTCTCACGGTTACGAAGGTGGGACAGGACACGGTTGGCACCAGCACGGTCGGACTGTCTGTTACCAGTTGACACGACGGTCCACCCATCGGCCAACGGCTTGCCATGTAGCGTTCTGGCTTGCTGGATGTTGGCCAGCACCTTCTGTAGATCGGCATTGGCTTGGTTCCGGTCGTCGAACAGTAGGACACCACCGTTCTCGGTGCCGGCCTTGCCCTTGAGTGGGAACCAGTCGGGCAGCTTGTACTCGAACCCAGCGTCAGTTGGGTAGGGGATACCGAAGTCCTCGACCAGCATGGTCGGCATGTGCCGTTCCACAACGGGCAGTCCCATAGCCTCGGCCACCTCGTGGACAATGGTCGTCTTACCACCGCCGGGAGCACCCTCAATAGCGACGGATCGACCGACGTTGATAAGGGCTTGGAGTGTGGTGTTCAGAAGTGATGCTCTCATAGTAGCAATTTCCTTGTGTTGTTGGCTTGTCTCATCAGTGTCATGGGAGCCACCCATGACAGACAGGCCGCACTGGGCAGCCTGTTTCGACGTTCAGTAGCGACCCCAAGTGTATCCCTCACGGGTCGAACACCACGAGTGGGCATACTCCAGTGTCACATACTTCTTGATACAGACAGGGCGTCGACCGTCGGTGTAGGTCTTGTATATGGCGTATTCTCTATAAGGCCCGAACATCAGCGACCCACCCGTTTGATCTGGTTCATAGCGTTGGAGAAGGCGTTGTAGCCGTCGAAGTACGACACAGTCTCGGTGTCGTAGCACAGCTCGGACTTGTATACGGCTTCCCGTAGGCTACGCAGCTCGGCCTCTATAGGGACACTGTTAGACATACGCTTGCTGATCTCGGACCAGTCCTTCTCACCTGCTGTCAGGTAGCCCATAGCTTCCCGTGGTGACCAGTCATAGGGGTTGGAACCCCAGCGGTGGCCAAACTCACACAGTCCCAGTCTGATCCGTGTCTCCAACCACAGCTTGAACGTATAGTAGTTGGCATCACGTAGGGCTTGGCGTCCCACTTTACGGTTCAGGTAGGACACCTCGATGGGTCTATCACCAGCAATGATCTCCCAACCTGTCTCTTTGGGAGCCACAGTGACGAACTCTGGGGTGTTATAGTACCGACCACCCACTTCAGTGATATGGTTTGGGGCTTGGTATCGGTCTGTCCAGTGGGTGTTTACATGAGGCCCAAGGATCGACCACATCACCCTGTTGGTCATGACAGAAGCGTAAGGGTTGATCTCGATGTGGTTGTTGTACCCATCACCGTCGGCGTCGTAAGTGATGATGTCGGTCTGGTAGAGTTTTATGGTAACGTCACCAGTGGTAGGGTCCTGACGTATAGTCAGGTTGTCGTTAGATCGCCTCGCCAGAGGACGAACATCCGTAGAACGACCACGGATCGGTTTGATAGCGTTGTACTTGTCGAGGGCCGACTTGTAGCTGAGGATACGGTTGGGAAGTTCAATGTTAGCTCCGAACATTAGTTGCTCTCCTTGTTGGCTTGTGCTTCGAGATACTTGGCGACTGAGTAGGCAGAGACAGACAGTCTCACGACCATGGTGTTGGGATTATGGTCAGGGAAGAAACCAGCGGCTTCCCAACCAGCAGTACCGAGGGACGTAGTACCGTCCCACATGTTAGCCCTGACCATGTCTCGTATGTGGTCGGCACTAGAACGACCGGGGTTGATAACAGCCAACACGTTAGCTGTCTGTTCGAGACTGTACTCGTCGATCTCGATAGTGAAACCTTGGTTGATGTGGTCAGCCTTACGCTGCCACTCATTACGGATTTGCTGTTCAGTAGTGGAAGAAATCATTAGCGTAGCTCCAGCTTGAGTGGTGGGGTGTCGAGGTTGTAGTGAATGTGGACATGAGTGTAGCCGATGTCCTTGAGGTGACGTGTCTCGTCGATAGCCACAACTTGTCCGCAGTAGGGGCTGGACTGTGAAGTTACGATGAAACCGTGGCCAGCACACCAGTCGTAACCAGCATCGGACTGACGTAGGTAGGTCCGCCGTCGAGGTCGGATAGACAGTATACGGAACTCATTTGGGTTGTAGTAATCAGCAAGGTGTGTCCACTTTGGTGTGTCTACCACCTCAGTTGGTGTGTCTTGTGTCAAGTTATTGAACGAGAACATTTGCTTGGTGGACATAGGTCCCCCCTTTGGTATGTGTTAAGTTATATATTATTACCAATCAGGCTTGCCAGACCCGATCGGCGAAGCCAACCTAGCATGGGGCTCGGGCCGTGTCAAGTTTCGGGCTAAGCCCTTGATTCCATTGAGTTTTTTCGTAAGTGTGAGCCAAGTATACACCACAACTATCTATTTATCTATCTATCGTAAGTCATTGATATCATTAGAACTATCTAAGTTTACATCAGGCTAAGTCATTGATATTGCTGCAACTATCTAACTATCTATGTTTTCGCGTTAGAGCGGCTATGTTTTTCGACGTGTAGTGAGTTACTCACCAACAGGAAATCGACATAGGAAAAGGGTAAAAACATAGATAGATAGATATTTAGATAGTATACATATATATATACCCTTGGTTTACACTACCCCTTGGTACTTTTCCCTTATTTTACAGGCACTTGCTGGTATACTTAACGCGTTAACTTACCCGGTTTACATGTTAACTTAGACCTAAAACCCGCTATATAACGATATGTAAAGTTAGATAGTTGTTTGTTTTCAACAGGTTACAAGGTATTTTCTAAAGTATACACTTTACACACTGTATAGTTACGGTTTACAGGGTAAGTATACACCTAATCCCCTCGACTTATTCAATTATGCCGCGTGTATACTCCTACTCCCCCCGACGTATGCGAGGAGGAACGACGAGAACCTAATCTTCAGAACCTAACAGCCATCAAGCACTGACATGCGGACAAAAGAAAACCCGCCCAGCTTTCACTGGACGGGTCGGTGGTTAGAGGGAGAGGACGATCACCAGCGTGATGATCGTCAGGGCGGCGAAGGCAAGGCCAGCGCGGATGTTGCCGCGTGTCGGTGGTTTTTCCTTGGTTCGCAGATAGCGCTTGGCTTCTGCCTGACCCAACTTGATTGCAGCAAGGTCGCGCTTGTTGAGTGTGTCGTATATCTCTGAGCGTTTCATATTATTATCCTTTGGGGTTGGGGGCAGGGCGCGCAAGCGCCCTGCCTGTTGGTTATTTCCAGTGACGTATGATCGGTGCGCATACGGAACAGTGACAGTTCCGCATAGCCTTCGCCGTGGCGTCACATCGGACGCCGCCGGACTTGCCAAACAAAGGGCCGGGTTTCTTCTCCGGGCCGTACCAGTTCTCTGGTATTCGTGCTGCGATCTCGGCGTCGGCGCGAGCGCCAGATTCACCATAGGGCATAGCCCAGTGGCGTTTCATTGCCAAGTTTTCTTGGCGTGCCAGTTCTTGCATAGTCATATCGTTATCCTAGGTTGAAAGGTGGCCAGCCCTTGCGGGCTGGCCGTTGCGTTGCTTAGAACTTGAACATTGGCTTGGCGGATGCCTTGGGTGTTCGTGGCTTGTCCTCAGTCTTGGCGACCGACAACTTACCGAAGCGGTACCCGAAGGCCAAAGTATAGCCTTCATCGAGCGATCCAGCCTTGCGGACGGCGGTAACGAATTGAAGCTCGAAGGCCGCCTTGGCGTCCTTATATTGCTTATCCAATTCACGAAGCCCGTCCAATCGCTTGGCGAGGGCCTTATCCATGGACGATTCGTCAACCTGAATCCAGTTCAGTTCGGATGCGTTACGCTTAGTCATATTATGTCCTTTCAAAGACGTTAGGTTGAAAGGATATGACCCCATCATCGGGATCATATCCCTAGGTGCGGATTAACAATGTCAAAGAGCGTGGGCTCGGAGGCCCTACCGTCCGGCGTCTCGGGTGCCGTTCGATGGATTCTTTATGGCAAGTTAACGCGACCATGTCAAATAGCCTTATTTATAGGGCCTTCAGCGCTTGCCATGTATACCACCACGGGATAGGCGCGCGGCGCGATTCGTACCATGGCAGCGGGGAGGGGGGGTACATGGACATGGAAAATCTACGCCCCCCTCTATTGTAGTAAACCTCGCAAAGCAGGACCCCAAAAAAGGAACGTGTATACTTTGCCGGAAAATCCAGCCCCCCGAAATAGCACCGTGTAAACTTTGTATACCCTCTTGTCAGGCACCCAACGGCGCGCTATCTTTGCGGCATGGATACATACCCTCTTCAGCACACAAAATGGTCCGATCGCTTGGCGTTTGACATGGCCCTTGCCCTTGAGGGCAGTGGTGAAACTGTTGATGAGATCAAACAGCGGCACAGCATCACCTCCACAGAACTGCTGGTGTTCAACAAGGACCCGGTATTTCTCAAGAAGGTGGAGGCATACCGCGAGGACATCCGCGAGAAGGGTGTCACGTTCAAGCTCAAGGCCCGGGCACAGGCTGAGGAGTTGCTCACAACATCGTGGGGGCTGATCCACAGTCCGGATGTGTCCGCCGCGGTGAAAGCTGACCTCATCAAGAGCACAGTGAAGTGGGCGGGGTTGGAGACCAAGACGGAAGATTCCAACGCCGGTGGTACCGGTGGTGTGAAGATCAACATAAACTTCGGGGGTAACGCCATGCCTATGACGCTAACCGCGGACGTGGAGGGCGAAGCCATTGAACTCGATGCTGAATAGGTTCGACAGTAGCTATGAGGGATTACCGGCGGCGCGTTTTGAATCAGCTCAAGAATACGAAGCGTTTCGCAAACAAGTCGTGGCAGCGGGTTACTCATACAAAACCAAAGTGGTTCCTGCCAAAGCGAAACGGCGGCCGCGGGAGATAGTCCTGCAGCTGATAAGTACGAGGGTAGAACATGGCAGTTGATATCAACTATACGCCGCCGGCCACGGGCGAGCGGTTCATGGAGTCGGACGCCAAGATGCGCGTGCTCATGGGCCCCGTCGGGTCGGGTAAGTCGGTGACCTCCAGTTTCGAGATCATCCGCCGGGCGGCGATGCAGGAGCCTGACGCCACAGGTAAGCGGCGCACCCGGGCGGCCATCGTCCGTGAGACGGCGCGGCAGCTGCAGGATACGGTCATCAAGACGTTCCTTGACTGGTTCCCGCCGGGGCAGTGTGGGCGGTACATGCGCACGACAAAGACCTACTTCTTCGAGGTGGGCGACATCGAGTGCGAGATTATGTTCCGCGCGTTGGACGATGCGGACGACGTGGCCAACCTGAACTCACTGGAACTTACGTTCGCGTGGTTCAACGAGTGTCGGGATATCCACCCTGAGATCGTGGATGCGATGTCCAAACGTATTGGTCGTTTCCCCTCGTCCAAGGACGGTGGGCCGACATGGCACGGGATGTGGGGGGACACCAACCCGCCGACCATGGATACGTGGTGGTACTACCAGATGGAGGGGCTCGACCCCAAGGACGGCGTGTCACCCAACGATAACGGATGGGACGTGTTCAAGCAGCCGTCGGGACTCAGCCCCTACGCAGAGAACATCGAGAACCTGCCGGATGGGTACTACGACACCCAAGGCCGGAGCGAAGAGTATGTGCGCGTCTTCATCGACGGTGAGTACGGGCTGAGCAGTAACGGCAAGCCGGTATACCAATACTTCCGGCCGGACTACCACATGGCCGGGCAAACGCTGAAGCCAATCGTCAATGGGGTACGGCCGATCCTCGTAGGGATGGATTTGGGGTTGACGCCGGCCGCCGCCATAGGGCAACAAGACCCCCGCGGGCGAGCCCTTATCCTCGACGAGCTTGTGAGCTTCGATATGGGGATTCAACGGTTCGTCCGCACGATGCTAAAACCCCTACTTACCGAACGGTTCTCCGGTGCGCCTGTCCTGATCGTGGTTGACCCGGCGGGTACACAGCGGGCGCAGACAGACGAGCGGACCGCGGTCGACATCATCAAGGCCGAGGGGCTGCGGGTCATCCCGGCCAAGACCAACAAGGTCAGCGCGCGTCTCAACGCAGTGGACGACTACCTAATGCGGCAGGTCGACGGCGACCCAGCGTTCCTGCTCGACCCACGGTGCTCCCGGCTCAAAGCCGCCATGATGGGCGGGTATCGGTTCGACAAACACGGCGGGATCGACAAGAACAAACACAGCCACGTGGCCGAAGCGCTGCAGTACCTGATGCTCCATATCGGGCAGGTCAGTGATGCAAGTACCATACCTCAGCGCCGGGATATCAAACCTGTTGCATCTATAGGCTGGACCTAGTACCATCATGTTCTATAAAGCCCCTACTCCTCCCGATAGGACTTTACCTCACGCCTTACCTAGCCCCCACCGGAACTCCACTGGTGGGGGTTTTTTCTTAGGCTTGCCGTACAACATGATGATGTGTATATTACGCACAAGAGGTACCATATGGCCGGACTGACACTGTTACGCGTAGTTGATAACGCCACTCTTGATCGTAATGAGCAAGAGCGGGTTGATCGTGAGCTACAGGCACGGCAGAACGATCCGTTTATATTGGGTATGACGGCGTATCTACGTCAGTGTTGGGACGCAGCACGCATCGCCAAAAAACCTATTGAGCACATAATGTTGAGAGCCATGCGGCAGCGTAATGGCCAGTACGAAGCGGATAAGCTGAAGGCGATAAACTCGCAGGGCGGGTCTGAAGTATACATGATGCTCACTGAGGTGAAGTGCCGGGCCGCCGAGAGCTGGCTGCGGGACATCATGCTCGACCAAGGTATGCCCCCGTGGGATTTGAACCCGACGACGATCCCTGACTTGCCGCCGGACACCGAGATGGAAATCCAGAAAGAGTTCTCGGCCAAAGTCATCGAGCTGCTGCAGACGCGGGGGCAGGCCCCCACGGAAGCGGAGATGGCCGAGCTGCGCGAGATGGTGTCCCAAGATTTCAGGTTCCGTCTACTGCAGGAATCACAAAACCGCGCCGATCGCATGAAGCACAAGATCGAAGACCAGTTCGAGCAGGGCGGCTGGGGCGACGCCTTCAACGAGTTCGTCACGGATATCGTCACATTCCCCGCGGCGTTCCTGAAAGGACCTGTCGTCCGGCGTCAGCGCGTGCTCGGGTACAGCAAAGCACCAGACGGCTCGACTATAGTCGAAGCGACAGAGCGTTTGGGCCCAGAGTTCGAGCGGGTTGACCCGTTCCGCATATATCCGGAGCCGGGTGTCCGCCACATCAACGACGGATACCTGTTTGAACATCATCACATGAGTCGCATGGAGCTGGCTGACCTTATTGGTGTGCCGGGTTACGACGATGAGGCCATACGCAAGGTCCTTGAGGTCGGCAACGGCCAGTCTTGGATCAATGAGGACGTAGAGCTGCAGAAAGAGGAGCAAGAACGCCTCTTTTATGCGTACAATTCACCCACTGAAATGTACGATGCGCTTGAATTTTGGGGTAAAATCTCCGGAAAAATGCTCCGTGAGTGGGGTTTGAGCGAAGAAGAAGTGCCTGATGAGGCCCGCGAATACGACGCGAATGCGTGGATTGTGGGTAGTTATGCCATCAAAGTGGTGCTGAATTACGACCCATTAGGTGAAAAACCCTATGCAAAAACGTCGTTTATCAAGCAGCCGGGCGCATTTTGGGGTAAAGCAATCCCCGAGATCATCGAAGATGTGCAGAACGTATGCAACGCAGCGGCTCGTTCGCTCGTCAACAACATGGCTATCGCGTCCGGTCCGCAGGTGGAAGTCAACCTTGAGCGTATCCCGCCCAACGAAGACATCACACAGATGCAACCATGGAAAATTTGGCAGGTGACCAATGACCCGTTGGGTTCGAGCGCACCTGCTGTTCGGTTCTCGCAGCCTGACTCTCGTGCCAACGAGTTGATGGGTGTGTATGACCGGTTCTCGCGTTTGGCGGATGACCACAGCGGTATCCCGGCCTATATCTACGGCGACACCAACGTGCAGGGCGCTGGGCGCACAGCCTCGGGCCTATCCATGTTGATGGGGTCTGCGGGTAAGGGTATCCGGCAGGTCGTGATGCACATCGACTCCGACGTGATCCACCGTATCGTCAAGCGGCAGTTCCTGTACAACATGCGGTACGACCCAGACGAATCCATCAAGGGTGACGTAGAGATTGTACCGCGCGGCGCGATCAACCTCGCTGTCAAAGAGACTGTCAACGTACGGCGCGTGGAGTTCCTAAACGCCACAGCCAACCCGATAGACATTGAGATCATCGGTTCCGGCGGCCGGGCAGCTCTGCTGCGTGAAGTCGCTAAGGGCTTGCAGATGCCGGTCGATGAAATTGTACCGTCGCGTGAGAAGATGGCTCACCAGCAGAAGACGCAGGCTTCGCTTGCTGCTGCTGAGGCCACTGCTCCGCAGGCACCCGGTGGGGCCCCGACTGAAACACTACCGGGCGGTATGCCCGCCGGTGGTCAGCAGGCCAACACCGTAATGAATCGCAGCACTGGAGGATCAGGATGAAGCGCCCTGACCCCGATGTAGTCAGAGCCGTGGCCATGGCGGCCCGCCAGTTCCCCGACTTCCCTAAATGGGTCGCGGAGTGGTACCGCCATGAGCTTGAGCAGCTACCCAGTGTTGGACAGAACGTGGCACTTGCACAGGGGCGGTGTCAGGTTTTGAAAGAGCTTCATGAGTTATTCGTAAAGTCCCCTGATATGGCGGCACAATCCAGACAAGGATAGCTGCGGATCACGCACACCGATGAGGAGCGTTCACTATGGCACTACCAGCGCAAGTTCGCAAACAGGCTGAGGCAGTTGACAAACTGTACAATGAACTCAATGAGAATGTAGTAGAGCAGGGCGGTGACGACACTGCCGAGGTTGTACAACAGGCCGTTGAGGATAATCGTACAGAAGATCAAGCCGACAACCGTGGAGGACAAGCACCCGCGCCCAAGGCGAAAGAGCAAGCTGAGGGCACAAAAGACGAAGACGAAACATACGAGCAGCGTTGGCGTTCCCTACAAGGGATGTACAATGCTGAGGTCCCCCGGCTCCACACTGAAAAGCGTGAGCTTGGTAAACGTGTTCAACAGCTTGAGCAGTTGATTACTTCTATGAACGCCACTCCTGCTAAACAGCAGACCCCCGCTGAGAAGCTCATCACTGAGCAAGACGTGGAGGATTACGGCGAGTCTATTGAGGTGATGCGGAGAGTATTCCGCGAGGAGGCATACACGAAGGATGCCGAAATCGACGACCTCAAGAACTTGGTACGGCAGATGCAAGGCACCGTGGTCCCACAGGTCCACCAGCTATCGCAGAACCAAGCAGTATCAAACGAACAGCGTTTCTGGGCGGACCTACAGGCAGTAGTACCTGACTGGCAGGACGTTAACGGCGACCAAGGGTTCCAATCGTGGCTCCTTGAAACCGACCCGCTTACAGGTATTCCGCGCCAAACGTATTTGGACGACGCCCAGCGTAGTCTTGATGCTCGTCGTGTTGCGAATTTTTTCTCGTCTTGGAAGGGAATGTCTGGGGTACCGGAAGCTCGTACCACACGGCAGGCGACGTCTGCTTCTGAACTTGAGCGCCAAGTAGCACCCGGCAAAGGCCGTACTGGTAGTTCATCCACTCAGAGCGAACCGCGCACTTACTCGTCAGCTGACATCAAGACGTTCTTTGTCGATGTTCAGAAGGGTAAGTACAAGGGGAAAGAGGCCGAGCGTGACCGTATCGAACGTGACATTTTCGCTGCACAGCGGGAAGGTCGCATTGTAACCGCATAATGCAAGGAGTTAGGGTATGACTTATCCTGTCGCACCGGGCCGTCCGAACTATTCTGGGAACTTCATCCCAGAGATTTGGTCTGGCAAACTGATCGAGAATTTCTACGACGCCACAGTGCTCGCAGCAATCTCGAATACTGACTATGAAGGCGAAATTCGCAGCATGGGTGACACGGTCAACATCCGTACCCAGCCGAACATCACGATCCGTGATTACGTCAAAGGTCAGAACCTTGTCGTGGAGAACCCCGACAAGCCGAAGCTACAACTCGTGATCGACAAGGGCGAATACTTCTCCTGCGTTGAAGACGATGTCGATCGCATCCAGTCCGACGTTGGTCTGATGGATATGTGGTCGAAGGACGCTTCCGAGCAGATGAAGATCAAAATCGACCAGCGCGTGCTGACCGATATTCTGCCCGGTATCTCTGGTCTGAACAAAGGCGCAACTGCTGGCGCGAAGACTGAGTCGTTCAACCTCGGCACCACAGCGTCCCCGCTGTCTGTGTCCAAGGACGGCGCTGACTCGACTGTAAACATCCTCGACCTGATCGTCGATATGGGTACGGTTCTGGATGAAGCGAACGTTCCTGAGAGCGATCGTTATATTGTGATTCCCGCCAAAGCGGCTGGCCTCATCAAGAAGGGTGACCTGAAGGACGCTTCGCTTTCCGGCGACAGCACCTCCATCATCCGTAACGGGCGTCTTGGCATGGTCGATCGTTTCACGATCTACATGTCACACAACCTGTACGTCGATGCGGGCAAGTTCAGCGTTATCGCTGGCCATAAAGCGGGCTTCACCTTTGCATCACAGATGACAGAGATGGAAACCCTGCGTGCGCAGTCCACCTTCGGCAACATCGTTCGCGGTCTGCAAGTGTATGGTTATCAGGTCACCAAGCCTGAAGCTATCGCCCAGTCCGTCATCTCGTTCGCATAAGGAGGACTGACAATGGTCGCTTATACTGACTCTCTGGGGTTCGCAAAGAACTCCGCTGGCTTCCCAGCCAACTACACTGACCGCGTGAGCGTCGTCGAGATCGACCTCGACTTCGCCAAGATCGCTGCCGCCCGTGCCGCTGCTAGTGCAGCTGCTCTGGCAGCTACCGACACGCTGGTCATCGGTACGCTCCCCGCAGGCGCGTACGTACTGTCCGCAGCTGTGACTGTTGTTCGTGCTGAAGGCGCAGCCGGTACTATTGACCTCGGTGTCACGGGTACCCCTGCTCTTTGGGGCAACGACGTCAGCCTGAACGCCGCTGTAGGTACAACTGCTGGTCTGACGACCGGCGCTTTGTACGCTGCGGCGGACACAGGCGTCCTGCTGACCATTAACACCAATGCCATTGATGCTGCACGCATCAAGGTGTCGTTGGCCGTGGTCAACATGGGTGCTGATCTGGGTACGATCGCAAACGTAACCTAAAACGGCGGGGCCCTTCGGGGCCCCTCCTCACCAACACGGATAGGGTCCGCACATGGCTACCAACCTTACTGGCAAAGTTATCAAAGACACCTACGAGCAGCTTCTGCACGTTGATGGCGGGCCTGCGGCTACTGAGAAAACCGTCTACAGCGCGAACGGCGTTGCAACGGCACTTAAAGTAGGAACCGGCTCTGTATCGGTCGATAACGTACGTATGTACGGCAACACCATCAATACGACAAACACAGACGGGGATTTGACGCTCGCGCCCGACGGCGCTGGAGCAGTCGTTATCCCGAAAGTAACATTTACTGACGCAGCGCAAGCCCGGACCGCACTGGAGCTCGGCACAGCGGCACTGGACGACACAGGTGACTTCGCCACGGCCGCGCAGGGCGTACTGGCCGACAGTGCTGTGCAGCCCGGTGACGTCGGTACGCTGGCGGCGCAGGACTCTGACAATGTCACCATCACAGGCGGGTCCATACAGGACGTGAACTTCACAGGGGCGTTCACGGGCATCACGTCGATCACATCACAGTCTATTAAAGTCACCGAAGATATTGGGTTCACTGCTGGCGCAGGCGGTACTGTCACACAGCTGACAGACAAAACTACGGGCGTCACCCTCAATAAGCCCAGCGGCCGGATCACGATGGCCACCACGGAGTTGTCGCGGAACTCTGGTGCGACATTCACATTGACCAACAGCTTCATAGCAGCGACCGATGTTGTGATCCTTAACATAGTTTCCGGGGCGACACCCAGCACGTACACCGCGACTGTCGATGCCGTGGCCGCCGGGTCCTGTGCGATCCATCTGCACAACCACTCCACTGGAGTGGACTACTCAGAGGCTGTGGTGCTGGGCTTTGTAATCATCAAGGGGGTTATCACGTAATGGCAAAAGACCCACGTCTGGAGCGAGCCGGGGTTACCGGGTTCAACAAACCCAAGCGCACGCCGAGCCACCCTACCAAATCCCACGTTGTTGTCGCTAAGAGCGGCGACGAGGTGAAGACGATCCGGTTCGGGCAGCAGGGCGTCAAAGGTTCGCCGGACGGCTCGAAGCGTAATGAAGCCTTCAAGGCGCGTCACGCGAAGAACATCGCCAAGGGTAAGATGTCCGCGGCATACTGGGCAGATAAGGTGAAATGGTAAGCCATACCCAAATCTTACCGACAGCATAAACACGAAAAGGAAAGCGAAATGACACAGAGATACCTGCGCAACACCAAAGATGGCTTCATCTACGGCTGGAACCCCATCCTCGCGAAGAACGCGTTGTGCGTGGAAGTGACCGAGGAAGAAGCCTTCCCTGAGCGGTTCGTCGACGAGAAGATTGTGGCCAAGGCCAAGAGGGCACAGGGCAAGCGCAAAGCCGGGCTCGAGTTGACTACGGATGACACCGCCGAAGAACCAGTATATGTTGCACCGGAGATCGAAGCCGACGCGTCAAGGGATTTGCCTGAATGACCCCCGCAGATGTCATCACTGAAGCCCGCAAGCTGATAAGCGACGTCCGTGAAACGCAGCGGTATTCGGACGGTGACATGCTGGGCTTTGTAAACCAGACGCTCAAGCGCATGGCAATGTTCCGCCCCGATCTGTTTCTTCAGGTCGGGGAGATCACCACTACACCGAATACGACGCTGCAGACCATGCCAGCGGACTCCATACGACTGGTGGAAATCTTTGGTATAAAGGGCGGTGACACGGTTACAGAGGTAGACCGGGACACATTTGACCAGACGTTTCCCGGCTGGCGCAGTCAACCCGCGGGCTTTCCAGTGAACTTCATGCGGCACGTGCGCAACCCCAACCTTTATTTCCTCTATCCTCAGCCTTCAAGTGGCGTTATACTACTTGCAGAATACGCCAAGGTGCCGACGGATTATGCGCTTAATGATCCAATCACTGCTCCGATTGATGCCTATTTCCCAACAGTCGTGGACGGTACGGTGTACCTCGCTGAGTCGGTTGACGATGAGCACGTGAACTCTGGCCGGGCCAAGCTATTCCTCGACTCCTTTACGCAAGGTCTGGGTGTTTCGCTGCAATCGCGCGAGATCACAGACGATAAGAACTCAGGGCTTGACCCGCGGAGAATTAGTTAATGGCGACACGTACGTTCGCATCTATGGTCCCTAGACTGAATCCGAGTGTGCCGGGGTGTCCCCAGTACACAATGATTCAGTACATCCGCGATGCGGCTATTCGCGTGTGCGAGCGAACACTTAGCTGGCGTTACACACCCCCAGTATTTAACCTCACCCCCGGTGTCCATGAATACAACTACGTTAAGCCCGCTGAAACTGACGTCCATGTCATGTTCGCCGCGCAACTAAACGGTAGCCCGCTTGACCGGCTTACGCTGGAGCAGGCGTTGTACCAGTACCCGCAGTGGGCTGACCTCTACAGCGGGTTGACGCCAGAGGAACTGTGGGCTGAGACTGGTTCCGGGGCGGTCAACACATCGGCGTTCAACGAGTCAGTGTTCAATGAGAACCCAGCGTTTGTGATGCCCGATGCCGCTATGGACGAAGCGTCTGAACCGCGGTCTGTGACACAGCTCACCCCCGACAAGTTCATTGTCCTCCCCCTGCCAGACGACACCAAGGTGTACGCGCTGCGTTTGCTCTGTGCATTAAAGCCGTCGCGTACCGCGGAGGGCATGGACGAGGTAGTGTTCAACGATTTAGAAGAAGCCATCCTACACAGCGCACTCCAGCACCTGCTGGTACTGCCCAATGTGGGTTGGTCCGACCGTGAGTTGGCAGCGTATCACGCCAAGCAGACGCTCCGTGAAATATCGGAACGCCGGGCGCGCGCCAATCTAGGAAATGTGCGTGGTACTATGCGTGCCACTGCCCCGAAGTTCGCATGAGGTAGGTAATGGTACTCAAGATCACAAACAACGCTCGCGGGTATCTGGATGCGGCCTTGGACCCAACGGATACTACAGTCGTTTTGACCACGGGTACCGGCGCTGTATTCCCGGCGCTCAGTACGGGTGAGACATTCAACACAACACTGGTGTCTACAGACGGCGGGTACGAGATTGTCACTGTCACCGCGCGCAGCGGCGACACACTGACCGTCACTCGTGGTGCTGAAGGTACCGTAGCCCGCGACTTTGCCGCTGGTAGTCTTGTCGAACTACGGGTCACTGCTGCGTACATCGAGGGTCGCGAGGATGCGAGCGCGGAGAGCCTCTCCCGGCAGTACCGTCCGGGCGATGCACCCAGCTATTTCACTCTCTCCGGCGGGGCCACGGATGTCGGACTTAACGGCAAGGTGTACCGCTTTACCGGGCTAGGGAGTGCCTCCGCAAAGTATTCTGTCCCGCTCGAGCTGACCCAGTCGTACACGCTGCGCGTGGGCTACCAGAGGTTCACCGACAGCGGCGACCCGGCGAACGACGGCATCACCGCCGGTATCGACTGGTACAACGGGTTCGACAACAAAATCGGTGAGACCGTTATCCACTCGGACAACACGCTCTTGGTGAGTTCGCTGTTCCGGGAGTTCTCTTACTCTGTCGGGTTTGGCGGCGGCGAGACCTACGACGTGTACATCCCGAGCTCTGCGCGGTACGGCATCCCGTGGTTCAGGACCTACGGCGCGGGGCACCAGACAGACCTTGTGACGCTCGCTCTCGCACACACTGAGCTGCCCACGCCTTTGGTTGTGTCCGCAGATGAAGTGGTTGTGCCACCAGATTTCCAATGGCCTGCAGGCACTATCCCTGCGGGGGCCGGTGTTGCAGACTCGTACACAGTAGCCCGCACATTTTACGTGACGATGAACGGCAGCGATGCGAACACAGGGACCAGCCTTGGTTCGTCCCTAGCAACTATCGGGGCGGCGCTAACCAAGGCTGCGGAGCTCGCTCTGCCCTGCGCGGTGGTCGTACACCCGGGCGATTATACCGTACAGCCGGACACAGGACTCCCGCCGAACGTAGTGCTCTACGGGTACGATCTGCGGGCGACCAAGCTGCGCCTGCCCGCGGGCCTTTCGCAGAACAACATGTTCCTGATGGACAGCGGCATCAAAGTTCGCGGGTTCACGTTCACCGGCTTGCAGCACGAGGACCCGCCCGCGTACGCGACCGAGGGTCTCGGGCTGGCGGCCGTGGATGTGTGGGACTACTTCACCGTGGGCGGGGTGTTGTACCGCAACGTGGCCGGTGTCGCGGTACAGCCGGAGCACGACTACCCACCCCAGAAGGGGTTTGTGTTTGCGTTCAAGCCCGGGGCCTTCATAACGCGTTCGCCGTATATCGCCGACTGCTCGATGCTGCATGAGTTTACGCAGGACCAACTGACACTGCCCATCGACCGCGCAGCTGGCAACCCGCTGATGCCTCGCGGAGCTGGGAACATAAACGCGGACGGGTCAGTCCTTGCGCCGTCTTCACCGCTCAGGTCTGTGGTGGTGGACTCCTTTACGTCCATCAACCCCAACGGCTACGCCTACCTCATGCGGCGCAACGCCTTCGTACAGCTGGTGTCGGTGTTCACGAACTGGACCCGCTACGGGTTGTGGTGCCATGATGGTGGACAGGTGACAGTCGCGAACTCCAACAACACGTTTGGCGACTATGCTCTGGTTGCTACAGGGTTTCGCAACACGGTCCTTATCGAGAACCCCACTGACCAGCCCCGAGCTGTCTACGTGGCGACTGCAGATGCAATCATCGAGCAGTCGGATACCATCATCGAGGAGATGTACATCCAGCTCGCTGACGAGTTCGTAGAGGTACAGGAGTTCAGCTTGGAGCAGGAGGCGCTGACACGCCGGGATGCGGCTACGCTCCTCAAGCAGCTGTCCGATGACTTCCGGTCAGGGCAGGACCGGGGCGCGCAATACTTCGTCAAGGGGCTGTTCAACTGGAACGCAGAGTATCATTTCTCTGCGGCGCTCCTCCCCATATTCGTGCGCAGCTGGGAGATCATTCAGGCGCGCATCCTCGCGCGGTGTGCGCTTACGTCCCCCGCAGAAGACATGCTTGTGTCGCTGATCGAGCTCATCACCACCAACGTGGAGACGCCCCCGACGATACCGTTCCCGTCTGTGGTCGAGGCCACCGGCCAGCAGTTCAGCTACGTCGGTTCTGGCGTGAACTACAACTCCCTGCCCTTCTCCCAGCGCGGTACGGGCGAAGCGGTGGACCCGTCGCAGGCCAACCTCAAGTTGGAAGGAGGCCGCATCTATGCGACTTTCTCGACAGAGCTCGGCGACACTTACCTCGGTGACGATCTGCGCGTAGACTTTGAGCGCGGTACGGTCGAGGGACAGGCGTTCTCGCGCGGTGTGCAGAACATCGCTCTCCCACTCATACAAGTATTAGGAGGCTGACATGCCGACGATTACAACCCCCCGTCCGCCGCTTAATCTCTTCGAGGCATCACGGATAAATGTCCCCTCGTTCTGGACCACCGTACTTGATGTACCGAGCTATGTGATCCCGGAAAGCGGGCCGAACCCACAACGCGTTATGACGGCGGTGGCTCTCCTCACGTCGCTGGTTGTCGCGAACAACGGGTCCCACACAATACAGCTTTCGATCCGTGTCGTAGACAGCGGCGGGGTGGAGTGGCTTATCCTCAACCAGATGGACATACCGCCGAATGACTTTGCGCTGATCGAGCTAGGGAAGCAGAACCTCCCCAGCGGCGAGCGGATGCAACTCAAGTGCGAGAACTTTCAGGGCGCGACGGCGTGCCTATCCTATGTGCTGAACCAGCGCGAAGAATACACGGTGATAACATGAGCAGTGTAAAATTTGCATCCGGCAGGGACCGAACCGTTGGGCAGTCTCTGCGCTACGCTACGCCAGTCGCGCTTGACGCAACCGCCTACAAGGGTGCTATCGTCGCCGGGGAAGACGACCTCATGCACTATTCGACCGGGGACAGCTGGGTGGGCCTAGCGCCAGTGCTGTCTACGCTGATCGATGCCGGTAACGCCGAGACCGATTATACCGGCGGTGCGAAGATTGACCTTGGGAGTGCTCAGACATGACCATTAGCGCATCCGTATTCCAGCTGGCATTTCGCGGCGATACCTTGGCGCGCTGGACAGCTTTCAACCCAGTCCTTGCGGACCGGGAGTTTGTCCTTGAGACGGACACAAACCAGTTCAAAGTTGGTGACGGGGTATCCAACTACCTCGACCTCGCTTATGGGGGCATCGTTGGTCCTACGGGCTCACAGGGCGTGTCGCTTAATGTGCTCGGGTCGGTCCCTACGGTTGGCGACCTCCCTGCAACGGGTAACACAGCAAACGATGCCTACATCGTACAGGCCGATGGCGAGCTCTATGTCTGGAATGAGTCTTGGTCTAGCGTCGGTGAGATCGTCGGCCCCACTGGTCCTACGGGCCCCACTGGTCCGGTCGGTCTCACAGGCCCTACTGGCCCTACAGGTGCTCCGGGTGACGCCTCTACAGTCGCGGGCCCTACAGGACCACAAGGCGATGCCTCTACAGTCGCTGGCCCCACTGGCCCTACAGGACCACAAGGCGATGCCTCTACAGTCGCTGGCCCCACTGGCCCTACAGGTGCTCCGGGTGACGCCTCCACAGTCGCTGGCCCTACTGGCCCTACAGGCGCGGACTCTACCGTCGCTGGCCCCACTGGCCCTACCGGTCCGGCAGGCGCGGATTCTACAGTTGTCGGCCCAACGGGCCCGACCGGCGCAGATGGTACGCTGGGTGCTATTGGTCCCACTGGCCCTACAGGCGCGGATTCCACCGTAGTAGGTCCGACTGGCCCGACCGGAGCGACAGGCCCCATTGGTGAAAGCATCGCCTACAACAAAGCAACATTCACCGCGACTGCTGCGCAAACCACGTTTACTGTGGCCTATACCGTAGGTTACGCCGATGTGTTCCTAAACGGGGCTAAGCTCGGGACCGCAGATTACACGGCCACCAACGGGACATCTATTGTTTTGGCAACGGGCGCTACGTTGGGCGACCTCGTGGAAGTCCTTGCGTGGACGACAGCGGAGCTCGCAGATGTTGTCCCCGCGTCCGGCGGCACGTTCAGTGGTGGAGTGACGTTCTCGTCGACTACCACCATGTCGGGAGACGCCACCTTCGGGGCCGCTATCGTCGAGCAGGTGTTCGCACTTACTGGCACAACCCCCTCGCTTGATCCATCCAACGGAACAGTGCAGACCCACACGCTGTCTGGAGCCACCACATACACCGACGCCCTCTCGGGCGGCGAGGCCATCACGCTGATGGTCGACGACGGAGCAGGGCAGGCGATCACGTGGCCGACGATGACGTGGATCAACAACGCAGGTGCCGCGCCCGACTTGGCGACCACTGGATACACGACTGTCCAGTTGTGGAAGGTAAGCACGACACTCTACGGCGCACTCGTCGGGGATGGTTCGTAATGCTAAAGCGCGGTCTTATCGGTGCAGGCGGGACGCTTGGTGGAGCACCTGCATTCTTCGGGCCGAGAGGTGTGTTTGGCGGGGGAAACCCGACAACCAACGCCATCGACTATATAACCATTGCTACGACGGGAAATGCCATTGACTTTGGCGATTTGACGCAAGCTCGGTCTGGGCTTGCGGCTGTGTCAGATGGCGCGCGTGGTGTATTTGGCGGGGGTATCACGGCAATCGTCGTGAGCACTCTCGACTACATCGACATCGCAACTCCAAGCAATGCTGTCGGCTTTGGCGATTTGAGTCAAGCCAGACGTCTGCTTGCCGCCACAAGCGACGGATCAAGAGGTGTGTTTGGTGGAGGACTTATTAGCGTTACTTTCAACAACATCGACTATATCACTATCACCACCACAGGCAATGCCATCGACTTCGGTGACTTGCCTCGGACAATATCCTATCTTGCGGCCACCAGTGATGGCTTCAGAGGTGTGTTTGGTGGCGGTCAAACCACCACTTCGTTTGGGTCGGCCCAGAACACCATAAACTATATAACCATCGCCACCACATCAAACGCGACGCTTTTTGGCAGCCTAACTGTCGCAAGGTCGCAGCTTTCGGCAATGTCTGACGGAACTCGCGGGGTCTTTAGCCCCGGCGTGCCCGATAATGGCGGGTTTAACAACACCCTTGACTATATAAATATCGCAACGACAGGCAACGCCACAGATTTTGGAGATTCACCGTTGCCCCGCGTTAGTGCTGCAGCAACGTCGGACGGCACCAGAGGCGTGATGGGTGGGGGTAATGCCAACATCATCGAATACATCACAATCGCCACGCCGGGCAACGCCGTTGACTTCGGTGATTTGACGGTCGCCCGCTCCGCCCTCGCAGCAACGTCAGGTGGATAACATGAGCAACGAAATCACAACCACACAGAGCAACTTCGCGTCACTTGCCCCCGCCAAGGCGGTTGAGCTGGCGTCTGCGCGGCTTCCTGAAATGGTAGCCAAGACGCAGTCCTTCGGGCGCAGCAACAGCCAGACGACCACCAGCCTGATGAGCCTCACGATGCTCACGGGCCAAGCGCCACACCGGCAGGTGCGTCAGGTTCTCGCGGAGATCGCCAAGCGCCAAGCTGCGCTGTCCGAAGCGCAAGTCAGCTACGTCGAGCTTACCGAGAAAGAGCCTGATCCGGACTGTTCCGAGGCACTGCATGAGGCCAAGCAGCGGCAGAAGGCGTTCCAGTTGCAGCAGATGGAGAACCACATCTCCGGCGCGGTCAAAGACATCGCGATCCTGATCGCCGCCTACGACAACCTTGTCGCCACGCACGGCATGGAGGACTGGACCGAGGAAGACTTCGAGCGCCACGAGAACAAGTTTCACGTCCGGCGCGGATTTGAACTTCTCTACCGCAACTTGGTAGAGTTGGGTCGCGGCAAAGAGGCGTCGATTGAATACCTCCAGCAGTTCGGGGTCCATATCCAGATCGCCCTGCGCGAAGTTGCCGGCTACATTGCAGCGACCGACGAGCGCATCATCAACGGTGCCCGACCCACAGCGGCGGACCTTGAAGATTTTCTTGACCAGATGGCTATAAAATACGAGCACTGTGCGACAGAAGTTACACAGCGGATGTTCGGTGTCGAGAGCATCGCCAAGCCTGAATTTATGTCGCTATCAAAACTGGAGTAACCCATGACCAACGCACGCGACCTAGCCAACTTCGGACGCACCAGCCCTGTCGTGACCAGCGGCACGATCACCGAGGATGTGTACGCGATCACTGGGACGAGTGTTGCGCTCGAGCCGGACAACGGCTCTGTGCAGACGCACACCCTGACGGGAGCCACCACATACACCGACGGGTTCTCCGCAGGTCAGGGCATCACGCTCATGATCGACGACGGTACAGGGTTCGCGGTCACGTGGCCAACGATGACGTGGATCAACAACGCAGCCGCAGCACCTGATCTAGCCACTGATGCAGACACAGTCGTCGCACTTTGGAAAGTCGGCTCGACGCTCTATGGTGCTCTCGTAGGGGACGGCTCGTAATGTTGTGGGCAAAGGCAGCGGGCGCAGGTGGGACGGGTGGTGGCGGAGGCTGGAACCTGACAGACGCCGTTTATGATGGGGTCAGTTTCAGCCTTAGTACGCAAGACACCACACCAAACGGGCTGTTTTTTAGGCCCGACGGCACGATGATGTTTATCGCAGGGAACAACACAGACCGGATTTACAGGTACGTTTTGAGTACGCCGTGGGACTTATCAACCGCTCTCGCATCTGGTTCT